>Ga0209161_10001162_pt1 | contig 21591 bp, 23 predicted proteins | sample GraSoiAngelo_155_FD_186169 | JGI IMG/M metagenome (GOLD analysis project Ga0209161, IMG submission 186169) | Grasslands soil microbial communities from the Angelo Coastal Reserve, California, USA - 14_1009_13_30cm (SPAdes) (version 2) | ecosystem: Environmental > Terrestrial > Soil > Grasslands... | reverse complement strand
TACGAAGCGCTCCCCGCCGCCGGCCGGCGTTACGAGCTGCACGACGGCGAGCTGTTCGTGACGGCTGCTCGCGGTCTCCCTCATCAGCGCTTGGTGGGGCGCTTTTTCATATACTCCTGCAGAAGCACGTCGAAACGCGCAGGCTCGGCGAGGTGTTCGTGTCGCCGGTGGATTGCATCCTCAGCGACACTACGATCGTCCAGCCGGACGTCGTCCATCTCGAATACGGGCGGTCGTCGCTCGCCAGCGCCCGGGGCATCGAGGGCGCGCCCACTCTCGCGGTCGAGATCCTGTCGGCTTCGACGGCTCGACTCGACCGCGGCTCGAAGCTGCAGCTCTACGCGCGGCACCGCGTGCGGTACTACTGGATCGTCGATCCGGAGGCGCGCAGCGTCGAGGCGTACACGCTCGCCGGTGGTGACGATCTCGGCTCGCTGCCACCGTTCCCGGAGCTCACGATCGCCGGCGCCGCGCTCTGGCCCTGAGCGCTCTCGCGCGCTAACTGCTCGCGGGCCCCTCGATCCAGCGCGCCGATCGCCCGTGGTGAGGCCCGCGGTCGCCTGATTCGCGGGCGCGTGCCATCGCCGCCAGGCGCGCTTCCTTTTCCGGCGTGCGCTCGGCGATCTCGTCCTGCGCGTCCTTCAGGTGCGCGTCGTAGTCGCGGCCGACCGGGCAGACGTCGACACAGCGCGTGCAGCCGGAGTAGACGCCGACGCCACGCAGGATCGACTGCCAGCTCATGAACGACTCCTTCGACTTCAGGAGCTGCAGCTGCTCCTCGCGCGGCGCCTGCATCATGCGCTCGACGTGGCCCATCAAGTACGTGAAGCCGTAGGGCGACGCGAGCGGGGCGCAGCGCGCCTTGTCGAGCGTCCACTGGCCGATCGCGTCGGCCGGGCAGGCGAGCAGGCAGCGCCCGCACGCTTCGCCGAGGCAGAGCGGCGCCGCGAGCGGCCGGTCGGCATCGAGCTCGGCGCTCGTCAGCACCGCGCCGAGCATGACGCGCGGCCCGAACTCCGGCGTGAGCAGCATCAAGTTCAGCCCGAGCGTGCCGAGCCCCGCCTCGACGGCGGCGTGAGAGAGCGAGAGCGGGCCGCGCGTGTCGCCCTTCGCGTCGTAGTGGCGCGGGTCGAAGTGGACGGGCGGCACCGTGATCGACGGGAAGCCCGCGTCCTCCAGGAAGTAGACGAGCTTCAGCTCGATCTCCTCGAGGTCGGTCAGCACCAGCTCGGTCGAGTACTGCTTGTGCCGGTCGTCGTGGCCACGGAGCCGGTTGATGCCGGTGAGGAGACGGCGCCCGAGCACGATGACTGACTTCGAGTCGTCCGGCGTGATGCGGGTGGGCGTCTGGGGCCGCGCCGGATCGGGAGGATGGCGATCGAGCACGCCGCCATGAGCGATGCCGACGAGATCGGCGCCGAGAGCCCTGGCCTTTGCCTTGACCGCGTCGGCGGTGAGGCTCACGCGGGCGTGCCGGCGCGCCGCGCGGGAGGCCGGTAGCCGTCCTCGCCGATCCAGCGGACGCGGCCGTCGATCATGCCGCGCACCGGCTCACCTCGCTTGCGGATCCCGAGCAGCTCACGCGCCCGCGCGACTTTCTCATCGGTCTTCTCCGGGATCTCGCGCTGCGCTTCTTTCAGGAACCGATTGTAGTCGTCGCCCACGGGGCAGACCGCGAGACAGCGCGGGCAGTCGCCGAAGGCGCCGACGACACGCAGCAACCCCTGCCAGATGCCGAACCACTCGTGGCCGCCGAGCGCCGCGAGCTTCGCGGCCGCGCCATCGCCGCGCACGAGCGCGCCGAAGACGCGGACGATGGTGGAGAAGCCGAACTCCTGGGCGAACGTCGCGCAGAGGCGCTTGTCGAGTGCCCAGTGCCCGACGGCGTCGGGCGGGCAGGAGTAGAGGCAGCGCGAGCAGGGCTCGCCGATGCAGAGCTGCTCGGTGAGCTTGCCGTCAGGCTCGAGCACCGCGTCGGTGAGGACGACCGTCGTGTAGCAGCGCGGTCCCGCTTCCTTCGTGAGGAGGTTCAGCTCGAGGCCGATCGTGCCGAGGCCGGCCTCGATCGCCACGTGGCGCGTCGAGAGATAGCCATAGCTCGCGCTCTTCATCTCCCAGACGGTCTCCTGCGCCGCCGTCTGGAACGCCCAGTGGCCGTGCTCCTCGAGGAAGCGCGCGATCCGGTAGCCGACGCGGTCCATCTCGCGCAGCACGAGCTGGTCCACGTGGTGGATGCAGGCGTTGTCGCGCGCGCGGAACGCGCCGGCGGGGATGCGCTTGAAGAACGCGACGCAGCTCCGGATGTCCGGAGAGATGCGCCGCGGAATCTGCGGGTGCGCCGGATCGGGGGGATGCGCGTCGAGGACGGCCGCGTCGGCGATGCCGACGCCGTCGGCGCCGAGCTCCCGCGCCTTCGCCTTGACGATCTCGGCGGTGAGCGTCATCCGTCCCACATGATGTCATATCTTGCGCGCGGCGCCCACGCTGCGCGAAACTGCGGCGAGAGGGACAGGAGGACGCCATGGACCAGCTCAAGGTCGTACGCCTGGACGAGACGAGCACGGTGAAGTTCGGGCCCGACGCGATCTACCAGCCGATCATCGGCGACGACGAGGGCACCACGCCGGTGCGCACGGGCATCCAGACCTCGCAGCCCGGCTACGTGGCGCCCGTCCACTCCCATCCCTACATGGAGATCCTGCACATCCTCGACGGCGTGGCCGAGGCCTGGGTCGACGGCCGCGAGGAGCAGAAGGTGACGCTCCGCAAGGGCGACACGATCGCGATCCCGCCGGAGGTGCCGCACAGCTTCCGCGTCGTGGGCGATGAAGTGCTCCGGCTCCTCGGCACCCACGCCTCGCCGACGCGCATCGTCAACTACAAGGACGGCGGGGCGAGCGACGCCCAGGGCTACCGGGTCTACACCCCTCCGAGGTAAGCGCGCTGAACCTCGGGCGCGGCCAGTAGCTCGGCCGCGGGGCCCGAGAGGACGACGCGCCCGGTCTGCAGGACGTAGGCGTGCGCCGCCGACTGCAGCGCCATCCGAGCGTTCTGCTCGACCAGCAGCACCGCCGTGCCTTCCGACGTCAGCCGCGGGATGATTCTGAAGATCTCGCGGACCAGGAGCGGCGCCAGGCCGAGCGAGGGCTCGTCGAGCATCAAGAGCCGCGGTCGGGCCATCATGGCGCGCGCGATCGCGAGCATCTGCTGCTCGCCGCCGCTCAAGCTCCCCGCGAGCTGGCCGCGCCGCTCGCGCAGCCGCGGGAACAAGGTGAACGCGCGCTCCAGCGCGGGCTCCGCCTCGTCCCGCCGCGTGAACGCGCCCAACTGGAGATTCTCGAGCACGGTCATGCGCGCCAGCATCCCGCGCCCTTCGGGCACCTGGACCACGCGGCGCCGCACGATCTGGTGCACCGGCAGGCCCACGAGATCCTCGCCGCCGAAGCGGACGGCGCCCTGGCGCGGACGCACCACGCCCGAGATCGCGCGCAACAGCGTCGTCTTCCCCGCGCCGTTGGCCCCGATCAGCGCGACCACCGCCGCCTCCGGCACCGCGAGACTCACGCCCTGCACCGCACGAATCTTCCCGTAGCTCACGTGCAGATCCTCGACCTCCAGCAAGGGAGAACTAGCCAGCATCGCTGAATCGTATTGGGCACACGCTGAACTGCGCTGGGCAGACGCTGAACCGTACCGGGCAGACGGGCGGGTGGCAGGCCCCGCCCGCCTCCCGCGGGCGAGTTCGAGCGCTACTCGGCGCCAAGATAAGCCTCGATCACACGCGGATCGCGCTGGATCTCGGAAGGCGTCCCCTCGGCGATCTTCTGGCCGAAGTTCAGCACGGTGACTCGCCGCGAGAGCTTCATGACCAGCGACATCTTGTGCTCGATCAACAAGATGGTGACGCCGCCCCGGTTGACCTGATCGATGAGCCCCTCCAGCTCGAGCGTCTCTTGCGGGTTCATCCCGGCCGATGGCTCGTCGAGCAGCAGCATGCGGGGCGCGCTCGCCAGCGCCCGGGCGATCTCGAGCCGTCGCTGCTCGCCGTACGGCAGCTCCACCGCCGGCTGATCGGCCCGGGCGGCGAGCCCGACCAGCTCGAGGATCTCGACGGCGCGCCGCCGCGCCTGAAGCTCGCCGGGCGATCGGCGGAAGGGCATGCCGCCCAGCGGTGCCAGCAGGCCGCCGCGCGTCCGGCAGTGGAGCCCGAGCATCACGTTCTCGAGCGCGGTCATCGAGGCGAAGAGCCGGATGTTCTGGAAGGTGCGGCACATCCCGAGTGCGGTCCGCCGGTACGCGGGCAGGTGGCCCACGTCGACGCCGGCGAAGCGGATGCGGCCGCCGTGCGGGCTCAGCGCGCCGGTCACGAGGTTGAAGAAGGTCGTCTTGCCGGCGCCGTTCGGCCCGATGATCGCGTGCATCCCGCCGGCCTCGACGGCGAGGTCGAGGTTGGCGAGCACCACGAGGCTCCCGAAGCTTCGGGAGAGCCCTTCAACCGCGAGCAGCGGCTCGCTCACCACGCGGGGAGAGACGGGCCAGCAGAGCGGCGTCGAGCAGCCCCTGCGGCCGGACGAGCATCATGGCCAGCACCAGGAGTCCATAGAGGATCTCGCGCCAGTCCTTCACCCAGCGCAGCAGCTCCGGCAACACCGAGAGGATCGTGGCGCCCGCGACCGAGCCCCAGAAGCTGGCGAGCCCGCCGAAGACCGCGTAGAGCATGACGAACAGCGAGCGGCTGACGCCGAACGCCTCGGGATCGATGTAGAGCGTGTAGTGCGCGTAGAGCCCACCACCGAGCCCGGCGATGACGCCGCCGGCGGCGAAGGCCGCGAGCTTCACGTACGTGGAGTTCACGCCCATCGCCTCGGCGGCCGCCTCGTCGTCGCGGAGCGCGGCGAAGGCGCGTCCCATGCGCGAGCCGCTCACGCGCGCGAAGAAGTAGACGAGCACGACGAGCAGCCCGAGCACGTGCCAGAAGGTCGTCGCCGCGGGAATTCCGGCGAACCCGGCGGGCCCGCCGAAGGCCGGCGCGTTCAGGAACAGCACGCGCACCATCTCGCCGAAGCCGAACGTGACCAGCACCAGGTAGAGACCGCGGAGCCGCAGCGCCGGGAAGCCTACCGCGAGCCCGACGAGGCCGCCGACGAGCCCGCCGGCCACGAGCGCCAGCGGGAACGGGACTCCCAGGTGCGCCGTGAGGTAGGCCGACGTGTAGGCGCCGAGCGCCATGAAGCCGCCCTGGCCCGCCGAGAGCTGGCCCGCGGACGCCGGCAGATAGAACGAGAGCGCCATGACGACGTCGATGCCCGCGAAGATCAGGATCGAGACGGCGTGATCCGAGAGCACGGGCTCAGCCCGTCTGCAGTCGCGCGCCGAGCAGGCCCGTCGGGCGAACCAACAAGATCAGGATCATCACCGCGAAGGCGAACGCGTCCCGATACGACGACGCGAGGTAGGCGACGCTCAGCACCTCCACGACGCCGATCAGGAGGCCGCCGACCATCGCACCGGTGACGTTCCCGAGGCCGCCGAGCAGCATGATGGCGAGGCCCTTGAGGCCCACCTTGACGCCGAAGAACGGGCTCAACGCGGTGAAGTTCCACGCGAGGAGGACCCCGGCGGCGCCGGCCAGCGCCGAGGCGATCGCGAACGTGGCCACGATCGCCAGCGAGACGTTGACGCCAAGGAGACCGGCGACGGTCGGGCTCTCCGCGGTCGCGCGGATCGCCATCCCCATCGGTGTCCAGCGGAGAAACAGCTCGAGCAGCGCCATGAGCGCGATCGACGTCCCTAAGATGAGGAGCTGCAGCGTCGAGAGCGACACCGGGCCGAGCCCGATCGCGGTCGCCGCGAAGGGCGCCGGGAACGCCACCGGCTCGGCGCCGAACACCTTCACGACCGCGTGCTGCAGCACCAGACCGACGGCGATCGTGGTCATCAAAGGCGTGACGTGGCTCCCGCGGAAGCGCACGGGCCGGAACGCGACGCGTTCGACGACGACACCGAGGACGGCGGCGGCGAGCATCGCGCCGACCAGCGTCGCCCACGGCGGGAACCCCGCCAGGGCGAGCGCCAGGCCCACGTAGGCGCCCACCATGAACACTTCGCCGTGCGCCAGATGGAGCAGGCTCAGGACCCCGAAAATGAGCGTGTACCCGATCGCGACGAGGGCGTAGGCGCCACCGAGCATCAGCCCGTTGACGACCTGCTGGACGAACATTGTGCGCGATCATACACCTGGATTGACAGGTCGGTTCAGACCCCGGGCGCATTCCTCCGCATGATGCGGTCGCCCACCAACTAGGCGCACAGCGACTGTGCGATACGCACGTCACTGGGCGTCTTCGCCCTTCGGTGGAGTCCTTGCTTCGCTGTCTCTCGCTTCTTCTTTCTTAGAGCTGAAGGGAGCCCATGATGGAAGGCGAAGAGGACAACTTGCTGCGGCCAGGGTGGCGGCCTTGACGTCCCTCGCCGAACATTGCCGTTGACGTCGTTGGAGCATACGATCCAGCCCATGAGATCGCGACGGCTCAAGTCCGCGAAGGCCAACGCCAATCCATCGCAGCCTTTGGTGCAGGGCCGTTAGAGGCGGATACACAGGGCAACTATCAGTGGACGCTCAAGGGAGGGTCTCACTCAATGACTTCGGACCGGGTACGAGTTCGGGCACTGAGGACCTCACGCGCTTCTCTCCTCGTGGCCGTCCTCATGCCCGCCGTCGCGGTCGCTCAGCAGGCGGCCGGAGAGATCACGTTGGTCTATGGCCGCGCGACCGTCACACGCGGTGCGCAGCTCTCATCAGCCGCCCTTCAATTTAGAGACCATCTCCTTCTTGGAGACCGGATCACGCTCGCCGAGCATTCGCGAGTGAAGATACTGCTATTTGGTAAGTCTGTGTTGACGATACACGAGCTTTCAGCGTTGACAATCATCGCAGGGGTTCCCAGACCAACATTGTTCTTGGACCAAGGCAAGATTGATTATGCTGTTCCTCGCGACCGGATGCAGCCGAGTGAGGTCCACGAGATCCGCACTCCCAACGCCTTCGCGCGTGTGCACGGCACAGTTATGACAGTAGAGATCGAGCGGCGATCGGCCGAGATGGATAGTGCGCCGATCGGCACCTTGACAAACATCTGTACGCGCGTTGGGAGTGTCCTCGCCGGCACCGTCGGAAGCCCACCGGTCCGACTCGGCCAGGATCGCTGTATCACTATCAGCGGTAACGTACTCGGTCCAATACGCCCTGCTCCAAAGAACTAAGCCGATCAGGAAGGGAGGTCCTGTCAAGCATCTTGTCCTGCACCAGAGACCACCACTGAATATGGGATCTCAGACAGTAACGGGGTAAGTGCGGGTGGGCGAGGGAGTCCACACTGAGCCCCCTTCGATTAACTTCCTGATTTGATGGCGGGCTCTCCGGGACTTGAACCTGCGCCACTGGATTGACAGCGTTCGGTCCGCCGTATTACCGTCGCCGAAGATGCCCGTGCTCACGAAGATTCGCATCTTTCCCACCGGCATGCGGCTACACGAGTGGATCGCCTTCGCGGAGGGTTTTTTCAGCGAGCAGGGCCTCGAGCCCGAGGTGATGTGGGATGTCTACCACGGCCAGATGAAGGCGTGGACCGGCGGCTACAAGGCTCGACCGCAAGACAAGCCCTTTCTCGAAGGCGCGCAGGCGATCGGCAACGCGTGCGCGTGGGGCAGCGTGTGCAACGCCGGCGCCGGCATGGGGAAGTTCGTGCCCGACGCGTATGGCGTCGCCCGGCACGCGATCTACGTGCGGCCCGACTCCCGCATCCACCGGCCCGAGGATCTTCGCGGCGTGCCGGTCGCGGTGGGCCTGATGGCGGGCAGCCACTACAACGTGCCCTATCGCCTCGAGAAGCACCTGCCGCTCGAGGACATCAAGATCGCGCCGGTCGGTGGGTTCGGGCGCCGGCTCGAAGCGCTCCTGAACGGCGAGGTCGAGGCGGCGAGCCTCCTCGATCCTCAAATCTACATGGCCGAGGAGCTGGGCCTGCGAAAGATTCTCGACGGGATCTTCAACACGCTCTGGTGGGTCGACGAGACGAGCGATCGGGACGTCCTGCGCCGGTACTTCACGGCGCTGGCGCGCGCCGACGCGGCGATCGAGCGCGATCTGGCGCGCTACCTGTCGCTGTGGGCGAAGTGTGTGCCGCCGGAGTTCGCCGATCGGGCGTGGCGGACGGAGACCTGGGGCGCAGGGGAGCGGTTCGTCTTCGCGCCGTATCCGGCCGAGAAGCTCGAAGAGGTCATGGCCGCGATCCATCGCTGGGGCATGGGTCGCGAGATGCACGTCACGGAATTCGACCGGCTCGCGCTGTCGCTCGCGTGAGCACGGAGCTCACGTGAGGGGGGAGAGAGAGAACTGACATGATCGGGACTCGCCGTCGTGCGGTCGGGATCGCTTTCGTCGCCGTGGCGCTCGCCGGCCTGGCGCTTTCGCCGGCCGCCGGGGCGAAGCTGGCGGGCGACAAGGTGCGCCTCGGCGTGATCATGCCGATGGCGGGACTCTTCGTCGACTGGGGACAGCACGGGCTGATCGGCGCCGAGTTCGCGCGTGACGAGATCAACGGCGCCGGCGGGGTCGGCGGCCTGCCGGTCGAGCTCGTCGTGGCCGACGATCGCGGCGATCCCAAGGAGTCCGTCACGCTGACGCGCCGGCTGGCCCAGTCCGACCGGGTGCTGATGATCCACGGGTCGATCTCGAGCTCCAGCGCGGGCGTCATGTTCCCGCTCTCGGCGAGCCTCAAGATCCCGATCATCACGCCGACCGCCGCCGCGCCCGGGCTCACCGACAAGTTCCGGCCGTGGGCCTACACGATGAACCCCGGCGCCGCCAAGGCGCTCGGCACGGGGCTCGCGGCGCTGCGCAAGCAGAACCCGAACGTGAAGAAGGCGACGATCCTCTACAACCAGGCCGACGCGATCTCGACGGCCGAGGCGACGCGGGTGATGCCGGGCACCTTCCAGGGGGCGGGGATCGAGCTCCTGGACTCGATCACCTTCCAGACCGGCGACCTCGACTTCAGCGCGCAGGTCACCCGCGCGCTCAGCAAGCAACCCGACATGCTCTTCCTCGGCTCCGGCTCGCGCGAGGCGGCGCTGATCGCCAAGGAAGCGCGCAAGCAAGGGTACAAGGGACCGTTCCACGGCGGCGTGGCGACGGCCACGCCCGACCTCGTCACGCTCGGCGGCGACGCGGTCGAGGGCTGGTACACGACGACCTACGCGTGGAACGAGCGCCCGATCCCGCGCGTGCAGGCCTTCGTCAAGAAGTTCCTCGAGAAGTCCGGGGGCAAGCGCCCCAACTCGTCCGGCCTCGCGATGTACGACCAGCTCTTCATCTCCAAGATGTGCGTCGAGACCGCCGGCGTCACCAACAAGCCGGAAGACTTGGAAGCCGATCGCGACAAGCTCGCGAAGTGCTGGGCGGGGCTCAAGGCCTTCGACGGCGCCATCGGCGCGGTCACGATGAACGAGCTCGGCGTGAACGTCGGGCACGTGTGGGCCCTCACCGTGAAGCGGGGCGTCTTCACGCTCGCCGAGTAGCCGATCCTTCCCACGACCGTCGTCGGCAGCTACGCGATCCCGGCCTGGCTCTGGGCCGCCTGGGAGAAGCTCGAGACCGGCGGCTTCGGCGCGATGGACCTCGCGGAGACCGAGAACGACGCCGTCGAGACGGCGATCCGCGACCAGGAGCGCGCCGGCGTCGACGTGATCTCCGACGGCGAGATGCGGCGCCAGGGATTCATCGTGTCGATCTTCAAGTACTTCCACGGTCTCAAGCCGCAGGAGCCGCGCCGGAAGGTCGGCGTGCTCTCCTACGACGGCCACGTCTTCTACGAGCCCGTCGAGCGGATCTCCGCGCCCGAGGGGCTCGGCGCCCTCAAGGAGCTCGAGTACCTGCGCCGGGCGACGACACGGCCCTTCAAGATCACGCTCCCAGGGCCGCTCACGCTCGCGACCCAGATCACCCGGGGCGGCCCGTACCGCGATCGGCTCGAGGTCGCATCGGACCTGGCGGCGATCATCAACCGCGAGCTCCGGGCGCTCGCCGACGGTGGCGCGCGGAACCTCCAGCTCGACGACGTCTACCAGAGTTTTCTCATGGAGCCGAAGCGGCTCATCGAGCTCTACGACCGGTGTTTCGACGGCGTCGCGGTGGAGCGCCGGTTCTGGCACATCTGCTTCGGCACCCTCGAGGGATTCGGCTACGGCGAGCGGACGTACCGGCCGCTGTTCCCGGCGATCTGCGGGGTGAGCGCCGACCAGCTCGTCTTGGAGTTCGCCAACCGCGAGATGGCCGAGACGGCGCTCTGGCGCGAGTTCGATTGCCCGAAGGAGCTGGGCGCCGGCGTGCTCGATCTCAAGAACTTCTACGTCGAGAGCCCGGACCTGGTCGCGCGGCGGATCCGGCGGCTCCTGGAGAGCGTGAAGGCCGAGCGCCTGTGGATCAACCCGGACTGCGGCCTGGCGCGGCTGCCGCGCCACCTCGCGTTCGCCAAGCTCCAGGCGCTGGTAGCGGGCGCGCATCAGGTCAGAAACGGGCTTGTCGGTGCCCCGAGCATCTCGAACAGGCCACCCGCGGTCCAAGGCGACCACGAGCTCCGATAAATGCAGCTCTATAAGCCCGAGGTCGAGGCGCAGCGGTTCTGGAACCCGTACACGCAGACGATGCCGCGTGCCGAGCTCGACCAGCTCCATCTCCGGAAGCTCCAGACCGTGATCGCGTACGCGTACGCGCGCAGCCCGATGTACCGTAAGCTCCTCGATCGCCACAAGGTCCGGCCCGAGCAGATCCGCACGCTGGACGACTTCGTCGAGCGCCTGCCGTTCATCGACAAGAAGGAGATCCTCGACGCCCAGGCGGTGAACCCACCCTTCGGCGACGCCCTCGCCATCTCCGAGGACTTCTTCCATCAGCGGTTCGCCACCTCCGGCTCGACCGGCACGCCGCTGCACATCCCGCTCACGTATCACAGCGCCGAGCTGTGGGGCGAGTCGTGGGTCTACGGCTTCTGGGCGGCCGGGCTCCGCGCGCGCCACAGCTTTTACTTCGCGTTCAACTGGGGCATCTTCGCCGCGTTCTGGTCGGCCTACATGGGCGTGCGCCGTCTCGGCGCCACCGTGATCTCGGGCGGCGGCCTCGACAGCAAGGCACGATTGCGCCAGATCGAGCAGTACCGTCCGGACGTGATCCTGGCGACGCCGACGTACGCGCTCTACCTCGGCGAGACGGCGCGTGAGCTCGGGATGGACCTCGCGAAGACGTCGATCTCGCACGTGTTCGTCGCCGGCGAGCCCGGCGCCAGCATCCCCGCCACGCGCCGGGCGATCGAGGAGCTGTGGGGCGCCAAGTGCTACGAGCTCTACGGGATCGCCGAGCTCGGCCCCACCAACCCGGGCTGCCCGCTGCAGGGCGGCGTTCACCTGTGCGAGGAGTGGTATCACGCGCTCGTCGTCGACGAGTCGGGTCACCCGGTGCCCTACGGCGAGGTCGGCGAGCACATCGTCACGAGCTACATCCAGGACGGCCAGCCCTTGATCAAGTACCGGACGCACGATCTGGTCCGGTGGACGGACGTCCCTTGTGGCTGCGGCACGACGTGGCTCTACTATCCGGGGGGTGTGCTCGGTCGCACCGACCAGATGATCATCGTCAAGGGCGTCAACGTGTACCCGTCGGCGCTCGAGGCGCTGCTGCACCGCGTGGCCGGGCTTTCGGAGCACTACGAGCTTCACGTCGGCCGCGACGCCCTCAACGATTTCGTGACGGTGAAAGTCGAAGCGCGCGGCGAGATCGACGAGAATCGCTACGCGTCCGTCGGCCGCGAGGCGGAGGCGGTGTTCAAGTCGGCCATCGGCGTCTCCATCGGCGTCGAGGTCCAGAAGCCCGGAAGCCTGCCGCGCTACGAGCTGAAGGCCAAGCGCTTCTTCGATCACCGGCCGGCTGCGCACCGCTGGCAGCTCTCGGGAGGACCGGGCGCGTGATGCGCGAGGAGACGATCGAGCGGATCCGCGGCATTCAGGCCGAGGTGCGGCGGCTCCGTCAGGCAAGCGACAACCCGGCCATCGAGCGCACGATGCAGCTGCTCGACCTCTACTGCCATATGGCCCGCTGGGAGCTCGGGGACGTCGAGGCGATGATCCCGGAGGCGGAGACGCGTTGATGGACTGGGCCGCGCTGGGCGACGAGACGATCGACCTGCTCCGTCGCTACCTGATGATCGACACCACGAACCCGCCGGGCAACGAGATCGCCGGCACGCGGTTCCTGGCCGAGGTCCTGGCGCGCGAGGGCATCGCGAGCGAGACGATCGAGGCGGCGCCCGGACGCGCGAGCCTCCAGGCGCGCCTCGCGGGCGACGGGTCGCTCGGCGGGATCGTGCTCCATCACCATATCGACGTCGTCTACGCCGACCGGCGTTACTGGACGGTGGACCCGTTCGGCGGCGTGATCGCCGCCGGTTACCTCTACGGCCGGGGCGCGATCGACATGAAGTCGACGGGTATCTTGCATCTGGCGGCCATGCTGGCGCTGAAGCGCGCCGGGATCCCGCTCAAGCGCGATCTCGTCTTCCTGGCCACCGCGGACGAGGAGGCCGGGAGCGAGTTCGGCGCCCAGTTCATCGCCGATCACCACCGCGACTGGCTCGCCGGGACCGAGTACGCGATCTCCGAGCTCGGAGCGATCCAGCGCCACTCCGGGCTCACCGGGCCGCTCGCGTCCATCGTGATTTCGGAGAAGACGGGCCTGCCGCTCGTGCTGACGGCCCGAAGCGAGTCCGGCCATGGCTCGATGCCGTGGCCCGACACGGCGCCCAACCGGCTCGTGCGCGCGCTGAACCGGCTGCTGGAGGCCGAGCGGCCGTTCCGCGTGCTCCCCGAGGTGCAGGAGTTCTTCTCGCGCGTCGCCGGTCTGCTGCCGGGCGATAGCGGCGTCGGCTACGACGATCTGGAGCGCAGCCTGCGCGACCCAGCGTTTCGCGCGCGCTTCGTCGAAAATCGACAGTTCGCCGCGATGGTGCGGACGACGTTCGCGGTGACGATGCTGCAAGGCAGCGAGAAGAGCAACGTGATCCCGCCCGAGGCGACCGCTCAGCTCGACTGTCGCATGCTGGCGGGCGACGATCCCGAAGAGATCGCCGCCTGGGTCCGGCGGGCGATCGCTGACGAGCACGTAGCGGTGACGATCACGCGGGAGCCGAAGATTCCCAACCTCTCGCCGCCCGACACCGAGCTCTACAAGGCGATGGCCGACACGCTGCGGCGGCGCGTCCCGGACGCGGTGGTGGCGCCGATGATCCTGGTCGCGTTCACCGACAACTGGGTGTTCCGCAACTGCGGGCTCCACGGTTACGGCTTCAGCCCGTTCGTCATCGACGAGACGGAGCTGCAGCGCATCCACGGCAACGACGAGCGCCTGTCGCTGGAGAACCTGCGCGAGGGTGTGCGCGCCTACACCGAGATGCTGATCGACGTCGCGGGCGCCTGAGAGGGAGACACCATCATGGAGCAATCGATCAAGTGGAAGAACGGGGCGCGGTGCGCCGTGATGATCTCGTTCGACGTCGACGGCGAGAGCCCGTGGATTCTGCGCGACCCGGCGCTGGCGGAGCGGCCACTCCACATGGGGATGGGCGCCTACGGGCCGAAGACGGGGATGCCGCGCATCCTCCGGATCCTCGACCGCTACGACATCAAGTGCGGCTTCTTCATCCCCGGCTGGATCATCGAGCGCTACCCGGACATGGCCCGCGAGGTCCTGAAACGCGGCCACGAGATTGGCCACCACGGGTACCTGCACGAGAAGCCGTACTTCCTCTCGGGCCGCGAAGAGGAAGAAGCCCTGCTGGTGAAGACGCTGGACATCTTCCAGAACGTGCTCGGCATCCGGCCGCAGGGCTCGCGCGCGCCGTCCTGCGATCCGAGCAAGCACACGATGGAGCTGCTCCGGAAGCACGGCTTCGTCTATCACAGCAACCTGATGGACGCCGACCTGCCCTATTGCCACAAGACCCCGTACGGCGAACTGGTGGAGCTGCCGACCGCGTGGGTCAATGACGACTGGGTGTACTTCGGATTCAGCGCGGTGCCGCCGGTCGGCAACGGGATCTGGAGCCAGGAGGACGTCTTCGAGATCTGGAAGGAAGAGTTCGAGGGCGCGTACGAGGAGGGCGGCTTCTTCAACGTGATGGGACATCCGCAAGTGATCGGCCGCCCATCGCGGATGCGGATGGTCGAGCGACTCATCCAGCACATCCTCGCCAAAAAGGACGTGTGGATCGGGCGCCCCCTCGAGATCGCGGAGCACTACCTGAGCCAGCGGTGAACGCGTTCTCTCGCGCGCCGAGGAGACCACGATGAAGCTGAGCGTCGACAGCTTGACGAAGGGCCTCGAGTTCCACGGCGAAGTTCAGGGCAAGCGCCAGCACTACTACATCCTGTCGAGTGGGCGGCAGTACTTCGTCATGTCGGTCTCGCTCGCCAAGCGCGACGCCGGCAATTTCAATCTGGTGAGCAAGACGGCGGTCGAGGCGCTCTATCGCAAGCTCCGCGGCCGGCGGGGCCTGACGGCGCGGCTCGTCTTCGATCGCTCGCGAAAGGGTCGCCTGGTGACGTCCTCGCTGAACGCGCTGAACATGCTCTACGTGATGGCGGCCACCGGGCGGGCCACTATCGACGCCAAGCGGAAGACGCCGCAGATCTTCTTCAACGTGCTCCGCCGACCGGAGGGCGAACGGTGACGCCGTCGCCGGCGAGCCGCCGTGCGCGCCGCAGGCCGTCGCGGGGCTGGGGACGATTTTACGCCTGATCCGCGGGCTCGCGGAGTGGGCGGTGCTCGACTGGTCTTTGAACCGACCGGAACATCAAGCATTTACGGCCTAGGGGTTGCACCAACTGTCCTGATCTTCCTCAGGCTCGCGCCCCGGCGCGCGCTTTCGCCAAAAGCCTTCCCGTAAGGGGAATCCCCGTACCCTGATTGCGCGGTTTTCCGTGCTCGATTGCAGTTGAAGGCCGGATCAACGCACGTGCTCGCACAACTATCCTTTGTTCATGCGTAAAGTTGAACTATCGCCTCTTACCGGAATTCGGTTTTACGCAGCGCTCCCTGTCTATTTGGCTCACGTGACGTTGATCCCGGGGATGGAGGGGTTGACCGGTGGGAGTCTGTTTCTCAATGTGGGCATCGGATGCGTGTCCTTCTTCTTCGTCCTGAGTGGATTCATTCTGACCTACAACTATGCGGACGTGTTCCGGGATGGTATTTCTCTGGACAGCTACAAACGGTTCGTCTGGGATCGCCTCACAAAAATCTATCCCGTTCATTTTTTGGCCTTACTGATCGCGCTCCCCATCTCGATTCTCAGTCCGAATCTGCCGCTGGACTGGCGGGCCGTGGGTTTCCATCTCCTCTTGCTGCAATGTTTCTGGCCATCTTCGACACCGGCGATGTGGAAATATTTGAACGTCCCGTCTTGGAGTATCAGCTGCGAGTGGTTTTTCTATCTGCTCGCTCCGATGGCAATGTTTTTCGCATTGGGGAAGGGACGCCGCTGGATACCAGTGTGCGTCGTGATTGGGTACGCGGGGGGTCTCGGACTGTTCCTGTGGCAGGGCCAATCCGATTACACCCGTCTCTACTTCGTTTTCTGGTTCGCGCCCTCACGGTTTGTGGAATTTCTGGTGGGTGTGCTCCTGGCCAAGCTGTTTCTGTCTCCGGCCCGGCCAAAACTTGCAGGCGTCTCGGGCCCGGCGCAGGCCGTGGGTATTGCGCTGATCATCGTCGCGGCTCTGTTCCGAGAGCACGCGCCTTGGCCCTTGGCGGGCGGATTGCTGTATGTCCCCGGGGCGGTTCTTCTCGTCCTCGGTCTGGCATATGGACGCGGTTTCTTCGCGGCTCACCTGAGCCGGCCCTTGCTCAATCGGCTGGGGATGGCTACCTTCTCCCTCTATTTGGTCCACATGCCGGTCTTGCGCGCCCTGAAAGGCGTCTGCTTGTACTCGGGGTGGGCAATTCGTTCTTGGCCCGCTGCGTGGGGTGTCGTGATTGCGGTCTTCGCGCTCGTCCAGGCCGCGGCGCTGCTGATATACGACCGATACGAGCTGCCGTTACAACGGCGTTTCAGGAAGCTGGGGATCGATCCCCTCGCCGGGCCGTTCCCGAAGGGACGTGCAGCTGCGGCCGATTTCCTTCCGCGTTCTGCGACAGTGGAGCCCGACGTCGCACGCCGGTCGTAGGCAGATACAAGGCGTACGCCGCTGAGACCCAGCAACTTGACCGACGTGTCTTGACCGCGTGCGCCGGCCGGGCTAACGTCAGTCCACGCTTCCGGTCGTCGACCATCATGAGCTGATGAACCACGTCACGGCTTGACGCTTCCGGCCTCCGCGCTGTCCATCCGGCCCGCGACGCGGCGCGACGCGTCCGTCATCTTCCGGCTCATCCGGGGGCTCGCCGAGTACGAGCGGTTGGCGCACGAGATGGAGGCCACGGTCGGGCAGATCCGCCGCCACGGCTTCGGGCGGCGGCCGTACTTCGAGGCCCTCATCTGCCGGCGGGGCCGCACCCCGGTCGGCTTCGCGCTCTATTTCTTCACCTACTCGACCTTCCTGGGGCGTCCGACGCTCTACCTCGAAGACCTCTTCGTCCTGCCCGCCGAGCGCGGCCGGGGCGTCGGGCGGGCGCTGCTGGGCGAGCTGGCGCGGATCGCGGTGCGGCGCCGCTGCGGCCGCATGGAGTGGGCGGTGCTCGACTGGAACGCGCCCTCGATCCGGTTCTATCGAAAGCTCGGCGCGAAGCTCCGCAAGGAGTGGATCCTCACGCGGCTCACCGGGCCGGCGCTCAGACGACTCGGGCGCCCGCTTCCTCGCCGGGCGGGGACCAGCCGGGCGCGCTGAGCCGCCGCCGGCCATCGCTGGCGAGCCGGAGCGTCGGATCCGCCGGATCGACCTGGCGGTCCCACAGCTTGCAGGTGACCTGCTTGTGACGCTGGTCGAGTCCTTCGCAGTAGTTCGTGAACTCGCAGCGCCGTACCTGCGCGCCGTAGCCCAGGCGGATCTTCCTGAACCAGTCGGGGTCCGCGAGCGTCTGGCGCGCCGCCGCCACGCAGTCGGCCTCGCCGTTTCTCAAGATCGCCTCGGCCTGGTCGAAGGTCGTGATGCCGCCGCTGGTCACCACCGGTGTCGACCAGCCGCCGTCGCGGAGCGCGCGGCGAATGGACGCGGCGAGCGGCACGTTGCGGCCGAAGGGCCCGCGCTCGTCCGAGATGACGGTCGGCATGCACTCGTATCCCGAGCGCCCGGTGTACGGATAGACCGCCTCGCCGATCTTCGGCTGCTTGGCGTCCTCGAACCGCCCGCCCTTGGAGACCGAGAGATAGTCGACGCCCCCCTCGGCGAAGCGCCGACCGAACCAGACCGCGTCGTCCAGTCCGCTGCCGCCTTCCACGACGTCGTCGCCGAGGTAGCGGATGCCCACGACGTAGTCGCCGCCGACCCGCTCGCGGACCGCGGCGAGGGTCTCCAGCGGCAGTCGCACCCGGTGCTCGCGCGGGCCGCCGTAGCCGTCGGTCCGCGTGTTCAGGCGCGAGAGGAACGACGCCATCGTGTAGGCGTGCGCGTAGTGCAGCTCGACGCCGTCGAAGCCGGCCTCGCGGGCGCGCCAGGCCGCTTCGGCGAAGAGGGCGGGAAGCACCCGCGGCAGCTCGCGGATGTGGTCGAGGTGCGTGTCCCAGACGCGCTCACGGTAGCCGTAGTCGAGCGCCTCGAGCTCGCGGTCGTTCAGCACGGTCTCGATCGTCACTCGGTCGGCGCCCACGAGGAACTCCCGCACCTCGCTGTCGGAGGCGCCGAGCCACCGCCGATCGTCGAGCCCGAGGGCGATCTGCGCCCGCAGCGAGTCGGTGACGGCCAGATAGCGGCCGAAGAACTTCTCGGGCTCGGGGCGTCGTCGCACCGCGACGAAGTCGATGACCTGGATGAAGAGTCGCGTCCGTCCCTGGCTGCGCTCGCGCACCGTGTCGACGAGCCGGCGCAGGCCCGGAATGAAGCGATCGTCACCGATCCGGAGCAGCGGTCCGCTGGCCACGTCCCGGATGCCGGTGGCCTCGACCACGAGGACGCCGGGCTGGCCCTCGGCGAAGCGCGCATACCAGTCGAGCACCTCCGGCGTCACTAGCCCGTCGTCGGTCGCCCGCCAGGGCACCATCGCGGGCACCCACGTCCGCTCCCGGGCGGTCAGGTTCTTACCAATCTGGATCGGCGAGAACCAGCGGGCGGCCGCGGCTTCGTCCCGCGACGGCCAGCGGGCTGGCGGCAGCGGATGGCGAACGCGCTGGGAATCCCCGCTGGCCATATTCTTTAAATATAGACTATCAAAATCTAATCTATCGGCTCGATTCGAGCCTGGCGGTGCGTGGCGTCGTACTGCTCCGTGCGGTCGCGCTGCTGCGCAGGCGGTCGAGGAGGCCACGCAGCGCTCGCAGGTCCCGATTCGTGACGTCGCCGAGCAGCGCGGCGAGCGCCCGGTGGTGACGCTGCTGGGCGCGGCGGACGAGCCGCCGACCCTTCGGGGTCAGCGTGAGGCGGAACGCTCGGCGATCCGCGGGATGGACGGCGCGCCGCACGAGGCGCGAATCGTGCAATCGGTCTACGATGCCGGTGAGGTTGCCGGCCGTCACCAGCAGGCGGCGCGACAGCTCGACGAAGGTGAGCCCGCCCGGCTCCCGGTCGAGCTGGTTGAGGACGTCGAACTGCGGGAACGTGCAGTGCACCCCAACGGCGCGGCGGAGCTCGCGCTCGACGACGCCGTACGCGTGCAGGAGGCGCAGCCAGGTGCTGACCGCGAGCACGCGGTCGGCCGAGCGCTTCACGCCCGGGCCGCTTCGGTCAGGGGAGGCAGGCGAACCCCTCGATCTCGATCACGCATCCCTCCGCGGCGTCGTAGAGATCGCGCACGCCGACCAGTGTCATCGCCGGGAAGTGCTTGCCGAAGTACTGGCGGTAGACGCCGCCGATCGCCTTGGCGTGGCGCTTGTAGTCACCCGCGTCGAGGACGTAGATCGTGAGCTTCACGACGTCGGTCAGCTGGCCGCCGCCGGCGGTGACCGCCGCCTTCAAGTTCTCGCAGACCTGGCGGAACTGAGCGACCAGGTCGCCCTTGCCGACGACGCGTCCCTCCCGATCCTTTGCGACCTGGCCGGCGAGGAAGAGCGTGCGGCCGCCCCGCGTCTCGGCGGCGTGGGAGAAGCCGACCGCTTTCGGGAGCGACGGCGGGTTGTGGAATTCGATCTGCCGGGTCATGGGCGCCTCCCTCAGGACGGCGTGCCGTCGAGCACGATCGCCTCTCCGTTCGTCGCGTCGTCGTGCAGCAGCTTGACCGCGACGCCCGCGACCTCGGCGGGCTCGATGAGCCGGCCGCCGGGGTTGAGGCGCGCCAGCGCCGCCACCGCGTCGTCGAACGATTTTCCCGTCTTGGCCGCGATGTTGCGCGCGCTGCGCCAGGTGAGCTCGGTGGCCGCGAACCCCGGGCAGATGGCGTTGACGGTGACGCCCTTGCCCGCGACCTCGGCGGCGAGCGCGCGGGTGAGACCGACCAGCGCGTGCTTGGAGGCCGTGTACGCGGTGACGTACGGCGCGCCGTGCAGTCCGGCCACCGAGGCGATGTTGATCACGCGCCCCCATCCGCTCGCGAGCATCGCGGGCAGCAGCGCGCGCGAGAGCAGATACGGCCCGGTCGCGTTGATGCGGAGGTGGCGGTCCCAGAGCGCCCCATCGGTCTTCGCGAACGGCGCCGACTCGGCAAGGCCCGCGTTGTTCACGAGGATATCGACGGGGCCGAGCGCGGTGGTGACGGCGCCGGCGACCCGCGCGATCGCGTCGGCGTCGCTCACGTCCAGGTCGAGCGCCGCCGCCTCGACGCCGAGGCGGCGCAGCTCGTCGGCGGTCGCCGCCACCTCGTCGGGCGTTCTCGCCGCGACCGCGACCGCGCACCCTTCGCGCCCGAGCGCCAGCGCGATCTCACGGCCGATGCCGCGGCCGCCGCCGGTGACGAGGGCGACCTTTCGCATCGGCCCGCGCGTCACGGGCTCTCCATGCAGAACAGGAAGAACAGCGGGCGGCCGGTGACCGAGGCGTCGTCGCGCGACGGCTCCGACAGGCAGCGCACGCGTGGTGAGCCGCCGCGGGACTCGCGGCTCGACGGCGCGGTCGCGCAGCCGGCCAGCACGGTGGCGGAGATGAGCAGCGCGATCGCGCCGCGCGGCCATTTCATGCGGCCATTCTATCGCGGGATCGGGTATATATAGCCTCGCGATTCATGCCGCGCGCGTTCGCTCGCTGCTCGCTCGTCGACGCCGTCGCCCGACTCCGGCCGGCGATGAAGGTGCTGCTGCCGCCGGCGTGCGGCGAGCCGGTCGCGCTCGTCGCCGAGATCTGCCGGCAGTCCGAGCGACTGAAAGATCTCACGCTGCTGGGCGGCATCCACCTCGGCGACTATCCCTTCGCGCGGCCCGAGCACGCTCCGCTGCGCGTCGCGACGTGGCACATGTCGCCGCGCCTCGACGACGCGCGGCGGCGCGGGCGCGTCGAGTTCGTGCCCGCGCGCTACTTCGACCTGGTGACCCAGTTCGTCGCCGGCGGCGTGTGGGCGCCCGACTGCGTGCTCGTCCACTGCGCGCCCCCCGACGCGCGCGGCTACCTGAGCCTCGGCGTCTCGGTGAGCGTCGCGCTGGCGGCGGCGCGCCGCGCGCCGCTGGTGATCGCGCAGGTGAATCCAGAGATGCCCCGCACGCTCGGCAACGCCTTCCTCCACCGCAGCCAGATCGACTGCTGGGTCGAGGTCGACGAGCCGCTGACGCCCTACCCGCCGACGGCGATCGGCGAGGTCGAGCGCGCGATCGGCCGCCACGTCGCCGGCCTCGTACCCGACGGCGCGACGGTGCAGGTGGGGGTGGGCGCGATCCCTCAGGCAGTGCTCGAAGCACTGGGCGGCCACCGGGACCTGTCGCTCCACTCGCTGCTGGTCGACGCGTCGGTCGCGCTGGTCGAGCGCGGCGTGGTGACCAGCGGGCTGAAGCGGTTCCATCGCGGCCGGATGGACATCGGCGAAGGGATGGGGACGCGCCGGCTCTTCGACTTCATGCACGAGAACCCATCGGTGAGCATGGACTCGTCGAGCTTCATCCACGACCCGCAGACCGTGGCTCAGCTCGATCGCTTCGTGGCGATCAACTCGGCGCTGGAGATCGATCTGACCGGGCAGGTGACGGCGGAGAGCCTGGGCGTGCGCCAGGTGGCGGGGATCGGCGGCCAGTTCGACTTCGTGCTGGCCGCGTCCCGGTCGCGCGGCGGCGCCGCGGTCATCGCATTGCCGTCGACCGGGCGCGACGGTACCGTGTCGCGTATCGTCCGGCGCCTTCAGCCGGGCGCTAAGGTGACGAGCCCGCGCGGGCTGGCGGACTGGGTGGTGACCGAGCACGGCGTGGCAGCGTTGCGGGGAAAGGGAGAGCGGGGACGGGCCGAGGCGCTGATCACGATCGCCGATCCCCGGTTCCGGGA
>Ga0209161_10001160_pt1 | contig 21602 bp, 21 predicted proteins | sample GraSoiAngelo_155_FD_186169 | JGI IMG/M metagenome (GOLD analysis project Ga0209161, IMG submission 186169) | Grasslands soil microbial communities from the Angelo Coastal Reserve, California, USA - 14_1009_13_30cm (SPAdes) (version 2) | ecosystem: Environmental > Terrestrial > Soil > Grasslands... | reverse complement strand
AGGAAGAAGCGCGCGCTGAAGCGGATCGGGCTCGTCCGGGGCGTGACGAAGTGCGAGAGATAGCGCAGCGGGCGCAGGTCGCAGCGCCAGCCGGCCTCGGCGAGCAGCGCGCCGAAGTCCGCGCCGTCGCCCACGAGCGCCTGCCGCGCGGCGTCGGCGCGCGCGGCCACGCGCGGCGCGCGCGGATCCACCACCACGCCGGCGCCGTTGCAGGCGAGCATCACGCCGCTCTCCTCCAATAGCTCGCGCACGGCCGTGACCCAGAAGGCCAGCGGCGGCAGGTCGCCGTGCGCGGGGAAGCACTCGGCGGCACGCGCCGCGTCGAGCCCACGGCAACCATCGAGCACGCTCGAGGCCGCGTCGCCGGGATCGACCTTGCCGCCCGGAAACGCATAGAAGCCGCCGAGGAACTTCATGCTCCGCTGGCGGCGAACCATATAGACCTCGATCGGCTCGGGCGCGCCCGGCGGCGCGTCCCGCACGATGATGACGGAGGCGGCCGGCCGGGGCTCGGCGGCCGGCGGGGCGGAGTCGGGCATCAGTTACTTATACTCGACGTGGCCGTGTGAGGTGCGCGACGCCTGACACGGGCAGGAGGTGGACGATGCGCGTGGTGGATCTGGCCGAGACGTTCGGGCGCTTCGCGGACGCCTGGTCGCCAAAGATCGTCGGCGACGTCAACGACATGCACGTGAAGGTCGTGAAGCTGCGCGGGGAGTTCGTCTGGCACCACCACGACGCGGAGGACGAGCTGTTCCTGGTGGTCGCCGGCCGGCTCCGCATGCAGCTGCGCGACGGTGATCGCGAGGTGGGGCCGGGTCAGTTCATCATCGTCCCGCGCGGCGTCGAGCACTGCCCGCAGGCGCTCACCGACGAGGTCCACGTGATCCTGCTCGAGCCCAAAGGCACGCTGAACACCGGCGACGTGAAGAACGAGCGAACGGTCGACACGCTGGAACGGTTGTAGTCCGCCGCGCGATTGCGGGAGTTCGAGCAGGGGAGTTCGAGCAGGGGAGTTCGAGGGGGGCGCGTTCGACGTGCCCCCCTCGATTTTATAAGTTGATCAGCTGCGCGACCCGCTCCCGGTGGTACGTCGCGTCCCCGAAGGTCGCCTCCGAGGACTTCGCGCGCTTGAAGTAGAGGTGCAGGTCGTGCTCCCAGGTGAAGCCGATGCCCCCGTGCAGCTGGATGCCGGCGCCGGACACCTTGCGGAACGCGTCCGACGTGTACGCCTTCGCCATCGAGGCGGCCAGCGCCGCTTCGGGCACCTTCTCGTCCACCGCCCACGCCGCGTAGTAGGTCAGCGACTTGGCGTTCTCGACGTCCACGAGCATGTCGGCGGCCTTGTGCTTCACGCCCTGGTACGAGCCGATCGGCTTGCCGAACGCGATGCGGATCTTCGCGTACTCGGTGGTCATGTCGAGCACCTTCTGCGCGCCGCCGCACATCTCGGCGCAGAGCGCGACCGTCGCGCGCTCGACCACGCGCGCCAGGGGCGCCCAGCCCGAGTCCTTCTGGCCGATCAGCGCGCTCGCGGGCACGCTGACGTCGCTCAGCTTCACCTCGGAGAGCTTGCGGGTCTGGTCCATCGTCGGCAAGAGCTTGACCGACACGCCCCGGGCATTCGTGGGCACCACGAACAGGCTCACGCCCTCCTCGGGATTCTTGCCCTCGCGGGTGCGGGCGACGACCACCAGCGCCTGGGCGACGTGCGCGTCGGGGACGAACAGCTTCGTGCCCGACAGCGTGAAGCCGCCGCCGCTCGCCTTGGCCGTCGTCGTCACGCCGGCGGCGTCCCAGCGCGCGTTCGGCTCCGTCCACGCCAGCGTCACGCGCGCCTCGCCCCCGGCGATCTTCGTGAGCCACTCCTTCTTCTGCGCGTCGGAGCCGGCCTCGAGAATCGCAAGCCCGCCGAGCAGCGTCGAGAAGAATGGCCCCGGCATCACGGCGCGGCCCATCTCTTCCATGAGCACGGTGAGGTCGACGAAGCCGAGTCCGGCGCCGCCGTAGGCCTCGGGATACACGAGGCCCAGCCAGCCCTGCTCGGCGAGCTTGGTCCAGAATTCCGGCGTGAAGCCCGCGTCCTCGGCCATGCGCGCGCGGACGAACTCGGACGGGCACTCGTTCTCGAGAAACTTCCGCGCCGTCGCGCGGAGCATTTCCTGGTCGGCGTTGAACCCGAAGTCCATGGAAGCTCTCCTGGGTGGGGGCCCCGAAATGGCCCCCACACCCCCCAACGCTTGGCGCGCCCCGGCAAAGCCGTGGCGCGCCTCGATAACCCGAGTTCCCTATCCCTTCGGCAGCCCGAGCACCCGCTCGCCGATGATGTTCTTCTGGATCTCGGTCGTGCCGCCCTCGATCGAGTTGGCGCGCGACCGGAGGAAGGAATACTGCCACACGCCGTTGTCGACCGCGACGTCGGCGCCCCGTCCCAGCAGGGCGTACGGCCCCTGGATCTCCATGGCCAGCTCTTGCAGGCGCTGGTGCGTCTCGACCCAGCCCATCTTGCCCGTGGAGGCCTCGGGTCCCGGCAGCTCGCCGCGCAGCAGCTTCGTGACCGCGCGCGCGCCCGTATATTTCAGGGCCTCGGTGTCGATCCAGAGCGCCGCGAGCTTCTGCCGCATGACCGGGTCCTTGGTGATCGCGCGGCCGTTCTTCTCCATCCGCTTGGCCATGTCGACGAGCGACTCCAGCGTGATGCGCAGCCGTACTTGGAGACCGAAGCCGAGGGCGAGCCGCTCGTACATGAGCGTGGTCAGGCCCACCGCCCAACCGTTGTTGACGCCGCCCAGGACGTGGCGCTCGTGAACGCGGACGTTGTCGAAGAAGACCTCGTTGAACTCGGCGTCGCCGGTGATCTGCTTGAGCGGCTTGACTGTGACGCCGGGCGACTTCATGTCGAGCAGGAAGTAGGTGATGCCCTTGTGCTTGGGCGCCTGGGGATCGGTGCGCGCCAGCAGCATCATCCAGTCGGCGATGTGCGCGAGCGACGTCCACACCTTCTGGCCGTTGATGACCCAGTGCTCGCCGTCCTTCACCGCGCGCGTCTGCAGCGACGCGAGGTCGGAGCCGGAGTTCGGCTCGGAGTAGCCCTGGCACCAGATCTCCTCGCAGGACAGGATCTTGGCCGGGTACCGCTGTTTCTGCTCTTCCGTGCCGTAGGCGACGATGGTGGGGCCCGCCATTCCCACGCCGAGGATATTGAGGACGGGCGGCGCTTTCTGCAGCGCCATCTCCTCCTGCAGCACCATCTCCTCGACGAAGGTCAGGCTCTGGCCGCCGTACTCCTTGGGCCACGTGAGCCCGATGAACCCCGCGTCGTGCAGCGTCTTCTGCCACGTGCGGAGAAAATCGTAGGCCTCGGGCCGCGGAACCTCGGACAGCCCGAACTTTTTCCAGTCGGCGGGGATGTTGGCGGTGAGCCAGGCGCGCACGCGCTTGCGCAACGCCTCCTGAGCGGGAGTCAGTGTGAAATCCACGGTCCCCTCCTGGGGATTGGGCGGGTCAGCGGGCGCTGACTGAATGGCGGTTCATTCTAGGAACGACTCCGTCATGAAGTCAAGGCGATATACTCCCGGATCGTGCTCGCCGTGTCGCTGCCACGACTGAAAGACCGGCTGCTCGCGCTCGCGCGCTTCGGCGCGCTGCCGGGCGGCGGCGTCACGCGCATGTGCTGGAGTCCGCCGCACGAGCAGGCGCGCGCGTGGCTGCTCGGCGAGCTGAAGACGGCCGGGCTCACGACGTGGGTCGATCCCGCCGGCAACGTCTTCGGCGGGCTCGGCCTCCCGCGCGTGAGCATCGACGCGCCCGTGATCCTCACCGGCTCGCACATCGACACCGTGCCCGAGGGCGGCATCCTCGACGGCGCGCTCGGCGTGATCGCGGGGCTCGAGTGCCTGCACACGATCCGCGAGAGCACGACGCGACCGCCGCGACCGCTCGCGGTGGCCGCGTGGAGCGACGAGGAAGGCCGTTACGGAAGCCTCTTCGGCTCGCGCGCCTTCTGCGGCCGGCTCGACGCGGCGGCGATTGCCACCATGGCCGCCGTCGACGGCGACCGCCTCGTGGACGCCATGGGGCGCGCGGGCTTCGACGCGCGGCGCGCGCCCGAGGCCGCCGCGCCGCGCGGCAGCGTCGCCGCCTACGTCGAGCTGCACATCGAGCAGGGCGCGCGGCTCGAGGAGGCGGGCCTCCCGATCGGCGTCGTCGACTCGATCGTCGGCGTGCGTCGCACGCGCGTCGTCTTCCACGGCCAGGCCGACCACGCCGGCACCACGCCGATGGAGCGCCGCCGCGATGCCTTCCTCGCCGCCGCCGACTACGCGCTGAAGGCGCGCGACCTCGTGGTCGGCCGCGGCGGCGGGCGCGCCGTCACCAACGTCGGCGTCGTGCACGTGCATCCCGGCGCCAGCAACATCGTGCCCGGCCGCGCCGAGCTCGTGCACGAGATGCGCGACCCCGATCCGGACGTCCTCGAGCGGCTCGCGCGCGACTGCGAGGCGCTCGCGGGCGAGGTGGCGGCCGCGCGCGGGATCACCGTGGAGCTGCGGCCGCTGTCGGCGACGCTGCCGGCGCCGTGCGCGCCGCGCGTGCAGGCGGCCATCGAGGCCGCGTGCGCGTCGCTGGGGCTGGCGTCGCAGCGGCTCTACTCCGCGGCCGGGCACGATGCCCAGAATCTCGCCGGCGTCACCGACTCCGGCATGATCTTCATCCCGTCCCGCGGCGGCCGGAGCCACCGCGTCGACGAGATGAGCGACTGGGACGCCATCGAGCGCGGCGCCAACGTGCTGCTGCACACGCTGCTGCGCCTCGCCGCGTAGCGCGCCGCCGCTCGGGTTGCGGAGGCCGGGACGGCGCGGTACCGTCAGTCAGCGTGAGCCCCGTACCGGGCGGAACGCTCGTCGTCCGCGTCGCGCTCGCCGCGCTCGTCCTGCTCGCCGGTGGCTGCGCCTGGGGCGGTCCGATGTCCACCGTCGTGCCCGCCTCCGACTTCGCCCGCTCGATCCTCGGCGTGTACGCGATCATCACGTGGGCGACGGCCCTCATCGGTCTCACCGTCTTCGTCGCGCTCGGCTACATCCTCGTGCGCTACCGCGCGCGGCCCGACGCCCCGCTGCCCGCGCAGATCCGCGGCCACACCTTCCTGGAGCTCGCCTGGACCATCGTGCCGGCGCTCGTGCTGCTGGTGATCGCCATCCCGACGATCCAGATCATCTTCCGTACTCAGAGCCAGGCCGCGCCACCCCGCGGCCTGGCCGTCCAGGTGCGGGGCTGGCAGTGGTGGTGGGAGTTCCGCTACCCCGACCTCGACGTCGTCACCGCGAACGAGCTGCACCTGCCCGTCGGACGGACGATCGTCATCAATCTCGAGGGGCCGGACGTCATCCACTCGTTCTGGGTGCCGCACCTCGGCGGCAAGCGCGACGTCGTCCCCGGCCGCCACAACCGTATCGTGCTCACACCCGACCGCCCCGGCGAGCACTGGGGACAGTGCGCGGAGTTCTGCGGCGCCTCGCACGCCAACATGGGCATGCGCGTGATCGTGCAGCCGGCGGCGGAGTTCGACGCGTGGGTGGCGCGCCAGAGGGCGGCGCCGGCGGAGCCGAGCGGGCTGGCCGCCGAGGGCAAGGCGATCTTCGCGAAGAGCGCCTGCGTCGGCTGCCACACCATCGAGGGGGTGTCGGCCGGGATGCTCGGGCCCAACCTCACCCACTTCGGCGGCCGCACCATGCTCGCCGCCGGCATGTGGCCGAACACGCCGGCCAACGTCGCGGCCTGGGTGCGCGAGCCGCAGCGGCTGAAGCCCGGCGCCAAGATGCCGGAGCTCGGGCTCACCGACGAGCAGGCGAACGCCGTGGCCGCGTACCTGATCGGGCTGAAGTGATGGCCATTCAGCACGCGCTGCGGCCGCACGAGCTCGCGCACGCGCACGCGGACCAGGCCACCGGCGTCTGGTCGTGGATCACGACGGTCGACCACAAACGCATCGGCATCCTGTACGGCGTCACCGCGTTCGCGTTCTTCCTGATCGGCGGCATCGAGGCGCTGCTGATCCGCCTGCAGCTCGCGCGGCCGCTGAACACGGTGATGAGCGCGGAGACGTTCAACTCGCTGTTCACGATGCACGGCACCACGATGGTGTTCCTGGCGATCATGCCGCTCAACTCGGTGTTCTTCAATTATCTGGTGCCGCTCATGATCGGCGCCCGCGACGTCGCCTTCCCGCGGCTCAACGCGCTCTCGTACTGGATCTTCCTGCTCGGTGGGTTGCTCCTGAACGCCAGCTTCCTCGTCGGCACGCCGCCCAACGCCGGCTGGTTCGGCTACGCCAACCTCACCACGCGCCAGTTCTCACCGGGGCCGGCGATCGACTTCTGGATGCTGAGCCTCCAGGTGCTCGGCGCCTCGTCGATCATGGCCGGCGTGAACTTCATCGTGACCATCCTCAACATGCGCGCCCCCGGCATGACCCTCATGCGCATGCCGCTGTTCGTCTGGATGACGCTGGTGACGCAGTTCCTGATCGTGCTCGCCTTTCCGCCGGTCACGGTGGCGCTGATCTACCTCATGTTCGACCGCTTCTTCGGCACCCATTTCTTCGACGTGGCCGCGGGCGGTGACCTGCACCTCTGGCAGCACCTCTTCTGGATCTTCGGTCACCCGGAGGTCTACATCCTGATCCTGCCCGCCTTCGGCATCGTGTCCGAGGTGCTGCCGACGTTCTCACGCAAGCCGCTCTTCGGCGCGCAGATCATGATCTACTCCGGGATCCTGATCGGCTTCTTCGGCTTCAGCGTGTGGAGTCACCACATGTTTGCGGCCGGCATGGGCCCGGTGGCCGACGCGTTCTTCTCGATCGCCACCATGATCATCGCGATTCCCACCGGCGTGAAGATCTTCAACTGGCTGGCCACGATGTGGGGCGGCACCCTCCGCGCCACCGTGCCCTTCCACTTCGCGGCGGGACTCGTCGGGCTGTTCACCATCGGCGGCCTGTCAGGCGTCATGCACGCCTCGCCGCCGGTGGACCTGCAGCAGACCGACAGCTACTTCGTGGTGGCGCACTTCCACTACGTCCTGATCGGCGGCAGCCTCTTCGGCATCCTCGCCGGCGCGACCTACTGGTGGCCGAAGATCACCGGACGCCTGCTGGACGAGCGGCTCGGGCGCCTGGGCTTCTGGATCATCTTCGCCGGCTTCAACCTCACGTTCTTTCCGCAGCACTACCTCGGCGCCATCGGCATGCCGCGACGCATCTACACGTACAACCCCGGCCCCGGCTGGGGCTTCTGGAACTTCTGGTCGACGGTCGGCGCCTTCGCCATCGCCTTCGGCGTCTTCCTGTTCGCCGTGAACGCCCTGCTCTCGCTCCGTTACGGGGCGCCGGCCGGCGCCGACCCGTGGGATGGCCGCACGCTCGAGTGGCGAACGTCGTCCCCACCGCCGCCGCACGACTTCGACGAGATCCCGCCCGTGTACGGGCGTGACTCGTTCTGGCGCGAGAAATACGGTGACAGCCAGGGGCGCAAGCCGGCGCCGCGCCCGGCGGCACCGGACCCGCATGGCCTTCATCTGCCCGCCCCGTCGCACTGGCCGATCGTGGTCGCCCTCGGGCTCATCGTGGCCGCCGCCGGCGCGCTCACGGGCCTGGTGCTGGTGCTGATCGGCGCCGCCGTGCTGGTGGCGGGCGCGTTCGCCTTCGCGCTGGAGCATCACCGCAACCCCGCCCACGTCCGACAGGACGGCGTGCTGGGCGTGGATCACCGCAAGCTCGCGATGTGGATCTTCCTCGGCTCGGAGTGCTTCCTGTTCGGCACGCTGATCGCGACCTACCTGGCCTACAAGGGGCGCAGCGTGATCGGCCCGCATCCGCACGAGATCCTCAACATCCCGATCACGACGCTCAGCACCTTCGACCTGCTGATGTCCTCGCTCCTGATGGTGCTGGCCCTGACCGCCGTGCAGCGCGGCGACCGGTTCCAGTCGCGGCTCTGGCTCGGCGGCACCGCGCTGTTCGGCCTCATCTTCCTCGGCTTCCAGGCGTACGAGTTCACGACGTTCGTGCACGAGGGGCTGACGCTGCAGACCAACCTCTTCGGCTCGACGTTTTTCGTGCTCACCGGCTTCCACGGCGGCCACGTCACCCTCGGCGTGCTCTGGCTGCTGACGCTGCTCGTGCTCGACCTGCGCGGACGGCTGGGCGTCCAGGACGCCCTCAAGGTCGAGGTGGCGGGCCTCTACTGGCACTTCGTCGACGTCGTCTGGATCGCGATCTTCACCCTCGTGTACCTCTTTCCATGAGCACGCCCTCGACCGCGCGCGAGCATCCGACCACGGGCGAGCCGAAACAGGCGCACGCCTCGATCCGCATCTACTTGATCGTCGCCGGCATCCTCAGCGCGGTGACCGCGCTCGAGTTCGGCGTCATCTACGTGCGCCGGCTCGCGCCGGTCCTGATCCCGCTGCTGCTCGTGCTCTCCGCGGGCAAGTTCGCGCTCGTCGTGATGTTCTTCATGCACCTGCGCTACGACTCGCGCGTGCTGACGTTCCTGTTCGTGGCCCCGCTGGTGCTCGCCACGCTGCTGGCGATCGCGGTGATGACGCTGACCGGCGAATTTCTGGTCTTCAGTCGCTGAGGCGATGGCGGCGCCGGCGTCCTTCTCCTGGTTCCGCGGCGAGGTCCATCTCGACGTCCTCCTCGGCGTCGTCCTGCTCGCCTCTGCCTACACGTGGGCCACCGTCGCATCGCGCCGGCCGGCGCCGCTCGGGGCGCCGGTGGCCTTCTTCGCGGGCTGCCTGACGCTGCTGGTCGCGCTGAACGGCCCGCTGCACGACCTCAGCGACTACTACCTGTTCTCGGCGCACATGGTGCAGCACCTCGTGCTGACGCTCGTGGTGGCGCCGCTCTGGCTGGCCGGCACGCCCGGCTGGATGCTCGATGCGCTCGTGGCGCGCGCCGCGCGTGCGCCGGGGGTCGGAGCCGTGTTGCGATGGCTGACGCGCCCGCTGCCGGCCTTCGCCGCCTACGGCGTGGCGCTCGTGGCCTGGCACCTGCCCGGTCCCTACAACGCCGCGCTGGAGACGCACGCCTGGCACGTGGTCGAGCACCTCGTGCTGCTGGGGACCGCGCTGCTCGGCTGGTGGCCGATCCTGTCGCGTTCGGAGCGTCTGCCCGCGCTGCCGTACGCCGGCCAACTGCTCTATCTCTTCGTGTTCGGGATGCCGATGACGGTCGTCGCGGCCATGGTGGCGGGCGCGGAGCACGTCCTCTATCCCTACTATGCGGCGGCCCCGCGCGTGGTCGACCTCACGCCACTCGCCGACCAGCAGCTCGGCGGCGTCATCATGTGGGTGCCGGCAGGGATCATTCCGGTCGTCGCCTTCACAGTCGTCTTCTTCCGCTGGGCCGCGGCCGAGTGGGACGACGCCGACGACACCGCCTGAAGGGGCCGCTTTTCGGACTCTTGCTACGTGGCACCCTCATTGCACCGCTCCCAGGACGCCGACCACGAACGCGTGGTCCCGAGGGGAGACAGGCCATGGCGGTGAAGGTCCAGTTCAAGCCGGTCGGACGCAGCGGTCACGAATGGATCTGGAAGGCGCGCGACGAGAGCAATACCATCTCGATCTCCGGCCAGCGGTTCGATTCGCTGAGCGACGCGGTGCGGGACGCCCGCATCCAGATCGACGGTCTCGACGCTCCCGATACCGACGACGACGACGGTCCGTTCGCGGCCTGAGTCCGGCCTGAGTCCGGTCCGCTCACTCCACTCGTCCGTTCCACGTCGAGAGTAAATTCTCCAAAGCGCTGCCAGTTTTACTCGGCGACCGGCGCGCCCTGCTAGAATGGGTGCCGGTTCGTCATGAACATCTGCGTCGTCGGAACCGGCTACGTGGGCCTCGTTACGGGCGCCGTCTTCGCCGACCTCGGCAACGAGGTCGTCTGCGTCGACAACCAGACCGACAAGATCGCCGAGCTGCGCGCGGGCCGCATGCCCATCTACGAGCCCGGGCTGGAAGAGATGGTGGCGCGCAACGTGGCCGACGGCCGGCTGTCGTTCTCGACCGATCTCGCGGACGGCGTCCGCCGATCGGTGATCGTGTTCATCACCGTGGGCACGCCACCCATGAGCGACGGCCAGACCGACCTCACCGCGGTGGGCGAGGTCGCGCGCGGCATCGGTGAGGCCATGGACCGCTACACGGTGGTCGTGAACAAATCCACCGTGCCGGTGGGCACCGGCGATTTCGTGCGCGACGTGATCGCGCGCCACCAGAAGCGGCCGGTGCCGTTCGACGTCGTCTCCAACCCGGAGTTCCTGCGCGAGGGCTCGGCCATCGAGGACACCCTGCGTCCCGACCGCATCGTGATCGGCGCGCCGACCCAGCAGGTGGCCATGTCCCTCCTGGAGCTCTACGCGCCGCTCGAGCGGCCCATGATCATCGTGGACGTGCCCTCGGCGGAGATGATCAAGTACGCGTCCAACGCGTTCCTCTCCACCAAGATCTCGTTCATGAACGCCATCGCGAACATCTGCGAGCTGGCGGGTGCCGACGTCACCCAGGTGATGAAGGGCATGGGCCTCGATCCGCGCATCGGGTCCGCGTTCCTCTCGGCGGGTCTCGGCTTCGGCGGCTCGTGCTTTCCCAAGGACACCGACTCGCTGGTGGCCACCGCGGCCACCCTCGGCTATGACTTCGCGATGCTGCGCGCCGTGGTCGACGTCAATCGCGAGCGCGCGGGTCACTTCGTGGAGACGATGGAAAAGGCGCTGAACCCCATGGACGGCCGCGTCATCGCCGTGCTCGGCCTCGCCTTCAAGCCCAACACCGACGACATGCGCGAGGCGAAATCCATCGAGGTCATCGCGGGGCTGCGCGCGGCCGGCGCCGTCGTGCGCGCCTACGATCCGGTGGCCACTGCCAACGCGCGCCGCGTGCTGCCGGTCGCCGTCGAATACTGCGACTCGCCCTACGGCGCCGCCACCGGCGCCGACGCGGTGGCCCTCGTCACCGAGTGGAACGAGTTCAAGTTCTTGAACCTCGAGCGGCTGCGCTCGGTGATGCGCCGCCCGCTCGTCTTCGACGGGCGCAACGTCTGGGAGCCGGAGCGGATGCGCCGCCTCGGCTTCGAATACCACTCGGTCGGCCGCAAGCCCGTCCTGCCGCCCGCCTAGGTCGCCGCCATGCGGGTACTCGTCACGGGCGCCGCCGGCTTCATCGGCCCCCATCTCTGCGAATTCCTCCTGGGACGCGGCTGCGACGTGGTCGGCATGGACAACTTCATCACGGGCTCACCGGACAACCTCGCGGAATTCCGCGGCGCACGCGGCTTCGCGTTCGTCCAGCACGACGTGACGCAGCACATCGAGCTCGAGGGTCCGCTCGACTGGGTCCTGCACTTCGCGAGCCCCGCCTCGCCGCTCGACTATCTCGAGCTGCCGATCCAGACGCTCAAGGTGGGCGCGCTCGGCACGCACAACGCGCTGGGGCTGAGCTGGGCCAAGGGCGCGCGCTTCCTGCTCGCCTCCACCTCCGAGGTCTACGGCGATCCGCTCGTGCATCCGCAGCGCGAGGACTACTGGGGCCACGTCAACCCCATCGGCCCGCGGGGCGTGTACGACGAGGCCAAGCGCTTCGCGGAAGCGATCACGATGGCCTATCACCGCGTGCATCGCGTGGACACGCGCATCGCCAGGGTGTTCAACACGTTCGGCCCGAAAATGAGACTGAACGACGGCCGCGCGATCCCGGCCTTCATGACGCAGGCGCTGCGCGGCGAACCGCTGACCGTCTTCGGCGACGGCTCGCAGACGCGCTCGTTCCAGTACATCACCGACCTCATCGACGGCGTCTGGCGGCTCATGCAGGCCGCCGTGAACGAGCCCGTGAATCTGGGCAACCCGCAAGAGATGACGCTGCTCGAGCTGGCCAAGCGTATTCTTCGGCTCACCGGCGCGCGCAGCGAGATCGTCTTCCGGCCGCTGCCCGTGGACGATCCCAAGGTGCGCCAGCCCGACATCACGCGCGCGCGCGCGCTGCTGGGTTGGGAGCCGCGCGTGGACACGGACGAGGGGCTGAAGCTGACGCTGGAGTGGTTCAGCGAGGCGCTGCGACGGCGCTCCGGTGGCAAATGAGAGAGGAGGTGCGAGCGTGATCGACGAGGAGCTGAAGGCGATCCTCGTGTGCCCGGCCTGCAAGGGTAACCTGATCTTCGAGGAGACCCGCATCATCTGTCAGGCCTGCCGCAAGGCCTACCCGATCCGCGACGGAATTCCCGTGATGCTGATCAGCGAGGCGCAACCCTGGGCGCCCGGCGCATAAGCGCCGGCGCCGCCACCCAGGCCGTCATCCTGGCCGGTGGCCAGGGCACGCGGCTGCGGCCGCTGACGCTCGCCCGCGCCAAGCCGGTGGTGCCGCTGCTCAACCGACCCTTCCTCGCCTACCAGCTCGCGCTGCTGCGCCAGCACGGCGTGAGCGACGTCATCCTCGCGTGCTCCTACCGCGTCGACGACGTGCGCGCGGCGCTCGGCGAAGCCGAGCATCTCGGCGTGCGCCTGCGCTACGTGATCGAGTCCGAGCCGCTCGGGACGGGCGGCGGCATCCGCAACGCGGCCGACCTCGCCCGCGGCGCCGTCTGGGTGCTGAACGGCGACGTGCTGACCGACGCCGACCTCTCGGCCATGCGCGCGTTCCACGAGGCGCACGGCTCGCGCACGACGATCCTGCTGCGTTCCGTGGCCGACCCGCGGCAGTACGGGTTGGTCGAGACGGACACCGATGGACGCCTGCGACGCTTTCGCGAGAAGCCGGGGCCCGACGAGCCCATCGCGACCAACACCATCAACGCGGGCGTGTACCTCATCGACGCCGCCCTGCTCGCGCGCATTCCGGCGCGTCAGGTCGTATCCGTCGAGCGTGAGGTGTTCCCCTCCCTCATCGCCGAGGGCGTGCCGTGCTACGGCTTCACCACCGAGGCGTACTGGCGTGACATCGGCAGTCCCGCCGCCTATCGCGCGGCACAGGTCGACCTGCTCGCCGGCCAGGTGAAGACACCGCTGGCGCCGCCCGGTGAGCTGCGCGACGGCTGCTGGATCGAGCCGAGCGCGTTCGTGGCCACCGGCGCGCGGCTGGAGGCCCCCGCCGTCATCGGCGCCGAGGCCGCCGTGCAGGTGGGCGCGCGCGTCGGACCCTCGACCGTCCTCGGCGAGCGCACGCGCATTGCGGCGGGCGCGCGCGTCGAAGGCGCCGTGCTCTGGGAGCGCGTCGAGGTCGGGGAGGGCTCGGTGCTGCGCGACTGCGTGGTCGGCGCCGACGTCCGCATCGGGGCCGACGTGGACATCGCCCCCGGCGTGGTCCTCGAATCCGGCGCCGTGGTGCCCGACCACACGCGCCTGGCCGCCGTCCCCCGCTGACCCTCTTTTGGCCTTAGCTGACCCTCTTTTGGCCTTAGGGGACGCCCGGATGACGCGCAACCGCGTGTTAGACTGAGTCGGTGAGTCTCGCCAGAATCCGCAACTTCTCGATCGTGGCCCACATCGATCACGGCAAGTCGACGCTGGCCGACCGACTGCTCGCGCTCACGGGCACCATGGACGCCAAGAAGGCCGTGGACCAGGTGCTCGACTCGATGGATCTGGAGCGCGAGCGCGGCATCACGATCAAGGCGCACACCGTCCGCCTCCTCTACAAGGCGAAGGACGGCCACGAGTACACGCTCAACCTGATCGACACGCCGGGCCACGTGGACTTCTCGTACGAGGTCTCGCGCGCGCTGGCCGCCTGCGAGGGCGCGATCCTCATCGTCGATGCGGCGCAGGGCATCGAGGCGCAGACGCTCGCGAACTTCTACCTCGCCTCGGACGCGGGCCTCACCATCATCCCTGTCGTCAACAAGATCGACCTGCCGGCCGCCGACGTGGACGGCACGCGGCAGCAGATCCACGACACGCTCGACCTCGACGGCACGGAGGCGCTCGCCATCTCCGCCAAGCACGGCACGGGGGTGCCCGAGGTGCTCGAGGCGATCATCGCGCGCATTCCGCCGCCCGACGGCGATGCCGACGCGCCGCTCAAGGCGCTGGTGTTCGACTCCTTCTACGACTCCTACCAGGGCGTCGTCATCTACGTACGGGTCCGGAACGGGCGCGTGCGGCCGGGCACGAAGATCCTCCTCATGTCGAACGGCCGTACCTACGACGTGGCGCAGGTCGGTGTGTTCAGCCCCGACATGCGGCCGGTGGACGAGCTGTCCGCCGGCCAGGTCGGCTACATCACCGCCGCCATCAAGCGCGTGGCCGACGCCAAGATCGGCGACACCATCACGGAGGCGGCGCGGCCGACCGCGGAGCCGTTCCCCGGCTACCGCGACGCCAAGCCGATGGTGTTCGCGGGCCTGTTCCCGATCGAGGACACGGAGTACGAAGGCCTGCGTGACGCGCTCGAGAAGCTGCGCCTCAACGACCCCGCCTTCAACTTCGAGCCCGAGACGTCGATGGCCCTCGGCTACGGATTCCGCTGCGGGTTTCTCGGCATGCTCCACATGGAGATCGTGCAAGAACGCCTCGAGCGTGAGTTCAACCTCTCGCTGATCGTGACCGCGCCCTCCGTGCAGTACCGCGTGCTGACGACGGCCGGCGAGCTGCTGGAGATCGACAACCCGTCGAAGCTGCCGACGCCGGACCGCATCGAGGAGATGGAGGAGCCGTACGTGAGGTCGTCGGTGTACGTGCCGACGGAGTTCATGACGGCCATCTACAAGCTCGCGCAGGAAAAGCGCGGCGAGCACAAGTCGCTCGAGTACCTCGGCAAGCGGGTGCACATCCGCTTCGACTTCCCGCTGTCCGAGATCGTCATCGACTTCTACGACAGGCTGAAGTCGATCTCGAAGGGCTACGCCTCGTTCGACTACGAGCTGGCGGACTTCCGCCCGTCCGACCTCGTGAAGCTCGATATATTATTGAACGGCGACCCCGTCGACGCGCTCTCGACCATCGTCCACCGCGACAAGGCCTACGAGCGGGGCAAATCCCTCGTCGAGAAGTTGCGCGGCGTGATCCCACGCCAGCTGTACGAGGTGGCCATCCAGGCCGCCATCGGCAGCCGCGTCATCGCGCGCGAGACGGTGAAGGCCATGGGCAAGAACGTCACCGCCAAGTGCTACGGCGGCGACATCACGCGCAAGCGCAAGCTGCTCGAGAAGCAGAAGGAAGGCAAGAAGCGCATGAAGCAGGTGGGCCGCGTCGAAGTCCCCCAGGAGGCATTCCTCACGGTGCTCAAGAGCTGATGGACGTCCGCGAGAGGGACGTCCCCAAGACCGACGAGGTGACGGCCGAGCGCATCTCCGCCGCGCGCCGTCGCAAGTCCGTCGTCCGCGAGTACGCGGAGGCGATCGCCATCGCCATCCTGCTCGCGCTGGTGATCCGCACCCTCATCATCCAGGCCTTCACCATCCCGTCGGGCTCGATGATGGACACGCTCCTGGTGGGCGACTACATCCTCGTGAACAAGTTCCTGTACGGGCCGGAGCTGCCGTTGACCGACCACCGCCTGCCCAGCTTCCGCCATCCCGCGCGCGGCGACATCATCGTCTTCAAGTACCCCCAGGACGAGAAGCGTGACTTCATCAAGCGCATCATCGGCACCCCGGGCGACACCGTCCAGGTACGGGGCGACCAGGTCTTCGTCAACGGCACGGCGCTCGTCGAGCCGTATGTGCGCCGCCTCGATGGGGCGTTCGACCGCGCGCAGCCGACCTACTGCGGCTATGCCTACGCCTGCGAGCCGACGGTGGTGCCGTCCGACTCGTACTTCGTCATGGGCGACAACCGCAACAACTCCCAGGACAGCCGCTACTGGGGATTCGTCCGCAAGGACAAGATCAAGGGCAAGGCGTTCCTGATCTACTGGTCCTGGGATAGCGATCGGCACTGGCTGCGCTGGTGGAGACTCGCGCGCTATATCCCGTAGCGGGCGCGGTGGTAGCGGGTGCCGCGAGCCCGGCTCCGGCTGTTGGAGCGGGGTCCGCAAGCCCGGCTCCAACCGTGGGTGACCCGCCCGAGATGGTTGCCGGCTCCGTTCCGTCCGGTCAACCGTTGGGGTTCTACCTGCACGTTCCGTTCTGCGTGCAGCGGTGCCACTACTGTTCGTTCAACACGGCGCCGCTGGAGGCCGGGCAGATGGACCCCTACCTGCGCGCGCTGCACGGTGAGCTCGACCTGCTCGGCGCGCTGGACTGGGCGCGCGACGTGACCCTCGCCACCGTCTTCCTCGGCGGCGGCACCCCCTCGCTGCTCGAGCCGGAGGCGCTGGCGGCCGTCCTCGACCACCTGCGCGCGCGCTGGCGGCTGGCGCCCGCTGCCGAGATCACCGTCGAGTGCAACCCCGAGAGCGTGACGCGCGAGCGCCTCGCGGGCTACCGCACGGCCGGCGTCACCCGCGTGAGCCTCGGCGTGCAGGCGCTCGACGACGCCGTGCTCAAGACGCTCGGCCGCCTGCACGACGCGCGTGGCGCGCGCGCCGCCTTCGACGCGGCTCGTGAGGCCGGCTGCGACGACGTGAGCGTCGACCTCATGTATGGGCTGCCCGGCCTCGCGGTCGACGCCTGGGCCGCCGACGTCGAGCGCGTGCTCGACTGGGGGCCCGACCACGTCTCCGCGTACGCGCTCACGCTCGACGGCGGCAGCCCGTGGGGCGCCGGTGGCGTCGAGGGCCTGCCGGACGAGGACGCGGTCGTCACTGCGTACTGGGCCCTCGTCCGCGCCGCCGCCGCGCGCGGCTTCGAGCACTACGAGGTCTCCAACTACGCGCGCCCCGGCCGCCGCGCGCGGCACAACCTCGGCTACTGGCGCGCCGCCGAGTACCTCGCGGCCGGCCCCGGCGGCTGCGGGTTCATCGGCGACGTGCGCTACGGCAACATCAAGCCGCTCACGCGCTGGCGCGCCGCCATCGAGACCGGCACGCTGCCCGTGGAGACCTCCGAGCGGCTCACGCCGCGCCAGCGTCTGGCCGAGCGCCTGATCCTCGGCCTGCGCACCAGCGACGGCGTGCCGGCGGCCTGGCTGGCCGAGCGCACGGCTGGCGAGCCCGCCCTGGCGCGTCGGATCGAGGAGTGGCGGGAGGTCGGTCACCTGCGGCTGGACGGCGCCTGCGCGCGGCTGACGGAGTCGGGATTCATCGTCTCGGACGCGCTCTTTGTCGACCTGCTGTAAAATCGGGTCGATGGATGCGCGGCAACGGGACGTCCTGATCGCCCTCATTCGAGAGTACGTGGACTCGGCCGAGCCGGTCGGCTCGCGGGTACTTTCGAAGCGCCACTTCCCACACCTCTCGCCCGCGACGATCCGCAACGTGATGGCGGACCTGGAAGAGATGGGCTATCTCGCGCAGCCGCACACGAGCGCCGGGCGGATCCCGACCGACAAGGCGTACCGCTTTTACGTCGACTCGTTCCCGCCGCCGTCGCCTGGCGGCAAGCCGGGCGGGGCGGCGCTGCCCACGCGGCGCTCCGGCATCGACGGGTTCATGGAGCGCACCTCGTCGCACCTCTCGACGGTGACGCGGCTGACCGGCCTGCTGCTGGCGCCGCCGCTGGCGCAGACGGTGATCGCCCGCGTCGACCTCATGCCGCTCGAGGAGGACCGCGCGCTCGCGGTGGTGGCCACCGACGCGGACTGGATCACCGTGCGCGAGATCGTGCTCGATCCGCCGCTGGCCGCGGAGGAGGCGCGCAGCATCGGCCGCGAGCTCACGCGCCGGTTCCGCGACCACAGCGTGGAGGAGATCGTGGCCATGGAGAGCGCGCCGACCGACCCGCTCGACGCCCTGCACACGCGGGCCCGCGGCGTCACCGAGCAGATCGTCTCCATGCTGCGCGGGCGCACGCTCTACGTCAGCGGTGCCATCAACATCCTCGACCAGCCGGAATTCTGGGACATCGAGCAGATGCGCGCCCTGCTGCGGACGTTCGAGCAGAAGGAGCGGCTGGCGGATCTCATGACCTCGCTGTCCGGTGACGCCGGCGTGCGCGTGACCATCGGCGAGGAAAACCCCGTCGACGCGATGCGCGAGTGCACGCTGATCACGTCCACCTACCTGTATCGCGACCAGGTGCTCGGCATCCTGGGCGTGGTGGGCCCGCGCCGGCTGCCCTATCCCGAGGTCATGTCGATCGTGAACGAGACGGCGCGCCAGGTGACGGAGGCGCTGTCGCGCGTCCGTCAGGACCTCTACCTCCCCTCCTGAGATCATGGCCGACGAGCCCCGTGAGTCCGCACACGACGACGCCGCGGCCGGCGAGCCCGCGCCCGACGCGCGCGTCCAGGACCTCGAGCGCCAGCTGCTGGAGCAGAAGGACCGCATGCTGCGCGCGATGGCCGAGGCCGACAACGTGCGCCGGCGCGCGCAGCGCGACGCCGAGGACCGCGTGCGCTACGCCAACGAGGCGCTCCTGCGCGAGCTGATCCCCGTGCTCGACAACCTCGACCGCGCGCTGGCCTCCGCGCGCGCCGCGGGCGGCGCCGAGAGCGTGATGTCGGGCGTCGAGCTGATCCAGCGCGAGCTGCTGCGCGTGCTCGAGCGCGCGGGCGTTGCCCGCTACTCCGCGGTCGGGCAGCCCTTCGATCCGACGCGCCACGAGGCGATCGCGCGCGTGGTGAGCGTGGACGCGGCGCCCGACACCGTCGTGAGCGAGACGGCGCCGGGCTACCTGCTGCACGGGCGGGTGCTGCGCCCGGCGATGGTCGCGGTGGCCGCGGCGCCCGACGAGGACGCGGCCTAGGTGGCCCCGCGCGACTACTACCAGATCCTCGGTGTCTCGCAGGGCGCCGGCGACGCCGAGCTCAAGAAGGCCTACCGGCAGCTCGCCATGCAGTTCCATCCCGACAAGAATCCCGGCGACAAGAATTCAGAAGAGCGCTTCAAGGAAGTCAGCGAGGCCTACGCCGTCCTGTCCGATCCCGACAAGCGGGCGCACTACGACCGCTTCGGCAGCGCGCCGAGCACCGGCGCCGGCGGGGGCTTCGAGGGCGGCTTCGGCACGCTCTTCGAGGACATCTTCGAAAACTTCTTCTCGAGCGCCGGCGGCGGGCGACGAAGCCGCTCGCGCGCGATGCGCGGCGAGGACCTCCAGTACGAGCTGAAGATCACGCTCGAGGACGCCGCGGCCGGACTGGACACGAAGATCCAGATCCCGCGGCTCGAGCGCTGCGAGACCTGCAAGGGCAGCGGCAGCGAGCCGGGCACGCAGAAGACGACGTGCGACGCGTGCCAGGGCCACGGCGAGGTCCGCATGAGCCACGGCTTTCTCACGGTGGCGCGCCCGTGTCCGCGCTGCGGCGGCGAGGGCCAGCTCAACAAGAGTCCATGCAAGAACTGTCGGGGCGAGGGACGGCTGCGCGGCGAGCACGTCCTGAGCGTCAAGATCCCGCCCGGCATCGACGACGGCATGCAGCTGCGCCTGTCCGGCGAGGGCAGCAGCGGTGTGAACGGCGACCCCGCGGGCGATCTCTACGTCCTCGTGCGGATCCGCGACCACGCGATCTTCACGCGCCACGGCACCGATCTGCTCTGCGACCTGCCCGTGTCGTTCACCCAGTTGGCACTCGGGGCCGAGGTCGAGGTGCCCGTCCTCAGCGGCACGGAGACGCTGAAGATCGTCCCCGGCAGCCAGCCGCACCAGGTGCTGCGCCTGCGCGGCAAGGGCATGCCGCGGCTGCGCGAGCGCGGCAACGGCGACGCCTGCTATCGCCTGCTGCTGGAGGTCCCGCAGAAGCTCAGCGCCGGGCAACGCGAGGCCCTGGCGGCCTTCGAGTCGGCGTCGAAGGAGCAGCGCGGTCCGCTCGCCAGCGCGTTCATCGAAAGAATGAAGAAGCTCCTGGGCTGATCATGAGTTCCCGTTACTGGGAACTCACGGTCGCCGTCTCCCCCGACGCGTCCGAAGGCCTCACCAACTTCGTCTGGGAGCTCGGCGCCGTCGGCATCGTGGAGGAGGAGAGCGCCGCGGGCCGCGCGCGGCTGCGCGCGTTCTTTCCGGAGGCGGCCGACAGCGACGCGATCGCGAAGAGCATCGACCTCTACCTCGGCGCCCTCGAGTCGCTGGGCTTCGCGCGCACGGGCGGCCCGGCGGTGTCCGACGTGGCCGACACCGACTGGGCCGAGGCCTGGCGCGCGCACTTCGCGCCGCTGCCGCTCGGGCGCCGGCTCCTCGTGACGCCGCCGTGGGAGACGCCGCCACCCGCCGACGGACGGCTCGTCCTCACCCTCGAGCCGGGACGCGCGTTCGGCACCGGGCAGCACGCGAGCACCGCCGGTTGTCTCGAGCTGCTCGAGACCGTCGTGGAGCGCGCGCAGCCCGCGCGGGCCATCGATCTCGGCACGGGCTCGGGCATCCTCGCCATTGCCGCCGCGCGTCTCGGTGTGCCGAGCGTCCTCGCCATCGACTCCGATCCCGACGCCGTCGCGTCCGCCAGCGCGAACGTCGAGCGCAACGGCCTCGTCGGCCGCGTGACGTGCGAGGGCGCCGACGCGGCCGCGCTCGACGCCGAGCCGGCGCCGCTCGTCCTCGCCAATCTCCTGGCGGCCGCCCACTGCGCGCTGGCACCGTGCTACGCGCGGCTGGTCGCCGCCGGCGGCACCCTGGTGGCCGGCGGCTGTCTCGACGCCGAGGCGGACGGCGTCACGGCCGCGCTGCGCGGATACGGCTTCCAGCGCCTCGAGGCGCGTTCGATCGAGGGCTGGACCACGCTCGCGTACGAACATGCGCCGCTTCGCGATCGCACCTGAGCGCGTGGTCGACGGGCGCGTGACGTTCGACGCGCTCGAGACCCGGCACCTCGCCCGCGTCCTGCGCCTTCGGCCCGGCGACACCGTCGTCGCCAGCGACGGCGCGGGCCACGACTACACGGTGCGGCTGGAGGCGGTGCAGCCGCGCGCGAGCGGCGTCGTCGTGGGCGTGGCCGAGGCCGTCGGTGACTCTCCGCTCGCCGTCACGCTGGTGCAGGGCCTTCCCAAGGGCGACAAGCTGGAGACGATCGTACGCGCGGCGACAGAGCTCGGCGTCGCGCGGGTCATCCCCGCGATCGCGGCGCGGACCGTTGTACGGCTCGCCGACCGCCAGGCCGTCACGCGGCTCGGGCGCTGGCAGCGCGTGGCCCGCGAGGCGGCCAAGCAGTGCGGGCGCCGCGTGGTGCCCGACGTGGCGCCGCCGCGGCCGCTCGAGGCGTGTCTGGACGAGGCGCGCGACGCAGACCTCGCGCTCTGCCTCTGGGAAGGCGGGGCCCCACCGCTCGGCGCGGTGCTCGCGGAGGCGAAGCGCCCGCGGCGCGTCGTCGTGCTCGTCGGTCCCGAAGGCGGGCTCGATCGCCGCGAGGTCGACGCCGCCCGCGCCCAGGGCTGGCACGTGGTCGGTCTCGGCGCGCGGATCCTGAGAACCGAAACCGCGGGCCCCGCGATCATCGCCATTCTTCAGGCGCGCTGGGGCGATCTGGGGACCGCGCCGTGATAATGCGCTGTTGCAAGCTCACAAAAGAGATGGGGGGCCCCGACATGGCCCCCCAAACCCCGCAGACGTGATGCGCTGTTGCAAGCTCACAAAAGAGATGGGG
>Ga0209161_10001158_pt1 | contig 21634 bp, 23 predicted proteins | sample GraSoiAngelo_155_FD_186169 | JGI IMG/M metagenome (GOLD analysis project Ga0209161, IMG submission 186169) | Grasslands soil microbial communities from the Angelo Coastal Reserve, California, USA - 14_1009_13_30cm (SPAdes) (version 2) | ecosystem: Environmental > Terrestrial > Soil > Grasslands... | reverse complement strand
GACAGGTGGCACGCCGTCTTACATGTTCAGCTGGAACTTCGGAGATGGATTGCAAGCGGTCGGAGGCAGCCAGTTTGCCCACACGTACACTGCTGCTGGAACATTCTCTGTGACAATTAGCGTGGCCGATTCTGCAAATCACACGGCAACGGCCACCCAAACCCTAGTGGCCAATTCAAGACTCGCGGTCACGGCCGCGGCCAGTCCGAACCCGGCGGATGCAGGAGTCCCTGTAAGCTTCGCTCTCGTATCCACGGGTGGAGTTGGTAGTCTAGACTGCAACTGGAGTTTCGACGATGGCTGGTCAGCCAGCAAATGCAATACAATCCACACATACGCTACGACAGGTTCGTTTACTGCCAGTCTTACTGCAACCGATACCCTGGGTGTAGCAGCATCGATCTCTCTCCAGATCAGCGTCGCTGTTGCCCCTACTGTCAACTTCGCATCCAGCCCTGCTGCTCCAACGACTGGTCAGTCTGTGACCTTCACAGCCACAACCAACGGCGGTGGGAGTCCCTTCACGTTCAGCTGGAATTATGGGGATGGTTCTCCAGACGACAATGGTAGCCCAGCCACCCATACATATGCAGCCTCCGGAATCTTCATGGTCAACCTGACGATCAACGACGCCAACGGCGCCAACATGGTTACGACGCTATTCGTAAGCGTGGTGGAGAATAGGCCCCCAGTCTTTTCCAGCCAATCAGGGTTCCTGCCAGTAAGTGTCGGCCAGTCTCTGACCTTCACTGTAGCAGCATCCGATCCCGAAGGGGGTCCTGTGTCCATTGCTGCACATAACCTTCCAACAGGAGCAAGCTTCGACTCAAGCACAGGAGAGTTCGTTTGGACGCCGTCATCAGACGAGACGGGAAACTACTCTATCACGTTCACTGCTTTAGACAGTGGTACTCCTCCAATGGAGGTTCGTCAGACGATAATCATACAAGTTAGAGCGGGTACCGGTCAGATTTGCCTGACCTGCTACCGGACCTTTGGTCTGCCCTTGGACGATGGGGTCATAGCGAGCCTGGGTTTCCTGGGCTTGATATCTGCCCTCGTGGCTGCAATCTATGTCGGGATGAGGGGCAGAGGCGAGCCCGATTCAGTCAGTCCCGCGACCAGCAACGTTTCTTGGGAAGGTGCTCGCGAGGACAGCCTTCCAGGCCAGAATCAATTCGTTGAGTGGATGGAGGACGCATCCTCTTGAGACAGTACACAACGAAGCCAGAAAAGAAGACTGGAAGCCGAGGTGGCATACGAGAGGAAAGGCTCAGAGAACGTTTGATATTGCGTATCGCAAGGGCATTCACAATTCTGCAGTGGGTTGCAATCATCTCGCTGCTGAACTATGTCACATTCGTGAGCCAGGCGAATCCGGCTCTGAAGAACTCGCTCGTAGCTAGGTATGGGTTCCTCTCAATTCTGTTAGACCCACTGGTGGTTCTCAGCATCAGCGTTCTGGGAGTCGGCATCATCTCGTTGATGGTTCTATCAAAACCGAAGGGTACACTGCGCAAGCTGTTTTCCTACCTCAAGCCACACTGGCCCTATGTTTTGGCGATTGGAATCGCCATGGCAGCTAGTGACGCTCTGAACTTGGCACAGCCCTGGATCATTGGCTTTCTCCTATTCGGGAATGTTATCGCGCTTCGCAATATAGCATTCTTACCCACCGTGATAGCTATGCTGGGTGGGGCCTTCTTCGCAAAGCAGATACTTGATTTTGTCGACCAGTACCTAACGGAAATTCTCGCCTCAAAGACTGTTCACGGACTACGGACACAGGTCTACCAGCACATACAGCATCTTCCAGTACAATTCCTAGACCACAGCCGTTCCGGTGAACTCATCTCCAGAGTCATGAGCGATACAAACGAGATCGAGAGCGTTCTGACATCGGACCTCAGCGCTCTGGGCGCGAATTTCGGCATGGTGGCCGGAGCATCCGTCCTTCTCTTCTACGCCAGCCCGAGGATTGCCCTCACGGTCGTTCCTTTCATAATTGGCATGGTCATTGTCGTGAACTTGTTCAAACGGAGGATCAAAAGAGCGTCGAGGAGAATCAGAGAGGCTGTAGGTGACCTTTCCGCGAGAGCCTATGAAGTGATGAGCAACCTACGCATAGTAAAGAGCTTCACGATGGAAGAAGAAGAAACTAAAGATTTTCGCAACAAATCCCTAGCAATTGTAAAATCCAACATTGGCCTGGCCAAGCTAAGCTCGATATACGGATCCGCCGTGGACGCAGTCACTACCTTAGCACTCCTGACCCTCATCGTCGTCGCTGTTCCAGATGTGCTGAATGGAGCCTTGACACTGGGAGCACTCGTCGCATTTCTCGGATTACTCGACAAGATGTTCTCACCTCTAATAGCGTTGAGCAAATCAAACTTCAAATTCCAAAAAGCCACCGCGGCAGGGGACAGAATCTTTGAAATTACAGAGACAAAGCCTGAAGTCCTCGATGTGCCGGGAGCGTTTGCCCCACCCGAGATACTAGGACGGATAGAATTCGACGGAGTCTCGTTCAAGTACGAGCGCAACCAGACCGTCCTTGACAACTTTAGCTTGACAATCAACCCCGGTGAGACGATAGCAATAGTCGGTCCCAGTGGTGCCGGAAAATCTACCATAGTCCACCTACTGTTGCGCTTCTACGAGCCGGATTCCGGAGCCATCCGAATTGACGGCTACCCCATCAACATGCTGAAACTGTCCTACTTGAGAAAGAACATTGGACTCGTTGTCCAAGATCCGATCCTGTTCTCCGGCACCGTACGTGACAACATCGCCTATGGCAAGCCTGGGGCGAGCCAAGAAGAGATCATCCAAGCAGCAAAAGCGGCCAACGCTCACGAGTTCATACTTGCTCTCCCAGATGGGTATGCTACGGAGATCGGCGAACGAGGCGTAACTATCTCAGTTGGCGAGAGACAGCGAGTCTCCATCGCCCGAGCACTCATCAAAGATCCCAAGATACTGATAATGGACGAGGCGACGTCGAACGTTGATTCAAAGTCTGAAGCGCTCATTCAAGAAGCCATAGGACGAATGACAGGAGAGCGGACCACGATCGTCATCGGTCACCGACTCTCGACAGTGATGGACGCCGACAGAATAGTCGTCCTCGAAGAGGGGGGAATCGCAGAGATCGGTACTCACCGCGGGCTGCTGCAGCGCCAGGGAGCCTACACGCAGCTCTACCAGAACCAGCTGCAAGCCCAAACACAGGTCATCCACTCACAATTCCGCGGACACAAGTATCTGAAGAGTGAGGAGAAACCGTAACAGCGGTTTACACATGCACGACAGAAAAGGGGATCTTCCCTCGAGACGGGAGCATATCATCCCGTCAAGTCTTCATGGGTATGTCAAAAATGAAACGAGAAAAGATGAGGTACAACCTTCCATGAAGCTGAGAAGCTTCAGGGTCCGGAACTACAGGTGCATAGACGACTCCGGCGAAGCACCTGTCGAGCATATCAAAGCCCTAGTGGGAAAAAACGAGAGCGGAAAGACAAGCATCCTAAAGGCTCTGCACAAGTTCAACCCGGCTACTCCGGAGCCCTTCAATGGACTGAAGGAATTTCCGCGCAGACGATTTCACGAGTACGAGGACAAGGCCACGGTAGTCGAGCTGAAAGTCTCGCTAGACCACGATGAGATGGATGAGCTCGCCCAGATCGACCCGCGCCTCGCGGAAGTATCCGGTGCATCGGTCACAAGAGACTACGCAGGACGGTACGCTGTCGAGCTACTGCCCGATATACAAACTCCATCCCCAAACCTGAAAGGAGTCTTTCCCTTCCTCATCCAGCTCCGAGGCACAATAGACAGACTCGATGATACGACCCTAGGACGAGAGGGAGGCGTCCGCTGGAAGCTCCTCGACGCTCTAAGCAGAGTGGGAACAGGCATTGTAGAGGAGACAGACCTTTCCAATGCATCCTCCTCCAGAGAGGCCTTCATCAGACAGCTTCAAGAAATCCAAGTCGTTCTGGAGAAGAGCACGGATGAGGGATCGAAGAAGACTATCCGAGACATCGTAAGGCTCATACTAAACACGATCGACTGGCCGAGCATCGACACCCGAATCAACAAATACATAGTCGAAAGGCTTCCGGTTTTCGTATACTTCGAAAACTATGCAATCCTCTCCGGCAGAATCCACCTTCCATCTTTCGTGGAACGGTTCATTGCTGGCGAGCTCAACCCGGAAGAGAACACTGCCAGAATGCTGCTATCATTCCTAAAACTAGACCCGGAGAAGCTGGTCAAGCTGGGAACACATGAAGGAAAGTCCTCGCAGGAGGTGCAGGAAGCATTCGATACAAGAGCACTCATGGTTGACAGAGCAGCCTTATCCGTCTCCGGTCTCCTAGCCGACATCTGGCAGCAAAGAAAGGCCCGGTTGGACCTTGCGATCGACGGAGAGTATCTGAGACTCTGGGTAGCCGACGCCGATGGTTCCAGGGTCGAGCTGGAACAGAGCAGTAAAGGATTCCAGTGGTTCCTCTCCTTCTACATCGTATTCATGATGGAATCCCTCCAAGGAAAGGACACGGTGCTTCTCTTGGACGAGCCTGGGCTCCACCTCCACCCTGCTGCACAACAGGACCTTCTCCGAGTCCTCGGCAAGCTATCCGAAAAGAACCAGGTCATCTATTCGACCCACTCCCCCTTCATGATCGACCTGGACCACATCGATACTATCAGCGTACTGGCCGAAACTCCGAAAGGCACGAAGATTTCCGAGCCTACAAAGACCACCGACAAGACAGCCCTATTCCCGCTCCAGGCCGCCTTGGGGTATGCCCTGTCACGCGGCTTGTACACTGGACAGTACAGCCTGCTCGTGGAAAACATTACTGACCTATGGATACTCTCGACAATCTCGCAACATTTCAGAGAATCAAGCCACGGCTCCATAGATGATGATATAGTAATCACGCCCTCCGGCGGCGGCCAGAAATCCGCTCTATTTGCCACAATGCTCAGCGGACAGAATATGGGCGTATCAGTGCTGCTGGACTCAGACGTCGAAGGAATCAGCGTCAAGAAGCAGCTGATTGAGAGCCCGATAGCGAGAGAGACAAACGTACTTTTCGTAAACGATGCTACCCAGGAATCTGGACGGGTGATGGAGCTGGAGGACCTCCTGCCCCCCAGCCTCTATCTCAGATTCGTAAACGATGCCTATTCTGGAGAGCTGGGCAAGAACCGTTTGGGCAACGAGGCACTCGCAAAAGATGTGCAGATCCGGAGATACGTGGAGGCAGAGCTGGAGAAGAGAGGAGTTAGCTTCTCAAGATTCCGGGTTGCCAGGCAGATCATGAACGATTTGCCAAACATTCCGTTCAGCCAGTTTCCCCCGGAGTTTGTCCAGAACATGGAACGCTTGTTCTTATACATCAACAGAATCAAGCCAGAGCATACCGCCCAGCCAATCATAGCAAGATCTTCGCGTCACTCTTCCCTGAGAGCCATCTTCTCCAGAAGCCGATCATAACCCACACCTAGGAACGAAATAATGGGCTGGATAGAGCAACGTCGCTGATCGACTGATCGCACCAGAACCTCGGACGCTAAGAATGGAAGAGGCGAACAAATTTGCTCGACGAAAACCAGGAGGGCAACTCCTGCCGCATCTGAAACGGACAACTATTTTGGCGCCGGGAGTGGGATTTGAACCCACGCGGCCCGCAAGGACCACAGGCTAACAGGAGCCTATTTTTCCAGGCCTAGGCCCACGTTTCTAGTGGACTGCCCTGTACCAGGCTCAGGAATCCCGGCCCAGTCTTGTTCTTGGCCGTGGGAGTATTTTCCCCTTTTGACAGACACAAAAAAAGCCCAGCGAGACAGTGATCGTTCGAGAACTAGGAACTAGAGTGGCGGTGGGTGCGGGCCAGCCGTCAACCCTTAACGGGCGAATGGCAGTGTCCGCGCCCGGGGGACGCCACCCTTGAATCGGCCAAGTCGTGAGACACGATTCTAAGCTTCGCGTAACCGACCTACCCACACAGTCGTTACTACGAAATAATCCCTCTCAGGCACGATTTTAAGTGGGCAAGCAAACAATCACTGGACAATCATGGAACGCTGCGCCGTCTGCGGGGCGGAAGAATTCATCCCCTACATATGCAGATACTGCGACCGCGTCCACTGCGTCCTCCACAGACTCCCCGAAAACCATGAGTGCCCCAACATCCAACAAGCACGAGCGCCGAAGCCTATTATCCGGGTCGAAGGACGCCAGAGCGGAGCGACCCTCAGAGTGATTCGCGCTCCAAGGTTGTCGACGATCTCTAATCGTGAGTTAACAGCTCTTCTTACGGCGTTAATGGTTCTTGGAATTAGTTTCTCAACGAGATACATGTTCTCCGGTTTGGTCGCTGCAAGTCCCGTAGCGTTTCTCGAGGTATTTCTTCTAACACTCATAGTGATAGGAACAGGATTCATAGGACATGAATTGGCCCACAAATTCGTGGCTCAGAGATTTGGATGTTGGGCTGAGTTCAAACTATGGACGGTTGGGGCTGTTATGGCTGTTCTTTTCGCGTTTGTCCCACCTGGAAACCTTGTCTTTGCTGCTCCAGGCGCTGTTTACATCGCATCAAGATCCAGCTATTTCGGTGAAGGAGTAGATAGGAAGGCGAACGGTGTAATTTCCCTCGTAGGTCCACTGGTTAACATTGGTGCAGCGGGACTCTTTGGGCTGGCATTTCTGATCAGTTCACTTGCAGGCCTTGGCGATATCGTCATTAGCTCAGGCTCCGGGCTGGCTTTCAAGTTCCTGCAGGAGGGTGTGGCCATCAATCTTTGGCTAGGGGCATTCAACATGATACCGTTTTTCATACTCGACGGGCAGAAAGTTTTCACATGGGACCGTAGGGTTTGGGCCGCAGTCGCGATTCCGCTCTGGGCGGCTACCATAGCAATCTGGGTGCTACTTTTCGTCTGAATTGCTTCTGAACCTCAAGACACTCTGTCCAAAAAAGCGATATTGTTGGCCGCACTTTGGGCATACAACCTCATTTTCCTTGTTAGGATCGACTTCGACACTGATCTCGTCTCCGCAGTTGCAGACGAAAGTAACGTTGTTCGAGCTCAAGCTTGTCAATTCAACTGGCTTACCACGGGACGACTATGCTTCGGTTTCCAGAGCTTGGGATATGCGTCGGTGGGCATGATCACCCTAACTGTCTTCGCGGCAAGCCCTCGTTCATCCTTCATCATCTGCTCTGTTCCCATGAGTGCTCTTGATAACCCGACGAGTTCTCCTTTGAGCGTGAAAACTGCGATCGCAGTCTTGGGACGTATTCCCTCAGTTAGCTTGACTATCCCTGGAATAGCAAGGTCAGCGCCGTGGCATATTGAACTGACCGCGGAGTCACGAATGTAGATTCGCGGAACATAGTCAAAAGCGGCCTCCATAGGCCTAACGATTTGCCGGACCATCTCTTCCCTCTCGCTCGGGGAAGCTTGAGAAAGTTTGAAGACATCGTAGAGAGAGTGGATGCCCTTTTCAGTAAAAGATCCAGATCTTGTTCTTCGGAGCTCTCGCATGTGCGCGCCTACTTCGAGAACTTCCCCGACATCGTAGACAAGTTTCCGGATGTAAGTTCCCGCTTGACAAGCGACACGGAAGAGAACTTGTCGTCCATCAACTTCCACTTCATCGATCGAGTAGATTGTTCTTTTCCGTACTTCCCTCTTGACCGCAGCTCTCACAGGAGGCTTCTGAAATATGTCACCGACAAACTCCTCCAGTACACCGCGGAGTCTTGTCTCATCGACGTCGCCGTGCATCGTCATTAGGCAGACGTACTCCTTCCCGGTGAGGAGGAATACCTGGATCGTCTTCGTAGCGTCTTCGAGAGCTAGCGGAAGAACACCGGTGACCATTGGATTACTCCGGCCCCGAACCGGACCTCTAGAGTTCCACCGTGGCCAGCGTGGCGCAACCGCAGGAGACGTTTGACCCATGCAACGACTTCGTGGCTTGACGGACCTGAAGGCTTGTCCAGGTTGATCAAGCCGAATCTGATGTGCTGATCAATCGTCCTTTTCTCTGGCGGACACCCTAAAGCCGGGTCCGTCTCGTCATCGAGTTTGATGAGCAGTTTCTGTGACTTATTCCAGGGAGCCTGTTGTGACATCCGATTTTTTCTCCAGCAGAGACGGAGCGGTTTCTGGTTCTTAAACTGTCATAGCCGAAGAACTCGCCGGTCCGTACCAGTAAGGATAGGATCGGCTGATCTTTGACGGGTTCGCTCTACGCTGCCACGCTTATCTCTTTGATTGTGACGATCTCTTTCAGGTAGTTCGTCTTCTTCGCCTTTTCCGCTACCTTGGCGACATCCTCGTCAGCTGCACCCTTCTTGATCTCGATGGTTTCCGCAGTCGGTTCCACATGTTTAACATTGGTTCGGCGGCGACGGACTCCGTTCACTTTCTTCGGTCCAGTAATTAGAACAAAGTTCTTGTCGATGACGTCGACTATGACGCATTTGTGGCCGGCTTCCCGTCCGTTGAGTTTGACGCAGACGCGTCCGACTTCGATTGTTGGCACAGTCTCACTTCTGGGGCTTCGTCAAGCGCCGATAGAATACTTCATTTAAGGTTTCGTCGTTGCGCTCACTCGGCAAGCCGAGCTAATCGCGTCCGTTGAAAAAAATGTTCTAAGAAACTGTCTAGTGCTTGAGAGTTGGACGCGACCTTGCGACTATCTCTCTCGCGGCCATAACCTGGCGCGGATACTCCTTACCTCTTCCCGATAGTCTCTTGTCCGCCTTGTGGGCCTCCAGCTTCGATGTAATGTAGTTGACAGCCTTGTGTATGTCGAATTGCTTGCAGCTGAAAATGTCCATGAACGCATGCTTGTTGTCTGGGAAGGTATGAATACTGATGTGGCTCTCTGCAATGATCACGAAGCCACTGATCCCCCACTCTGTCGGATTCCCCTTCGGTTTGTACACGAATACGTACGGCGCGGTGATCTTGTGCATGTCGATCACATCCGGAAGCTCGTCTAGGAGATCGTAGATGTAAGAAAGGTCAGAGAGCCTTTCAGGATTACACTCTGACAAATCCAGTGTAAGATGAGGTCCGAACATTTCTGGAGTTGATTTCTCTTTCTCGCGAATTTTTTTCGGATGTATGGCCAACAAGGCGCGCGGCGTATTTAAGAATTGTTTACACGACAATCGATCTCGTTGGTAAATTTTTCCGGTGAGAAAAAAATCCGCTGTCGTAGAAAATTTTCGTTGGACGAACTTTTTCACCGGAGAAAAAAGTTTGCAACCCGAAACAGAAATCTAGAATTGAAGGAAAGAGACGAGCCGTCCAGATCAAAAACGGATCAGACACGAACTTGCTAAGCGCTTGCTTCGTGAGGCGCAAAGCTACCGCAAAGTCGAAACGTTAAATTAAGCGATTAGGCAGGCTTCCTCCTCCTCGTGTAAGAGCGATGTCAAGAGAGTTCAGGCTCATCCTCCGCGTACTCGGAGCAGATGTTGATGGGACCAAGAAGGTGCCGTTCGGGCTGAGCAGGATACGAGGAGTTGGGCCAAATTTCGCCCAGGCTGTCGTCAAAGTAGCCCGGATCAGCCCTGAGGCTAGGATAGGGAGCCTCAGCGAGACAGAGATTGCAAGGCTAGAGGATATCATCAAGGATCCTGCCAAGCATGGAATACCCTCACGATTATTCAACCGTAGAAAGGATATCGAGAGTGGGCGAGACATGCACCTGGTCGGGCCGGATCTCGCGCTCAGAAACAAGGCCGATATCGATCTCATGAAGGATATCAAGAGCTGGAAAGGGATCCGACACTCCCTTGGATTGAAAGTCAGGGGCCAGAGAACGAGAACTACCGGTCGCTCCGGAAAAGCTGTCGGGGTCAAGAAGAAGGTTCTCATGGAAGCAGCACGCGCCGCGGCATCAGGGAAGAAGGAAGAGAAGAAGGAATAGTAGTTGGGAGACCCTAAAAAGCCGAGGAAGACTTACGAGACTCCTCGTCATCCCTGGCGAAAGGAACAACTCGAAGCCGAACTCCATCTCCTTGGTGAGTACGGTCTCAGAAACAAGCGGGAACTTAGACGTCATGAGACCATGCTCTCGAAAATACGAGGGATAGCAAGATCCCTCCTCGGCGCAACAGAGGAACAAACATCCCAGATCGAAAGCCAATACCTTAAGCGTCTTTTCCGACTCGGAATCCTACCGGAATCTGCCGGCGTTGACAACATTCTCGATCTCAACGTCAAGGACTTGATGGAGAGACGATTGCAGACGATCGTCTACCGGTCAGGACTGGCAAAGAGTATCCACCAGGCACGCCAGTTCGTAAGCCACGGACACATTAGCGTCGCAAACGAGATCGTATCAGTCCCAAGCTACATTGTCAAACGTGATGAAGAATCGAGAATCGCCTTCGACCAGAGAAGCCCACTAACAAACGCCCAGCACCCCGCTCGTGCTGCGCCAGGAGGCAAGAGACTTGCCAGAGTCATAGAAGAGGCGCCTGTAGCGGTACCGACGATGCCCGCTCTCCCGGTTGTTTCGCCAGAGATTAAGGAAGAAGTTCAGGCGGAAGAGCCCCTCGAACTCGTCGAGCCAGAAGAAGAACTGGCTGCTGAGCCCGAACCAGAGAAAAAGTAGCAACCCACTTAAACCCAACACGTACCAGTCCGACCCCAAGACAACGCATGCTCGTTTCAGCAGGCATAATTCTAGTTGTAGGAGGTTTGTGCGGCTGCGCGCCCCTCTTCAAGCGTGTCTCACAATCCCTTGGACGTGCGCTGTCGGTACTGGGGTTCCTTGTCGGCATAGTGGTGCTGATAGTCGCAGTTGATTACGCCCTCGGCTTCAACTTTCTCTCCGGCGCGATTTCGGATGCGCTAGCCGCGACGAGTTCGCCCTACCTGAAGTATTTCTTGCCGGCCATGATTCTACTCGGGATCCTGCTCATATCACGCCCCATTCGAAACGTTCGCTGGGCCTCCATCCTCTCGCTAGCTCTGGGGTTGCTCGTATCATACTTTCTCAGAACGCTTCTGCCATCCCTCTTTACAAGCTCCACTGTTCTAGTGATCGTTTTCCTTATCGCAACTCTTGCCATCTACGTCTTGCTGAGGTTCGTTGAAGACCTCTTTGACTTCATAGGCTCAGTACTGGCCTTCCCACCGATCGCTATCGCCGTCGGGCTGGTCAACATCTACTTCGGAATCCTCTTCTTCTCCGTCTAACAAGTAACGACTACCCAGGTTATCGGAGTCGGCTGCCAAGAGCTGTTTCCGGTGCCGCTGCTGTTTTTCGGGGCTCATTTTCTCGTCAGCTTTAAATAAAGTCCGGACCGCTTGCCCGGGGCACCTTCACCCTGGAAGCATGATAATTAGATGGACATCAAACTTCTGAGCAAAGAACAAGAGACTCTCCGCTTCGTGCTTTCAGACGTATCGCCCGCCTTCGCCAACGCGTTACGCCGAATAATGATTTCAGAGATTCCGGTCATGGCGATCGACGATGTCATGATCCTTGAAAACAACTCCGTCATGTACGATGAGATTCTCGCGCACCGACTCGGACTCGTCCCAGTCACAACCGACGGCTCTTACAACCTGCCAGAGGAGTGTACGTGCAAGAGCGAGTTGGGCTGCGAGAAATGCCGAGCATCATTCTCTCTAGAGATAGAAGCTTCTGAACCAATCGAGGTCGTATACTCCTCCCAACTAAAGCCTGAGAACCCCGAAGTCAAGCCGGTCTCCGACAAGATTCCGATCGTGAAACTCACCGCGGGCCAAAGAATCAAACTCGAAGCATACGCCAGGCTCGGAAGAGGAAACGTCCATGCGAAATGGCAATCGGTCTCAGCCGCCACCTACAGTTATGACGAGAAAGCCCGAACCTTCACGTTCCTTGTCGAGTCGACTGGAACGATGCCTCCCGAAAAGATCGTCCTCGAGGCCGCCCGGATCATCAATACAAAATCCGTCGGCTTCGGAGAAGGACTTGGAGGAATGACCGAGAGTTGAAAAAGTTAGTTGCTTCTCTCTCGCCGGAGGAAGAAGTTGTTGACGCATCAAACCTGATCCTGGGAAGAATGGCAAGCTACGTCGCGAAACAAGCACTTGAAGGAAAGAAGATGGTCGTGCTGAATGCCGAACGTGCCATTATCTCTGGGACAAAGGCCAGAGTCGTCGCCCGGGCGAAGACGAAATTGAAAACACGAACTCTAGGCAACCAGGAGAAAGCCCCAACTCATCCTAGAAGGCCTGACAACTACGTCCGGAGAGTTATCAGGGGAATGCTTCCCTGGAAGAAGACTCATGGAAAACAAGCATTCCACCGAGTGGTAGTATACATCGGGATTCCAAAGGAGTATGAAGGAAAAACCTTCAACACCGTGTCTCACGCGAACGCGTCCAAGCTGAGAGTTCCCTTCATCACCGTTGCTCAGCTAGCAGAAGAAATCGGAGGGATTCCCGCCTGAGCGAAAAGAGGAAGACTGTACTAGAAACCGGTAAGCGAAAGACCGCGATAGCCCGGGCTGTCGTGAAACCTGGAAAGGGTCGAATCTACTTTAACGATCATTCTCTCGACTATGTTAGTCCCGAGGTCGTCCGGATGAAGATCCAAGAGCCACTGATTATAGCGGGGGAACGCGCCAAAGGAGTGGACATCCGTGTATCCGTTAATGGTGGAGGTTTCATGGGCCAAGCCGAAGCCGCCAGGATAGCAATCGCACGATCACTTGCCTCGTGGACGAAGAGCAGCGAGCTAAGAAAGAATTTCATCGCCTTCGACAGAGTAATGTTAGCTGGGGATCAACGAGTAACCGAACCCAAGAAGTTCGGCGGACCAAGCGCACGACGAAGAAAACAGAAGTCGTACAGGTAAGAGAGAAAGAACATGATCATCCCGGTTAGATGCTTCACGTGCGGCAAACTGATAGCCGACAAGTGGGAAACGTTCAACCTCCGGGTCAGGGCTGGCGACAGACCCATCAAAGTACTAGACGAGCTAGGAATCCGACGATACTGCTGCCGAAGAATGCTCATAACTCACGTCGAAATAATCGACGAGTTCCTAAAGTACCCCCAAGTCTCAGCCAAGAAACGAGCCGAGATCATATAGACGAGGAACCATGTTGGAAAGCCAAGACATCGAGGATAGGGAAGCGATACCGAGAGCAGAAAATCTTCTCCTCTCTCTCGAAGAGCTCTTGGCCGCTGGACTCCACATAGGCACACGAATCAAGACCGTAGATATGGAAAGGTACATTTTCAGAGTCCGACCCGACGGCCTCTTCATCCTCAACATTGGCGACACTAACGAGAAGATCAGGATCGCCGCCAGATTCATGGGCCGATTCGACCCAGGAAGAGTGTTAGCCGTGTCCTCCCGGCTTTACGGTAAGACGCCGGTGGAAAGGTTCGCAGAGGTCACGAGGACAGTTCCGATCGTAGGTCGATTCATGCCAGGGCTGATATCCAATCCTCTCCAGCCACATCACGCAGAACCTCAGGTTGTCTTAGTAACAGATCCCAGAGCTGACTGGCAGGCAATCAAAGAAGCAACATCAGTAGGGGTGCCCGTCATTGCCCTGTGCGACACGGACAACGTCTTTGCTGGTGTCGATTTCGTGATCCCGGTAAACAACAAGGGACGGAGAGCCCTAGCCGTTGTCTACTGGCTACTCGCCAGACAAGTGCTTCGCGAGAGAGGAGAGCTTCCACAAGATGGAACAATTCCGCAGACCGTAGATGATTTTGAAACGAAGCTTGCCGCCATGCCCATGGGACGAGCTTCCGGTGGAGAGGCGTGAAAACACGCCCACCCGCACAAGCAGGCACCTTCTACCCCGACACTGAAGGCGCACTCCGGACCCAGATACACAACTGCTTCCTGCATCCTCTCGGACCAAGATCGATACCCTCCGTTCCCGGGACAGCTGACGACCGGCTTGTGGCGATTGTTGTCCCACATGCGGGATATGATTACTCTGGACCCGTCGCTGCCAATAGCTACTATAGTTTGGCGACTTCAGGCTTGAGAGAGTCGGTGATAATTCTGGGGCCAAACCATACAGGATACGGGAGCGGCGTCTCAACAATGACAGATGGGCAATGGGCAACCCCGTTCGGGGAAGTTCCGCTCGACAAGTCCCTGGCTTCCTCGATCGCTAGATTGTCAGGACTAATCGACGTTGAAGAAGAAGCACATAGGAGAGAACATTCGATAGAAGTCCAACTTCCCTTCTTACAATTCATCTATCCCAGACGTTTCCAGTTCGTACCGATCTGCATGATGCTCCAAGACCTTGAGACTAGCGTGGAAATAGGCGACGCAATTGCGAAAGCCTCCGCAGAGACCGGAGCGATGCTGATCGCTTCGTCGGACTGGACCCACTACGAACCCCACGAGTCAGCGAAGAAAAAGGACATGGAAGCAATTCAGGCCGTGCTCGAAATGGACGAGAAAAAATTCCAGAACACGATCGAGGAAAATCACGTGTCATCCTGCGGATACGGTCCCGTCACGGCCGTCATACATGCATCTAAGGTCCTAGGAGCCAAACAGGCCAAGCTGCTGTCATACCAGACGAGTGGAGACACCGCAGGGGACAAGCGTTCAGTAGTCGGCTATGCGGCGATTGCACTTACGAAGTGAGCTCGTCCTCGCCATCAACTTCTCCATCGATCGTCTCGTCCAGAGCACCTGGAAAGATAATCCTGTCCGGAGAACAATTCGTTGTCCTCGGCGCACCTGCCGTCGCGATGGCAGTCAATCTCTACTCAAAGATAGAAGTGCGACCCTCTCAGAGCGGGCGGATCGAAGTCACCGCTGACATTCCGCTTCATCTAGTCGGCGACGCTGATAAGGGGTCCTTGGTTGGCGAGAATCGAGAGCTTCTAGAGCCGTTGCGCCTGGCCGCGAGCGCGACGCTCGACCACTTAGCTATGAGAGACCGAGGGGTCCATGTTGAAGCGAACTGCCAGATTCCTAGCGGTGCAGGCCTCGGGTCCTCCGCCTCTACCACAGTCGCAACCATCTCAGCAGTAGCGAAATCAAGGCGTGCACGACTCAACCGAGAAGATATCTTCAAGCTCGCTTTCATCCCAGAGAACTATCTTCATGGACACCCCTCTGGAGTCGACCAGGCAACTTGCATCTACGGCGGAATCATTCAATTCAAGAAACCCTCAAAGATTAAGGCGATTACCGTCAAACGACCACCAACGATTCTAGTATGCGACTCAGGAGCCCACCGGTCAACCAAGGCGTTGGTGGGGGCGGTTGTCAAGAGGTCACAGGAACAGACAGACGGGTTTCAATCACACCTGGACGAGATAACTTCCATTTCGAATGCTGTGGTCAAGGCTCTACGAAAGGAAGACGACAACGAGCTGGGGAGGTTGATGAACAGAAACCACGAAATGCTTCGTCAGATTGGCGTCTCGACACCCGACCTTGACAGACTTGTGGCTGAGGCTCTGCAGGCAGGAGCCCTCGGAGCCAAACTTACAGGGGCAGGAGGCGGCGGATGCATCATAGCGCTATGCGCTGACAAGAAAGACCGATCAAATATTGCGAGGAAACTGCGAAATGCAGGAGGAACAATCTACAACGTGTCCCTTGATGCAAGTGGAGTCAAGTAATCCCCAACTAGCTTCGATCGGAAAGGCAGAAAAAGAGCGCTTCCTACCTCGACAAACGGAGAAACAAAAAGTGCCTGAGATCATAGTCCTAGTTGACGAGAGAGACAATCCGATCGGATACGAAGAAAAACTAGCAGCTCATCGCGATGGCGGAAAACTGCACAGAGCCTTTTCAATCTTCATTTTCAATTCCAAGAAACAGGCGCTTCTCCAACTTAGATCAAAGGCGAAGCACCACTTCCAGAGCCTCTGGAGCAACCCTTGTTGCAGTCATCCAATCAAGGGTGAGAAACTAGAGGCTGCGGTCCATAGAAAGCTCAAGCAAGAATTGGGGTTTGATACACCGCTAAAAGAGACTTTCAGTTTTGTATACAAGGCGACCGATCCAAAGAGCGGCCTGACAGAACACGAGTTTGACCATGTCTTTATCGGGCAATACGATAGAGACCCGAAACCTAATCCTGAAGAGGTAGACGATTGGAAGTGGGTCACACTCGCCGAGCTCCAACGAGACTTGGACAAGAATCCGGCGAAATATACCCCATGGTTTCCAATCGCGTTTAACAAACTGAGAAAGGAAAACCTGGGTCTTTCAGAGGCCTAGACGAAGCGAGATTGTGATAGATTTGGAAACGCCGGTTCTGAAAAGAAGCTCAAGCATAGCCTCGTTTTACAAGCTTCCCGTGGAAGAGAGACTGAGAATTGTCAAAGAGTTCGCAAGTCTAACCTCAGAGGAAGCTCAGACCCTAGCCAGCGGAACAATGCCGAGCGCGACCGCTCAGCGAATGATCGAGAACGTCATCAGCATGTTCCCAATTCCTCTTGGCATAGCAACGAACTTCCTGGTAAACGGCAGAGACTACCTAGTACCGATGGCCATAGAAGAGCCATCAGTAGTCGCCGCCGCAAGCAACGCGGCCAAGATGACACGACCGACTGGCGGCTTCACAGCTACCAGCACCGAGCCTGTGATGATCAGTCAGATCCAGATCGTGAAATGTCCCTCGCCGAAAGATGCTGAGAAGGAGATTCTTTCGGCAAGAAAAGAGATTCTTGAAAAAGCTAACCAGCAGGACCCGACTCTGGTCTCGATGGGGGGCGGGGCAAAGGACCTTCGCGTCAGAGTCCTGCCGAGCCAAGTCGGAATATTGGTGATTGTAGAGCTTCTAGTCGACTGCCGTGACGCTATGGGGGCCAATGTCGTCAACACTATGGCCGAGGCTGTGGCACCGATGCTTGAAAAAATCTCGAAGGGCCAAGCCCGATTGCGGATTATCTCCAACCTTGCGGATAGGAGGATTGCTAAGGCTGCAACGACCGTTTCGAAGGAAGCCCTTGGTGGAGAAGACATTGTAGATGGGATTGTCGAGGCGTACGCGTTTGCCGCGGCCGACCTGTACAGATGTGCAACTCATAACAAGGGGGTCATGAACGGCATAACCGCCGTCTGCCTAGCCACTGGGAATGACACCCGCGCGATAGAGGCAGGGGCTCATGCCTACGCGGCTCGATCCGGACACTACTCTCCCCTTACAATATGGAAGAAAGATTCCAAAGGGAACCTAGTCGGGACCATCGAGATCCCGGCTGCTGTCGGAATCATTGGCGGAGTTACGGCTGTGCATCCTATGGCGAAGATTTGTCTGAAGATCCTTGGGGTAAAGACGGCTCGCGAACTCGGCGAGGTCATGGCCTCGGTAGGCTTAGCCCAGAACATGGCCGCATTGCGGGCCTTAGCTGCTGAGGGAATTCAGAAGGGGCACATGTCTCTTCACGCTAGAAACATCGCCGCGATGGCTGGAGCCCAAGGAGATCTGATCGAACTAGTGGCGGACAAGATGGTCGCCGAACGGAAAATCCGGCTGGACCGAGCTAGAGAATTACTGCTTGATTTGTCCAAGTCAAAGGAGAGCGGCGCCGCCCAAAAGAAAACCCACAAGCCCTAGCAACATCCACACCAGAACATGACCTTTCACCGCTCGAATGTTCTCAGGAGTCTGATTACCCACCAATCTGTACGCTGAATAGAGAAATCCAACATCAGCCAAAATCACTGGAGGAAAATACAACCAGGAAATACTCTCAAGAAACGGTGGGAGAAAGCTGAGCAGAACTGCGGCGATGAATAGTCCGGCAGATGCGAACGCTGCGGACTTTGCGCCCTTGACTACCGCTAGGGTCCGGACTTGACGGAGGCTGTCGCCTTTCACGTCAGCTATTCCCTTCGCGACTTCCCGGCCGAAGTTTGCGAAAAATGCGACAACGGAGAAGATGAAGAGTAGCGGGCTAATCGAATTCACCGCGAGGCCTCCATAGAAGAAGGGCAGAGCAACGTTGAAGCTTACGACCGCATTTCCTACGAGCCCTGTTTTCTTTCCTCTCGTATTATAGTAAATCATCAATGCAAGAGCGAGGAGCGCAGTCAGAAATGTCCACAGGTTGAGTAGCGCGGCAAACCCTATCGCTGCGGCGGAGAGGGCCACTGCCAACGCGACCGCGTCCCTGGTCTTCACTGTTCCGGAAGGGAGGGGCCGTTGCGGGCTGTTGACCCGGTCAATTTCAACATCGTAAACGTCGTTGGCCACCATTGTCCCCGCCATCATCAGTGAGGCGGTCAGGAACCCGAAAAGGGCCTCTCGAATTCCCGGGAGCATGCCGAGGCCTATTGCTTCACCTATGACGACGCCAAGCCCGATCATTATGGTATTTGGGGGCCGTATCAGTGTCAAGTACGCGCTCAAACGAGCTGACGTCGCGCGGTTAGACACGCTCAGAGTTCCCCGCCTCCAGGATATTCCGTTTTGTGATTTCCACAACATCTGGGCTGTTTGGAATAAGGCTAAAAAGACTCCCGGAGGCTAGGCAGTGGTTTGACCAGTCTTGTCAGTCAAGAAGGAACCGACGCTTCTCGATGACCTCAACCAAGCTCTTGCCGGAGAAACCCTTGCAGCTTTCCGATACTTATACCTCAGCAAGATAGCTAGCGGAATCAGCTCACTGCCCCTTTCGAAGCTCTTCAAGGAAATGGCTGACGGAGAATGGGATCACGCCTCAAGATTCATGGAAAGAATCATACAACTAGGCGGAGTACCCGTATCAAAACCGGTTGAGTGGGAGAAGAAGGCCTTCTTCTCCTATTCGGACCCGCCCCGAAGGGGAAACGACCTGAAAGCGATGATCAAGGAAAGCCTGAAGCTTGAAAGGTCATCTCTTGAATTCTACCAGAGGCTGGCCAGTAAGACTCGGGATACTGACATGGTCACTCACAAGATGGCCATGGATGCCATGGCCGATGAAGCCCGTGAGGAGCGAAAGCTCACCGCGCTACTAGACTGACTGTTTAGTCTTCTAGACCCAGCCTCGGATCTCCATAGCGTCCCGAACCTTTCCAATAGCATAGACGTAGGCACCAGTACGCATGTCGACGTTTTGCTCCTGACTGGTTTTCCAAACTTCGGCGAAGGCCTTCTTCATTATCGCGGTTAGACGATGGTCAACTTCATCAGCGGTCCACCAGAGGTGTTGGAGATTCTGCACCCATTCGAGGTAGCTTGTGCTTACCCCACCAGAGTTTGCTAGGATGTCCGGTATCAGCGTGATGTCTCTCTTGAAGAGGATATCGTCCGCCTCCGGTGTCGTCGGCCCATTAGCGCCTTCAGCAACAAGCTTTGCCTTGATGTTTCGAGCGTTATTTTCGGTGATGACGTCCTCCAGCGCTGCAGGCACGAGTATGTCCACGTCTAGTTCTAGCAGTTCCTCGTTTGAGATGTTCTCGGACGCCGGCAAGTTCGCCATGCTTGTGTTCTTCTTCTTGTAAGCCGCCACCTCGTTAAACCAGAGGCCTGTTTTCTTGTGAATTCCTCCCTTCGAGTCGGAGACGGCGACAACTTTGACTCCGGCTTCTTCTAGGAACATGTGGGCGAAGGAACCAACGTTTCCCCAGCCTTGGATTGCGCAGGTTGCTTTCTTGAGGTCGATCTTGAGGTGTCTAGCGGCTTCCTCAACAGTGACTGCGACTCCTTTCCCAGTGGCCGAGTCTCTTCCAAGGGATCCTCCAATTATTATCGGCTTCCCCGTCACGACTGCGTTCGCGTTGTTCCTGTCAACCTTGCTGTATTCATCCATGAACCAGGCCATCGTCTGAGAATCAGTGTAAACGTCAGGCGCAGGTATGTCGCGAAACGGACCCACTATCTCGCTGATGAGCGAGAAGAATGTTCTAGAAAGCCTCTCCAGCTCGTGTTTGGACAGGAGTTTCGGGTTGACTGTGACTCCTCCTTTCGCACCCCCAAATGGAATGCCTGCGACCGCGCACTTCCACGTCATCCACATCGATAACGCCTTCACCTCCTCGATAGTGACGTTGGGATGGTATCTGATTCCGCCCTTGTAGGGTCCCAAAGCGTTGTTGTGTTGGCTTCTGAATCCCTGGTAGAGCAGGATTCTACCGTCGTCCATCTTGACAGGGAAGTTTATGCTGAGAATTCTTCTAGGCTTTCTAAGAATCTCCTGAACGTTCTGGTCAAGTTTCATCAGGTCGGCGGCGCGCTGGAACTGTTCTACAGCAATATCGTACTGAGTTTTCTGCATCCCGAGGCTTGACGGAGCGGCTTCGTGCTTAGAGGTTGTCTCAAGCAATCAATATGCCTTCGAATCGAACCAGCGGCGAGAAACTTCCCATTTAGACCTTTCTTCAGAATTCAGGGAAAAACCTAGTTCCAGTTTTTTTCTTGAGCAAAAAGTACGGTGGGACCGCGGACAAGGCTTTTTATAAAGAACAGGGGAGTTTGCTCTCTCCGTTTCGAGAAAGGAGTTTGAACTAAGACAATGTCCGCAAAACCCCATCTGAACCTGATAGTGATGGGCCATGTCGACCATGGAAAAAGTACGCTGACAGGTCACTTGCTGTTCGATGCAGGATACATCGACCAGAAGACAATCGAGCAGTACGCAAAAGAATCTGAAAAGACAGGAGCCGGTGATACTTTCAAGTACGCTTGGGTCCTAGACACGATCAAGGAAGAGAGAGAACGAGGAGTCACCATAGATCTCTCTTTCCAAAAGTTTGAAACTCCCAAGAATTTCTACACGATCATCGACGCGCCCGGACACCGGGACTTCATCAAGAACATGATCACCGGTGCAAGCCAAGCCGACGTCGCAATTCTTGTCGTCTCGGGTAAGAAGGGCGAATTCGAAGTCGCAGTTGGTCCCGGCGGTCAAGCGAGAGAACACGCTTACCTAGCAAGAACTCTCGGAGTGAAGAACTTGGTCGTCGCTATCAACAAGATGGACGACCAGACTGTCAAGTATTCTGAGGAACGGTACAAGGAGTGCCGGAAAGAGCTGGAAGGATTGCTGAAGACCGTAGGCTTTGACGTCTCAAAGGTCCCGTTCGTCCCGACTAGCGGATGGCTGGGCGATAATCTGTCGAAGAAGAGTACGAACACGCCGTGGTACAAGGGGGTTACAGTGTTCGATGCGCTCAACGATTTCATTCCGCCACCGAAGCCCTTGGACAAACCTCTACGCGTTCCGATTCAGGACGTGTACACGATCACTGGTGTTGGAACTGTCCCGGTGGGACGTGTCGAGACGGGTGTTGTGAAGGATGGTGACAAGGTCATCTTCAATCCCTCCGGAAAACTCGGCGAGGTAAAATCGATCGAGACCCATCACGTTCGAATGGCAAAGGCTGAGCCCGGGGACAACATCGGCTTCAACATCAGAGGTGTTGCAAAGAACGAGATCGGACGGGGAGAGGTCATGGGCCACACCGACAAGCCACCGACGATCGCGAAAGAGTTCATCGGACAGATCATAATCATCTACCACCCGACCGCTATCGCCGCAGGATACACCCCAGTGTTGCACGCGCATACCGCGACAGTAGGTGTGACGTTCGAGGAACTCATTAAGAAAATAGACCCGCGTACGGGTCAGGTAGTTGAGGAAAAGCCTAGCTTCCTCA
>Ga0209161_10001150_pt1 | contig 21722 bp, 26 predicted proteins | sample GraSoiAngelo_155_FD_186169 | JGI IMG/M metagenome (GOLD analysis project Ga0209161, IMG submission 186169) | Grasslands soil microbial communities from the Angelo Coastal Reserve, California, USA - 14_1009_13_30cm (SPAdes) (version 2) | ecosystem: Environmental > Terrestrial > Soil > Grasslands... | reverse complement strand
GACACTTTGTGGCTCGGCCCAGCGGTCCGGGACGGAGGCGGCATCCGCGGGGTCGGCGAAGACGAGGAACTTCGGCTGATGCAGCGCCTCGATCAGTGTGTCCACCAGCTGCTCACTCGCCGGTGATGCTTCTTCGAGGCCGTCGCCGGACCGCAGGAGCCGGCTCATGCCTCGGGTCCGAGTGTTCTGCCCGATGAGGGGCGCTCTCGAGCCCGTGACGTACATCGAGACGTGGACGCCTTGCCCCGCAGCGAGCATCGCGAGCCCGTACGTGAAGGTCGCCACCGCCGCGTAGCCGCTGTCATAGGGAACCTCGAGCGGGCTCGTCGTCACCAGGGAGCCGACCGGGACCGCGTTGACGATGTGACCGGAGCGGCGTTCGAGCATATGAGGCAGCACAGCCATCGTCGTGCGCACCGTGCCGAGGACGTTCGTGTCCAGCATCCACTTCCAGTCGCTCGACTTGATGTGGTCGAGCGGGCCCTGCAGCACCACCCCCGCCATGTTGATCAGGATGTCCACCTGTCCCATCGCCTTGATCGCGTCGCCGGCCAGCGCCCGGACAGACGATTCACTCCGCACGTCTGTCGGCAGAGCGAGCACCGCGTCGGCGCTGCCCAGGCGCAGGAGCTCATCCACGGTCCGTTCCATGCGCGCGGCGTCGAAGTCGGCGACGACCACGCGCGCTCCCTGCCTCGCGAGGGCTCGGGCGACCATCCTTCCGATGCCGCTTGCGCCGCCGACGACGACCGCGACCTTGCCCGTGAGCGCACCGCGCGGCAGTTCGTCAGCTGTCACAGCGGGCATTCTATTCAGAGGGCCAAGGGGTTCAGACGGCTAGAAACGGTCGAGGATCGGTATTCGAGGCGCCAGCACGTAGTTGAGTTGGATCAAAACGATCAAGGCGACACTGACCCACGTTGGGAAGACCAGGCAAAGCAGCGCGGCCACCCCGTATAGGGACTGGGCGATGAGGATCCTTCCCCGCATCAGGCGAAGGACTTCGCGTTGAGCTGCTTCCTGGAAGAGATGAGCTCGAAGACCGTATTCGAGGCTGGCAAGCAGCATTGCTCCCAGCAGGACGATGTTCAGCCAGTACTCGAAAAGGGCGACCTTGAGCCCTGGGTAGTGCGCCAGGAGCGCCGTGGAGAACGGCACCAGCGTCACCGCGAAAAGAAATCCGAGCTGGATCCACGCGTAGTGCCGGTTGCTCCGCTCGAGCAGGCTGATCTGGGTGCCCTGCCCGACCCAGAATATGCCCAGGGTCATGAAGCTCGTCGTGTAGACGAGCGCGTTCGGCGCCAACCCCACCAGCGCCTTCCACAAATCTCCTTCCGTCGCCGACGAGCTCAATTGCGGGACCACCAGGCCAAGCACCAGAAGGGTCATGCCGACTGCGAAGATGCCGTCTGAGATGCCGGAGAGGCGGTCGAGGCTCGTGCCCGCGAACTCGTTGAAGCGGCGCCGTGGTCCCGGCATCTGGCTCACGCGGGTAAGGATGGCGCACCGGTACATTCAGTTGCCATGCCGACACCTGAGAATGTCGTCTTCTTCGAGACGCCGGCTCAGCTCCGCGCGTGGTTCGAAGCCAACCACGACAGCGCGACGGAGCTCTGGCTCGGTTACCACAACAAACGGTCCGGTCGGGCCTCGGTCACGTGGCAAGAGGTCGTCGACCAGGAGCTTTGCTTCGGTTGGATCGACAGCGTGCGCTACTCACTTGACGACGTTCGCTCGGCGCAGCGGATAACGCCGCGACGCAAGCGGAGTGTCTGGAGCGCCATCAACATCAAGCGTTTCGCGGAGCTCGACCGGATGGGCCTCGTCCACCCGAGCGGCCGAGCGGCCTTCGAGAAGCGCGATGAGGCTCGCTCCCGGATCTACTCCTACGAGAACCGCTCGCGGGAATTCGACCAGGCCTCCGAGGCCGCGTTTCGCAAACGCAAAGCCGCGTGGAAGTTCTTCGAGGCGCAGGCGCCGTCGTACCGGCGGACGGTGGCCTACTGGGTGATGACCGCCAAACGCGAAGAGACGAAGAAGCGCCGACTGGACAAGGTCATCGAGCACTCGGGGAACGGCGAGCGCTTGCCCCAGTTCCAACCGCGGCCTCGTTCTCTTTGACCCGCGTTTTGACCAGCTTTCCGATCAGTCCCGCCGGGAGTGGCTCCCCGAGCGGAAACCGAAGTGTGCCGGCGCCGGCCATGTAACGCTTCACCTCGGGATACTTATCCGCATCTCCCGCGGGGTAGAGCCCGACGTGGTTCTTGAATGCCGCGAAGTAGACCAGCCGCCCCTTGTACTCGTAGTGAGGCATGCCGTAGCTGATTCTCTCCACTGCGTCCGGCGCCGCGGCCTTGATCGTCTTGCGGAGCTGACGCAGCAGCGGCTGGGCGTCTTTCGGCGCAGCCGCTATGTATGAATCGACCGCCTGCTTGCCGGTTGGATCGCTCACTGCTTCCGATAGCTCAGATCGAAGTCGACGTGCCATTGTTTTCCATCCTCCGACATCTCCCACTGGCCGATGATTGTCTTTCTGTCGTCGCTGATCTTGCCGACGTAACGCTGGTTGAACCCCGGTGCGCCTCGCCACATCTTCCACACGCCGTCCGCGACCGTCATCCCGTACACACGATGCACTCCGCGCGAGTCGAAATACAGGCGGTACATTCGTCGCCAGCGTCGTCCGACCCGATGATCTGAGTGCTGTGCGGAAACCTCTCGTCCTCAGCCGTCGAGTCCGCTCGGAGGAACTTGCCGTCCTCGGTCGGAGTGACCGTCGTGAACCCTCGTCCCTCCGAATACGTCTTGCTCTCCGTGACCCAGGACCCGAGCAGCACGTGCAGCTGCTCGAGCCCTGACTTCGTCTTGGTCACTTGCCAGACTTCATGCTCTCGAGCAGCTCGGCCAGCCGCTCGACCGATTCGTCGGCGCCCTCCTGCATCCCTGATGCGACCATGCCGTCACGGTCCATGACCGTCTCGAAAACGAGGTGAGCCACCAACTTCGTCTTGTTGCCCAGCGGCTCGAAGGTGGCCGTCTGAAGCGCGACGTGGCCGGGGAACCCCTCGTACTCGAACGTCTGGCAGATCCGCTCGGGCGCGACCACGTCGTGGTTCACGCCGCGGAATCCGTGCCGGACCCCGTCAGCTCCGACTTGCTCGACCCGCCACTCGCCGCCGGACCGGGCGTCGAACCTGTCGATCTTGTTCTCGTACCGTCGTGGCCCCCACCACTGCGCGAAAAGCTTGGGGTCGGTGTACGCCTTGAACACGAGCTCGCGCGGTGCGTCGAGGATCGTCGTCGAGATGATCTCCTGCTTTCCAGGCTCGATCGTGTATTCAGTCTTGGGCATCGTCTTGGCTCCCTTTTCCGACATTTTTCTTCTTCTCCTCTTGTATTAGATCCTGCAAAACGTCGTCCAGGCGCTGGAAACTTTCGTCCCAGAAGCGCCGGTATTCCCCCACCCAATCCGAGGCCTCATGGAGGCGCCCGGCCTCCAGCCGGCATGGCCGCCATTGGGCGTTGCGGCCCTGCCTCACCAGGCCGGCTTTTTGCAGCACTTTCAGGTGTTTGGAGATGCCGGGGAGGCTTAGGTCAAACGGCTTGGCCAGTTCCGTGACCGAGGCCTCCCCCTGTGCGAGACGAGCCAGGATCGCTCGCCGGGTGGGATCGGCGAGGGCTGCAAACGTGACGCTCAGCTGGTCGGACTGTATTTTGCTCATTGGCTAATTAACTAATCGGTAGAATACATCGCAACCGGAGCCGCTGTCAAGAGGTTTCCTCGAGGACTTCAGCGGCCCTGAGGCCGGGCGGTGATCAGGAGTCCCGATGTCAGTGCCGCAAGGAGCAGGATGGCGGCTCCCCAGGCAGTCGCCACGGAAAAGCCATGCACAAGGGCGACGGTGCGGACGCCGGCGAACCCCGTTGTTGCCGTCGTCGCGATCGTGTTGAGCAGGGCGGTGCCAAGCGAAGCTCCGACCTGCTGCGCGGTGTTCACCGTGGCCGAGGCCACACCGGCCTGGCGTGGATCGACCCCGTGTGTGGCGATGCTGAACGCGGGCACCATCAGGCTCGAGATGCCCAACCCGAGCAGGATCTCCGCCGGCAGAACCAGCGAGAGGTAACCGCCGTCCACACGGAGCTGCGTCAGCAGCGCCATGCCGACCGCCGCGACCAGAGCGGCCGGGACCATGAACAGCCTCGGCGCAATCCTCGGCATGAGCTGTCTCGCGATAAGCCATGAGCCGGCCTGCGACGCAATCGTGATGGGCAGAAAGGCCAACCCGGCTTGCAGCGGCGGGTAGCGAAGCACGACCTGCAGGTAGTAGGTCAGGAAGAGAAACGCTCCAAACATCCCTGCCACGCCCAACCCCACGGTGATGTAGGCACCGCTCCGGTTGCGGTCGGCAAGGATGCGCAGCGGCAGGAGTGGGTTGGCCGCGCGCGATTCACGAACTACGAAGAGGACCAGCATCACGGCGCTCCCCACCAAGAACCCGGCCACGCTCAGCGATGACCAGCCCAACGCCACGACGTTTGTGCACGCGTAAACGAGCGCAGCGAGCGCGCCGGTCACAAGCAAGGCGCCGAGCATGTCGAAGCCGGGTCGCGACCGGGCCTTCGCCGGGTCCAGCACCATCGAACCGCCGGCTGCGGCGATGAGCGCGATCGGTAGGTTCACGTAGAGGCACCACCGCCACGAGAGGTATTGGGTCAAGGCGCCGCCAAGCAGCATTCCAATCGCCGCGCCGCTGCCGGCGATCGAACCGTAGACCGCGAAGGCGGTGGCCCGCTCGCGTGGCTCGGTGAAGGTGACGGCCAGGAGCGAAAGTGCTGTGGGAGCCAGCAATGCGGCGAACGCACCCTGCAGCGCGCGCGCCGCGACCAGGACTGCGAAGTCGGGTGCCGCCCCGCCGAGGATCGAGGCGAGCGAGAAGCCGGCGAGACCGATGAGAAACGCGCGCTTGCGTCCGAGATAGTCGGCCACCCGCCCGCCGAGCAGCAGGAGTCCGCCGAACGCCAGGGTGTATGCAGTCACGACCCATTGGCGGTCGGCGTCCGAGGCGTGCAGCGCCGCCTGGGCCGAAGGCAGCGCGATGCTGACGATGGTGGCGTCGAGCGCGATCATGAGCTGCGCCACCGCGATGACGGCGAGAGCGACCCAGCGCCGCGGATTCGCCTGGGGACCCTCCCTGGACTGCTGGTCGAGCGCGGGCGCTGCGCTCATGCGGTCAGCACCTGCCGGCGCGTGGCCAGGCTTGCCGCAGCTCCGATCGCAGTCCCCGCGACAACTGCGACCACCGACACGAGCAGGTCAGGCTTGACCGTCATGTCGAAGACGACGCCCAACGCCATGCCGACCCTCATCAACCACGAAAACGTCGCCGCCCGGCTGCTGATGCTTCCGCGCATGACGCCGATCCCCGTGCCGGTACCCAGGACGGCGATCAGGAACCACGCCGCGATTCCCACGACGATCCATCCGTCCCAGCCCCACTGCGCTCTCATCATGAAGATGCCGGGAAACAGGATCGCCAGTGCCGAGATGGGCCCCAGGACACGGTTCACGGCCGCCGATCGGAATCCCGCCCTGAGGCCAACCCCTTCGACCGTAAGGAGCACGAAGAGCAGAAGGGCGCCCACGATGTGGACGAAAAGAACGATCGAATAGAGATCCATTGACCCAACCTCCAAAAATCCAGCCTTTGCGGCTAGGCTACCACAAACTTATAGTGACTTAAATCTTATGGCCGCCAAGGTTATTCCGCTAGACTGGACGGGTGGCCGCAGAGGTCGGGCTCAGGCAGCGCAAGAAGCAGCAGACCAGGAAAGCGATCTTCGACGCAGCCCGCCGACTCTTCGCAGAGCGCCCGTTCGAGGACGTGACGGTGGCGGAGATTGCCCGCGCCGCAGAGGTTTCCGAAGTCACGGTCTTCAATTACTTCCCCACCAAGGAGGACCTGTTCTACGGAGGCATGCAGTTCTTCGAGGAGGACCTCCTGGAAGCCGTGCGCAGCCGTCCGCGCGGAGAGTCTGCCATCAAAGCATTCCGCCGCCGGCTGCTGGACGGCACCGACGCGCTGGGCAGCAAGGAGCGGATCGCGGCAATCACCCAGGCAGGTGATGCGGTGTCCGCCAGTCCTTCCCTTGTGGCTCGGGAGCGGGAGATCGTCGAACGCTACACGCAGCGCCTGGCCGAGCTCCTGGCCGCTGATTCGAACTCCGACCCTGGTGATGTCGAGCCGCTGGCCGCGGCGGGCGCGATGATGGGGGCACACCGGGCGATGGTCGATTACGTGCGTCGGCGTGTACGCGCGGGCCGCAAGGGCGCGGCCCTCGTCGAAGATGCCAGGGCGCAGATCCGCCGCGGCTTCGCGCGTCTGGACCGCGGCCTGGCCGACTACGCGGTCAAGCGGTGACTAGCGCGCGGCTTTGAGCGCCGCCTTGATGTCCGACACGCCGAGGTAGGCGTTGAGCTTGCGGGCGCTGCCCGCCGAACCGGCGTAGATGTACTCGATGTTCACGCCCGCCTTGCCCAGCTTCGAGGCCAGCTTGCCCAGCGATCCGGGCGAGTCCGCAAGCGTGACCTGGACCACCTCTTCCTCGGTCGTCTGCCAGCCACGCGCCGCGAAGAGCTTCTTTGCGGCGGCCGGCTTGTCCACCACCATGCGCACCGCGCCGCGTCCACCTTCGGTAGCGGCCATGATCGCCACGATGTTGGTCTTCTTCTCCCCGAGCGCGCTGGCGATCTCACCCAGCATCCCGGGCCGGTCCTCCAACCAGAGTGACAGCTGCTTTGCCCTTGGCATGCCCCAGTTCCTCCATGTCACTGACCGCCGAACAGCGGTGCAAGTCTAGACCCGGCACATATAAGTAGTCGCGCGCGCTTTACCGGGCGATGGCTTCGGCGCCGACCCTAACCCCGAGGGCCACGAGAACCGCGCCAAGGATCCCATCCAGCGCCCGACGAATCAAGCTGCGGCGCAACCAGCGGCCCATCCGCTCCACCGCGAAGGCGTAGCCGACCAGCCACGCAAGGGTGAGGAGGCTGAAGTTCAATCCGAGACCAAGCAGCACAAGGAAGCTCGGGTGCGGACCGGCGAAGGGAGGCAGGAGGCTGATGAAGAATGCCACCATCTTCGCGTTCGATAGGTTGCTCAGGAATCCCTGGACGAACGCGCTGCGCGATGAAAGATGCGACCCGGGAGGCGTTGCGAGCTCATTGCTCGCGCCGCGCCTTCGGATCGCCTTCAGCACCGATCGCGCGCCGAGGTAAACGAGATACGCGGCGCCGGCGAGCCTGATGGCGAGGAACAGCGGCGCCGATGCCATCAGGACCACGGCCAGCCCGGCGCTGGTCGCGACAGTCCAGGTCGCCTGACCGGCAGAGACGCCCAACGCCGTCGCCGATCCCGTGCCCCGGTCGCCGAGCAGGGTGTTGCGGATCGTGAGCGCGGTGTCCTGGCCGGGCGTGCAGATGACGAGCAGCGACACCCCCAGAAACGCGAAGTACTGACCGAGCCCGATCACGAGCTCTCCTCCCCATTCATGGGGAGGTGGCGCGGAGCGCCGGAGGGGCTGAACCGCGCAATTCCGGCGGGGTTCAGCCCCATGGTTAGCTAGTTCGCGGCGTACGAGCGGAGGGCATTGGCGCGACCCGTCCGGCGCAGCTTGTCCAGCGCGTGGCGCTCGAGCTGCCGCACGGTCTCGCGGCTCGTGCCTAGCCGGCGCGCCACTTCGTCCAGCGCCCGCTGGTGCCCGTCGGTGAGGCCGAACCTCAGCTGGATCACCCGCCGCTCGCGCGGCTGGAGCGTGCTCAGCACCTCATCCACCTGGTCCTTCAGGTCGGCTTCCATTGCCGCCGAGGCGGGGGATTCGGCGTTCGCGTCCTCGATCAGGTGGCCAAGCTCGGTGTCCCCGTCCTCTCCGATCGGCGTCTCGAGCGAGACGGCGTCGCGTGCCGTCTGGCGCAGCCCCTCGACCTCGATCGGCGTCAGTCCAAGCTCCTCGGCGATCTCCTCGTCGGTCGGCTGGCGGCCCAGCGAATCCCGGAGGCGGTCCGAGATGCGGACCAGCTTGTTGGTCTGGTCGCCGATATGGATTGGGAGACGAATCGTCCGCGCCTGGTCCCCGATCGCGCGGAGAACCGCCTGGCGAATCCACCAGGTCGCATAGGTCGAGAACTTGAACCCGCGGCGGTGGTCGAACTTGGCGACCGCCCGCATCAGGCCGACATTGCCCTCCTGGATTAGGTCGAGCAGAGGCATGCCTCGGCCCTGGTACTTCTTGGCGATCGAGACGACCAGGCGGAGGTTCGCCTCGGTCATGCGGCGGCGGGCAGCATCCGAACCCGCCTCGATCTGCTTGGCGAGCTCGACCTCCTGCTCCTTGGTGAGCAGGGTTCCCCGACCGATCTCACGCAGGTAGGCTCCGAGAGCGTCGTCCGGGTCGGTTTGACTGGGTTCAGGAGCCGGCCGGGGCCGCTCCTCGTCTGTTCCCAGGCCAGAGAGCACGTCGGCTAGATCGGGGTTCGCCTCGCGCGAAGCGGCCCGGTCTTCGTCGTCGGCTGCGTCCAGCCACAGTGATACCGATGATTGAGCTTGCATGCACGTGTGATTTACCCAGGCCGCCCGCCGGGCAAACCCTTATTGGAGCCTCGTATGGTGGATTTTGGCGACCAATTTGAAGGAGGTTCCGCATGAGAGTTGCTTGTGTTCTCGGTCCAAAGTTTGAGGATTCGGAGTTCAAACAACCGTACGACGCCTTTAGAGAAGCGGGCCACGAGGTCACCATCGTGGGGCTGGAAGCCGGCGCCCAGCTCGAAGGCGACAAGGGCACTGTAAAAACAACGGTCGAGAAATCCTTCAAAGATGTAAAGCCAGAAGACTTCGGAGCTCTGCTCATCCCGGGCGGCGGCAGCCCGGACAAACTGCGCGCCCACGACGAAGCCGTCAAGTTCGTCAAGGCCTTCATGACCGCCGGCAAGCCTGTGTTGGCGATCTGCCACGGACCCCAGCTCCTCCTCACCGCCGACGAATTCAAGAATCACAAGATGACCGCATGGAAGACGATCCAGGGCGACCTCAAGAAGGCCGGAGCCAACGTAGTCGATCAGGAGGTGGTGGTCGACCGCAACCTGGTCACGTCCCGCCAACCTTCTGACATACCTGCTTTCATCACGGAATCGCTGAAACTGCTGGAGCACGTACCGGCGAGGCGCTGATCGCAATCTCGCCGCACGTTACTGGACGCTGAGGGGGAGAACGTGACCTGGCTCAGCTTCGAGGTTCGCTCGACACGGCGCACGCACCTGATCGATATCACCGAACAGGTCGCCGAGGCGGTCGGGCGCGGGGGTGTGTCTGACGGCGTGTGCCATGTGTTCGTGCCACACACAACAGCGGGCGTGACGATCAACGAAGGCGCCGACCCTGATGTCGCGCGCGACATCGAGTCGCATCTCGGCGAGATCGTGCCGAGGGAAGCCGCATTTCAGCATGCCGAAGGCAACTCCGACTCCCATATCAAGACCGTGCTGATCGGTCCCTCGTGCACCGCTCCCGTGCGGGACGGAAAGCTGGCTCTAGGCAGATGGCAGGCGATCTTCCTTTGCGAATGGGACGGGCCGCGGACGCGCCAGGTGGAGGTCGCCGTCTCCCCGCTCTAGTTGACGAGCTCCAGCTCGCGCGCCGTCACCACGGCGTTCACCATCGACTTCGTGCCCAGCTTGGTGCTGATCGAGCGCACGTGACTCCGGACCGTCGAGTAGCTGATACCGAGCCGACCTGCGATCTGGCGCGCGGAAGTGCCGTCGGCCATCAACTGCAGCACCTCGCGCTCACGTGGGCTCAGGCTCTCGCGCATATGCTCCCGGTCTTTGCCGCGACTCACCAGGCCGGCGATCATCGACGGCGTGATGAGGCTGATTCCGTGTGCGACCTTGCGGACGGTCGCGATGACCTCCATGGCAGGGCTGGACTTGTGCAGGTACGCGCTGGCGCCGGCTTCGACCGCGGCGAGGTGAGCATCGTCGCTGTCGTCGCGGCTCAGGAAGACGAATCTGACGTTAGGAAAAGTCTCGCGCATGCCAAGGGCCGCGTCACGACCTGTGCCGTCACCCAGGTGGTAATCCATCACGACCACATCGGGGTCCACGGAGCTCGGCATCTCGACGGCCTCCGCCACGGAGCTCGCCTTGCCCACGACCTCCATGTCCTTCTGGCCATCGAGCAGCAGGCCGAGGCTCTCCGACACGAGCTGATGGTTTTCAACGATTACAACACGGGTGAGACGTCGTGTCGCGACGACGCGCGTAACCGGAGGCTGAGGGCGGGATTTGAGCTGGCTCATCGCTTGCGCCCGCCTGCGGCGAGCCCCCTCAGGACAGCTCGGCCCGTCTGATCAGGTAACGGGCCTCGAGCTGCTGGACCATGGCCACGACAGAGTCACGCTCGTCGACGTGCGCGATGCGAAGCCGCTCGCGGAAAGTGCCCAGCCAGCCGCAGATCTCTTCCAGGCTGTCTATGGCCGGTACGTAGGGTCCCAAAGATGGCAGAGGGGCCAGACCCTCCCTCCGGGCCGTGGCCCCCTGCCCTGTTCGTGCCCCCCGGCGTGCTAGATGGTTCCCGCTGCCCCCTGCAGCCATGCTGGGGCCCACGATAGGCTGCCAAGCGCAACATTCCGGGTCAAAATTCAACCAGTAGGTGGTAGATTCAAGTACGTGGAGGCCAAGGTGCTGCCTGCGGTCGAGGACGCTTGGCGGGAGTTTCCAGGCGAGGACCTGACCACGTCGGCCCTCCCCGAGGTGGCAGGGTGGATATCGATCTACGAAGAGATGGCCTCGGTCCTGCGCTCGGTGATCGCACGCGCGGAAGGATCAAGCGAAGGCCAGGAGCTGCATCGCAACTTGAACTGGATAGAGCAGCGCCTCGCCGTCTGGCGCGACCGGCACGCCGAGCTGGCCGGGGTTGTCATCGACCACAAGGACCACTCGCTCACGTACGGCGGCAAATCCCTTCCCCTCACGCGGCGAGAGGCGGACCTCCTCGACTTCTTGCTCCGCCACCCGCGACGTCCCTTCACCAGCAAGCAGCTGGCAACGCTCGCGTGGCAGAACTCGAGGCTGTCGGACGCGCAGGTGCGCACCTACATCATGCGGTTGAGGAACCGGTTGAGAGCGGTGGGATTGGGTGAGGTCATCACAGTGGTCAGGAACCGGGGCTACGGCATCGCCAGCCTTGGCAGGACGGCCACCGATGAGTGAAACCACGCCCGACGCTTCGGTTGCAGAGACTTTGATTTCGGCGCGCCTCCTGATGCTTCAGTCAAAACGGCTCATCCTCGCGACGCTGGAGCGCCGCCTGAGACAGCGGCCGATCGAGGAGCTTCCGGGGCGCGTCGAGCACATGAGGGTCGAGACGGATAACGCTCAAGACGTCTACTGCACATCGATGTTGCGGTGGGGATCCCCCGCGACTCCGGACTACTGGCCTGTGGCTTACAGACGCCTGGTCGAGATCGCCGACAGGCTGTCGTCCAAGTTGCGGCGGTCGGCTACCGACCTGCCGCCCGCCGAGAGATACCAGCTGGCGGCCGAGGTGGAGATGCTCGAGGTGCTCGTCGACAGATGGCGCGAGTCGATTCGCGCGTCGATGGCTTCTGTCGCCTAGGGGCGCGGCCCTAAAGCTTCAACTCCTCCATCACCAGGACGACTCCAGTCGGCTTGTCCCCGTCACCGAGGGTGTGCGCGACCACCCTGCAGCGGATCTGACGGCCTTTTCTCGTCGTGGCGACGACGATGAGCTCGCCATGTCGCTTCCGGCCGCCGCTCCCGGCCTGGATCATCTCTCGCAGCTGGTCGGCAGGGAGCCCTATGTCCAGGTCGAAGAATGAGTTTCCCATCACCTCGTCCGAGCGCACGCCCCACAGGTCGGCGGCGCGCTCGTTCCACACCTGGACGCGGAACCGTCCGTCCAGCACGGCAGCGCCGACCTCGATGTTTCCCGTGATCGCGAGCAACAGGGTGTTCAGACGCTCCACCTCGCCGGTCCGGAGTCGGAGGTCGGTGTTGATGCTCTCCAGCTCGGCGTTGGTTGATTCGAGCTCTTCGTTCAGCGTCTCCAGCTCCTCGTTCGTCGACTGAAGCTCCTCGTTGGTCGTCTCGAGCTCCTCCACGGTCGACTGGAGCTCCTCATTGGTGGTTTCGAGCTCCTCCCGCCCGGATTGCAGCTCCTGCCGCATGCGGTCGACATCCGACCGGAGGCGCACCAGGTGGGAGACGTCGAAAAAGTTGACCGCCGTGCCCACGAGCGAGCCATCCTCGTCCACCAGGGGCGCGACATTGACGTCAAAGAAACCTGGGCTCCCGTCGGCGAGCTTGATCTCGACGTTCTGCATCGTCGTGGGCTGGCGGTCCCGAATGACGCGGTCGATCGGCGTCCTCAAATCGATCGGTTTGTAGGACAGCTGCAGATCTTTCAGCGCGCGGCCGACATCCGACAGGGGCACGTCAAACATCTCTCGGGCCGGCTGGTTCGCGCTCACGAGAACACCCATCGCATCGATGACGATCTGCGGAAATGGGGCTCCCTCCGTCGTCAGCTCACGCACCCGCAGCTGACGGGCAACGTGGTTTGTCGCCTCGGCGCTGCCCGACTGCGCCAGCAGCATCAACCGTTCCCTGAGCTGGAGCTTCGCCACCTTGGTGAAGAGGCGCTCGTTCATCTCAACGGGGGTGAAAAGCCCCGTATGCGTCAGCAACATCTCCGCCCGGCCGAGAAAGAGGTATCCGTCGTCGTTGACCGCGTAATGAAACCGGGCCATGATCCGGCCCTGTGTTTCCGCCGTGAAATAGATGAGCGTGTTCCGGCAGATCAAGAGGTCCAGCCGCGAGATGGGCGCGTCCTGCGTCAGGTCATGCCGGCCGAAGATCATGGCCCGCCGCATTGAGGCCCGGAAGACGAACCGCTCGCCCTGGCGGTCGAAGTAACGTTCCTTGAACGCGTCGTCGAGTGACTCCAGCTCCTTGGAGGTGTAGCCCCCCCGGGCTTTGCTCAACGATTCCTCGTCGACGTCGGTGGCATAGATCTTGACCCGCTCGAGGAAGGCCGCCTCCCCGAGCGCCTCACAGAAAAGGATCGCCGCGGAGAAAGCCTCCTCTCCCGACGACGTCCCCGCGCTCCAGACCCGGATGTCGCCACCCCTCGCGATGATCCGCGGCACGAGGTGGTCGCGCAGATAGTTCCAGGCCGACCTGTCGCGGAAAAACTCCGTCACGTTGATGAGGATCTTGTTGAACAGAGTCACGAACTCGTCGGGATGGACCTGCAGGTAGTCGTGATACGCGCGGAAGTTGTCGATCCCGAGCTCCGAGCACCGGTGAGCGACCCTGCGCATGAGGCTGGCCCTCTTGTAGCCGGTGAAGTCGAACCCTCGAGCATCGCGCAGGTACTCGATCAGGCGTTCGAAGTCACTTCCCGCTTCGAGGGTCACCTGAGCGCCTCCGCGGCCATAAGCACCACGAGCTTGGGCGCGATCTCGTCCAGCGCCAGCACGAAGTCAACCGCACCGGTCTTGATCGCGGCGGACGGCATGCCGAAAAATTCTGAGGTGGCTTCGTCCTGCGCGACGACGGTGCCGCCGCGCTGTTTGATCGCTGTCACCCCAAGCGCCCCGTCGCGGCCGCTGCCTGTCAGCACCACGGCGATGGCCCGCGGCCCGTAAGCCGCCGCGACCGATTCAAACAGCAGGTCGGCCGAAGGCCTCACGAAGTTGACCAGCTCGGTGTCGGTCAGGCTGAGACTGCCGCGCTTGATGAGCAGGTGACGGTCTGGCGGGGCGAGGTAGATGTGGCCCCGCTCCAGCTGCGCCCCCTCTTCCGCGTGCACGACAGGCAGCCGGCTTTGGCGTCCGATGACCTGCGGCATGAGGCTCCGGTGGCGCGGGTCGACATGCTGCACGACGACGATGATCGCGCCGAGCGTTTCGGGCAGCTGGCCGAGAACCTGGGTGAGGGCGCCGACGCCCCCGGCTGAGGCCGCGATGGCGATGATGTCGAAGGAGGGTGGCGTGCGGCTAGGCGAGCTCAGTCGGGGCCGCGGCTCCGACCGCCCTTCATCTCGGCCGCCCGGATCTTCCAGAAATCACGCCGCAACTCGAAGCGCGAGGCCTGCGTCTCGAGCAGGACCAGGTCCGTTTCGCGGATCGCCCGGGCCACCTCCGGCTCTGCGCGCTCGGCGTACTGGTGGCACAGACCGATCAGCTGCCGCTTGAACTGGATCAGCTCGTCGTACGTCGTGACCCAGCGGTGCGCCTGCTCCAGGGTGGCCGTGGCCGGGTTCTCCCCATTGAGGCGGTAGCCGGGGTCGCCGAGTCGCTGGAGGAAGGCCGTAGTCATCTCACGTCGTTGCATCGCGCATTTTTCTTCCCATAACCCGATAACCGGACCGTCCAGATTTGTACCTGTCATCATGCTCTCGATCGGTTGGGAGGGGGCGAGCGATAGGTCAGGACGTGCGGGCCGAGGTCGTGGGCAGCCTTCTGCGGCCAGACTTTCTGGTCGCCGCGCGCAAGCGCCTCGAAACCGGTGAGCTGGACCCGGCGCAGTTCAAGGAGATCGAGGACCGGGCGGTCGACGAGGCGATCGAGGTCCAGACCTCGGCCGGCATCGACGTGATCACCGACGGCGAGCAGCGCCGTTACGCGTTCTTCGGCCACCTCGTCGACGCGATGGAAGGGTTCGACAAGTACGGCGGCTGGGCCATCCCGTTTCGCGACGAAGAGGGTGAGGAGCTCGTCTTCAAGCGGCCCGTCGTGGTCCACAAGCTCCGCCCGCTGCGCAACATGGCCGCCGAGGAGTTCACCTACTTGCGGGCGAGCACCGGCGTACCGGCGAAGGTCACGATGATCAGCGCCCAGCAGGCGGCGGCTTACTACGACCCAGACAAATCCAAAGGCGCCTACCCGACCCGGGACGCCTACCTGGCCGACGTGGTCGACCTGAGCCGGCGCGAGGTCGACGAGCTGGTTCGCCTTGGCTGCACCTACGTTCAGATCGACGCTCCGCAGTACGCGGCGCTGCTCGACCCCGAGCTGCGCGAGGGATACCGCAAGCGCGGCAGCGACCCGGAGACCCTGATCGATACATGCATCGAGATGGACAACGCGATCATCGCCGGTCATTCCGGCGTGACCTTCGCGATTCACATCTGCCGGGGCAACAACCAGAGCAAGTTCTATGCGGCCGGCGACTATGGGCCGATCGCTCGAATCTTTGAAAGGACGAAGTTCAACCGCTTCCTGCTGGAGTACGACGACGAGCGCTCGGGCGGGTTCGAGCCATTGCGGCACGTGCCGGAAGATCGGGTGGTCGTGCTCGGTCTCGTCACCAGCAAGAAACCGGCGCTCGAGCCGGAGGAGGAGCTCAAGCGACGGATCGTTGAAGCCTCGCGATACCTGCCGCTGGAACGACTGGCGATCAGCCCTCAGTGCGGGTTTGCGTCCACCATGGAGGGCAACCGGCTGACGCCGGGGGACCAGCGCAAGAAGCTCGAGCTGGTCGGCAATGTCGCCCGCTCCGTCTGGGGCTGATCGAGACTTTGCGCCAACCGGGACTTCAACCTTAAGATCGACAGCAGTGCTGCGGAAGTCGAATACGGCTGAGCCGAGGGATCTCGGCGATCAGTTCGCGCTCCTCGTCTCGGGTGTGGTCGATTACGGCATCTTCATGCTTGACCCGACAGGTGTGATCGTCACATGGAACGAGGGCGCTCAGCGGATCAAGGGATACGCGGCCGGCGAGATCATCGGCCGGCATTTCTCGGTCTTCTATCCAGCGGAAGAAGTCAGGAACCGCAAGCCCGACTGGGAGCTCGAGGTCGCCAGGCGGGAGGGCCGCTACGAGGAAGAAGGCTGGCGCGTCCGCAAAGATGGCACGCGCTTTTGGGCCAATGTCATCATCACGGCACTGCGGGATGAGTCGGGCCGGCTGCGAGGCTTCGGCAAAGTCACGAGGGACCTCACTGAACGCCGGGCCGAAGAAATTCAGCGCAACCTGGACCGCGAGAAGGAGGCCCTGCAGCTACGAGCGCATGCGGAGCGCATGGCGGAGCTGGAGCGCACGAAGACACACTTCCTCAATCTCGCATCGCACGAGCTGCGCGGGCCATTGACCGTGGTCCGTGGTTACAACTCGATGCTCGCGGACGGTTCGATTCCCGCTGATCAGATTCCCGCCATATCGCGATTGCTCGAAATCAAGCTGGCGCAGATGGACCGCCTGATCGAGCAGATGCTCGACACGGCGCGTCTCGAGCACGATGCGTTGGATCTGCCTGAAGAGATATTCAACCTGGGATCGGTGGTCCAGGAGCAGATCGATGTCTTCCGTCCGCTCTCCGAGGGCCGTCGCCTACTGCTGGACGGCGGGGAGCTCGAGGTGCTGGCCAAGGGCGACCGGTTGAGGATTGCGACGATCGTCGCCAACCTCCTTGACAACGCGCTCAAGTACTCCCCGGATGGTGGCGACGTTCAAATCAGGGTCGGCGTGCGGGACTCGCAGGCCTTCATCAGCGTGCGCGACACAGGCCTCGGGATTGCGCCTGAGCACCTGCCACGTCTGTTCACGCGCTTCGGCCGCCTGCCGACCAATGAGAACGCGACCATTCCGGGCACCGGCCTGGGCCTTTACCTGTGCAAAGAGATCGCGATCCGCCATGGCGGCGACGTGACGGTGGTCTCGGTCCCGGGCGCGGGCAGCGAGTTCACACTGACGCTACCGGCCTGCAAGTAGCCCCTTGCCCGCGGACCGAGCAGGTGCGAACATTTGCTCGTCGTGGTGCCAGCCTCGTCTGAAGCAATCGCGCTGGGGCTCAACACAGCCGACCCCACCACCCTCGTCATCGACCTGAACTGCGCCTTCGCCTCGATCGAGCAGCAGCACGACTCGGAGCTTCGCGGCCGCCCGCTCGCGATCGCCGCCTACGCCACCGAGGCTGCAACCATCGTTTCGTCGTCGCGCGAGGCTCGAGACCTCGGCATCAAGACCGGCATGCGCGTGTTCGAGGCCAAAGCGATATTTCCGGGCGTCCTGGTCCGCGAGCCGAACCCGCCGCTGTACCGCTCGGTTTCGGACAAGCTCATGGCGATCATCGAGAGACACACTCCCGATGTGCTTCGGATGTCGATCGACGAGGCATCGCTCGACCTGGCCGGCACGCCGGGCCTCAAAAGGCTTGGCCCCGAGGGCGTCGGGCGCGCGATCAAAGCCGCGATTCGAGAGGAGATCGGAGCGTGCGTGACGGCGTCGGTCGGCATCTCAACCTCGATCTGGATGGCCAAGCAGGCCTCGAACCTGGACAAGCGCGACGGCCTGCGGCGGATCGACCACACGAACCTGGTGTCGGTCTTCGAGCGCCTGCGGCTCACCGACCTGTCCGGGATCGCGGAGGCCACCGCGAGCCGGCTCGCCCGCGCCGGCATCCTCTCGCCCGTTCAATTCCTGCGCGCGACGCCCCCACGACTGCGCCTGGCCGGCATGCACTCCGAGGTCGCGCGGGGCTGGAGCATGCGGCTGCGAGGGTTCGAGGTCGGCGGTTTCGAGACCGCGCGGCGGAAGAGCTACAGCCATTCGCACGTGCTGGCGCGCGCGACCGCTTCGCAGCGCGACCTGGAAGAGCTTCTGATGCGCCTTTCCGACATGGTGGGCCGGCGGCTCCGCGCGGCCGGCAGGCAGGGCAGCGTGGTGTCGGTCGGCGTCGTCTACAGGCCGGACGCGGGCCACTTCTCGAAGCAGGCAAAGCAGCCCAGGCCGATCTCGACCGGAGACGAGATCTACCAGGCGGCCCTGACGCTTCTCGCTGCTCGGGATCCCCGGCGGACCGTCGGCACGCTCGGAGTGGGCCTGTCCGGCCTGGTCGACGGCTCCGCGGGCCAGCTCGACCTTTTCGGGGAGCCCGTGCTCCCGCGCAAGCAGCGGCTCGAGGCGGCGGTCGACGCTTTGCGAGATCGGTTTGGCGAAGACGCCGTCCAGCGCTCTCGGCTCCTCGGCCGCGCTCCAGTGGTGCGCGACCGCATCGCGTTTGGTAATACAGGCCACCCTGATGAACCAAGGCGGAATGAGTAGTGACTTCTCTCCTGATAAAGAACAAGATGAACGTATGGCCTCCAGGAGAGAGGAGGCGGTGGGGGCGGCGTGGGAAGGCGCCGATCTCGATCGACCGATCCTCGGAGAGAATCCCGAATCCGAGTCGCTCGAGGATGCCCGCCGCTGGGTGACGGTCTACAGCTACCTCGTCAAGCTGGAAGAGGAGCTGCTCGACATGCTCGCCGGGGCCATCCCGAAGATGCCGGATGCGGCACAGCGCGAGGCCGAGCAAACCAATCTGCCGGTCTTGGCCTCCCAGGTCGAGCGCTTCCGGCACCGGCGCGACTACTGGGTCCACCGAAGAACCGAGCTGGAACAGCGCTAGCCGGCGGCTCCTGCGGCTGGGGCGGTTTTGAGGACGATACCCCTGAGCCATTCGACCAGCTCGGCGCCCGCGACCGAGTTCCGCTGGAAGATCGCGGCAACGTGGCCGTTCAGTGAGAGTTTGTCATCGGCGGTGAGAGTTTTGGCGGTGAGGACCATGATCGGGATGGTCCGCGTCTTCTCGTCCGCGCGTAGCTGCTCCACGACCTCAAACCCGCTGACTCCCGGCATCACCAGGTCGAGAAGGATGAGATTTGGCAGCCGCGACCTTGCCATCTCGACTCCTTCCCGTCCACCGTTCGCCCTCAGCACGCTGAAGCCCGCAGGTTTGAGCAACCCTTCGATCAGGTCGAGGTTGGATTGCTCGTCATCGACCACCAGGACGCGGACCTCTTCTCGCTTCACCTTCGTGGTGAACGTGAACTGGTCGAGGCGCGAGAGCAGGCCTTTTCCATCGACGGGCTTGACGAAGTAGTCGATCGCACCAAGTGCCCGGCCGAGCGCCGGATTGTCCACCACGGAAACCACGACCACCGGGATGTTGCGCGTGGACTCGTCCTGCTTGAGGCGGGTCAGCACCTCCCAGCCGTCGATCTCGGGCAGGAGTATGTCCAGCGTGACCGCGACCGGCTTGAGCTCCCGGGCCATCTTCAATGCGTCGGTGCCGTTGCGCGCAATCTCCATTCGGAACCCACCCACCTCGAGATGCCGGCCAAGGATCTCGGCCGCCTGCGCGTTGTCATCGACGACAAGAACCAGCGGGCGCTCGCCCTCGACTCGACGGGCTCTTTCGGGCTTGCGAGCCGGGGAATCGCGGGGGGCAACAACCTGCGCAGGCAACCGGATCGTGAAGGTGGTCCCCTTTCCGACCTCGCTTTCCACGCTGATGTCGCCACCGTGCAGGGCGGCAAAGTGCTTGGTCAGCGCCAGGCCGAGGCCGGTGCCCTCCTGTCGATGCCCTGGACCCGGGTCGAGCTGTTGAAACTCACCGAAGAGACGAGGGAGATCCGCCTCTGCGATCCCGATCCCCGTGTCGATCACCGTTAGTTCGACCCACCTTGCCGTCCGACGTGCGCGCATGGAGACGCGGCCGCCGGCTGGGGTGAATTTGATGGCGTTCGAAGTGAGATTCAGCAGCATCTGCCTCACCTTTGAAGCGTCCGCGACAAGCTGCATGCTGGGCTCCGACTCGCTGTCGAGCGTGATCCCCTTGGTTCGCGCCAACGGTTCCGCGGTGGCCAAAACTTCACGAATGCTGTCCGCCACCAACATGGGCTGCAGATGAAGCTCCATCTGCCCGGCTTCGATCTTCGAGAGGTCGAGGATGTCGTTGATGAGCTGGAGCAAGTGGTTGCCGCTGCTGTGAATCTGGCCCAGAAAGCGGTGACGGGTCGCGGCGTCAAAACGTTCTGACCCTTCCTCGCTGAGCAGCTCCGAAAACCCGATGATCGCGTTCAGCGGGGTCCGGAGCTCATGGCTCATGCTCGCCAGGAAGCGACTCTTGGCGCGGTTGGCGCGCTCGGCCTCGGACTGCGCATCGCTCAACTGCTTTGTGCGCTCCGCCACCATGGCCTCGAGCTCGCCCGCGAGCAGTCTCTGGTTGCGCAGCAGCTGGGCGGTCGCGATCGCGCGCGCGGCGCGTTCCGCCAGGCTGATCAGCAGGTCGAGGTCGGCCTGGTCGAAGGGTGCGCTTCCCTCCATTCGGTTGAGGTTCAGTCCGCCGACGACGGTGTCCTTGGCGACCATCGGGATCAAAGCCGACTGGCGCATCCGCCACCGCTCGATGTGCCGTCTCTGATGGGGTGCGAGGTTGGGCGGCAGGTGATCCGGGTCGATGTCGATGACGACCGGGCGCCGCTCCCGAAGAACGGTTTTCCAGGGGCCGGCGGCATCGAGGTCCATCGAGACCCCCAGCAGGTGACGCGCATCCTCCATGACTTTGGGGTCGGAGTGATAAGCGGCGACCGGTTCGACGCTTCGGCCATCCGCAGAAAGGAGGACGACAGCGCAGAAATCGCCGGTGGCTCGAGAGATCTGCTCCGCAACGATGGCGAGGAGGGCTTCGATGTCCGGGACGGCATCGCTGAACGCGCCAGTCGCCTCGACGATCGCGGCCAGGCGGCCGGCATGACCGCCACCCAGGCCAGGGAGTCCTACCTTGCCTTCAGACATGGCGCAACTCTAGGCGACTAAACAGCCGAAATCGATTGCTTAACGGTCGCCCTGCCGGCGCGTGGCCTGCCTTGCCACGGCCTCCACCGCAGCCAGACCCGCGAGGTCGTCGATTGCGGCCATGAAGGCCAGGCTGCCATGGTTGCCACCCGAGCTGGCGTGGGCGATCTCGTGCAGTACCACCCGAGCGAAGTGTCGCGGCGAATCCAGCACCGATCGCTTGACCACGATGTTCGGCGAGTCCCAAACCCCCTCCGTCTCGTACGCGCCCTCGTCGAGTCGCATCGTGACCGAGATGCGGACCTCATTGACGCGCTTCGCATGCGCGCCGGCGAGCCGAACCAGGTCAGGCAAGATCGCCCACGCGATCCGTTCCTTCTTGTTCAGCTTTGCCGGATCGACGAAGTTGTAGGTGAACGATGCGTTCCACACCTGGACGAAGCCGGAGATGTCGAGGATCGGATCGCCGTTGAGGTCGCGCAGGTGGGAAAGCCGCCCCAGCAATCGGTCGGGCACGACGATGACCTTGTAGCCGTCCGCCCTCGCTTCCTGGATCGTCGAGCCCATCGTGAACATCTGTTGCGAGCTGACGAAGACTGTCTTGCCTTTCGCAGCGAGGACCCTGACGGCCTGCTCCTGCACGTCGAGCCACGTGATCTCGTCGTGGTTGGTACCGAGCGGAATCCGAGTGAGGTCCTTGACGAGTTCCTCAGCGACGGCATCGGATTTGGCCTTCAACAAGATGGCCTTGACGCGGTCCTGGTAGGCGCTCCGTCCGACGTTGCTGCGTTCGCGGTTGAGCGCCCGTTGGAGCTGCGCGGTGGTCGATGTGATGTTGTAGGAGAAAAGGAACTGATCCTCCAGCGCGACGCGGACCCCCTTGACGTATATGCGCCCAGGGTTGTCAGGACGGCGGTGGAGGATGCTGCCGAGCTCCGTGCGCTCGAGCTCCTCGTCGCCGGCAAAACGCAAGAAGTAATCCCTCGCGGCAGCCATGTCGGAGTCGGACAGCCCGCCCAAAGTGAAGTCGGTGCCGCGCCGCCTCGGCTCGGAAGGTGGCGTGATCGCGGCGTGAAGCGTCTTG
>Ga0209161_10001146_pt1 | contig 21761 bp, 22 predicted proteins | sample GraSoiAngelo_155_FD_186169 | JGI IMG/M metagenome (GOLD analysis project Ga0209161, IMG submission 186169) | Grasslands soil microbial communities from the Angelo Coastal Reserve, California, USA - 14_1009_13_30cm (SPAdes) (version 2) | ecosystem: Environmental > Terrestrial > Soil > Grasslands... | reverse complement strand
CGTTGACGCTCTGCGAAACGAGTGATAGGTTCCCGCTCCAATAGGGTCGTCGGTTTAGTTAGGGGAGGGAAGCAGTGGAAACCGCACATGAAGCTGATGTCCGCGACCTGGAGAAGTTCGGGTACAAACAGGAGCTTCGGCGGGCGCTAGGCGTCTATTCGAGCTTTGCCGTCGCCTTTTCCTACATCTCTCCGTCGACCGGCATTTTCACTCTCTTCATCCTCGGGATTGCACTGGCGGGACCCTTCTTCTGGTGGAGCTGGCCCATCGTCGTCATCGGCCAGCTGATCATCGCCCTCAACTTCGCCGAAGTCAGCTCACACTTCCCCGTCGCCGGCTCCGTCTACCAATGGACCAAGTACCTCTCCAACCGCACCTACTCGTGGTTCACAGGTTGGATCTACCTGTTCGCGGGCGTGCTCACCGTCGCGGCGGTTGTGGCCACGGTGCCGCTCGTCCTCATCCCGCTGCTCAACAACATGGGGATGAACATCGGCACCGATCCCGACACCAACCGCAACGTCGCGGCGCTTGTCCTTTTGAGCACCACCTTGCTGAGCATCTTCGGGGTGAGGCTGGTCGCGATCGTCAACAACACCGGGGTCGTGTTCGAGATCCTGGGCATGGTCGTTTTCGCGCTTGTCCTCGTCCTCTTCTATCACCACCAGTCAGTCGCGGTTTTCGCCGACACCAGCTACCTGGGCACCAGCAACCAGACCGGCACGTTCCTGGCGGCCATGTTCATGTCGCTGTTCGTGATCTATGGCTTCGACACGGCGAGCACGCTGGCCGAGGAGACAAAGAATCCTCGGCGAGAAGCGCCACGGGCGGTGATCGCGGCCGTCATCGGCGCCGCGATCATCGGCGCCATCTTCCTGTTCGCGGTTGTGATCGCTATCCCGGGCGACATGAGCAAATTCGTGGCCGACACCGGCGCAGGCAAATACCCGTTCCCGCTCGTCACGATCATCGAGGGCAACTTCCCGGGCTGGGCCGCCAACCTGTATCTGTTCGTGGTGTTCGCGGCGATCTACGTCTGCTGCCTCGCCATCCAGACCTCCACGATCCGGCTGGCGTTCGGCATGGCGCGCGACGGCAAGCTGCCGTTCGGCCGCCAGTTCAACAAGGTTCATCCCGTCCTGCACACGCCCATCGGCACCTGCATCGTGATCGGAGTACTGGCCGGACTTCCGCTGATCTACTACGCGGGCGCCGCCACAATTGCGATCGGCGCGACCGGCATGATCTACCTCTCCTACATCCTCGGCAACATCGCGATCTTGCTCGCGCGCCTGAGGGGATGGCCAAGAGAGGATTCGCCGTTCAAGCTCGGCCAGTGGGGATTGGTCGTCAACATCCTTGGCCTGGTTTGGGGCCTCGCGATGGAGATCAACTTCCTGTGGCCGCGCAACGCCGCGGTCGGCGGCCAGAACCCGCCCCTGAGCGCGTTGCCGAACCTGAGCATCAGCGGGCCGATCAGCAATATCCCCGTGTTCGAGTTCACGCTGGGTGTGATCCTGCTGGTCGGACTCATCTACTGGGCCATCGCGCAGCGGCGAGCCCCCGACACCAGCGTCGCCCCCGCAGAAGCACCCGCCTAGGAGCGTTTGAGGAAACACGCCCGCGCCGTCGTCATCGGTGGTGGTGTCGGCGGCGCGTCCATCCTCTACTGGCTCGCGCGCCTCGGCTGGACCGACACGGTCCTCGTCGAGCGCGCCCGCATCACTAGCGGTTCGACATTTCATTCCGCGGGGCTGGTCGGCCAGCTTCGCGGATCCCTCAGCCTGACCCGGATGATGATGAACTCGGTCGACCTCTACCGGACGCTCAAAGAAGAGGTCGGCCTCGAAACCGGCTGGCACGAGGTCGGCTCACTGCGTCTAGCCTCGAGCCAGGAGCGGATGGAAGAGCTCACGCGCCAGGCGGCGTGGGCCAAGACTTTCGGGCTGCCGCTCGAGCTGGTCTCCCCCCAGGAGGCCCAGCGCATGTTTCCGCCGATGACGACCAATGGCGTGCTGGGCGCGGCATTCTTGCCGACCGACGGCTACATCGATCCCAGCCAGCTCACATATGCGCTGGTCGAAGGCGCGCGGCGGCGGGGAGCGGAGATCTGCGAGGACACGCGTGTCACGGCCATCGAGGTCAGCGACGGACGCATCCGCCGCGTGATCACCGACCGTGGCGACATCGCCACCGAGCTCGTGATCAACGCCGGCGGCATGTTCGCCCCCGAGATCGGCCGCATGGCAGGCGTCGCCGTGCCTCTGATTCCTTTCGCGCATGAGTACCTGATCACCAGGCCCTCTGGTCTACCGCTCGACATGCCGACCATGCGCGATCCCTCTCTGCTCGTCTACTACCGGCCGGAGTCGGGCGGCCTGGTCATGGGCGGCTACGAACGCAACCCCGCGCCCTGGGGATTGGACGGGATTCCGGGCGACTTCAACGGCCGCCTCCTCGAGCCAGACTGGGATCGCTTCGAGCCGCTGATGACCAACGCCATCGTGCGGACACCTGCATTGAAGGACGCGGAGGTGATCCGTCTTGTCAACGGCCCCGAAGCCTTCACCCCCGACAACGAGTTCATCCTCGGGCCGAGCGAGGTACGCGGCTTCTGGGTGGCGGCTGGCTTCTGCGCCCATGGCCTCGCCGGCGCCGGCGGCATGGGCCGCCTGGTCGCGGAATGGATCATCGAGGGCCGCCCCGGGCTCGACGCGTGGGAGATGGACTCCCGGCGGTTCGGTCGCGCCTACGTGAGTCGCGAGTACACGCTGGCGCGCACCTATGAGGTCTATTCGACCTACTACGACGTCAAGTACCCGGGCCATGAGCGAAACGCGGGCCGGCCGCTGCGGGTGTCGCCGGTTTACTCACGACTCGCGGACCTCGGTGCGGCGTTCGGCGAGAAGTCGGGTTGGGAGCGGGTGAACTGGTTTGAACCAAATGGAACCCGTGGCGATCAATCCCTGCGCCCGCACGGCTGGGCCGGCCACCTCTGGTCGCCGGCGATCGGCGTCGAGCACAGGGCGTGCCGCGAGGCGGCGGCAATTTTCGATTTCACATCGTTCGCCAAGATCGAGGTACGCGGCAGCCGAGCCGCTGAGTTTCTCGAGAGCCTGGCCGACAACCGAGTCGCTCGCGACGTCGGCGCGCTGACCTACACGCAGATGCTCAACGAGGGTGGCGGCATCGAGTGCGACTTCACGGTCACCCGCCTGGGCGAGCGCCGCTTTCGTGTCATCACAGGCACCGCGTTTGGCATGCATGACCTTTCCTGGATCCGCGACCACGCGCCTGACGACGGTTCGGTCGAGGTGGAGGACGTCACCTCCGCCTATGGATGCATCGGACTGTGGGGGCCGGCCGCGAGGACGATTCTCGAGCGGCTGACGCCGGCCGACATCAGCAACGCGGCATTTCCATTCATGAGCGCGCGCGAGCTCGCGGTTGGATCAGTGCCATGCCTCGCGCTCCGGGTCACATACGTCGGCGAGCTGGGCTGGGAGCTGTACTGTCCGAGCGAGTTCGGGCTTCGGTTGTGGGACACGATCTGGGAGGCGGGGCACGATCAGGGCGTGGTCGCCGGTGGCTACAAAGCCGTCGACTCGCTGCGCCTGGAGAAGGGCTACCGCGTTTGGGGCGCGGACATCACGTCAGAGACCGACCCCTACCAGGCGGGTCTTGGTTTCTGCGTCAAGCTGGACAAGGCAGAGTTCATCGGCCGCTCGGCGCTGCTGACGAAACGCGGAACTCCGGCCGACACCAAGCTCGCCTGCCTCGTGCTGGAGGATCCACGATCCGTCGTCCTTGGTTCCGAGCCCGTGCGGATCGACGGCAACATCGTGGGTCGCGTCACGAGCGGAGGCTACGGCTACACGATCGGCCACTCGATCGCCTACGCGTACATCCCGGCGACCTGCCAGGTTGACACGCGGGTCGAGGTGGACATCTTCGGCACGTGGATCACCGGCCGCGTCGCGAAAGAACCGCTGTACGACCCGACAGGCTCCAGGGTCAGGGGCTAGATGCTCCTCCCCATCTATGGGGAGGTGCCGGCGAAGCCTGCGGAGGGGCCTCGGAGGTACGCGGCAAATACCGGATCCGACGCGGTTGCTTCCATCCGGGCGAAGTGCTTGGCGGCGTAGCCCTCGAAGTCGAAGTCCAGCTCCGAGATTCCACTCTGCAGAACGCCCCACATCGCCTCGCGAAAGTCCGACATGAACCGCATCAATCGCAGCGACGTCAGGTCGCTCTCGCGCTCGGTGCCGAAATAGGCGCCCAGGAGACGGCGGTCATCCTCAACGCCAAACTCGTGGTTGACCGAGAAGTTCGCCAGGTCGAAGAACCGATCCCCCATCCCGGCGTACTCCCAGTCCACGATCCGCACCAGCCCGTCGTCCAGAAAGTTCGCATTCAGCAAGTCGTTGTGGCATGGCACGAGTGACTGGGGCCCGCGCGCTGATCGAATGCGCTCCGCGATCTCTCGAGCGGCGGTGAACTGGCTTGGAATCGCTACCTGGTGCGCCTCGGCCGCGGCGCGGTAGTCGTCGACCACCGTCCAGGCGTCAAACCGCCCGGGGATCGGCGCCGCCTCGTGAAACGTGCGCAGAGCGCCGGCCACGCGGCCCAAGGTCTCGGGTTGTCGCATCTCCTCCAGCGTGATCGGCCGCCCCTCGACGAACCGCGCCACGAGCCACCCCTCGTCGGGCGCGAACGCCGTCACCTCCGGCCCCACACCGACCTCAAATGCCCGCTTGCCGGCCGCGTACTCCACCGCCCGATCGATGCCGAGCAGCTCCGTCCTTGCGCCTCCCATGCGGAGGACGAAAACTCCGCCCTCGACCTCGACCTTGAAGTTCCGATTCGTGATCCCGCCGCCGAGCTCTTCCACCTTCGCGGCGCGCCCCGGCCACAGCCTCGCGACGGCGGCGTGGGCGGCCTCCACAAGTCCCGGATCGTATCTGCTTGAATGGCCGCGTGACGGTCCGCCACCAATCTACGGAAGCGGAGCTCGCGGAGCTGCGTTCCACATACGTCCCGCGCGGCATCACGAGCGCCCACCCGGTGACGGTGGACCGCGCCAAGGGCTCCGAGCTCTGGGACGTCAGCGGCAAGCGCTACATCGACTTCGCCGGTGGCATCGGGGTGATGAACGTCGGCCACTCGCACCCGCGCGTCATGAAAGCCGTCCAGGAGCAGCTCGAGCGCGCGACCCACACCTCGTTCCAGGTGGTGCACTACGAGTCCTACCTCCGCCTCGCCCAGCGCATATGCGAGGTGGCACCCATCGACGGCCCGAAGAAAGCCATCTTCTTCTCCACCGGCGCGGAGGCGGTCGAGAACGCCGTCAAGATCGCGCGTGCCGCTACCGGCCGGCCCGCGGTGGTGAGCTTCCAGGGCGCATTCCACGGCCGGACGCTCCTCGCGCTCAGCCTCACGGGGAGCGTGCAGCCGTACAAGCAGGACTTCGGCCCCTACGCCGCCGAGATCTACCAGTCGCCCTTTCCTTATGAATACCGCGGCTGGAGCTCAGACCAGGCGCTCGCCGCCCTGGACAACCTCTTCGAATCGGAGGTGGCACCCAAGCGAGTGGCCGCCATCGTCATCGAGCCCGTCCTTGGCGAGGGGGGCTTCGTGCCCGCACCGCTCGAGTTCCTGCGCAAGCTGCGGAAGGTGACCGAGCAGCACGGCATCCTGCTCATCGCCGACGAGATCCAGACCGGGTTCGGGCGCACCGGCAAGTTCTTCGCCATCGAGCACTCGGGAGTGCAGCCGGACCTGATCACGGTCGCCAAGAGCCTGGCCGCCGGCTTCCCACTTTCAGCCGTCATCGGCCGGGCCCAGGTCATGGACGCGCCCGATCCAGGGGGCCTCGGCGGCACCTATGCCGGCAACCCGGTGGCGTGCGCTGCGGGGCTGGCCGTGATGGACGTCATGCGCGACGAGAAATTGCCGGAGCGCGCGGCGCGCATCGGCTCAGTGGTGGAAGAGCGGATGCAGAGCTGGGCCGCCGAGCAGAAGCTGGTCGGCGACGTCAGGGTCATGGGCGCGATGGCGGGCATGGAGCTCGTGCGTGATCGCGACACGAAGGAAGCCGCCGACAAGGAGACGGCCAGGATCGTCGCAGTGGCTCGGGAGAAAGGGTTGATCATCTTGCGCGCCGGCACGCATCACAACGTCGTCCGCACGCTGATGCCGCTCACCATCCCTGATGAGCAGCTGGAAGAAGGTCTGGACATGCTCGGCGCGGCGCTCCAGGAAGTCGCCGCCGCCAGGTAAAAGGCAAGGAGGCTGAATGAGCACGACGCTGCGACGTCATGAGTTGTTCATCGGCGGCGAATGGACGCCAGGCGCGGGCGGCGGGGCGCAGGAGATCGTCAATCCCGCGACCGGAAAGGTAATCGCCCACGTCCCGAAGGGCACGGAGGACGACGTCAACCGCGCGGTGGCGGCGGCCCGCAAGGCTTTCGATGAAGGCTGGGCCGACACCACGCCTCGGGAGCGCAGCGAGCGGATGCTGAAGCTCGCCGGTGCCATCGAGGCCAACGGCGACGAGCTCGCTCGGATCGAGTCCGAGAACGTCGGCAAGCCGCTGGCCGCGACCAGATCGGAAGAGATCCCCCCCATCGTCGACTGCATCCGGTTCTTCGCGGGCGCGGCACGTCTGCTCGAGGGCCGGGCCACCGGCGAATACATGCAGGGCTTCACGAGCATGGTGCGCCGCGAGCCGATCGGCGTCATCGGCTCGATCGCCCCTTGGAACTACCCGCTGATGATGGCGGCCTGGAAGATCGGCCCTGCGCTGGCCGGCGGCAACACGGTCGTCTTGAAGCCGTCGGAATGGACCCCGCTCACTGCGCTCAGGCTCGCCGAGCTGGCGGCGGACATCCTTCCACCGGGCGTGCTCAATGTGATCACCGGTGACGGCGAGCCCGTGGGTGCCGGCATCGTGCGCCACCCCGGCGTCGCCATGGTCTCTCTCACCGGCGACGTGGCGACCGGCAAAGAGGTCGCACGTGCCGCCGCGTCGACCCTCAAGCGCGTTCACCTCGAGCTGGGCGGCAAGGCGCCGGTGATCGTCTTCGACGACGCCGACCTCGACAAGGTCGTCGAGTGGATCAAGATCGGCGGCTACTTCAACGCCGGCCAGGACTGCACCGCCGCCACGCGCGTCATCGCCGGCCCGCAGATCCACGAGAAGCTGCTCGGCGATCTCGTCCCCGCCGTCCACGGTCTCAAGGTCGGCGACCCCCTGTCTGACGACACCGAGATGGGACCCCTCGTCTCCGAAGAGCAGCTGTCGCGCGTCTCGGGTTTCGTCGACCGGGCGAAAAAGGCCGGCGCCGAGGTCCTGACCGGCGGCGCGCGGATCAAGAAGGCCGGCTCGTGGTACGAGCCGACCGTGGTCGTACCGTCAGGTCCCGACGCCGAGATCGTGACCAAAGAGGTCTTCGGACCCGTCGTCACCGTGCAGCGGTTCAGCGACGAGGAGCAGGCGCTGGCTTGGGCCAACGGTGTCGAGTACGGGCTGGCGGCCTCGGTGTGGACGCGCGATGTCGGGCGAGCGCTGCGCATGGCGCGCAAGCTTCAGTTCGGCACGGTGTGGATCAACACACACATCCCGCTCGTCAACGAGATGCCGCACGGCGGCTACAAGCAAAGCGGTTATGGAAAGGACATGTCGATCTACTCGCTCGAGGAATACACACAGATCAAGCACGTGATGGCGTCGCTTGACTGAAGCGGACCCAGCAAAGACACCCGCACTAAGACTTCAGGGCGTTCGCAAGAACTACGGCCAGGTGGTCGCGGTGGCGGGCGTCGACCTCGTCGTCGACGAGGGCGAGTTCTTCACCCTGCTCGGCCCATCAGGTTCCGGCAAGACGACTCTGCTCAGGCTCATCGCCGGCTTCGAGCGTCCGGACGCGGGTCGCATCGAGCTCGGCGGACGCGACGTCACCTCCGTGCCGCCGCACCTCCGCGACACCAACACCGTGTTCCAGGACTACGCGCTCTTTCCGCACATGTCAGTGGCCGACAACATCGGCTACGGGCTGCGCGTAAAGGGAGTCGCGAAACCGGCCCGAGAGCGGCGCGTGCAGAGAGCGCTTCAGATGGTCCGGCTCGAAGGGCTCGGCCTGCGCCGCCCGAACCAGCTCTCCGGCGGCCAGCGCCAGCGCGTGGCCCTCGCCCGCGCGGTCGTGAACGAGCCGGAGGTCCTGCTGCTGGACGAGCCGCTCGGGGCGCTCGACCTGAAGCTTCGCCAGGAGATGCAGATCGAGCTGAAGCAGATCCAGAAGGATGTCGGCATCACGTTCGTCTACGTGACCCACGACCAGGAGGAGGCGCTGACCATGAGCGACCGACTCGCCGTCCTTGCGAACGGCCAGATCGAGCAGATCGGTTCTCCGGTGGACGTTTACGAACGACCGGCCACCGAGTTCGTGGCCGGCTTCATCGGGATCTCGAACGTCCTCACCCGCGACGGCGTCCGCTTTGTCGTCCGCCCCGAGAAGATCCGCATGCTCGCCGAAGGCGAGGAGGCCGATCCAGGCATGACGGTGGAGCTTGGACGCGTCGAGGAGGTGATCTACGTCGGTATGAACACCCGCTATGTGGTCCATCTCGATCGGGGCGAGCAGCTCGTGGCGGTACGTCAAAATATGGACGCTTTGGGCGACGCCCAGAAATTCGAAGGCCGGCCGGTGCGGCTGGCCTGGACGCCCGACCACACGTTTGTGCTCGAGTAGCGAAGGTAAGAAGGCCATGAAGTTCGGAGCATTGGCAGCGGTTGCGATGCTGGCGATCACCGCGTGCGGATCGTCGACCAGCAATACCGGCAGCACACAGCAGCCGCCGCCGACCGCGAACATGAAGCCGCCAACGTCCATCGGCGCCGGCGAAGGCGCGCTCAACCTGATCGACTGGGGCGGTTACGTCCAGTCTTTGTGGCAGAAACCGTTTGAGCAGCAGACCGGATGCAAGATCACCTACAAAGACGCCGGGTCATCCGACGAGATGGTGAGTCTCATGGCGGGTGGCGGCGGCGGCCAGTGGGACATGGTCTCCGCGTCTGGCGACGCCGACCTCCGATTGATCTACATCGGCGATGTCAAGCCGATGAACATGGAGCTGATTCCCGACTGGCAGAACTTCCAGCCGAACTTCAAGAACCCGCCTTTCAACACCATCAACGGCATTCACTATGGGGTCTCACTCCAGTGGGGTCCGAACACGCTGCTGTACAACACGAAGAAATTCGTCAACCCTCCGACCAGCTGGGGCGTGATCTATGACCCGCAGTACAGCGGCCTGATTACGATCCCTGACAACCCGATCCAGATCGCGGACGCGGCGCTGTATCTCAGCAAGACGAAGCCGAGCCTGAAGATCACCGATCCCTACGAGCTGACGCAGTCCCAGTTCGACGCCGCAATTGCCCTGCTGAAGAAGCAGCGGCCACTGGTCAGGACGTTCTGGGCCGCGGTCGGCGACGAGGAAACCGCCTTCAAGAGCGGTGACGTGGTGGTGGGCGCGGCATGGCCGATCATGACCACCGACCTCAAGGCGGCAGGCGCCCCGGTGAACGACACGATCCCCTCAGAGGGAGCGACCGGATGGGCCGACACCTGGCTGTTGGCCACCAAGGCCCCGCACCCCAACTGCGCTTATCTGTGGGCGAAGTGGGTGAGCACCCCCACCGTCCAGGCTCAGCAGGCGCTCTCGTACGGGGAGACCCCGGTGAACATGAAGGCGTGCGCGGTGATGGAAGCCAGCAGCGCTGGATCTTGCGCGGCGTTTCACGCGGATGCGCCGGGCGCGTACTTCGACACCATCAAGTTCTGGAAGACGCCAATCGCAATGTGCCCGGACGGCAGCCAGAAGTGCATCCCTTACGCACAGTGGCAATCAGCCTGGACGACGATCAAGGGCTAGTCGAACTTGACGGTTGAAGCCGTTGGACGGCCCCGTCCCAAGCGGGGCGGGGCCGTCGCCAGTCGGTCGATCTTCTGGCGCATTCCATGGCTGCGAACCGCGATTCTCCTGGCGCCGCCTCTCACCTGGTTCGTCGCCATCTACCTCACTTCTCTCGCCTTGCTGCTCGTCACCGCGTTCTGGACGATCGATCCGTTCACGACCAGGGTCGTCCAGAGTTGGAGCCTCGACAACTTCCAGCAGATCGTCAATGAGCCGACCTACCTGCGCATCATCGGCCGGACAGTCCTCATGGCCGCACTGGTCACGATGACGGATGCGCTCATAGCGTTTCCGTTCGCTTACTACATGGCGCGCGTCGCCTCGCGCCGTGTGCAGACGGCACTGTTCGCCGCGGTTCTGCTGCCGCTCTGGGCCTCATACCTCGCCCGCCTGTACGCGTGGATCCTCATCCTCAACCACAGCGGGGTGTTGAACTGGAGCCTGCAGTCGATCGGGCTGCCGGCGGCAAACGTCGCGTACTCGGACGTCGCGGTCTGGATCGTCTTCTCCTACATCTGGCTGCCGTTCATGATCATCCCGGCGTACGCGGCGCTCGAACGCATCCCCGACTCATTGCTCGAAGCGGCGGCTGATCTTGGTGCACGCCGGTGGCGGACGGTTCGCGACGTCGTCCTGCCCCTGGCCCTGCCAGGGGTGGTCGCCGGGTCGATCTTCACCTTCTCCTTGACCCTGGGTGACTACATCACGCCAGTGCTCATCGGAGGCGGCACCAGCTTCATCGGCAACGTGGTCTACAGCAGCATCGGGATCGCCAACAACGTTCCCTTCGCGGCCGCGTTGGCCATGGTTCCGATCGCGATCATGGCGCTGTACCTGATCGGCGCCAAACGTCTTGGTGCATTCGAGGCGCTCTGACAGGAGGTGACCGATCGATGGAGTCGGATCGCGCTGCGGCTGTGGGTCGCGCTGGTCTTGCTGTTCCTCTTTATCCCGATGGCCATCATCTTTCTCTTCGCGTTCAACTCGTCGAAGATCGAGGCCTGGCCAATCGAGGGCCTGACGCTGACGTGGATCAAGGTGACCATCAACGACGCAGAGGTCGTGTCTGCGCTTCGGCTCTCCGTCGAGGTCGCGCTGACGACAACCGCGCTCGCGCTGATGCTCGGATCGTGCGCAGCCTTCGCGATCCGCAGGACGACGTTTTTCGGACGGGACGCAGTCAACTTCCTATTCGTGCTTCCGCTTGCGCTGCCCGGCATCATCACGGGGGTGGCCCTCCACTCCTTTTTCGGTTACGGCGGAATCCTGCTGTCGATCTGGACGATCATCGTCGGGCACACCACCTTCTGCATCGTGGTCGTTTACAACAACGTCCTCGCGCGGCTGCGCCGAACGCAGGGATCGCTGCTCGAGGCAGCGATGGACCTGGGTGCGAGCGGGTTCCAGACGTTTCGCGACATCACGCTGCCGTTGATCTCCACGTCGATCATCGCCGGTGCGATGCTTGCGTTCGCTCTTTCGTTCGACGAGATCATCGTCACGACCTTCACCGCGGGGGCGCAGAACACGCTGCCGATCTGGATCTTTGCCCAGATCCGAAACGGCCAGCGGTTGCCCGAAGTGAACGTGGTGGTTTCATTCGTCATCCTGGTGACGATTATTCCGGTCCTCATCGCCGCGCGTCTCACTGGTGGTAGCGGCACTTCGCGGGTACCCGCGGCGCGTTGACCAGACAGAGCTGCGTCCCCGACGACGCGTGGATATCCGCCTGGACAACGATCACGAGCTGAGCTGTCAGCCGATATGGAGTGCCGGCAGCGCGACTGAGAGCGTCCAGAGTGCAAGGCCGACGGCGATCAGGTTGATCTTGCGATAACGCCAGCCCACGGCCGCGCCCACGAAGGCGAGGAACGCGAGCAGCACAAGGACGGTCGCGAGCGTCAGGCTCGACAGGTGGTCGATGGCAACGCTCAATGACCAGAGCGCAAGGCCGATCGCAAGCAGGTCCGTTTTGCGGTAGGTCCATCCGATGGCGGCAAGCACAAACGCGATGAAAGCGAGGATGACGAGAATCGTGCTCATGGCCGGTATTCTCGGCTACTCGTCGGTGATTGGAGCCGCCAGACTAGCGCCATGCGCCAGGCAGCCAATCCGCTTAACCTGACCGCGTCCGCGCTCACGCCGAGCGCGCAGCGCAGCTGGATAAGGCCGAGGAGCGCGGTCAGCGGCCGAACTTCGTGGTCTCGTAGCTCTCCCGCACCCCGCGCCGGATGGGGTACCGGCTAGGCCCCTAGTCCCATCTCCTCCTCGGGGAGAGGCTCATGGAGAGGGCATCAGGCCCGCAGCAGATCTCCCAGCAGGTGCACTCCCCACCCCTTCGGCATCACGCGCTCCGAGATCACCGAAGCCCTGAACATCAACCTGTTCACCGCGAGATAAGTCGGATCGGGCACCACCCGCAGGTCGTACACATCCAGGCCGGACGCCTGCGCTTGTGCGCGTAGAGCCTCGATCGTATTAGCGCGGTATCGAACCGGAAAGGTATCTGCCTCGACCCGCCCGTAAAACCTCGGCACCAGGCGTCGCTGCAGCGACGGCAGCGCCTTCCCGATGCGGTTCATGACCATGAGCGGGTTGCGCATGTTAGGCGTGAGAAACACGAAATGCCCGCCCGGTCGGAGCACGCGGCGAACTTCGCGCAGGGTTGCACCGGGGTTGTTCAGGTGCTCGAGCACCCAAAGGCACACGATGAGATCAAACGACTCATCGACGAAGGGCAGGCTCTCGCCCACGCCGCGGATCACCGGCATGCCCGGGGCGCGATGGTCGGTCAGGGAAGGCGAATCCGGATCGAGGCCCGCGGCCAGCTCGACCTCGCGCCAGAACAGCTCGACCACGCCACCACGGCCGCATCCGAGGTCAAGCACCCGGCTGCTCGGCGTGACGTGGCTGCGGACGATGGCTTCGAGCTGGTCTCCGCTCGACCTCCAGCCGGGCCGGATCGCGCGATAGCGCTCGCGATACGCGTTCTGGAGCGTGAGCGGCAGCAGCCCCCCGCGAGCGACCTGTTCCCCTGCCTGAGCCATGCAGGGGGCATTTTGACCTCAGGCGTTCCTGGCCGCAACCCTGAGGTCGGCAACAAACGAAGACATTGCCGCCTCACGCGACTCGTCGTCCGTGGCCCTCAAGATCGAGGAAGGGTGGACCGTCGCCACGACCGGGATGCCAAAAGGTGAGGACAGCACCTCTCCGCGCTGCTTGCTGACCCGGAACGCGGGCCCCATCACGGACTGGGCGGCGGTGGCCCCAAGCAGGACGATGATCCGCGGCTTGACGGCCTCGATCTCAGCCTCCAGCCAGGGCCGGCAGGCCCGGACCTGGCCCGCGTTGGGCTTCTCGTGGAGGCGCCGCTTGCCTCGCCGCGTCCACCGAAAATGTTTGACCGCATTCGTGACATAGACCCGGCGGCGGTCGATCTCGGCCTCGTCCAGGGCGCGTTCCAGCAGGCGACCCGCTGGCCCGACGAACGGCTTACCCTGCAGGTCCTCCTGGTCGCCCGGCTGCTCGCCGACCAGCATCATCCGGGCGTGCTCGGCGCCCTCGCCGAAGACGGTCTGGGTGGCCTCACGCCACAGGTCACAGGCCTGGCAGGCGGCCGCGGCCTCCTTCAGCTGCTCGACGTTGTGGGCCTCCGGCGGGGGCTGGGCCACTCTCTGATAACGCATGAGTTCGATTCGAATTGGGAATAACGAAGGTGTATGGCAAAGGGAGATTTCGTCGAGGTTCTGGTGGACGCCGGCAGCGGCTCCGCCCGTGAGTACGTGATCGAAGCCACCCGCGCCGGACGCAGCGTCGAGGTACGCAGCTCGCGCACGACGGTCGAGGTCCGCGAGCTGACGCGCACCGGAGGAGTGGTCCGCACGGCCCGTTTCATCGCACCACGCGTCCTGGCTGTGGTCGAGCACCCCAAGGACGAAAAGAAGGCGGCCTGAGGAGACCCAACTCCCCACCCTGTGGGGAGGTCGGCGGCGCAGCCGCCGGGTGGGGAGGTCCAACTACACTCCCGCGTGGAAATGGAACAACTCATTGAGCAGTGGGACGGCGAGTCCGTCTCGATTCACCGCGACCGCGAAACCGGGACGTGGATGTTCGTCTGCGTCCACTCAACGAGGTTGGGCGCGGCCGCCGGCGGCACGCGCATGAAGCACTACCCGCGACCCGCCGACGCCCTCGCCGACGGGATGCGGCTCTCCGAAGCGATGAGCCTCAAGTTCGCCAGCGTCCAGTTCCCGCACGGCGGCGGCAAGGCGGTCATCGCGCTGCCGACGCCGGAGATCCCGCAGGGTCAGGCACGCCGCCGCCTTCTCCACGAATATGGCGCGTTCATCAACTCATTGGGCGGCCTGTACAGCTGCGCTCCGGATATGAACACCTCCGCGGCGGACATGGATGTGATCGCCGAGGTCACGCCTTATGTCTTCTGCAAGACCGAAGCCGCCGGCGGATCCGGTGACACCGCGCCTGACACCGCGGTCGGCGTGCTGCATGGAATTCAAGCCGCCTGCCGCTACGCCTTCGGCTCCGACGATCTCAGCTTGAGAAGCGTGCTGGTGCAGGGTGCAGGCGGGGTTGGAGGCCGTCTCCTCGAGCTGCTGATGGAGGCGGACGCCGGGGTCATCGCCACCGACATCGACAGTGGTCGCCTGGCCGCGCTCGGCGAGAAAGGCATCCAGGTGGTCGCGCCGGAGGCGGCGCTGACGACCGAATGCGACGTCATTTCGCCGTGCGCGACCGGTGGCATCATCAACGCTCGTTCGATTCCGCAGCTTCGCTGTCGTGTCATCGCGGGCGGCGCGAACAACCAGCTCGAGACCCCGGCTGACGCGGACATGCTTCGCAAGCGAGGCATCGCGTACGCGCCTGACTTCGTGATCAACGCCGGCGGCATCCTGCACGGAGGCGGGCTCGAGGAGCAGCACTGGACGCGTGAGGTCCTCGACGCCAAGCTCGCCGGAATCGGCGATGCGGTCTACGAGATCTTCGAGGCCGCCGACCGCGACGGCATCAGCACGGATGCCGCCGCGAGGCGAATCGCGCTGGCCCGAATCAACGCGAGCGCGCCTTCTGGCGCTTGACCTTGTTCGCCTGCTTGCCGAGCGCCGTGCGGGTGCTCTTGGGCAGGTTGGCGATGGTGCGCTTCTTCTTTGCCGCGGTCGCCGCCTTCTTGATGTTTCGCTTCGCTGCCGTCCTTTGCTTCGTAGTAGCCATACCCGGTTAACGCTTGCGCGCGCGGATGTAAGCGCTGCCGACCTTGCCTGCGCCGGGCAGGACCTGCGTCGCATGCACCTCGAACTCCGGCTCCGCAAATCCCGCCTCGACCAGAGCGGCGCGGTATTCGTCAACCGGGATCGTGCCCGAGATGCAGCCGGCCCACGTGTCGAGCTGCTTTTTGACCGCAGGAGCCAGGGCTTCGAGCTCGACCATATCCGCCACCGCGAAGCGGCCGCCCGGACGCAGGACTCGATACGCCTCCCTGATCACCGCGGCCTTGTCCTCGGCGAGGTTGATCACGCAGTTCGAGATCACAACGTCGACCGACGCGTCCGGCAGCGGGACGTTCTCGATCGAGCCCTTCAGAAAGGTGGCGTTGGTGATGCCTGCCATCTCCCGATTGCGGTTGGCCAGCTCGAGCATCTCGTCCGTCATATCGACGCCATAGGCCTGGCCGCCGGGCGACACGCGCCTCGCCGATAGCAACACATCCAGCCCCGCGCCGGAACCAAGATCGAGCACGACCTCGCCCGGCTTCAGGTCGGCGAGCATCGTCGGGTTGCCGCAGCCGAGGCTCACAGCATCGCTCAGACCGATCTCCTTGAGATCCTCGGTCGCATAGGAACCCGCGCAGCCGCAGTCGGGACCATCCACTCCGCAGCAGCCGGCTGTTGAATCGAGCGGCAACACCGCGATCTGCCTGGCTGCGTCCGCGTATCGCGATCTGACGGCGTCCTTGATCTCGCTCATGTCTTCAGCTCTCCTAATCCATCGATGATCGTCGATGGATAGCGTAACATGATTGTCGTGGCTGCGAGAAGCGCTCCCCTCGCCCCGTCCGGGGAGAGGGTCAGGGAGAGGGGGGTTTGCTGCGACCTACCTCGGGTCAATTTGGCCTGGGCCGACAGTAGAGCCGAGCTGATGAAGGCTCTCAGCGACCCTACGCGCCTGACGATGGTGGCTTCGCTTTGGAAGGCGGCGGCGCCCATCTGCATCTGCGATTTCACGGCTGGCCTCGGCTTGACGCAGCCAACGATCTCGCACCACATGGCGAAGCTGAAAGAGGCGGGCCTCGTTCAATCCGAGAAGCGTGGCATCTGGATTTACTACCGGCTCCGCGACAAACTGCCGACAGAAACACGAAATTTGCTAAGCCGCCTGATGGATTAGCGTTCGCCCGCTACTGTTACCGCGTGCGCGCGAGCGGGCCGGCCCTGGTTTTCATGCTCGTGCTCGCCGCGTGCGGCGGATCGTCTCCGACGGCGACGCATACCCCTTCAACGCCTTCGACGTCAACTGCGCCGACCACCACTCCATCGAACGCGGCGTCGCCGGCCCAGGTCGGGTCCCCCGGCCCGGCGACCCTTGTCCACTGCGCCCTGCCGGTGCCGGCGGGCGACAACCTCGTCATTGGGACTGTGGCGGGCGACCCCACGGTCGTCGTCCGCGACATCCAGGACCCGGCCAACGCCAAGAACCTCTGCACCTTCGATTCCACCGTCCTTTCGCCGCAGTTCGTGAGCGCGTCAGTGGTCGCGTACGAGACCGCTGACAATCAGATCATCGAGGCGCCGCTCGCCGGCGGGGCGACCACGGTGATGGCGACCTACGCGGCCGGCGCCAACTCCGGCCAGTACGCGGTGAGCCCCGACGGCCGCTCCGTCACGTACATCGACGGCAACACGTGGCGCGTCGCCGGGCCGTCCGGCAACCGGCCTCTGGCGACCCTTCCCGCGGTGCCTGGTCGGGGCATCAGCCCGGACCAGGACGACAGTTTCGTGAGCTTCTCGCCCGACGGCCTGTACATCGCCCTCTTTCAGACTCTCCACGTCGGCGGCACCGGTGAAGCGGCGGCAGACCAGATCCGGCGGGCGAGCGATGGCTCGCTCGCCTACTCGACGTCGGGAATGACGATGGCGGTGTGGGCTTCGGTGCCGAGTCGCCTCTTCTTCCGAGACGCAAAGGGAGGCGTCCACCGCTGGGACCTATCGACCGGTCCTTCGTCGATGACGTCGCTGCAGTGGATCCGCCCACGCTCGTCGCCCGACGGGCGCTGGATCAGCTATACGTTCCGTGCCGCCGGCGGCCTGGGCGGCATCGGTTTCTACAGCGTGCAGGCCAACAGCGTGTCGAGCACCACGCCGCCGGGCCGTTCTGGCGTCAGGTTTCTCACCAACGACCTGGTCTGGTACGTCGGCGAGCGCGCATGCTCGACGTGCTTCGGCGGCCAGCCGGCACCGACCGGCGTCAGCTACATCTACAGCATCGCCGGAGCGTCGGAGATCACGTCGCGTCTCTCAAGCGTGAACGACGCCTGGCCACACGTAACGGCGTCGGCCCTCTAGGCCATCTCCCGTCGCTTGTCGCGGCGTGCCTGGTCCTCGGGACCGATCATCCGCTCCAACACCGCGCGGTAGTGAAGCAGCGCCTGGCGCATGCCCTCGGTCTTGTCCTTCGATGTGTAACCAAGCCTGTGCGCCCGCTGCATCTCATTCGGCAGGTCGCGCTCCGTCAGCGGATGACCGCGCTCGCGCAGCACTGACATGACGAGCGCCTCGGCTTCGCGCACCGCCTGCTCCGGCGAGTCGACGAACTTCGTCTCGATCTCGTCCCACTCGCTGACATAGCGATCACGTGATTCAGGCGCTAGCGTCCGCAGCTTCGGCCGCCGGCGGCCAACGCCGGCCGCCCGAACGAGGAAGAGCAGGACGACGACGACCAGGGCGATGACCAGGATCGTGACAAGGGTTCCCGTGTCCATATTTATCGCCACCTCCAAATTACCAACGCCAACCCCGCTGCTTCGACTCAATTGCTCGCGACCCGGAATCCGGCTTGAACTCGCGGCAGCGAGCCCAAAATAGGCGCCCAGTGACTATCGCCCCCAAGCTCGAAACACCCTTGACCGCCTCCCGGGTCGGGGCACAGACACGGCCGCCATCCAGCCCGCGGTCCGAACGCGTCCGAGCAGACCCGATGCTCTTTGCCTTCATCGCCGCCGCGCTGGCGGCACGAATCGCGTTCTGGATCATCACGGACCGGAAGTTCGAAGACGGCCTGACCACCATCACACACGCCCGGAACGTGCCGCTCGGCGTTGGCCTTGTCCATCACGTGGGCGAGGGCAACGTGCATGGCTTCACCTCGGCGCTGGGGGTGCTGATCCCGCTGGCCGGCGAGCTGATCCATGAAGGGTCGGGCATGCTGGCCATGCGCCTCGCGTCGTTGGTAGCGGTGGCGGTTGCGATGGCGTACGCGCGCTTGATCTGTCGCGAGCTCGGCCTGTCCGGCTTCCCGACCGCCTTCGTCCTGGCCTATCTCGCCTTCGACCAGAACATGGTCTTTTACGGCATGTCGGGGATGGAGACCCAGGTCGCCGTCGCCGTCATCCTCGCCGGCGTCTATCACGTCCGGCGCCAGGATCTGATCGCATCGGGCTTATGCCTCGGCCTGGCACCTCTCGCGCGTCCTGAGTTCGTGTTGTGGGTCGCGCCGGCGCTGGCGTATCTCGCCCTCCGCAACCGCAGGCTGACGATCGCAGCTGCGGCCATCGCCGGCGCCGTCGTCGCTCCCTGGGTGATCTTCACCACCGCTTACTACGGCTCGCCGATTCCGAACACCATCGTCGCGAAGTCAACCGTGAGTCCCATCCCGGCGTTCCTTGCCAACGGCTCGCCAATGCCATGGCTGGAATGGCTGGGCCAGCAGGTGTTGGGACACATCGAGCTGCTGCTCTATCACTTCGAGCCGTTCCACGAGGTCTGGAGCACGGCGGCGGCCCCTGTTCCCGGGCCCGTTCTGATCGTGATTGCGGTCGTGGTCGCCGATTTGCTTGCGGTCGGCCTGGCGGCCTCGCGGCGGACCACAGGCTGGTGGCCCGTGCTGCTGTTCCTCGGTCTCTTCTTCGCATACCGGGTCTATTTCATCCCCGCGATCAACTACTACGACTGGTACCTGCCGCCCTTCCTGGCGCTGGTGATGATCGTCGTGGCCGTCGGCATGCAGCGGATCGCGGCCGTTCGCCCGGCGATCGCGAGCACGTTGGCGGTCGCCCTTGCCTTCGCGTTCGCCGTCCACATGCCGTTCAGCTTCGCCGTCGAGTCGCGGGTGCAGGTGGTCGAAAACCAGGTGAGGACCAACGTGGCCACCTATCTCAAGGCCACCGTGGCCCCCGGTGAGTCAGTGACCTCGGAGTCGGCGGGGTACGTCGGCTTCTACAGCGGGGTGAAGCTGTACGACTACCCCGGCCTGACCTCCAAGACGTCCGTGCACGCACTCCAGGCTGTGCCTCCGGACCAGCGCGACCTGCCGCACCTGGTCGCGGCCCTGCAACCCGACTGGTTGGTGCTCCGGCCGTGGGAGCTCAAGTCGCTGCGCGAGCAGTTCCCCGGCGTGGCGGCCCGGTACCAGGTGGTACGCGTGTTTCAGATGCCCGGCGTGCCCGACAGCCAGCTCGACGTCGACGGCGCCACCACGATTTCGTTCGCGGGCCTCTCCGAAACCGACGTCGACGAGAAGTTCATCGTCCTGAGGCGCATCTCCTGACCGACTCGCGACCCCTGAAAATTGGCGAAACGCAATCGTGATCCCGAAGCCAGCCCGAAAGGTCGGCGCGTTTTACCATCGTGGAGATCCGGCAGGCCTTGCTCTGGAGTGGCCTGCTGCTGGGGAGCCAGGCGACCGACACGCTGACGACCGCGATCGACCGAGCTCAGGGTGCCATCGAGTCGATGCCCATCAGCGCTCGGCTGCTCGAGGTCGGCGGTGTAGCTCTGTTCTGGAGCTTCAAGGTTCTGATCGTCGCCGGCGCCGCGGCGGCTCTGGTCGCCGCCGCCCGCAAGGTCCATGAAGATGAGCACCGCCTGTCGCGCGTCACCTTTCGCTTTTCGCTGATCGCCGTCCAGGTGGTGACGATCTGCCTCGCCGGCGTGTCGCTCAGCAACCTGGCGCTGCTGATCCAGAACTAGACAACCGGCGAAGGGACGGGCAGCGGCCTGGTGCCGCTGCCCGCCTGGAGGCTCAGTCTCTATGCGGCGGCGACGCGCACCACCGCCCCGCTGCCGGGCTCTGTGTTGGCCGAGTTCACGCTGACGTAAAGCGATCCGCCTGGGCCGTTGGTGACACCGCCAGGCAGGGGCAGCGAGCCGCCGCCCACGTGCTCGTGGGTGGTTGGGTTGCTGAACGGGATGCGTACGAGGTCTCCCGGCGGTCCGGCTGAGTTCGGCTGGAACATCTCGGTTCCCCAGAAGTTGCCGCTCCGGTCGAACGTGCACGCGGTGATCGTGCTCAGGCCGCTCGCCCAAACATGAGAGCCGGCGGTCAAGAAGTCTTCCCTGGTGTCGGGGTCTACCCGATATACGTGCGACTGCCCGGGCCCAAACACAAAGAGGTTGGCGACGAAGTCGAGTGTGCCCACATACAGCGCCCCGTCAGGTCCCATCGCGGCGCACGTCGGGGTTGAGTCTCGAACCGGATCGTTGGGGATGAAAGCGATGACGCGCGTGGTGCCGTTGTTCATGACTTCAAGCACTGTGTTCGCGCCGGCATCGACGACGAATGTGCGTGGCTTGCCGGTCTTCCCATCCCTGGTCATCAATACGCCGTACGGATTGGAGTCAGGGAACTCTTCCCAAAGACTTGCGTTAGCAGCCGCCCACGCGTACTGCTGGTCCCCCACGTCGCTCTTGTCGGTCGGCTTGCCAGTCTCTGAATTGAGCGCATAGAGATGACCGATCTGCGAGAAGGAAAGGCCGGGAGTGGTTGCGTTGACGCCATCCCGGGATTCACTTTCGATCATGCGCACCTGGCAACTGTCTGCCGCCGTACCTGGGCAGAAGGTGGTTATACCTTCAGGACCCAGGACTTCAGGCGCTCCATGCGCGCTGTCGAAGAGCGAATCGAATTTGGTCGACCACACCAGGTGCGCTCCGCCTGGCGATAGGCGGAATCTGTCGACCGCGCCGGTACGCGAAACCCCGAACGGTCCTGGTGCGATGTCAAAGTACTTTCCGGTTTCCGAAACGTATAGGTTGCCACGGCCGTCGTAGGCAACCCCTCGTGGACCTTCCAGTCCAGACACCACGGTTGTGATCGACCAGCTGTTCCCCCCCGCGCCCGCCGGGCCGTTGCCGGCGAGGAGCGCGATCAGGGCCAGCGCCGATGCAGTCGCGGCACGAAATGATCGGCGGATCTCCATCGCGTGCTTCCCTCCCTGAAACCCAGACGACCACACCGGCGGTCGCACTATCTATGGGGGGAATCTAATCGCCGCGAGGTGCGGCTGTCAACGGTCGCGGATCAGTACAGGCCTGGACGCAGCCGGCGCGTCTTGCGTGGGGCTGAGACCGGAGTCGGCTGATGGCGGTCCCAGGCCTGCACGCAGCTCTCGCACGTGCAGCCGGGACCAACCGCGAGGGACCGCGAGCGTCGCGATCCCCAAAACAGTTTCAACAACGTTGCGATGATTTTTCTGTGACGCAGTGCTGACATGTTGCCTCCGGGGGTTATAAGGACCGTTAAGGACTCTAACGAGGGGGGCGCCGATTTCCTGC
>Ga0209161_10001145_pt1 | contig 21761 bp, 18 predicted proteins | sample GraSoiAngelo_155_FD_186169 | JGI IMG/M metagenome (GOLD analysis project Ga0209161, IMG submission 186169) | Grasslands soil microbial communities from the Angelo Coastal Reserve, California, USA - 14_1009_13_30cm (SPAdes) (version 2) | ecosystem: Environmental > Terrestrial > Soil > Grasslands... | reverse complement strand
GCGGTCGCGATGACCTCGCGGATCGATCCGAGGGCGTGCTCGCGCACGTAGGCCGCGAGCCCCTCGATCACCCGTAGCGGCGCCAGCGGATCGGCGAACGTCGCGGTCCCGACCTGCACCGACGACGCGCCGGCCATCAGGAACTCGAGCGCATCCTGCGCGCTCGTCACGCCCCCCGCGCCTATGACCGGGATCGAAACGGCCTGCGCGACCTGATAGGTGATGTGGACGGCGATCGGGCGGATCGCCGGCCCCGAAAGGCCACCGCTCCCAGTGCCGAGCATCGGGCGCCGGCGCTCGGTGTCGATGCGCATCCCGAGCACGGTGTTGATCGCGGTGAGCCCGTCGGCGCCCGCTTCCTCGCAGGCGCGCGCGACGGCGACCACGTCGGGCGCGTTCGGGGTGAGCTTTACGATCACCGGGAGGTCCGTTTCGGCTTTCACCGCTCGCGTCACGTCGGCAGCCAGGTCCGGGTCGCAACCGAAGAGCATTCCGCCCCTCACGTTCGGGCACGACACGTTGAGCTCGTACGCGACGACACCGGGCGTCCCCGTCATCTCGTGCACCACGTACACGTAGTCCTCGACGCTGTATCCGGCGACGTTCACGATCACCGGAACGCCGAGCTCGGCCCACGCTCGGCCGTACCGGCGCGCGACCTCGACCGCGCCGGGGTTCTCCAGGCCGATCGAGTTGAGGATGCCCGACGGCGTCTCCGCGATGCGGTACTGCGGATTGCCCGGTCGCGGGTTCGGGGTCGTTCCCTTGTTCACGATCGCGCCGAGCCTCGAGACGTCGATGAGCTCGGCGTATTCCACGCCCTGGCCAAACGTGCCCGATGCCGTCATGACCGGATTCTTCAGGCGCAGACCGCGCGCCGCCTCGACCGAGAGATCGACGCCGCTCTCGGGATAGCGCACACGCTTCGCAGCGCGGGGGTCTTCCTCGCTCGGCCCCTCGTGGGATCGCGATGTTCCGCGCGCCAGGGGCCGCTCGCTCGGAAGACCCCCACGCTGCTCCTCGGTTGCCAGGGCATCGCGGAGTCTCGTTCCGAGTTCGCTCGGCGCGCGGTCCTCCTCCGGTTCCCCCGTCGCCGCTTCGAGCAGGCTCGCGTCGTCGAGTTCCGCGAGCTCCGCCGCATCCTCCTCGGACTCGCCGTCAGCTGCATCGTCCAGTGACTCCTCTATGGATTTGCTGACGTCGATGGAGCGCTCGACTTTCTTTCGGAAACGGCGCCAGGGCATCAGGCGAGGATCCCCACCGTCGCGGGCTCACCCTGCTCGAAGGCGATGTCGCCGAGCGCGAAGACCGGGCCCTCGCGGCAAACGCGCGCGTTCCCCTGCGCGGTCACGACGACGCACGCGCGGCACACGCCCATCGCGCATCCCATGTGCTGCTCGACCGCGATCTGCGCGTCGAGGAGCGGACGCCGCCCCGGATACGCCGACGACGCGCGGTCCGCCTCGTCCCGCAGGCGCCCGAGCGCGGCGAGCATCGGCCACGGACCGCACGCGCACAGCTGATCGGCCCACTCGAGCAGCGGGCCGATCGCGTCGGTGACCCGTCCGGTGATCCCGAACGATCCGTCCTCCGTGGTGGTGACGTACTCGACGGTCGCTGGAAGCAGGTCGCTCGGCCAGAGGTGCGCGACGGATCGGCCGCCCATGAGCAGCGTGGCGTTTCGTCGGGCCGATTCTTGCTCGGCCAGCACGCGCATCGGCGCGATCCCGGTGCCGCCGGCGACGAGCAGGAGGTTCCGCGTCGAGCGGTGCACGACGAACGCAGACCCGAGCGGACCGAGCAAATCCAGCGCGTCGCCCTCGCGTCGCGCGGCGATCCATTCCCCGCCCGGGCCGAGCGGCTTCACGAGGAGCTCGATCTCGCCCGCCCTGCGGTCGATGCGGTTGAACGAATAGGGGCGGCGGAGGAGCGGCTCGAACGAAAGACCGGGCCGCACGTGGACGAACTGCCCCGCGCGGGCCTGCGCGGCGATCTCCGGGGCGGCGATCCGGAGCACCGTCCCGAGCTGACCGATCTCGGTCGATGCGACGACGCGGCCTTCCTCGAGCAGCACTCCGGAAGACAAGTCTCGCAGACAACGAAAGAGGGAGGCGCGGCGCGCCTCCCTCTCGAACGCGCGTGATCGCTCGGGCTAGGTGAGCCGATTCTCAGCGAAGTCGAAGTTGAACGAGATCCACTCCCCGTTTGCGCCCAGCACCGAGTACTCGACCTCCCGGGCGCGTAGGCCGGAACCCGCCATCGCGACCTCATCACCGCCCGATCCGGTGGTCGCCTGAATGACGCCAGCGATCGCGCCGGGAACGCCCCCTCCGAGGTGCGGCTGGGGGCCCGTCGACTGGGCTCGCGTCGACGGACTGAACGAAGAGATGAGAATGTCCGTGAACTTGTACTTGAGGAAGTCGACCTGGTCCTTGCCCGCCTTGCGCAAGGTGAGCACGGCCTCCTTGAGGTGCGCGCCTGTCGCGAGGTACTTGAACAGGAGCGGCGAGGACTTGTCGATCTTGACCACGAAGCTGAAATCCTGCGCCGAGACCTTTCCCGTCCCTCCGCCGCCGCCGAACGCGCCGGGCTGGGTGGCGCCCCAGCTGAACGAGAGCACTTCGATCTCGTCCTTGTGCTTGGAGTCGAGGCTCTCGCCCTTGATGCCTTCGATCTTGAGAAATGAGTCGTATGCCATCCCTTAATTAATCCTCCGTGAACAGCGTCAGTGCGAACTTCGCCGTGCCGTTTCCACCGAAGCCGTAGATATCCTGCTGGGCCGTGTAGCTGCCTCGTGCGCCGGTGTACTTCCCGGTGCCGCCCACGATCGCGTAGGTCCGCTCGGCTCCGACGCCAGAGCCGATGCCGACGATCGAGCCGGCGACGAGGTTGAGCGTGTGGACCTCGACCGTATTGCCGTGCCCCGCGAGCGTGAAGACCGCCGACGAGAAGTCGCCGACCTTGTCGCCCTCGAGTCCGTTTAGCAGATCGCCGTAGACCGCGTAGCGGTCGCCGGCCTGTGGGAGCTCGCCGAACTTGAGGTCCGCCGAGTGCGCGTACCAGCCGCGCCCGTAGAGCTCGGTCGTGCGCGGGGTCGCTCGCGTGGATGGGCCCACCGCGGGACGCGAGTCCGTACGGCCAGCGAAGATCGCGAAGCCGGCGGCGATGCCGGCGAGACCGCGCGTGATGACGCTGCGTCTGGGCAAGTGAGGAACGCCGTCTCTCATGCCTCCCTCCCTTCGGGCAGGCGAGTGTGCGGTCGGGCCGACCGCCAGCGCAACGGCTAGCGGTCGCAAGATGCGATCAGGAGGCCTGCACTCCATCGGCGAGCGTGAGTAGTCCAAGTTCGAACATGCGTCGCGCGACGGGCAGACCGGCCTGGACGAAGCGTTCGGTGTCGTCGCCTGCCGCACCCTCCGCGAGCGCTGCATCGACGAGCGCCAGACGGAGCGGACGCCTTCCGTCAAGCTTCGACAAGAGAAGGACCGCGCGCGGCTCGATGCCGGCCCGGAAGGGAAGGCCGTCGTCCAAGGTCACCGCCATCTCGTGCACGCGAGGCCGGGCGGCCTCGAATCGGACCTGCTGCTCGAGCCTCATGGACGCCGCGGGAACGAGGATCGCCTCGAGCAGTCCGGCTTCCCCGATCCGGGCGAGGAAATCGTGCGCGGCGAACATGCGCTGAACGTGGTCGCTCGCGGGCCTCACGCCGCCCGGTGGCAGAACCTCGATCCGGAACCAGTTCGGCCCCGCCGCTCGGCGGCGAAGCACGACCGAGCCGTAGGCTATCCCTCGGATACCGAGCTTGCCGTAATAGCTCATCCAGCCGTCGATCAGTTCCGCATATCGAATCGGGTCGCCGGCTTCGGTCTGATTCCAGCCCGCGGCCGTCTCGAGCGGCTCGTCGGTGCGGTAGTGAAGTAGCCAGGCGTCGCAGCCGCTCCCTTCGACCCATCGGCGCACCCGGGCCGCGGGGTCTCCGTCAGGATCCGCGATCCAGCTGATCGCCACGGTCGCGAATCCGCCCTCTTCGAGGTGGGCTGGGATCGAGCGGACGACCTGTTCGGACACGCTGTCGCCTGGGAGTCCGCTGTCGCGGTAGATGTACTCGGTCGCGGGCGAGATCACGTAGGGCGGATTGCACACGATCACGTCGAACCGCTCGTCCCGAACCGGGTCGAACCAGCTCCCGAGACGCAGCTCCAGATTCCGAACGCCGTTCAGCTGTGCATTGAATGCGGCGAAGCGCAGAGCCCGGGGACTGATGTCTGTCCCCAGGACGCGGTCGGCATGGGGTGCCGCGACCAGCGCGACGACGCCGCAGCCGGTGCCGAGATCGAGGAGGCTCCGAGCGTCGGGCCGCACCGTCAGATACGCAAGCGTCACGGAGGGGCGGTGCACACCGGGAACGTGGTCGGGCGGCGCCTTCTCACCCGCGCGGAGACGGACGTCCGACGTGATGAGCAGCTCATCGTGCGGCACGATCCGCACAGACGGACGCACCACGCCACCGTCGGCGCTCGCGATCCCAAGCCGAGTCAGGTCCGTCACACCCAGCGGCGCGATCGCCGTCGCAACGTCGTCCTCGGGAACGTCGAGGTTCAGCACGAAGAGACGGATCAGCGCTGCCAAGCCACCCCGGCCCTCGAGGCGACGAAGCTGCACCGGAATATCCCAGGAGCGTGAGAGAACCTCGCTGTGAGCGCCGAGGGCCTCACCGATGCGTTCGGCCTTGAAGCCCGCCTCATCAAGCATCTCGCGGAAGCGGAGCATGAGTTCGGGCTGATCGAGGGCGAGAGGCCCTTCCACCGCGCCGATGGTAGAGAAAGAGGTGGGGCGCCTTCGCTGCCCCATCTCTTGTTGCAGGCAAGTTCATCTCGAAGAGCGGAAGCGGCGATGCTACGCGGGCAGCGGCGTCCCGACTGCGAACGTATAGCCGTCGGGATCCTCGAGCACGCAGTCGCGCCAGCCGTGCGGCCAGTCGCGCGTCGCGACGAGGACCGTGTAGCCGGCCTCGCGTGCCAGACGCTCGGCGGCCTCCGGTTCGATGCCGAGGATGCGTATCTCCGCGCCGAACCCGCGCTTCCCGAGCCCCTGGAGTCGCTCCGCCCAGGGCATGCGCTCGTAGGTGTGGTCGGCGTGCAGCTGGAGACGGACTCCATGACCCTCGAGCGCCGCGAAATCGCCGTCCGAGTAGAGTGCCGAGAGACCCAGCACCCCTGTGTAAAAAGGCAGGCTACGCGCGACGTCGCGAACAATGAGATTGACGCTGAGTCCACCAAGCGTGCGGCCGTAGTCCGCCGCGGTCATCCAGGGCTGCGTCTTCCGCTTCTTCACGCGGTCACCGCGAGGCGCTCCGTCGTGCGCATGCCCACGGCCCAGAGCGGCACGGTGACCACGATCATCGCCGCACCGAAGAGCAAGGCAGGCGCGGGGCCGTTCGCGGCGAGCACGCCGCCGCATCGCTCCACGAGAGGCCGCGGCGTGCTCAGAGCGGCGTCACCCGCCAGACCTCCGGGCTCGTTGTGAGGTCGGCTGAGGTCCGCCAGAGCAGTCCGCGACGGAAGGCCAGCACGATGCGCGCAGCGGGACCGTCGCGCACGGCGCCGTGTGCGACATCGATGAGCCGCACACCTCTGGGACACACCGTGGCGACGTCTCTTGCCGTCGCGCCGATCACGACGCAGCCCGTTTCGGCTTGCGCCGTGCGCGACCGCCCGCCGCTTACCGGGAGGAGCTCTATTTCTGTCGGCGGACGCACGGTCCCGAATCCCCGCACCCAGCCCACGGTGTCCGCGAAGCTCACCACATAGCCGCCCGCGTCGGCGCCTCGCGAGCTGAGCTGACGCGGTCGGCCGTCATACAGCTGCAGCTCCTGCTTCACGCGATCAGCGCTGAACGTCGCCACCGCGACGCGTCCCGAGTCATCGAGATCGAAGTACGCCGGCTTGTCCGTGGTCAGGACCGTCTGACGAGGACCGTTCGGGCCCAGAAGGATGATCTCGTGCGGATCGAAGAGACCTCCGGCGTGAAGCCATACGACGTCGCGGCCATTCGTCTTCGCGTACGGCCAGGGATTCCACGTATCGCCGCCCCTGAGACCGGTCAGGTCGATCTCGTCGAGCGTCTCCGTCTGCGCGGGATCGCGCCACGGCACCCGCAGGAGGCTGACGTGGGCGTCGCCGCCGCCAAGGTCCTCGGTCTGCCGAAGCAGCACGACCGCGTCGCGCGCGTCCTCGATGAGAAGCTCGGTCTCCTCCAGCTGGCGGAGCTCGTGGGTCTCGCCGCTTTGGAGATCGATCGCTCGAGCCTCGTACGTGATGCCCGCGACGCTCGAGCGGCGGAGCACGCCGACGAACACGTCGCGGTCGACCGCGACTTGCAACAGCTCGCAGGCCGGAAGCGCGCCGGGGATTGTCCGGGCATCGCAGTCCGGAAAGCTGATGCTCCGCTCGCCGCCGGCTGTGGCGAGCTGCGCCGAGGGCGAAACAGAGGGACGCTGCGGCGCGGTTCGCGATGCGTCAGAAGGCGCGATGCACGCGCCAAGGAGCAGCACGACCAGCCCGAGGCGCTTCATCCTTAGTCCGCGGCCGCGGTCACCGGCTCCTGCGCTCGATACTCGGCGAGTGGAGCGACGGTGTGCGTCACCGCACTCGCGCGGAGCGCGGTGACTACCGCGAGCGCGGTGTCCAGCGACGTGAGACAGGGCACGCGCGCCTCGACCGCGGCGCGGCGGATGAGAAACCCGTCGCGGTCGACCGTCTTGCCGAGCGTCGGCGTGTTGATGACCGCGACGCACTCCCCGGACCGGATCAGAGTCAGGATGTCCTGGCTGCCCTCAGCGAGCTTGCGCACTTCGGTGACGTCGATGCCCACCGAGCGAACCAGCGCCGCGGTGCCCGCTGTCGCGACGATCTCGTACCCGAGCCAGTGAAAGCCCTCGATGACCGGCACCACCTCGGCCTTGTCCTTGTCGGCGACTGTCACGAGCACCTTCCCGCTCCGCGCAGGCGCGAGACCGGCGGCGACGAGCGACTTCCAGAGCGCTGGGGCGAACGTGCGGTCGACACCCATCACCTCGCCGGTGCTCTTCATCTCCGGTCCGAGGTACGTGTCCACCTCGAGCAGCTTCGCCATGGAGAACACCGGGGCCTTGAGGGCGACGAGCGACCCTGTGGGCCAAAGCCCGTCTTCGCGGGCGTAGCCCTCGTCCGCGAGCGTCGACCCGAGCGCGACGGCAACCGCGAGCGAGACGAGCGGGACACCCGTGACCTTGGTGAGGAACGGCACGGTGCGGCTCGCGCGTGGATTCACCTCGAGGACCCAGACCCTTCCGCTCTCCACGATGAATTGGATGTTGAGAAGGCCCTTGACTGGGAGTGAAACGGCGATGCGTCGCGTGAGCTCCACGATCTCGTCACGCTCCGCGGGCAGGAGATTCTGAGCGGGATAGACCGCGTAGCTGTCGCCGGAGTGAACGCCGGCGCGCTCGATGTGCTCCATGATCCCGGCGACCAGCGTGTCGCGGCCGTCGCTGACCGCGTCGAGCTCGACCTCCTTCCCATGCAGGTATTTGTCCACGAGGACGCGACCGGTTCCGGCCTCGAGCGCGGAACGGAAATAGCGCGCCAGGTCGTCGGGCCCGTACGCGATCTCCATCCCGCGCCCGCCCAGGACATAGCTCGGGCGAACCAGCACGGGGTAGCCGATCTCTTTCGCGATTGCGAGCGCTTCCGCAGGCGACTCCGCGGTGCCGCCCGGCGGTTGCGGGATGCCGAGCGCGTCGGCGAAGTCGTGGAAGCGGCGGCGGTCTTCGGCAAGTGCGATGGCGTCCGCCGAGGTCCCGGCGATCTCGCCACCCATCGCGGCAAGGCGGTCCGCCAGGTTCAGCGCCGTCTGCCCTCCGAACTGGACGAGCACCGGTACGGTGGGGGTGCCGAGGTAGGCAGCGCCCTCTTCGCTCGCTTCGTTGTCGATGATCGCGGCGATTGACTCTTCGTCTAGCGGATCGAAGTAGAGACGGGCGGACGCGTCGAAGTCGGTGGAGACCGTCTCCGGATTGCTGTTCACCATGATCGGCGCGACACCCCGATCCCGTAGCGCGCCGGCGGACTGCACGCAGCAGCAGTCGAACTCGATGCCCTGGCCGATGCGGATCGGGCCCGATCCGAGAATGACTGCCTTCGGACCGGGAAGAGGCGCGGCCTCGTTCTCCTGCTCGTAGGTCGAATAGAAGTACGGCGTGACCGCCTCGAACTCGGCCGCGCAGGTATCCACCATCTTGTAGACGGGACGGATCCCCCACTGCGTCCGCAGGCGTCGCACATCCGCCGGAAGCATTCCCGTCAGCGTCGCGATATCCGCGTCGGCGAAACCGAGACGCTTCGCATTGCGAAGGAGCGCGGGTGTCGGCGTCCGGCCCTGCAGCTCGTCCTCCGCGAAGCGGACGATGCGCGCGATCTTCCGCAGGAACCAGCGGTCGATGTGCGTCCGGGCGTGAAGCACGTCGACCGGTGCGCCGCGTCGCAGCGCGGCGAAGAGACGCCAAAGTCGATCGTCGGTCGGCGGACCGGAGAGGAACCGATCGACGAAGTCCGTCGGGTCGGCGACCTCCACCCAGGGCGGCGCTTCCCAGAGAAGACCCTGTCCCTTCACCTCGAGCGACCGAAGCGCCTTCTGCAACGCGGCCTCGAAGCTGCGATCGATCGCCATCACTTCGCCGGTGGCCTTCATTTGGGTGCCAAGGCTGCGGTCGGCCGCCGCGAACTTGTCGAACGGCCAGCGCGGGATCTTCACCACGACGTAATCGAGCGCGGGCTCGAAGGCCGCGGTCGTCTTCTTGGTCACCGCATTCGGGATCTGGTCGAGACGCTTGCCGATGGCGATCTTCGCTGCGACCCGCGCGATCGGATAGCCGGTCGCCTTCGATGCGAGCGCGGAGCTGCGCGATACCCGCGGGTTCACCTCGATAACGAAGTACGGCACTTGCGCGTCGGGCTCATCAGTGGGCGCGTGATCCGGATGCAGCGCGAACTGAATGTTGCAGCCGCCCTCGATGCCGAGGGCACGAATGATCCGGAGAGCCGCCGAGCGAAGCATTTGGTATTCCTTGTCGGTCAGCGTCTGCGAGGGGGCGACTACGATCGAGTCGCCGGTGTGTACCCCCATAGGGTCAAGGTTCTCCATGTTGCAGACGGTGATGCAGGTGTCCGCGCTGTCGCGCATCACCTCGTACTCGATCTCCTTCCAGCCGGAGAGCGAGCGCTCGACCAGGACCTGTCCGATGGGTGAGGCCGCCACGCCTCGACCCACTCGCACCGCGAGCTCCCCCGCGTCGCCGGCCACGCCGCCGCCGGTACCGCCGAGCGTGAAGGCCGGACGGACGACGAGCGGATAGCCGATCCGCTCGGCGAACGCGAGCGCTTCCTCGCTGGTGTGCGCGGTGGCCGACTCGGGCACAGGTTCGCCGATGGATAGGAGAAGCTGCTTGAACGCCTCGCGGTCTTCGGCCTGCTGGATCGCGGTGAGCGGTGTGCCCAGCAGGCGCACGCCGTAGCGCTCGAGCGCGCCGGATTCCGCGAGAGCGACAGCGAGGTTGAGGCCGGTCTGCCCGCCCAGCGTCGCGAGCAGACCGCTCGGACGCTCCCTGGCGATCACGCGCTCCAGGACCTCGACGGTGAGCGGCTCGAGGTACGTGACATCGGCGACGCCGGGGTCGGTCATGATCGTCGCCGGGTTCGAGTTCACGAGCACCGTTTCGATGCCCTCCTCGCGCAGCGCACGGCAGGCTTGCGTGCCGGCGTAGTCGAACTCGGCCGCTTGCCCGATGAGGATCGGGCCGCTCCCGATGATCAGGACCTTCATAGGTCGAGCCACCCGCCGCCCATCGGCACGCAGCGGCCGCCCACCCGTACGCTCGTGACCCGCCCGCCGGAGCTGTCGACCTCGATGTCCAGGATGCTCGGACGTCCGATCTCGAAGCCCTGCTCGCTGCGGATCCGTACGGTGCCCGCGTCCGACACGAGCCCCTGCGCGACGAGATACGCGCCGAGGGGGCCCTGGGCTGCCCCCGTCGCCGGATCCTCACCGATGCCGAGGCCCTCGTCGAACATCCGTCCGTGCACGTGCGAGCCGGAACGCTCGCCGCTCATCGCGAAGACGTAGACGTTCGCGCCGAGTGCGCTCGGGCGCCGGGCACGCCGGACTGCCTTGAGATTCGCGAGCGGCACGAACAGGAACGGGACCCCGGATGAGCCGACCTGGATCGGCACGTCGCTGCGCACCTCTTCGACCGCGAGCGACAACGCTTCCGCGGTCGCTTGCCGCGTGATCGTCGACCCGGTGAACGAGGGCAGGGGCTGCTCCATCTGCACGAATCCGTCGCGCGACGTCACGCGGATGGTGCCGACGCCTTCCTCGAGCCACATCGTGCCGTCGCGGCCCGCGGCGACGACGAAGGCCGTACCGATGGTCGGATGACCGGCGAACGGCAGCTCGGCGTCCGGTGTGAAGATGCGCAGCCGGTGATCGGCGGCCTTCGACGTCGGAGGCAGCACGAACGTGGTCTCAGAGAGGTGAAGCTCCTTCGCGATCGACTGCATCGAGCGCTCGTCGATCCCCCGGCCGTCGGTGAACACGGCCAGCGGATTCCCGCCGAAGGGACGATCCGTGAAGACGTCGACGAGCTGGTACTCGCGCCGCGTCACTTGCGAGCGACGGCGTCGCGGACGTCGTCCATGAACGCGTCGAAGACCGGCTCGTTATCGCGTGGTCCGGGAGCGCCTTCGGGATGGTACTGAAACGTCCTGATCGGAAGCCTCTCGTGCACGAGGCCCTCGACCGAGCCGTCGTTGAGGTTCCGCGACGAGACGACGAAACCCGAGTCCGACGGGATCGACGACTCGTCCACCTGAAACTCGTGGTTCTGCGACGTGATCGCGACTTTTCCCGTGCGCAGGTCCTGGACCGGATGGTTCGCCCCGTGATGGCCGAACGGCAAGCGCGAGGTCGACGCGCCGATGGCACGGGCGACGAGCTGGTGGCCGAGGCAGATGCCGAGGATGGGCAGCGGGCGCGACGTCCCGCGCGCGGCGACCGCATCGAGCAGGGTTCGCGTGGTGGCCGCGATCTGCGGGATCGCGGCCGGATCGCCTGGTCCGTTGGAGATGACGATTCCGTCGGGCGACCACGAGAGGATCTCGCGCGCGGTCGATGTCGCGGGGAAGATCTTCACCGTCGCGCCCCGCCGCACGAGGCACCGGACCTGGTTCTCCTTCACGCCCGTGTCCAGGAGCGCGACCTTGGGTCCGCTCCCGGTCTGCCGCGGGAGGCCCGTCGATTCGACGACGAGCGGCTTCGCCGCGAGCGGAGCGGTCGCCTGCGCCTTGGCGACGGCCTCGCGCGCGATGTCCGGATCCTGCGAGCGATGCGGCGGCACCTGCAGGATCGCGCCGCGCAGGGTGCCTTTCGCGCGCAGGCGCCGCACCAGCGCGCGCGTATCGATGCCCGCGAGGCCCGGGACGCCATAGGAACGCAGGTACGCATCGAGATCGATGGTCCCTTCGCGGCACGTCGTCACAACCTCGCGGACGACGAGCGCTTCGACCCATGGCCGGCGGCTCTCGGCCGCACGATCGAACGTCCCGTAGTTGCCGATGAGCGGATAGGTCAGGACGACGATCTGTCCGTTGTAGGAAGCGTCGGACGCGATCTCCTGATATCCGGTCATCGCCGTGTTGAACACGACCTCACCCGACGCCGGGGAACCGTCACCGAAGGCTTCTCCCCACCACGTCGAGCCGTCTTCCAGCCCGAGGACCGCCGCCCTGGTCATGAATGCATAACTATACGTTGCGGATGCATAAAGATGCAATTGCCCTTCGAGCTCAGCGACGGCTGACCGCTTCGGCGGCATGCACAGCTCCTTCGTAGCGAACTTCTTCCCCAACCACTGTCGCAACGACCCGTCCTATCAGCGTCCGCCCTATCAGCGGGGTGTTCTTTCCTTTTGACGCGAGCTCGGCGGCTCGCGGCATCCACTCGGCGTCGCGGTCGATGACGACCCAATCGCCCTTGGGTCGGTCGATCCCGAGGGCGCGCGCGGGTCCGCTCGTGAGCGCGTCGATCACCGTCTCAAGCGGGGCCCACCCCGCGCGGACGCCGCCGAGCACGAGCGCCAGCGCGGTCTCGAGACCCGAGATCCCGAACGCGGCCTGATCGAACTCGACGTCCTTCTTGACGGATGCGTGCGGAGCGTGGTCGGTGGCGATCGCGTCGACCGTCCGGTCCTCGAGTCCGGCCCAGAGCGCTCGTACGTCCGCGCCCGTCCGCAGCGGCGGATTCACTTTCGTCGACGAGTCAAACGGCGCGCCCCGCGGTGCCCGTTCCTCGGTCTCCCACGCGAAGGCCCGCGATCCCGCGACCCACTCATCGGTCATCGCGAGGTGATGAGGCGTGACGTCGCACGTGACCAAAGCGCCGTCGGCTTTCGCGCGGCGCACGAGCTCGACCGAGCCGGCTGTCGAGAGATGCGTCAGATGCAACCGCGCGCCGGCGAGCTTGGCCAGCGCGAGGTCGCGCGCCACCGCAGCCTCCTCGGCGGCCGCGGGCATGCCCGGAAGGCCGAGCCGCGCGGAAACCGCTCCTTCGTGCATGACGCCCTTCGCCGAGAGCGCGAGATCTTGCGCGTGCTCGATGATCGGCCGCCCCGAGGCCCGTGCGTACTCGAGCGCGCTGCGGAAGAGACGCGCATCCTCTACCGGCGATCCGTCGTCGGAGAAGGCGACCGCGCCGGCGTCGGCGAGCTCGACCATATCCGCGAGCTCGCGGCCCTTGCGCCCGCGCGTGATCGCGGCGACGAAGTGCACGCGCGCGCCGTTGACGCCGTAGCCACGGCCGAGCAGCTCCTTGAGCAGGCCCGGCGAATCGATCGCCGGTTCCGTATTCGGCATCGCACAGATGGTGGTGAAGCCGCCACGCAGCGCGGCCCTGCGACCGGTCTCGATCGTCTCCGAATCCTCGAATCCTGGCTCGCGCAGATGGGTGTGCAGATCGACGAAGCCCGGGACCACGAGATAGCCCTTCGCCTCGAACGCGCGGCGGTCGAAGCTCATCCGCGCTTCTCGATCGGATTCGGCAGCCCTGCCCCGTCGGGGCCCCCAACCCCCGCGGCCAGGAGGTAGAGCAGAGCCATACGCACCGCAACGCCGTTTGCGACCTGTTTCTCGATCAGCGAACGGCTGCCGTGCGCGACGGCCGCGTCGATCTCGATCCCCTCGTTCATCGGGCCGGGATGCATCACCGGCGCGCCCGGCCGCATGCGCGCGACCCGCTCCTCCGACAGCCCCCACACGCGGCTGTACTCACGAACCGAGGGAAGAAGTCCGGACTCCTGTCGCTCCCGCTGCAGTCGAAGCGCGATGACCGCATCCGCCCCATCGAGCGCGCGATCCAGCTCGGGCTCATACGTGACGCCGGCCGGCACCTCGCCGCAGCGCCACGCGACAGGGATAAGCGTCGGCGGACCCGAGAGCGTCACGCGCGCGCCGAGCGGGACGAGCGTGTTGATGTCGGACCGGGCGACCCGGCTATGGAGGATGTCGCCGACGATCACCACGCGCTTGCCGCCGAGCTCGCCTACGGCCTCGCGAAGGGTGTAGGCGTCGAGGAGGCCCTGCGTGGGATGAGCGTGCCACCCGTCGCCGGCATTGATGACGGCCGATTCGGTGCGCTCGGCGACGAAGTACGGCGCGCCGGAAGAGCCGTGGCGTATCACGACCACGTCGCCGCCGAGGGCCTGCAGCGTGCGTACGGTGTCGAGGAGCGACTCGCCCTTCTCGACCGAGGACCCGGTGGCGGTGATGTTCACGACGTCGGCCGAGAGCGCCTTTGCCGCGAGCTCGAAGGACACGCGCGTGCGCGTCGAGACCTCCGCGAAGAACAGGATCACCGTTCGCCCACGGAGCGGAGGCGCGCGGCGGATCGGCCGCGAGAGGATCTCGACCATCGCGCGCGTCTGATCGAGCACCGTCTCGATCTCCTCGCGCGACCAATCGTCGGTGTCGAGCACATGTCGCCGGATCCACTTCACGCCGGGGCGACGCCCCGCTACCAGTTTTCGCAGGTCGCTACCGCGCCCAGGGGCCCCTCCCCCTGCCGCCCCTGCCACGCCGGGCTTAGACGCGCTCATGGACAGCCACCTCGACTTCGTCGCGACCGTCGACCTCCGTGAGATGCACGCGAACGTCATCGTCAGGCGAAGTGGGGACGTTCTTGCCGACGAAGTCCGCGCGGATCGGAAGCTCGCGATGGCCGCGGTCCACGAGAACGGCAAGGCGGATCGCACGCGGACGCCCGTAATCGACAAGCGCATCCATGGCCGCGCGGACGGTGCGGCCGGTGAAGAGCACGTCGTCGACGAGCACGACGACGCGGTCGGCGACGGAGAACGGGATCTCGGACTCGCGCACCACCGGCGCGTAGCCGATACGCGTCAGATCGTCACGGTAGAGGGTGATATCGATCGCGCCGAGAGGAAGATCGACGCCTTCGTTCGCGCGTATGGCCTCGCGAATGCGCGACGCGAGCGCATCGCCGCGCGCGCGAATCCCGACGATCGCGAGAAGGGAGAGATCGCGGTCGCGCTCGACGATCTCGTGCGCGATCCTCGTGACGGCGCGGCGGACGTCCTCCGCACCGAGCAGCGTAGTTACCTGGCGCTCCTTTCCGGCCTCGCAGGACCGGTACTTAAAGGTGATCGCGCTCCGACAAGTATAGGAATTCCGTACGCGCGAGGATGTGCATGACGCCGAAAGGCGCTTTGGAGTTAAACCCGAGATGCACGTCTTCCAGCGTGGAGCTCTGGCACGGCGGCGAATCGTGCGGTTCGCCCTCACCTCCGCGACCGTGCTCGTCCTCGCGGGATTGGCCGTGCTGGTAGCGGGAGTCGTCTCGAGCGATGGCGGCCCGGTGCTGCCCGCATTCGTCGGCCCGCTGCAGCGCGTGCTCGCTCCGGCACCACCCCCAGCGACCTCGGCCCCGACCGCGAGGCCCACCACCACGTCGTCAGCGCCCACCACGGCCGGTCCCGCGAGCTCGCCGCCGGCAGCTTCTCCTCGAACCGGTCGCCCGTCGAACTCGCCGAACGGTCCGCCCAGCAGCTTCCCCGGCCATACACAGTCGCCGCATCCATAGAGCGGGCCGCCGATGCGCCGATTCGCTCTCTTCATCGCGCTCGCGGCATTCGTCGCGACCGTGGCGCTCCTCGACGCGATAACGCGTGGCAGCTTTGTCGCCCCCGAAGGCCCGCCGGCCGCGGTGGATGGAACCGGACCGATCCTGGTAGCGAGCTCGGCGGCCGGTGGTCATCGGGGCGCGATCGGGCGTGGCCGGATCGCGCTCCTCGTTTCGCCACGCTCGTCCACCGTCGCGCGCGCGATCGCGGGAGCGCTCGCGCGAACTGGGCTCTCGGCGACATTCGCGCTCACCGCGGAGATCGCGATCGGCGACCCATCGCTTACGGGCGACCTTCGCAAGAGTGGGCACAACGTGGCCTACGCCGGGGTCGCCGCGGCCGATGCCGCCTCGTTGCCGGAGCCACTCTGGCGCGTCGCTGAGACGCTCGGCCTGCGGATGGTCGAGTCCGCAGCAGGCGAGCGCCTCGCCCTGTACGCGCCGGCCAGGCTTCTGGGAGGCCGTCTCGATGAGGGCGCGCTCATCGAAGCGCGCCGAGCTAGCGCGCTGGGTCTGGTAAGCCTGGCGCCGGCGGCGGCTCCGGCCAATGACACAGCGACCGATGGCCTCGTGGTGATCACGAACACCGACGATGTCGGAGGCTTTGCCGCACAGGGATCGCGGGCCAGGCTGGTCTCGCTGCGGGCGCTCGCCGGCCTAAACCCAGAGCCGCCGCTCGATCCACTCCGTGGCGCGGCCGGCGAGCTGGCCCTTGCAATGGGACGGGCCGCGCGCTGGGCCGGCGATGCGCTCTCGGCGGCGGCCGCGCTCGCCGCCGCGCTCTACCTCGCCAGGCTGGTCGTCGTCATCTTCGTCGCCGCGCGGCACGCGGGCCGACCCCGCATCGCGGCCACGAGCTCGCCGACCGTCGCCGTGCTCGTCCCGGCCTATCGCGAGGAGCTCGTCATCTCGCGCTGCGTCGCATCGCTTCGCGCGAGCGTCTATCCGAACCTCGAGATCATCGTGATCGACGACGGCTCCGACGATGCGACCGCCACCGCCGCGCGCCGCGCCGCGGCGGATGATCGGCGCGTCACCGTTATCCAGAAACAGAATGGTGGCAAAGCCTCGGCGCTCAATCACGGATTCTCCTCCACGCGGGCCGATGTGATCGTCGTCGTGGATGCCGATTCCATCGTCGAACGCGACGCGATAGCCGAGCTCGTGAAGCCGCTCGCTGACGCTCGCGTCGGCGCGGTAGCGGGGAACGTAAAAGTTGGCAATCGCTGGAGCGTTCTCGGTGTCTTTCAGCACCTGGAGTACGTCATGGGGATCAACCTGGACCGCCGCTTCTTCGACGAGATCGACGCGATCAGCGTGGTCCCGGGGGCGCTCGGGGCGTTTCGCCGCGAGGCGCTCGAGGCGGTCGGCAAATTCTCAACGGAGACACTCGCCGAGGACGCCGATCTGACGGTGGCGATCGGCGAGAGAGGCTTCCACGTGCGGCACGCTCCCTACGCGCGGGCGTGGACTGAGGTGCCGAGCGCACTCGGTGCGTTGCGCCGTCAGCGCTTTCGCTGGACGTACGGCATATTGCAGGTGCTCTGGAAGCACCGCGGCGCCCCGGTGCGCCGAGGCGCGACGAACGTCGGCCGTCTAGGGCTTCCGTACCTGCTCGTCTTCGGGTACTTGCTTCCTCTGCTCTCTCCCGCGGTGGACGCTGTTGTGGTGTATGGGCTGATCGTCGCGGGAGCGCGTCCCGAGGTAGTGGCCCTCTTCGGGGTGGTGACGGGGCTGCAGCTCCTCGCGGCGATGTTCGCACTGCGACTCGATGGCGAGAACATCGCCTGGGCGGCCGGGACGCTTCCGATGCAGCTGGGCTATAGGCAGTTCCTCTCGTTCGTCACCATTTCAGCCCTGGGGGCGGCGGTCGCGGGCTTCCCCGTGAGTTGGGGAAAGCTACGGCGGCGTGGCCTTCCGGCCGAGGTCGGCCGTAGCTGAGCCGCGAACGGCCAGCCGCCCGGCGTACCGTAGCCGCAGGTGCGCATCGTTCTCGCGATCGCGTGCGTGATCCTCTTCGGCGCGGTCGCGGTGATCCTATCGGTATCGCCCGCTATGAAGCAGCTCGGCCCGGCGGCCGGCCCGACACCGATGCCGTACTACACGGCGGTCCCCACCGTCGTGACCATCCCTCCGGATGTCGGCGAGCGCGGCGCCCGAACGTACGCCCGCCTCTGGGCCATGTTCCTCGTACCGATCGAAGGCGCGGATGTTCCCGACGATCCGGCTCTCATGCCCGGCGCGCCGCGCGACTACCGCGCTGGCATTCATGAGGGCGTCGACTTCCCCGCGCCGTCAGGGACGCCCGTGGTCGCGGCAGCCGCCGGCAGGGTCGTCCGCGTGGATACGAGCTTTCTCGATTGGACGCGCGAGCAGCAGGACATCGCGCTGGACGAAGCGTTGACGCTCGGTTACACGCCCGCCGCGACGCTCGATCGCATCCGCGGCCGGCAGGTCTGGATCGATCACGGCAAGGGAGTCGTGACGCGTTACGCACATCTCGCCGCGGTCGGGCCGCTGACCGTCGGTCAGATGGTCGAAGCGGGGACGCCGATCGGAGCCGTCGGCAGCTCCGGTTACCCGCAGGGAGGACCGCACCTTCACTTCGAGGTGCGGATCGGCGACGACTACTACGGCGACGGACTCAGCGGCGACGCCTTGACGCGCGCGGTCTGGCGATTGTTCCGGTAGCGCTAGCCGCCGGGGCGGCTTCCACCTTCGAGAACGCATCGCGCGCACAGACACGCTTCGCCCTCGCGAGAGATGTCACCCATTCGGCCGCAGCGATCACAGCGGCCTTCTTCCGGCTTCCGGCCCACGACCTCGTCGGCCAGCCGGATCCATTTTGTGACCGCGCGCTCGGATTCCCGGTCGATCAACGATTGAGCGGCGTCGCATACGCGGTGCCAGCGCGAGGCGGGCAGCAGGTATCAGATCTCGCTGTTACGAGGGCGTCAGCTAACGCAGGCCGGTGCGCCGCGCGCGGAGCGCGGCTTCGAGAACGACCTCGACCGATTCGGAAGCCACCGGTGCGGGCACCGCGCGGAAGATCCCGATCTCGGTGACCTTGTCCTTCTCGGGCGCGTCGTACCACCACGACAGGTGGCTGATCTCGCACATGTAGACGTAGGCGGTCGTGCTCTTCGGAGTGAGGAACCGGATCGCGCCGAGGAGATCGAGCCGCGGTGGAACGATCCGCGCGGAGTCCCAGAGCTCCCGCTTGGCGACCTCAAGGATCGTCTCGCCGGCCTTGCGCCCGCTCGTAGGAAAGTGCCACCCGGCGGCGTCCGGCTTCCGGATCCAGACGGTGAGATCGCCATAGAAGGGAACGATCATCGCAAGCTGGGCCGAGGCCGGAGGGTATTCACGAAAGGTGTTGTCTCTACGCGAAACGAAGGTGTGCTCGGTCACTATGCCGCACACTAAGCAGGGGAAGAAGCGAGCGTCAATAGCACAGCGGATTCGAGCCTGCGTAACGACGCCGCTTTGACCCGCTTAGGCGCGGAAGAGCTCTGAGACTCGGAAGGGATCGGCCGCGACGACGCTGGCCGCGTAGAGCTCCATCCCGCCAATGTCGCTCGTCTTGTTGGCGGGATCGCCTCGGTCGACGAGGCGTGCATGCGGTGGAAAGCGGCGCCAGTCGTTGCCGTCGGCAGCAAGTGGCGGAAGCAGCAGCGCCAGGTTGTATGCGACGACGCCGTGCGCACGGTACGCGGCGATCGCCCTCGCAATGGCCGGAGCGAGTGCGATCTCGTCTTCGCCGGGTCGCCCGAGGATGACGACCTCGCTCTCCTTCACGGGCACGAGCGAAGCGAACACTCGGGCCCCATCGCGCTCGTCGCCGAGATCCAGCGCCTCGTGGACGCGCCAGAGGTCGTCGAAGTAGTCCCGGCCGTGCTGCTCGTCGTAGGCGAGCGAACGCCGGCGGAGCAACTCGACACGCGGGTAGTGCATGCCTCTGGTCACGGTCATCTGCATGTGGCCGTGCACGATCGAGCCACCTGCGCGCCAGAGGCAGTTCCAGATCAGGAAGTAGTACTTCGCCGATGGATCCTCGTCGATCGCGGCCTGGGCCCACCGGCGCGCAGTCAGCAGGCGGTCGCGGATCACGGTCGCGTCCATCGCCGCGAGCGGGTCGTGCTCGTCGAAGACCAGGACGCCGTGGTACGTGTCGTATTTCGCGATGTTCGATGCGGTTATCCCATGCTCGCCTCGGATGCGGCCGAACGTGTCCGCCGGCGTGCCGGTCTCGGGATGACAGAACGGGTCTCCCCGCGCCCGCTCGATCGTTTCCCGGACCTCGTTGCCGCCCTTTACTTCGACCGGTCGGCGCGCGCGCAGGTCGTTGAAGAGCGCACCCTCCATCATCACGAGGTTCGTGACGCGGACGATCCGCTGGGTCGTCACCGAGTCGACCGAGCCGAACTGCTTGGTGATCCACTCCCGCATCTCCGGCGGCGGATCGAGCCGACTGGTGGTCGTCGAGACGGCGAAGATCCGCTCGGCGGCGGCGCGCGCCTCAGGCGGAAGCGCCGCGATCCGCTCCTCGAGCTCGGCGATGGACGGCCGCGTCTCGGTGGACTTCACGCCGCCCGCCGCGCCTTCGCCGCGGCGCCATACATCTCGACGTAGCGCCGCGCCGAGGCTTTCCATGAATGATCCTCGCGCATCGCGCGCGTGCGGAGCGCAAGCCATGGCTGCCCGCCCGCGCGATAGCGATGCAGCGCGCGTTCGATGGCGTCGGCGAACCCGGCCGCTTCGTACTTGGTGAAGGAGAAGCCGTTGCCGCGCGCGTCTCCGTCAATGTCGCGCACGGTGTTCGCGAGCCCGCCGACCGCGCGAACTACAGGGACCGTGCCGTAGCGGAGCGAGATCAGCTGGCCGAGGCCGCACGGCTCGAACCGCGACGGCATGAGGAACATGTCCGAGCCCGCATAGATGCGTTGTGCGAGCGCCGCATCGAAACCGAGCGTGAGGGCAAGCCGCCCCTTCATCTTCTGGGCGAGCTCGCGCCAGCGCTGCTCGTAGGTGGGGTCCCCGGCTCCAAGCACGACGAGCTGGCCACCCTTGTCGAGGAGCCACGGAGCCACCGCGGTGAGCAGATCGACGCCCTTCTGCTCGACGAGCCGTCCGATCACACCGAAGACCGGCGCGCTCGGCTGCACGGTGAGACCGGTCTCCGTCTGCAGCGCCGCCTTGCAGACGGCCTTGCCACTCTGGTCGTCTGCGGTGTAGTGCGCGGCGATATGCGGGTCGCGCGAGGGATCGAAGAACGTCGTATCGATCCCATTGGTGATGCCCCAGAGATCGTCGCGTCGGTCGCGCAGAAGACCCTCGAGTCGCTCCCCGAACTCGGGCGTGAGGATCTCCTCCGCATAACGCTCGCTCACCGTCGAGACGATGTCCGCGGTCGCGATGGCCCGCGCCATCGGGTTCGCCTCGTCGCGGCCCTCGACCGCCAGACGCGAGCGCGGCAGCCCCACCAGGCGGAGAACGTCCGCGCTCGTGCGTCCCTGGTACGCGAGGTTGTGGATCGTGAAGACCGTCGCCGAGCCAGGCAGCTTCCGCGAGCGTGCGGCGAGCTGCACGAGCAGGGCCGCGTGCCAGTCGTGGGCGTGGATCACGTCGGGCTTCGTCTCCTCCAGGTCCGCGAGCACTGCACGGCAAAACAACGCGTAACGCTTTGCGTCGTCCGCGTACCCGTACACCTTGTCGCGCCCGATGCGGAAGCTACGCACGAAGACGAAGCGCACACCGTCGCGCGTGATCTCGGGGTACGCGATGCGCGCGTGGGCGGCACCGTACGGAACGGAGTGGGTTCGCGCGCTCTTGGCGGGGATGGCGAACTTCACGACATCGATCGAACGATGGAGCGGAAGATAGACGCTGACCTCGTGGCCGAGCGCGGCCAGCGCCTGAGGCAGAGAGCCCACGACATCGGCGAGGCCGCCGACCTTGGCGTAGGGAGCGACCTCGGCGGCCGCGAACGAAATCCGCACGGATCAAGGAGAGATGTTAACGGCGCGTAAGGATTTCGCGTTGCGCCTCCTTGGACGCACTGTCCGGACACGGATGCGTTAGACACGGAGTAGGCGGGATAAAGAGGCCCTAGATGGAGTGGAGCAGATGAAGGCATTACATCGGAAACTCGCGCTCGGGCTCGCGATCGGCGTCGCTAGCGTGGGCATGTTCGGGGCGGCGGCGCTCGGCGCCTTTGGACTTGAGGTCTCCTCGAGCGTCGGCTCGGCGATCGCTCCCGTCGGCTCGGTGCTCGGCGCCGAGAAGCCGGACAAGTTCAAAGGGATCCTCGACGCTCTCGTGCAGAAGGGCGTCATCACCCAGCAGCAAGAAGACGCGATCCTCGCTGCGATGAAGGATGCGGCGGGCATCGAGAAGGCTTCCGACCGCGTCCACGTGATGCGCGATCTCTTCGGCGCCGCGGCCCAGTACCTCGGTACCACCGAGAAGGACCTGCGCGCGAAGCTCCCCGGCACGAGCCTTGGAAAGATCGCTGACGGTATGGCCCCCGCGAA
>Ga0209161_10001142_pt1 | contig 21781 bp, 20 predicted proteins | sample GraSoiAngelo_155_FD_186169 | JGI IMG/M metagenome (GOLD analysis project Ga0209161, IMG submission 186169) | Grasslands soil microbial communities from the Angelo Coastal Reserve, California, USA - 14_1009_13_30cm (SPAdes) (version 2) | ecosystem: Environmental > Terrestrial > Soil > Grasslands... | reverse complement strand
GTGGAGGTAGACGGCCTCCTCGTGCAGCAGGACAGGCGCGGTGAACTGGTCCATCTCGCCGATCACCTGCGGCCGCGGCTGCGAGGTGTCGATGATGACGACGTTGTCGGCCAGGATCCGGCGGAGGTGCACCTCCTCGGCGGGAAAAGCCTGCCGGCTCCAGAACCACCGGCCGGCGGAGCGTGTCGCCGACCCGTCCTCTTCGAAAAGCTTCAGCAGCTCCTGCACGTCGGCCGCGCCCAGTCGCTCGTCGTCCATGAAGGGCAGCTCGAACAGCCCGGCTTGCAGGTGCGCTGCGAGCAGCAGCAGGTTGTCGGGATCGATCAGACCCTCTTCGGGATCGGCACTGAGGAAATATTCGGGATGGCGGACGATGAACTGGTCGAGCGGCGAGCTCGAGGCAACGAACACCCCGACCGACCCGGACCTGCGTCCGGCGCGGCCCAGCTGCTGCCACGTCGAGGCGATGGTGCCCGGATAGCCGACCAGCACCGCGCACTGCAGGCTGCCGATGTCGATTCCGAGCTCGAGCGCGTTGGTGCTCACCACGGCTGTGATCTCTCCGCTGCGCAGCCCTGCTTCTATCTCTCGCCGGTGCAGAGGCAGGTAGCCGGCGCGGTAGCCGCGCACGCGCTGAGGCGCGTCGAGGCGAGGCGCCAGGTCCTGGCGCAGATAGCTGAGCATCACCTCGACCTGCAGCCGGCTGCGGCAAAAGACGATGGTCTGCACGCCGGCGCGAATCCAGGGCGCGGCGATGCGGCGCGCCTCGAGCATCGAGCTGCGGCGCACGCCGAGGTCGCGGTTTACCAATGGCGGGTTGTAGAAGACAAGCCGCCTTTCGCCCCGCGGCGCGCCGTTCCGATCGACGAGCGCGATGTTGTCTGCCTCGAGGAGTTTCGTGGCGAGCTCGTGCGGGTTCCGGATCGTGGCCGACGCGCAGATGAATGTCGGATTGGAACCGTAGAAGGCGCAAATGCGTTTGAGTCGACGGATGACGTTGGCGACCTGGCTTCCGAAAAGACCGCGATACGTGTGGAGCTCGTCGATGACGACGAACTCAAGGCTCGAGAAGAGCCGGCGCCAGCGTGTGTGATGCGGCAGCAGCCCGGTGTGCAGCATGTCGGGGTTGGTCATCACGATGTGCCCGCCTTCGCGGATCGCTGTACGGCGGCCGGGAGGCGTGTCGCCGTCGTAGGTGTCGACCCGGACGTCGATCGGGAGCCCGGCCTTCAACGCCCCTAGCTCGGCCAGCTGGTCCTGGGCCAGCGCCTTGGTCGGATATACGAACAGGGCGCGTTTTTCCGGGTTCTCCAGCAATCTCTGCAGAACCGGGAGGTTGTAGCAGAGGGTCTTTCCGCTTGCCGTCGGGGTCACCACGACGAGGTGCATGCCCCGCCTCACCGCGTCGTATGCCTCGGCCTGGTGCGAGTAGAGCCGCCCGATGCCGCGGCGTCCCAACGCCGCCACGAGCTCGGGGTGGAGGTCGGCGGGCAGAGGCCCGAAGTTGGCCGCGGCGGCGGGAATCACGTGGTCCAGCGTTATGTCACCTGGAAAATCGGCGGTGTCGAAACGAGGCCGGCTGGACATATGTTCGGGGAGGTTAGACGAACATTCGTTTGGAGTCAATAGAGCTGCCGGCGGAACGTGAGCGCTACGAGCCTGGGTCCGAGGCGGATTTCGAGCGCCTCTACCGGAACACATATCGCCGCATCCTCGGCACGCTGATCACCCTGGTCCGGGATCGGGCGACCGCCGAAGACTGCACCCAGGAGACCTATGAGCGGGCGTATCGGAACTGGCGGGGTTGGCGGCCGGATGCTCCCGTGGAGGCCTGGCTGCACCGGATCGCGATCAACGTGGCCATCTCCGACCGGAGGCACCAGCAGCTGCGCTCGGCCGGGGAGATGATCCGCCGGCTCGGCCGTCCGGCGGCCGGGCCCGATCCATCCCTGATCGCTGAGAACTCGGATCTCGTCCAGGCGTTGAAGAAGCTGCCCACCAAGCAGGCGGCGGCGCTTGTCCTGCGCCACTACCACGGCTACACCAACCGCGAGATTGCGGCCGCCCTGGGCGTACCCGAGCAGACGGTCGCTTCCCGCCTGGGGGCCGCGCGGAAGCAACTGCAGGCCGTGCTCGGGCGCTAGCAGGCACAAGAATGGTTGCTGGAGCCCGGGTCGGCGTTATTGCTTCTTACAGATGAGCGATCTGGAGCGTGAGCTGGAGCAGGAGCTGCACCGGGTCCTGGACCCGATCACCGCTCTGCCGATACCCGCCCGCCGCCAGCCGGAGGCCAGGCGCGCCGCGAGGGCGCTGCTTGGCGGAGCCGGCGCCGCCCTCACCGTCAAGGTGCTGACGGGGGTGGCGGTGGCCGCCGCCGCGGTGACCGTCGCCGGCGCCGCGACCACGGGAAGCCTCAATCCCGCCGACTGGGGCCAGCAGGTCACGCAGCAGGTCGCGGACTGCAAGGCGCAGCTGGCCGACGGCCAGCACGGGATCGGCGCCTGCGTCAGCTCGTTCGCGTCCCAGCACGGTTCCGCCGCCGCGAGCGCCGCCCGCCAGCACGGAAACGGCAACGGCAACGGAAACGCCCACGCCAAAGACAAGAACAAAGCCCACCCGGCGACGCCCAAGAGCGGGTCGGTCCCGCGGGGGCTCGATTCCGAGCCTGCCGACCAGGCCGCGACGCATCGCACGGTGACGAGCACCTCTCATCCGTAGAAGCCGGCGCTTTTCTCTGGAAACCCTTCCTCTCGTGGGGCCGGGCCGCAAGGTTCGGCCTCTTCTTTTGACGGCCGAGGGAACCCCGGCCCTTGTCCTCACTTCTTGATGCGCTGCCCGCCTGCGGTATCGAAGACTGTGACCCCGAGGGCCCCGAGCTCTTCGCGCAGCTGATCCGACCTCGCGAAGTCCTTCGCGGCACGCGCCTTCTCCCGCGCCGCAAGCAGCTCGGCAGCGCCGGCGGGCAGGGATCCCTCCGGCGCCGGCCGGCGCAGGTCGAGGCCGAGCACCCTGTCCCATGAGGTGAGCAGCCTGGCTTTGGTTGGCGGCGTGACCGACGAACGCGACAGCTCGGCGACCAATGCCATCGCCGCGGGCAGGTCGAGGTCGTCGGCGATGGCCGCCCGGAACCTCGATTCCCACTCCTCCGATACCTTCGCGATGTCCTCGCCCGGATGAGCGGACCAGCCGGCAATGCGTTCGCGCAGCTGGCGCAGCGCCCGGTCCGCACCGGCCAATCCATCGGTGCTGAAGTTCAGCGGCGCCCGGTACTTCGCCTGCAGCGCCAGATAGCGGAAGGCGAGCGGGTCGAAACCCTGCTCTTCCAGCTCGGTGATGCGGAAGAAGTTGCCGGCCGACTTAGCCATCCGCGCGCCGGACAGCATCAGCAGGCCGCCGTGCATCCAGATGCTGACGACCTGATGCCCGGTGACCGCCTCTGACTGCGCGATCTCTGCCTCGTGGTGGGGAAACACGTTGTCCGCGCCGCCAGTGTGGATGTCGAACCGCTCACCGAGGATCGACATCGACATCGCAGAGCACTCGATATGCCAACCTGGAAATCCCTCTCCCCAGGGGCTCGGCCACACCTGGAGCCGGTGCCCGCCGGCCGCCTTCCAGAGAGTGAAGTCGCCTGGATGACGCTTGCGAGGATCAGGTTCTCCGCGTGCGCCCGCGATCAGCTTGTCGGTCGAGTTGCGCGACAGCCTGCCGTAGGCGGGAAACGTCGCGATGTCGTAATAGACGGTGCCGTCGATCTCGTAAGCGTGTCCCTTCGCGATCAGCTTCTCGATCAGATCGAGCATCTCCGCGATGTATTCCGTGGCATGGGGATAGTGCGAGGCCGGGCGGATGTTGACCTTGCGGATGTCGTCCAGGAACGCTGCGGTGTAGTGGTCCGCGATTTCGCCGGTCGACTTGTTCTCCAGCCGCGCGGAGACGAGCATCTTGTCTTCGCCGCGATCAAACGTGTCGTCGGTGAGGTGGCCGACGTCGGTGACGTTCATCACCTGCTCGGTGGCGTAGCCGAGGTACTCGAGGCTCCTGCACAGAAGGTCCGGCAGCATGAAGGTCCTCAGGTTGCCGACGTGGACGTAGCGGTAGACGGTGGGCCCGCACGAGTAGATCCGAACCGCCCCATCCGGCGCCGGCCGCAGTTCTTCCTTGGTCCGCCCAAAGGTGTTGTAAAACCTGACCGGGGCAAGCTTCATGCCGCCTCTATCCTCTCAATTGATGCGCGCGCTACGCCTCGATGGCAAGAAGGCTTCGGCCGGCGACATAAAAGGACGCGTGCTCGTCCACGACCTTGGCTCCGATCTGCGCAAGGGCACGATCCTGGGTGAGCAGCACCTCGACCGCGTCCGTCACAGCGGCGAGATCCACGTCATCGAGCTCGAGCCAGGTGACCTGCATGAGGACGTGGCCGCGCGAAGGCTCTCTGCAGCTCTCGCTGGGCCTGGCCTCGACGCCAGGCCTCCAGTGCAGAGCCAGGCCCGCATCATGGCGAGTCAGCGCGGGCTGGTCCGTGTCCGCGGCGAAGTCGTCGATGCGATCAACTCCCTCGGTTACATCTCCGTGTTCACGCTCATGGACGGCCAGGCCGTCGCCGAGGGGGAAGAGGTCGCGGGCTGCAAGGTGACACCGGTCGCCATTCCAGGCGAGCTGATCGAGCGGGCCGAGCAGCTATGCCGGGATCACGGCCCGGTGGTCGAGCTCGTGCGGTTCAGGCCGCTGAAGACCTTTGTGGTCGCAACCGAGCGTTTGAAACCGAAGGCACGCGGGCTGTTTCGCGACGCGGTCATGGCCAAGCTTGGCTGGTACGGGGCGGAGGTCCTTGCGGTGCGCGAGGTGCCGCGTACCGATGAGGCGGTTGCCGCCGCCTACCAGGAGGCGCTCACAAGCGGCGCCGAGCTGGTTTTGTTCGCGGGCGCGTCGGCGATCGATCCGCTTGACCCGGCGTACGCCGAGCTCTCGCACGCCGGCGGGCAGGTCCTGCAGCTTGGCGCGCCCATGCACCCGGGCAGCATGCTGTGGCTGGGAAGCCTGCGGGCGGCCGCGGTTGTCGGAGTCGCCTCGTGCGCGGGGTTTGGTCGCAACAGCTCGCTCGACCTGCTGCTGCCGTTTGTGTTCGCCTATGGTCGCGCAGATGCGAGCGACCTGCTGCGGCTGGGCCACGGCGGATTGATCGAGGCCGCCGCAGGTAGGCGCTTTCCGCCCTACTCCTGAGCGATCGTAGGCATCTGCAGCAGCGGCCAATCGCGGCCGTTCATCGCGGTGAGAAAGCCGTCGACCGTGCCCACCAGCGGCGCCAGACGGAGTCCCCTGTGGGCCGGAAGGTATGGGCGCAGGTAGTCGGCTCCGCTGCGCCATTTGTTGATCGCGCCGCGCCGGTTGTGCCGGCTGTAATGCAGGCAGCCGGCCGCAACCTGGATCAAGCCCTTGTAGAAACCTGAGTCGGAGCCCTTGCGATCCGGGGTCCATTCCCGCTCCCAGGCTTCGTGGGCTTCCCAGTAGCGGCCGGCGTTGAAGAGGTCGACCCCCTCGGCCAGCAGCGAGCTCATCGCGATAATCGGTTCATGGATGAGGCACGCTCCGAGTACTCGCGCGTGAATCTGTCCAGCGATCCAATCTACCGATACCTTCGCATCACCAAGGGCGGACCGGGCGGTGTGGCCGGCCGTGCGGCAGAACAGGATCTCGTCGACGCGGCCTGGATGCAGCGGCTGCGCCGGATCCACCAGCTTCAGAGCGCGTGGTGGGTGTTCGCCACCGCCGAGCATTCACGTTTCCAGCACGCCCTGGGAGCAATGCACCTGGCCGGCGAATGGACGCGTCACCTGTACCCATCCCTGAAAGTCTCATGTGGCGATGTGCCGTCCGCGCAGCTCGTCGAGGAGACGATGCGCATCGCGGGCCTGCTCCACGACGTGGGCCACGGGCCGTTCGGCCATTTCTTCGACGAGAACTATCTCGATACCTGGGGCATCGACCATGAGGACATCGGGCGCGCGCTCATCGCCGGTCCGCTGGCGGACCTCGTCGGCTCGCTCGGCGCTTCACCTTCGGCGGACTTCGAGCCCGGCGAGCGGATCGACCCGAAGTGGGTCGCCTACCTCATCTCGTCGAAGGAGCTGGAAGGATTTGAGCCGCCGCCCTGGCTGGCGGTCTTGCGCCCCGCGCTGGTCGGCGCCTACTCGGCCGACAACATGGACTATGTCCCGCGCGACTCCTATATATGTGGCGTCTCGGCGGGGCCGGTCGATGTGCAGCGCATCATTCACTACTCGTTCATCTCCGAGCGCGGCCTCACGCTGCACGCCCACGCCGCGGAAGCGCTTTACATGTTCCTCAACTCGCGTCTCTACCTCTATCACCAGGTCTACTTCCACCGCACCGTGCGCAGGATCGACCTGCAGCTGCGCGAGGTGTTTCGGCCGACGCTCGAGCTCCTGCTCGGGGGCAACCCCCTAGACCGTCTGGACCGCTACCTCGCGCTGACGGAATGGTCGCTTCTGTCGGAGGTCGATCGATGGGCGTCTGGCGGGGGTGACGCGCGTCAGCGCGAGCTGGGCGAGGCCTGGGCGGCGGTCGTAGCGCGGAAGCTCAAATGGAAGCTGATCTACCAGGGCCATACCGACGCACGCGACATTCCCGCCGCGGCCCTGTCCGTGACCCGCGGCCAGTTCGCGCGCCAGCTGCGCGAGCGCCTGCCGGCCGGTCAGCGTGACATCGTGTTCGAGGTCGACGTGGCGGCCCAGGAATCGCGCGCCTTCAACCCCATGACCGAGACCGCCGACATCCTCTTCTACGAGCCTCTCGAGGACCGCTACCGGCACAGCCGCGTCCTTGACCTGTTCCAACGGCTGCCGGTGCGGATGGCGTTGTTTCGAATCTTCGCCAGCGATGAAAGCCACCGCCAAGAGCTGATCAAGGCCGCGAACGAGGTGCTGGGCCTGGCGCCCTAGTAGTCGTCGCCCCCGAAGTCGTCCCCGCCCCCGAAGTCGTCCCCTCCGCCCAAATCATCGTCGCCACCGAACTCATCGGCGCCCTCGCTCTCGCCCGAACTGACGGTCGCGAAGGTGGAGACCAGGCGCCGGAGCGCGAGCTTGCCGCAATGCGGACACGGCGGATCAGCTGACGAGAAGCTGGCCAGCAGCGACGACGAGCGCTTCCCGCATTCCTCGCAGCGGTACTCGTAAATCGGCATCCCTACGATTATCGTGGTTGATCGAACTCGGAAGGATCCAGGCAGCAGTGGAACGGGCGCGGCCGTACGTGCTGAGATCCCCACTGGTTCCTGTCGAAGGTGCCCTGCTCAAGCTCGAGTGCCTGCAACCCACGGGCAGCTTCAAAGTCCGCGGCTTTTTCGCCGCCGCACTCAACCTCGCACCAGAACGCCTGCGGCGCGGCCTGATCACCGTCAGCGCGGGCAACGCCGCGCAGGCATGCGCTTACACCGCCCATCGGCTCGGCGTCTCCTGCCGGGTGGTCATGTACGAGACCGCACCGGCGCTGAAGATCGACGGCGTCAGGCGGTGGGGCGCGACGCCGGTTCTGATGCCCCGTGATGACCTGCTGGCCTGGATGGCGAACGAGGCGTGGACCAAAGAACCCGAGACCTTCCTCCATCCGTTCGCCAACCCAGATCTGATCGCCGGACACGGCGGAATCGGGCTCGAGCTGCTCGAAGACATCCGCAATCTCGAGCGGTTGGTGGTTCCGGTCGGCGGCGGAGGCCAGATCAGCGGGATCGCCTCTGCGGTCAAGGGCATCCGACCGGAGATCGAAGTCGTCGGCGTCCAATCGGACGGCTATCCGATGTGGAATCGGGCCTTCGAGGCCGGCGGGCCGGTCACGCTCAAGCCGGAGACGATCGCCGACGGCACCACGGCCCCATTCGATCCGCGGATGTTCGAGCTGCTGAAAGAGTGCGTCGACCGCTGGCTGCTAGTGCCCGAGCCGCGGCTCAGGGCAGCCATCCCTCAGATCGCGGCCAACGCCAAGGTCGTCGCCGAAGGCGCCGGTGCGCTGGCCTACGCGGCGCTCGAGCAGCTCGAGCCAGGCCCGACGACCGTGGCAGTGGTGAGTGGCGGCAACATCGACCCGACGCTCCTGGCGTCGCTGCTCAGCTGAGGACTTCTTCGCAGATCTTCAATGCCGACTGGATGTCCTGCGCGTCGATGCCGTAATGGGTGACAAAGCGCACGCGCTGGGGGCCGATCCAATCGCCGAGCAGACCGTGCTTCGTGCACTCGTCCGTGAACGCGGGCGCGGGCATCCTCTCCAGCTCGAAATAGACCAGGTTCGTCTGCACCCGGCTCAGGTCGCACTTCACCCCGGGTAGCTCGGCCAGGCCCTCCGCCAGCGTCCGGGCGTTGGCGTGATCCTCGGCGAGGCGGTCGACCATGTGGTCGAGGGCGATCAGGCCGGCGGCGGCGAGCACCCCGACCTGCCGCATGCCGCCACCCAGTCGCTTCCGCCACCGGCGCGCCTCCTCGACCGACTCCGCGCGCCCGCAGAAGATGCTGCCGACCGGACAAGCGAGGCCTTTGGACAGGCAGAACGTGACCGTGTCCGCACAGGCCGCGATCTCCGCCGCCTCCACGCCCAGGGCCACCGCGGCGTTGAAGATCCGTGCTCCATCCAGGTGGACTTTCAACCCACGCGCGTGGGCCGCGTCGCCGGCCGCGCGCAGGTCTGCAAGGGGCCACACGATGCCGCCGTGCCGGTTGTGCGTGTTCTCGAACGTGATCGCTGCTGTGATCGGCTGGTGGGGGTCGTCCCGGGGACGCACGTTCTCGGCCACCTGCTGGGGCGACATGATTCCGGCTTGCGTGGCGACCGGCCGGATCTGCACCCCGCAGACTGCCGCGGCGCCGGCGGTCTCGTAATAGAAGGCATGCGAATCCGCGTCCGCAATCAGCTCCTGCCCGCTGCGGGCGTTCACCGCGATGCCGATCAGGTTGCCCATCGTCCCGCTCGGCACGAACGTCGCCGCATCCTTACCCATGCGGGCCGCCGCAACCTCCATCAGCTTGTTCGTGGTCGGGTCATCCCCGAACACGTCGTCGCCCAGCGGCGCGGTGATCATCGCCTGCCGCATCTCCGGACTCGGCATCGTCACGGTGTCGGAGCGGAAATCGATCGCCGCCACGCGACTAATCTAACGGCCGGTGGTAGCGGATTTGATCCTGGCGCGCGGCCGGATCCGCACGCTCGGACGGACAGGCCTCAGTCCTCTCAGCCACCTCGCCATCGCCGGCGGCAAGGTTGTCGCCTGCGGTGGCCGCGAGGTCATGAGGTTGCGCGGCCCGCGCACCCGGGTCGTCGACCTCGAAGGCTCGGCGGTGCTGCCCGGTTTCAACGACGCGCACGCGCACGTCGTCTATTACGGCCTCACGCGTTTCGCCGCCGACCTGAGCGGCGTGCGCGGCATCGACGAAATCCTCGACCGCTTGAAGGAGCATGCCCGCACCCTCAAGCCAGGTGATTGGGAGCACGGGATGGGCTACCGCACCGACGAGCTGACCGAGCGCCGGCAGCCCCACCGCACCGAGCTCGATCGCGTGACCGGCGAGCGACCCGCCTTCATCGACGAGCGCGGCGGACACGCTCGGGTCGCCAACTCGGCGGCGCTAGCGGCCGCCGGCATCACCACCGAGACGCCCAACCCAAAGGGCGGGCGGATCGGGCGGGACCTGAACAGGTCCGCGAATGGCCTGCTCCTGGAGTCGGCGATGCGACTGGTCGCCGACGTCCAGCCGCTCCCCGGCCTCGAGCGGCGCGTCGAGGGCGTTTTGAAAGCGCAGGAGCTTCTGGTCTCGCGCGGTATCACCTCGGTAGGCGCGGCGGTGAACCGCGGATTCGCTGACGACCTCCGCGCCTATGAGACGCTCGCCTATGACGGCCGGCTGCGGATGCGAGTCAACGAGTTCCTCTCATGGGAGCTGCTGGAGGCGGCGTCAGGTCTGGGCGTGCGGACCGGCTTTGGCGGCTCGATGGTGCGTGCCGGCCCCATCAAGGTTTTCGTCGACGGCGGGGCGGAGCGGGTCGCGGTGCGGTCAGGCGGGGGCGTTTGGCGCACCACACGGGAAGAGCTGCGTCACCTGGTCGCCCGCGCGACGGCCGCCGGCCTTCAGGTGGCGGCTCATGCCATCGGAGACGCCGCCATCGAGGCCATGTGCGATGCGGTCGAGGCCGCCGGCGGCAGACATCTGCGGCACCGGGTCGAGCACTGCACGATCTGTCCGCCCGACCTGCAGGCGCGGCTGGCGCAGCTCGGGATGGTCGCCGTGATGCAGCCGGTGGCGGCCCGCTTCGGCCGCGTCGCCTCGACTATCTTTTTTCCAGTTCGGGACCGAACCCACCTTGCGCCGCATCGCGGGCTGATGCGGGCGGGCGTCCCGGTCGCCTTCAGCTCGGACCTCCCGGTATTGCTTGATCCCAACCCCTGGCCCGGCATCCGGGTCGCGGTCGACGACCAGGTCAATGGCATCAGCTTGCTGGGCGCGTTGCGCGCTTACACGTCTGCGGGCGCGTACGCCACCTTCGAGGAGGATGTCAAGGGCACGCTGGAGCCGGGGATGCTGGCCGACCTTCAGGTCTACCGTGGAGATCCGCTCGGGGAGGACCCGAACGTCAATTGGGAGGAGCTCCGCCCCAGAGCCGTCCTCCTGGGCGGAGCCCGCGTATACGGATCCTTATAAGCGCACCCTGCGGCCTAGCAATAGAGCCGCCTTGCGCCTCCGGCTCTAGGTTTCGCTGATCTCGCCCATCTCGATGGCGCCGCCGGCCTCAGGACCGAACGCCGGCGTTTCGAGCACCGGCGGCATGCTCGTTTCAACCGCTCGCGTTCGCCGCGCCGGCGCCCGGCGCCGCGGAGTCGATGCCCGGCCAGAAGCGGCGGCTCTTGACGAGCTGGGCCGGGTGGCCGTGCGGCGGGTCCGGGTGGTGGATGCGCGCGTGGCCGCCTTCCTTCGCGCGGTTCCCGTCGCCTTCTTGGTCTGGCTCGCAGCCCGTCGGGTCGTGGTGGCTGCGCGGCGACGTGTCGAGGCCGCGCGCGAGCCTGTGCCTCGCGCGATCTGCCGAGCCTGTTTCGCGAGGCCATCGATCCGCTTCAGGACCGCGTTGACGTCCGCCCGCGTGCTGGCGCGCTTGACCTGCGTCTGGAGGACCTTGATCGCGGTTCGCGCATTCTTGTCCGCCTCTTTGAGCCTTCGCTCGACCTGGCGGCGGAGGTCAGGCGGGACTCGGCTTTCCGCCTCTTTGAGCGCCCGTCGCCCGGCGCTCACCGCTCGTCCCACGAGCCCGGTCCGCCTTGATGTGCGCTTTCTTTTTGCCATGCATGACCTCCATGAAGATGCCGCGCGGAGCCCTTAACGCACCGCGTTAGAATGGGCCGGCGAGTGACGACAGCCCCCGAACGACACCTTATCAAGAAGTATGCAAATCGCAAGCTCTACGACACTCGCACCAGCCGCTACATCACGCTCGATGGAATCGCGCAGCTGGTGCGCGACGGGCATGAGATCAAAGTCGTCGACCGCGACAATGGAAACGACCTGACGCCGGTCACGCTGTCGCAGATCGTCCTGTCGGAAGAAAAGCGTGGGCCGGCGCGACTTGTCGACGCCGGCGGCGAGATGCTGCATGATCGGGGGCAGGCGCTGCTTGATTACGTGAGAAAGACACTCAATGTGCCCGCCGACTTGCGCAGTGAAGTCGGGCGACGGCGCGAAGGCCTCGAGAGCATGGCGGACGACGCCATAGAGCGCGCGCTGCGAAGGCTGCGCATCCCGACGCGCCATGACCTCGACCGCATCAACGAACGACTCGATCGGATCGCGGCGGAGCTGAAGAAGGCGGGGATGTCGGACGGAGGTACGACGCGACCGCGTAAACGAAAGGTTTCTCGGTAACCACCGAGCGAATCACGACGTCCGAGTCGACACCATAAGCGGCGTGACCGGGACCCCGTCGATCGCGACCCGAGCGCTGCTGTGGGTCACGTGGGACGCCGGTCACGACGCGACGCTGATTTACATCGATCGCTTCTGCGCCTCCGATTCGAGTGCGTCGATCTGGGCGCGCGGCGACGCGATCTCGCGCCGGGCATCGGCGTTGGGTGGCTTCCAGCTCCTGCACGTTCCGCGCCAGGGCTTGATAGCGGGCGACCTGGTTCGACGGCGTCAGGACCTGCGCCCGGACCTGGCCGGCCAGGACGAATCCCGTGGCCAGCGCGACGAGGGCGACGAGCACGATGCCGGCGAGGTGCTGTCGCGCCAACGTCCGCAATTCTCGCTCCCGGGGGTTACTATCGGAAGTCGCCACATGGCGGTCGAAACTCGCGCTTCCGCCTTCCAGACCGCGCAGCGCCGGTTTGACGCCGCGGCGGACGTCATCGGCCTTTCCGACGACGCGCGAGGCAGCCTGCGAGAGGTCAAACGAGAGCTGACCGTCCATTTTCCGGTCCGCATGGACGACGGCTCGGTCCACGTCTTCACCGGCTGGCGTGTCCAGCACAACATCAGCCGCGGTCCGGCCAAAGGCGGCATCCGCTACCACCCCGACGTCGACCTCGACCTGGTCAAGGCGCTGGCCATGTTGATGACCTGGAAGTGCGCCGCGGTGGGGATCCCCTACGGCGGCTCCAAGGGCGCTGTGGCCGTCGATCCGCGCAAGCTGTCGCAGAACGAGCTGGAGCACCTCACAAGGCGCTACGCGACGGAGATCGCCATCCTCATCGGCCCGGAAAAAGACATCCCCGCGCCGGACATGGGTACCAGCCCCCAGATCATGGCCTGGATCATGGACACGATCTCCATGCACCAGGGTCATTCCGTGACCGCATCGGTCACCGGCAAGCCCGTCGACGTGGGTGGATCAGAAGGTCGGGTCGAGGCTCCGGGTCGCGGCGCGACCTACCTGACTCTCGAAGCCCTCAAATACCTTCACATCGACGAGGAGACGCCAACCGTAGCGGTGCAGGGTTATGGGCAGGTTGGTCGATCTGCCACGCGCCTGCTGACCGAGGCTGGCCTGCATGTGGTCGCGGTCAGCGACTCCAAGGGAGGCGTGTACAACCCCAAAGGCCTCGACCTCGCCGCGCTCGACGAGCACCGCCAGGTCCGCGGCGGGGTGAGCGGTTTCAAGAAGGCCGACGCGGTGACCAACCCCGAGCTGCTCGAGCTCCCCGTGACCGTGCTCGTGCCGGCGGCGGTTCAAGACCAGATCACTGAGCACAACGCGGGCCGGATCCGAGCGCGCCTGATCACGGAGGGGGCAAACGCGGCAGTCTCGCCGGAGGCGGATCCGATCCTGCACGAGCGCGGGATCTTCCTCGTCCCGGACATCATCGCCAACGCGGGGGGCGTGATCGTCTCCTATTTCGAGTGGGTGCAGGACCTGCAGGCCTTCTTCTGGGAAGAGGAGGAGATCAACACCAAGCTGCACCACGTGATCACGCGCGCCTTTTACGAGATCCTGCACACCTCGGTCAACAAACGGGTCGACATGCGGAACGCCGCGTACGCTCTCGCGGTGCAACGGGTCGCCAACGCGACGACGGTCCGCGGGATCTACCCATAAAGGCGCGGGGGGATCAGGATCCCCCCGCGGAACCCCCCACATTCAGGTTGTCTGGAACCATGACTGGCCGCTGGGGGATGCCCGGAATGAATCCGGGCTTCAGCTCCACATGCAATAAGAGCGTGCCGGGATCGGCATCCCTTCACGAGCTTTTCCGGCTCCTGCTCCACATGCCCTAGATTGGGGTGTCCATGACCCCCTTCACGCCTCACCGTGTCCTCCTCACCGGAGTTTCCAATCCGCTTGGGGCCGAGGTGGCGCGCCGGCTGGCGCCCCAGGTGCCAATGCTGTTTGGGTGCGACGTCGCGGACCCGGTGAGCGCGCTGGAGGAGATGGACTTCGTCCACGCGGACACGCGCCTATCGGTGATCGGCAAGCTGGTCCGCCAGCTTCACATCGACACCGTGGTCCACCTGGCGGTGATGGTGGACCCGGCGCACGATGATCGTTCGGTCCATGAGACCGACGTGATCGGGACCATGAACGTCCTCGTCGGTTGCGCGGCACCGTCGAGCCCGGTGCGCAGGCTGATCGTCAAATCCGGCCAGGCCATCTACGGCGCCGGCCCGAACGACCCGTCGTTCTTCTCTGAAGACATGACCAACTGGGACCGGATCGCGACAGGGGTGACTCGTGACCTGCTCGAGATGGAGCAGCTGGTCAGCGAGTTCGCGCTGCGCAACGAGCTGTGCGGGGTGACCGTGTTGCGACTGGGCTTGCGGGTCAGCGAGGACACGAGCCTCGCGCGCTACCTGTCGCTGCCGATTGTGCCCACCTTCACCGGTTTTGATCCCCGCCTGCAGCTGCTGCATGAGGACGACGCGGCTGATGCCGTCGTGCGCGCGGTCGTCGGCGACCACGCCGGCGTCTTCAACGTCGCGGGTGACGGTGTCGTGCTCCTGAGCCAGGCGATCGGCATCATGGGGGGCACCGCCGCTCCCGTCCTTCCACCTTATGGGCGTTGGGTTTCCAGGCTCGCCCTGAGGATGATCGCCGGCGTCGACATGCCGGCCCATCTCGCCGACATCATCTCCTTCGGCTCGGTCATGGACTGCTCGCGCCTGGAGTCTGCGTTCGGGTGGAGGCCGGTGTACAGCTCACGCGAGGCGATGGACGCGCTCGCTCTCGGCAAGCAGGCCGAGCTGATCGAGGCTCCCTCGCCGCCGCAGGAGTACGAGCTGCAGGTCTATCTCCAGCAGCGGCGCAGGCGGCAACACCAGCTGACGGCCTCACGTAATTGATCGCCGAGAGCACGCGCGAGGAACGGAGGCGCAACAGCCGGAAGGCGGAGATCGTGGCCCCGCGTCCCGGCTTCCGGCTGCCAAAACCGGTCCGGCGGCTGCAGCGCCAGGCGCCGATGTACGCGCTGCAGGCGGTGAGTGCGCTCTCAGTCCGACTGCGCGAGCTCGCCGGGCGGGACGTGATCGACCTGGACCGAATCATGGAAGTGGTCCAGTTCGTCTATCAGCAGCGCGAGCTTGCGCACCGGGGGCCGAATTACGCGGTCGACGACTTCGGCTTCGATCCGCAGTTTACGGAATCGTTTCTCGGAGTTTTCAAGGCGCTGTACCGCGACTACTGGCGCGTCGAGACGACAGGGGTCGAGCACGTACCCGCCACCGGGCGAGCCCTCCTGGTCGCCAACCACGCCGGGGTTCTGCCCTGGGACGGGACGATGATCAAAACCGCGGTTTTCGCCGAGCACTCGCACCCGCGCCACATCCGGGCGCTGGTGGCCAGCCAGTTCATGGGCATGCCGGTGATGAGCTGGTTTTTGCGCCGCACCGGGCAGGCGGTCGGTCATCCAGACGACACGCGTCGATTGCTGGAACGCGACGAGCTGGTGCTCGTCTTCCCGGAAGGCACGCGCGGCACCGGCAAGGGCTTCAAGGACCGCTACCGCTTGCGCCGCTTCGGGCGGGGCGGGTTCGTCTCCACCGCAATTCGAGCCCAGGCGCCGATCATTCCCATCTCGGTGGTCGGGTCAGAAGAGATCTATCCGATGCTCGGAGACCTCTCTCCGTTGGCGCGGCTTTTCGGCCTGCCTTACTTTCCGGTCACGCCATTCTGGCCGTGGCTCGGCCCGCTCGGCATGATCCCTCTGCCGAGCAAATGGCGGATCCAGTTCCATCCGCCGGTCGAGGTCGCACACCTTCCGGCCAAGGCGGCTGAGGACCAGCATCTCGTGATGGCGCTGGCCGACGATGTGCGGGACACCATCCAGCGAGGCGTCTACGACAACCTGAAGCTGCGGAGAGGCGTTTTCCTCTAATCCCAAGCCGCTAGGGGGCAGCGAGCGCGTGGTTGCGCGAACGAACGCGCTGGGATTAAGGTCATCTGAAGTTCGTTGGGGGTTGCGGTGCGCGGGGCGCACCAAAGGGGAGTGTGAAATTGCTCAGGAAAGCCATCTGGATTCCCGCGCTCGCGAGCGCCCTTGTCTTGCTAACGTCGACGATGGGGATAGCAGCCGGTGTAATTGACTCGTTTGTCGTCTCGGGGCCTTCGCCGCTTGCCGCGTGCAAGGCGCAGGATGCCGCTCAACCCGGCAGGAACTTCTTCAATGCCGAAGTTGAGCCGCAGGTTGCGGTAAGCGGCAGCAATGCGATCGCCATGTGGCACGAGGATCGATGGTCGAACGGGGGCGGCCACGGTATCGGGTTCAGTCACTCGGGCGACGGAGGCACAACGTGGGCGACCACCGGGGCCATGCCCTGGGACGCATGCACGTCGTCATCGCTGGCCGCCTACATGCGGAACTCAGATCCCTGGGTTTCGTTCGGGCCGGATGGGACCGCTTACGCTTCCGCGCTGGCTTTCAACATCGCCGTCCCGAACTGGGCGAACGCGGTCGTCGTTGCGACATCGACTGATTTCGGCACGACCTGGCAAAACGTCCAGCCGATTCAAGGCTCTGCTTTCACGCAGTTCGCTCAGAGCACAGACAAGAACTCCACGACCGCCGACCCGAAAATTGCCGGCACCGCTTACACCGTGTGGGACACGCTGATCGAGCCGACGGACAACCCCAGGGACAACCCGCACACCGCGGCCTACACAGGCCCCGCCTACTTCTCCAAGACGGTCAACGGTGGCCAGACATGGAGCAAGGCCAAGGTCATCATCGACACCAAGCAGCGGCAGCAGACGATCGGCAACATCATCGTCGTCGATCCGAACAATGGCACGCTTTACGACTTCACCGACCTGATCGTCTCCCCGAACACACCCTTCCAGGGGACCCGCAGCAACGCCCTGCTGGCTTTCGTCAAGTCCACTGACGGGGGCGACACCTGGACCGCGCCCCAGGTTATCGCACCCTTCAATAGCCTGGGCGTGAGGAACCCGAACAACGGCTTGCCACTGCGCGTCGGCGACGGTCTCCAAGAAGTCGCGATCGGTGGCGATGGAAAGCTCTACGTGGTCTGGGAGAGCTCGACGAACTACCAGAAGCAGCTGAAGCAGAGCCGCGGCGCCTGGGACGACGAGATTCTCATCACCACGTCTGCCAATGGCGGGACGAGCTGGACAGCACCTGCCGTTGTGCACAAACTGAGCTCCGGACTGCCGACCTTCACGCCGACAGTGGCCGTCAACGGAAACAGAGTTGCGGTGACCTACTACGACACTCGTGACCTTGGCGCCACGCAGACTGACCACCTGCCGACCAGCTATTGGGTCAGGTACTCGACTGACGGTGGGGCGAGCTTCCCGGACAGCAGTGAACAGCAGATCGGCGCCACATTTGACTCCATGACCGCCCCGATCGCCCGTGGCTTTTTCCTGGGCGACTATGAGGGGTTGCAGCCCAGCGGAAGCGGCTTCCTCGCCGTTTACGTCAAGACGAACTGCGACGCGCCATACCCGTCATCCAACCCGTTCTGCGCGCCGGCGAACAGCAACACCTCGAATCCGCCAACGACGAATACGAACCCGACCGACGTCTTCAGCGCGATCCTGAGCTGATTCGAAAGGGCGGGCGCGTGAGCCCGCCCACTTCTACTCGATGACGGGGATCGGTTTGGCCGGTTCCGGCTCTTCGACGATGTCGAGCGCCGTCGCCTGGCTGATCCAGTACTGAACGTCCGTGACGCCAGGTGCCCCCGTGAGGCCGATGGCTTCGATCAATTTCTTGTGCAGCGCAGCGGCGTCCTGTGCGTGCAGATCCTTCATCGAGCCGATGCCAAGTCGGCGCGTCAGCGGAATCCACCGCTCCATGCCCGACACCTCGAGCAGCGTGCACTGATGCGCGAACTCGAGCAGGCGGTCGGGGCTGATTCCGGTTTTCTTCGAGAGCCTCTTGCGGTCGATTTCGAGTGACGCCCGATGCAGGAACTGGTTGGTGTGGCGGATGCCGACGGCGCGCAGGCGGCTCACATCGTCGTCGGAGATTCCGTTCAGGTACTCGAGCGTCCGGTACACCGACACCAGCTTAGTGTCCGGCTATAATTCAGCGAACCCGCCCATTCCAATGGAGTAAACACACCCTGAATCAGAGCCGGATCGAAACCCGAGAAGCAATTTCCGGGGAGCAGTCTGGCCTCGAGATAGGGATTGGGCGGCGGGCGCGGCGCGCGTATGGCTTCGACGAGATCGCTCTCGTGCCTGGCGGCGTGACGCGCAATCCGGACGAGGTCGACATCTCCTTCTCGATGGGCGAGCGCTTCAGTCTTCCGCTTCCGTTTTGGGGTTCGGCGATGGACGGTGTCGTCGACGTCGATTTCGCGATCGCGATGGGCAAGCTGGGCGGAGTGGCGGTGCTCAACCTCGACGGCGTGCACACGCGCTACGAGGATTCCGCTCCCATCATCAAGAAGATCGCAGAGGCCGACAAAGCCACGGTGAACGCGGTGCTCAAAGAGGCCTATCGCGAGCCGGTGAAGCCGAAGCTCATCAGCGAGAGGATCAAGGCGATCAAGGCGGCGGGTGTGCCCTGCGCTGTTTCCACCGTCCCGGCCCGGGCCGAAGAGCGGGCGGAGGTCATCCAGAAGGCCGGTGCGGACGTGTTCGTCGTCCAGGGCACGGTGCTGACGGCTCGACACTCGTCGCGCTCGTATCACCAGCTCGCATTCGATGCGCTGGTGCGGGCCTGCGAGATCCCGGTCGTCGTCGGCAACTGCGTCCAGTACGACACCGCGCTCGAGCTGATGGAAACCGGCATCGCCGGCATCCTCGTCGGTGTGGGGCCGGGCGCGGCGTGCACGACGCGCGGCGTCCTCGGCGTCGGCGTGCCTCAGGTGACCGCGACGGCGGACGTGGCCGCGGCTCGCGACGAGCACATGAGGAGGGGCGGAATGCGCGTCGCGGTCATCACCGACGGAGGCATGCGCATCGGCGCGGACGTCTGCAAGGCGTTTGCCTCCGGAGCCGACGCGGTGATGATCGGAACCCCGCTGGCCGGTTCGGAAGAGTCGGCATCGAGGGGTTTCAACTGGGGCATGGCCACGCCCGATCCGAACCTGCCGCGCGGGACGCGAATCCAGGTGGGCACCAAAGCGACGCTGCGGGAGATCCTGCTCGGCCCGGCCCGGGTCGACGATGGCACGCAGAACTTCGCCGGCGCGCTGCGCTCGGCCCTGGGCGTCTGTGGAGCCCACGACATCGCCGAGTTCCAGCACGTCGAGATGGTGATCGCCCCGTCGATCGTGACCGAAGGCAAGGTGTTCCAGCAGGCCCAGCACGTCGGCATGGGCAAGAGCTGAGCCCTCTCGCCGCGGCCCGGGGTCACCCCACGGCTTCGCCGCGGGGACCCCAGCAGGTAGGCGCGCGCGACAAAACGATCTTCGTCCTGGACTTCGGCTCCCAGTTCAGCCAGCTGATCGCGCGCCGCGTGAGAGAGGCCAACGTCTACTGCGAGCTCGTCCCCGGCACCACTCCCTGGTCCGAGCTCGAGGCCAGGCATCCGGCCGGACTGATCCTGAGCGGCGGCCCGGCGAGCGTCTACGACGCGGGCGCTCCGCAGGTCGACCCCGAGGCCCTTGGCGCCGGCGTGCCCGTGCTAGGCATCTGCTACGGGATGCAGCTCATCGCCCATCACCTCGGGGGCAAGGTCGATCCCGGCCGCGCGCGCGAGTACGGGCCGGCCCTACTGTCCGTCCAGGAGCCCGCCGGGTTGTTTCGCGGCCTGCACGGCGAGCTGCCGGTGTGGATGAGCCACGGCGACCATGTCAGCGAGATGCCGCCGGGCTTTCACCTGCTTGCCAGCAGCGGCAACTCGCCGGTCGCGGCGTTCACCGATGGCAAGGGCATCTATGGCATCCAGTTTCACCCGGAGGTGGTGCACACGCCGAGCGGACGCGCGGTCCTGCGCAACTTCCTGTTCGGCGTCTGCCACTGCAAGCCGTCCTGGACGCCGGGATCGTTCATCGCCGAGGCGATCGAGAGCGTCCGCGCCCAGGTGGGCGACGGTCGCGTCATCTGCGCGCTGTCGGGTGGAGTCGACTCGGCCGTGGCGGCGACCCTCGTCCATCAAGCGGTGGGCGACCAGCTCACGTGCGTGTTCGTCAACAACGGGCTGCTCCGCAAAGAGGAGCCGGATCGCGTCCTCGACGTCATGCACGGTAACCTCGACATGAACATTCGCTACGTCGACGCCACCGAGCGCTTTCTGGCCGCGCTTCGAGGCGTCATCGACCCGGAACAAAAACGGCGGATCGTCGGCCGCGAGTTCATCTCCGTCTTTGAGGCTGAGGCGACGAGCCTGGGCCGCATCGATTTCCTGGCCCAGGGCACGCTCTATCCGGACGTGATCGAGTCGACCGCGCCTGACGTCGCCGTCACGGCCTCCAAGATCAAGACCCACCACAACGTCGGAGGCTTGCCTCCAGGCCTGCGTTTCCAGCTCATCGAACCCCTGCGCTATCTGTTCAAGGACGAGGTGCGCGCCGTCGGGCTCGAGCTGGGCATGCCCCAGGAGATGGTTTACCGGCAGCCATTTCCCGGCCCTGGGCTTTCGATCCGCTGCCTGGGCGAGGTCACAGCCGAGCGCCTCGAGATCCTTCGCAACGCCGACTGGGTCGTCGTGGACGAGATCAAGCGCAACGGCCTGTACCGCCAGGTTTGGCAATCGTTCGCCGTGCTCACGCCGCTGGAAACGGTCGGGGTGATGGGTGATTACCGGACCTACGCCAATGTCGTCGCCGTACGCGTCGTCACCAGCGAGGACGCGATGACCGCGGACTGGGCGCGCGTCCCCTACGAGGTCCTCGCTCGGATCAGCAACCGCATCGTGAACGAGGTCAAGGGCGTGAACAGGGTGGTGTTTGACATCACGTCGAAGCCGCCCGGCACCATCGAGTGGGAGTAACCGAGCTCAGCCTCGACCCCGCCTGGCGGAAGTCGATGATCGACAAGCTTCTGTCGGGGCAGCGGGTGGACGGAGGCTTTGGCGTGCATCCGTACACGAAATGGACCGGGGCCCACTGGCGTCTGGTGTCAATGGTCGAGCTGGGTGTGCAGGGCCGAAACCGGGCCGCCCGCGCGGCGGCGATGACCGTGCTCGATTGGATCGCGGCGCCCTCTGAGCCGCTCATAGTTGCCGGCAAGGAACGGCGCCATGCGTCGATGGAGGGCAACGCGCTTGCGGTGTGCTGCCACCTCGGCATGGCGAAGAGCCTCCGGGTCAGGCATCTGGCGGAGGTGCTGCTCAGATCGCAGTGGCCTGACGGCGGATGGAACTGCGACGAGGACCCGAATGCCCACCACTCCTCGTTTCACGAATCGCTCGCACCGATCTGGGGCCTGGCCGAGTATCACCGCCAGACCGGCGACGGGCGCGCGCGCAGAGCGGCTCGACGCGCGGGCGAGCTGCTGCTGGAGCACCGCCTGTTTCGATCGACCGGCACCGGTGATGTCATCCATCCCGAATGGCTGCACATCCACTGGCCGCACTACTGGCACTACGACTTCTTCCACGGGCTGCGCGCGATCGCGAGGCTCGGTATGCTCTCGGACGCGCGCGCGGACGAAGCCACCGAGCTGCTGATGAAGCACCGGCGCGCGGATGGGACCTGGCGCGCCGATGGCCATCGTTACTGGCGCTTGAGCGGTGAGTCGGGGGTCGACGTCGTGGACTGGGGGGACGCCCACGAGCTGGTGACCGCCGCCGCCCTGGCCATGCTCCAATAACCCGCCATGAAGGTTCTCGTCGTCGGTTCCGGGGCGCGCGAGCATGCCCTGGTCTGGAAATGCGTGCAGTCGG
>Ga0209161_10001131_pt1 | contig 21938 bp, 16 predicted proteins | sample GraSoiAngelo_155_FD_186169 | JGI IMG/M metagenome (GOLD analysis project Ga0209161, IMG submission 186169) | Grasslands soil microbial communities from the Angelo Coastal Reserve, California, USA - 14_1009_13_30cm (SPAdes) (version 2) | ecosystem: Environmental > Terrestrial > Soil > Grasslands... | reverse complement strand
TGCGGCAGCGGCCACCTCGACTACAGGCTTCTGATTGCGGAAGGCGAAAGCCGCTGCGACGATGATGGCGAAGATCAGCACCGGGATGCACGCGATCAACACGCGTTTGCCCATCTTCGACTGGCTGCGCTGGCCATCTTGAATGCGCAGCGAGCCCAGGTCAGGTTTTGCGGAAATTTGTGAGCTTGCCATTAGCGCGCCTGTTCCTCGTATCTACGAAAGACACAACTCCAGTTACGTACCGCAAAGCCAGAAAATTACACAAATGGCTCGGTACAGGATCGGGGAATCCACATTGTAACCCAGCAACCGGCTGAATGAGGCTGAAATTCGCTTTGGCGGAACGGACCAAGTCCAAGCGATGCCAAGGCTGACTGTGCCCCGAAGATAGCATAAAGGCATCCGCTGGCACGATTGGGCTCAGGAATGAAGGGCGCGGGCCGTTACTCGCGGCAGACGGCAAGGTCAGTAATCGAAACGTTGGGCAAACCGCGGGCAGCACCCGCCGAGCCATTAAAGTCGGATGCTCAGGGCGACTCGATGGATACATGGAATTTGAGCGTCCTGGAGTCACGGCAGATTCTCGCATTCACTCCTTGACAGCGCGGCCAGTAAGTCATATTAAGGTTTTCTGCGAGACGCGCCCTTTCTTACTTTTCGCAGATGGGGGTCCCAGCATGAACCCTACCCGCCGTGATTTCCTGAAGCTAACAACCATCGGTGGAGCCGCAGCCGCGGTGTTTGGCTTTGATTTGAAGCCGGCGTTTGCGCAACTCCGGACGCTGAAGATCGCGCGGGCAAGCGAGACACGGTCGACCTGCCCGTACTGTGCGGTTGGCTGCGGCACCATTATCTACACGATTGGCGACCGCGCGAAGAATGTGACCGCGCAAGTGGTTCACGTTGAGGGCGACCCCGATCATCCTACCAACCGCGGCACGCTGTGCCCGAAGGGTTCCTCGCTGCAGCAAGAGATCATGAACGATCGGCGCCTGCTTAAGCCCCTGGTGCGCCGACCGGGTGGTACCGAATGGCAGGATATTTCGTGGGACGATGCGATAAACGAAATCGCGGCTCAGGTGAAAAAGACGCGCGACGAGACTTTCGTCGAGAAGGATGCTGCGGGACGCACGGTAAACCGGCTGGAATCGGTCGCCTGGATCGGCGGCTGTACCGATACCAATGAGTTTAACTATTTGGTTGTGAAATCGATGCGCGCCCTGGGGGTCGTGCATTTAGAAAACCAGGCCAGGGTTTGACACGGCCCCACGGTCTCAAGTTTGGGACCAACGTTCGGCCGGGGCGCGATGACCAATGGCTGGGTGGATATGAAGAATACCGACATGATGCTCATCATGGGCGGTAATCCGGCCGAGAATCATCCCTGCGGATTCAAGTGGCCGGTCGAAGCGAAACGCACACGCAACGCCAAGATGATCGTGGTGGACCCGCGTTTCACGCGCACCGCATCAGTCGCCGATCTTTTCTGCCAGATTCGCGCCGGGTCGGACATCGCTTTCCTCGGCGGCGTCATTCGCTATGCCATCGAGAACAGCCGCATCGCGAAAGATTACCTGGTCAACTACACGAACGCGGCGTTCCTCCTCAAAAGCGATTTCAAGCTGCCCGCCGACACGGATGGGGTGTTCTCCGGCTTTGACGCCAAGACGCAGAGTTACGACAAGTCCACGTGGAATTATGCAGGGACGGGAGGAGGTGGAGGAAGTGACGCGACGCATGCACCAAGCGGAAGTGCCCCGCCTGCTCCCCGGCTTCCGGAAAAGGTCGAATTCGATCTTTCACTCCAGAATCCCAATTGTGTGTTCCAGCTGCTGAAGAAACATTTCTCGCGATATACGCCGGAGATGGTCGAACGCATCACCGGAATTCCAAGCGAACAATTCCTTAAGGCCGCCGACCTCTTTACCTCGATTCGCAAAGACGGCGACATGAAGAAAGCGGCGACCATTATCTACGCCGTGGGATGGACACAACATACGTTTGGCACTCAGATCATAAGAACCGCGGCAATCCTGCAACTGCTGCTGGGCAACGTGGGCCGCGCGGGCGGTGGCGTCAACGCGTTGCGCGGGCACTCGAACATTCAGGGTGCCACGGACATGGCCGGTATCTTCGACAATTTGCCCGGCTATCTGAAAGTTCCGACGCCCGCGGACACTTCCTTTGACTCCTGGATGAAACGCATTACGCCGACACCCTCGAAGCCCGGCCCGTGGGATTCGTTCAACTACTATGGCAACACGCCGAAATTCGCGACCAGTTATCTGAAAGCTCTGTTTGGGGACGCGGCCACCAAACAAAACGGCTGGGCGTTCGATTATCTGCCGAAAGTGGATCGCAACTATTCGTGGGTGCAGATGTGGGACGACATGTACAGCGGGACGGTGAAAGGCATGCTGGCTTTTGGCATGAACGGCGTAGCGATCGGTCCCGACTCCAAGAAAAATATTAACGCGCTGAAAAAAGCGGATTGGCTGGTGGTCGGGGAAATCTACCCCGACGAAACCAGTGAATTCTGGAAATCGCCGGGCATCACTCAGGACGAAATGAAGCAGATTCAAACCACGGTGTACCGTCTGCCTTGCGCGGGATTTGCCGAGAAAGACGGATCGTTCACCAATTCCGCGCGCTGGCTGCTATGGAAGAATACGGCCTTGCCGACGCCCGGAGACTGCCGGTTGGACCAGGCTATCGTGGCGCAAATTTTCTTGAAGATTCGTGAGCTGTACAAGAAAGACGGCGGTAAGTTCCCTGATCCCGTTTTGAACCTGACTTGGAACTACAGCGTCCCGTCGAGCCCGGCCCTGGCCGAGGTATTGAAGGAAATCAACGGGAAGGCGCTGGTAGATCTGGAGGACCCAACAACGAAGCAGCAAATCAAGGCCGGCCAGCAGCTTCCTGGCTTTGCTTGGCTGAAAGACGATGGTACGACCTCCTGTGGCAACTGGATTTACTCCGGCTCCTTCACCGAAGCCGGCAATCAGACGGCGCGACGCGATCCCTCGGACCCTTCGAATTTGGGTCTGCATCCGGGATGGGGCTGGTCCTGGCCTGCCAATCGTCGGGTGCTCTACAACCGTGCGTCGTGCGACGCCGACGGCAAGCCCTGGGATCCAACGCGGAAGCAGGTGTGGTGGAGCGAAGGTACGCAAAAATGGGTGGGCAACGACGTGCCGGACTTCAAGACCGATTCCAAGCCCAAAGATCACATGGGCCCGTTCATCATGAATCCGGAAGGCGTAGGGCGAATCTTCGCGCCGCTCGGGGTCTTTGCCGATGGGCCGTTGCCGGAACACTACGAACCAATTGAAAGTCCAATTGACAACCCGCTTCATCCGGGACAAACGCACAATCCGGTGGTGAAACGCTACAAGACCCCGGACGACAAATACGGCACAACAAAGGACGGCTACACCGTCGTCTGTACGACCTATCGCCTGACGGAGCTTTATCACTACTGGACGAAGAATAATCCGATGAACGTGCAGCTGGTGCCGGAGCCATTCGTGGAGATTTCTGCGGAAATGGCGCAAGAGATGGGGATCACGGGGGGCGAGAAGGTTAAGGTGTCGAGCATCCGCGGGGAGTACATTGCGAAAGCGATGGTTACGAAGCGGATCAAGTCGATGATGATCGACGGCAACAAGGTCTACCAGATCGGAATTCCCATTCATCAGGGTTATCGGGGCATCAAGGAAGACGAGAACAACGATGCGAGGACACTGGTAAATCTGTTAACGCCGACGGTTTTTGATCCCAACGCCTACACTCCGGAATTCAAGGGCTTCCTGGTGAAGCTCGAGAGAGCGTAGAGGGCGCCATGAGCCAAGAAATACTGCGCATTCAAAAAATCTCCGGCCACGCCGGGAGCGTTCCCGGCGAAGACACGCAGCGCCAATATACCGTCTGCAAACTCATTGATACAACTACATGCATTGGCTGCAAGGCCTGCGAAGTGGCGTGCATGGAGTGGAACGACTTGCCGTTTGGAGAAACGGTTTTCGGAAACACCTACCAGACGATGCCGGAGACGCGCTGGAATTACTGGAACCTGATTCTCTTCAACGAGCACGAGCGCGAAGACGGCACGCTGATGTGGCTGATGCGCAAGAATCAGTGCATGCATTGCGCGGAGCCGGGGTGCCTGGCGGCATGTCCCGCGGACGGGGCTATCGTGCAGTACACCAACGGCATCGTCGATTTTCAGCAGGCCAATTGCATCGGGTGCGGCTACTGCATTACGGGATGCCCGTTCGACATTCCCAAGATGAATCCGAAGACTAATCGCGTGTTTAAGTGCACACTGTGCACGGACCGCGTGAGCGAAGGCCTGGAACCGGCGTGCATCAAATCGTGCCCGACGGGCTGCCTGCACTTCGGCAGTAAAGTAGACATGCTGGACCTCGCGGGCAAGCGAGCGAAGCAATTGCGAGAGCACTCCAACTTTCAGAATGCCGGCGTTTACGATCCACAAGGCGTTGGTGGCACCGGCGTAATTTACGTGCTGCATGACGCGACCAAGCCGGAGATTTATGGCGGCCTGCCGAGAGATCCGCACGTCCCGTGGACGGTGAAACTGTGGAAAGGGCCATTGAAGTGGCTCGGCAACGTTGCCATGGTTGGCGGATTGATCGGACTTTTTGTGCACTACCTGCGCTTCGGTCCGAAGGCTCGCGAGGATGAGGACATCAATCCGCGAGGAGAAAAATCGTGAGTCCATCTGAACTGATCATTCCTCACGGGCATGTCCTGCGGTACACACTGAAGGAGAGATTGACGCATTGGGTCGCGGCCGGGGCGTACATTTATCTGTTGGCGACAGGACTGGCGTTCTGGTCGCCGTGGTTGTTCTGGGTGGCGGTGATTCTGGGCGGGGCGCCGGTCTCCAGGATGCTGCATCCCTGGGCCGGGCTCATCTTTTTCGCGGCGGTGTGGAATATGTACGTGATGTGGGCGCCGCAGATGCGCCACACCGATGTGGACAGGGCGTGGTGGAAAGCGGTCCGCTACTACAGTACGAATCAAGACGACAAGATGCCGCCGGCGGGGCGTTACAACGCGGGGCAGAAGTTTCTGTTCTGGGGATTTTTCTGGAGTACGGTGGCGTTGCTGGCGAGCGGCGTAGTGCTGTGGTTCCCGGAGCACATCCCGTGGAATCTGCGCTTCTTGAGATATATTTCCGTGGTCGCTCACCCTGCGGCGGCGCTCTTCACGATTGGACTGTTTCTGATCCACATCTACATGGGCGTGTTTGCGGAGCGCGGAGCTTTTGGCTCGGTCATTCGCGGTGATGTTTCGATCGCGTTTGCCAAGCGCTATCACCCCGGCTGGTATGATGAGATTGTCGGCGGATCGTCTACCCCGCGCAAATGACGACCGCACAAACCGGTGCGAGCGACTACGACGCGCGAATGCGGCGCGCCGAGCGGCTGTCCGCAGAACATTTGTTCGCAACCGAGTTCCTCGATTTCTACAAGCACATCGCTGCGTTTCAGAAAACGCTTCAGGTAAACCTCGCGGGTAGCAGTACAGTGAAATCGGGCCGCGCGTCTGTGGCCGGGCTGCGCGATCCATTCGACCGCACCGTGCTTCTTCCCCACTTCCGGGGTTTTCTCTCCTTGATCGAACAGCATGCTCCGCCGGCACTGGGGGAGTCCGCGCATCAGATGTCCCTGCTGCCGTCGGATTCCTGGATTGCGCACCTTGAGGCGTACTGGGAGCATGCCGGCAAGTACGACCAGCAAGTCGGAGCGCTGGCACAGTTCCTCGCTCGAGCGTTCCTCGAACCCTATGCCGAGTTTCGCGCTGCAGAAACAGCCAGGGCTCCCCTGGTAATGACCATGAGGCTCTGTCCGCTGTGCGGGGCGCGGCCGCTCTTGGGGGTGTTGCGGCCGGAAGGCGACGGCGGGAAACGATTTCTGCTGTGCTCGTTTTGCTCGCAAGAGTGGGAATTTCGACGGATCTTGTGCCCCACCTGCGGAGAAGAGGCGGAAGGTAAGTTGCCGGTCTACGTTGCGGAGCAGTTGCCGCACATTCGTGTGGAAGCGTGTGATACCTGTCGGTTTTATCTCCGGACGGTCGATTTGACTAAAGACGGCCGCGCCGTCCCGCTGGTCGATGATTTGGCGGCGATTCCGCTCACGCTGTGGGCGCATGAGAAAGGGTATGCGAGGCTGCAACCCAACCTAATGGGCACATGAGGTCCACTCGTTGCCCGCCGCTAGGGCTCCTCGGGACAGAAAACGTTCCGGGGATTTCTAGTGAACAAAGCCGCCCCTCTCCATGCGGCTCGTTGGTCGCGGCTATTGGTGGGACACCAGGGCGAAGCCGCATCCAAGCGGCAACCACGCGTCCAGCATCGGATAAAGGTTGCCAAGACCGGAGGCGTGGGGAACCAATCGATGCGCTCCGTAGATTAGAACAAATAGCGAAAAATATACTCCCAGGACGTTAACGAACCGAGCCGCGAACCGATCCTCGGAATCATTGCGCAGCTTCCAGACCCATAGCAGGACGATACCGAGAGAACACGCGAAAAGGATATGTTGCGATAACTCCGGGAAAAAGCGTGCTGCAACCCTATAGCCCCAAGACGATGCGTCCGACAAGCTGAACAAGGCAATTGCAAGAAATGCACCCGCGCCCCACAACGCCACTCTCCAGCGAGGCAGCTGGTCTCCGACGAGACGCAGACTCAGCTCACACACGGAGATAAACAAGGTAATCTTCAACGGGGCCTCGCTAAAGTAGTAGAAATGAAAATACTCCGGGGAGGTAAATCCGAAGTAATAGAGGACGGCGTACCGTCCGATATTGGCCGTTGCCGAGAAAAGTAAATAGAAATTGAGGAAAAGGAACCTGCGGAATAAGCCCCGAATTAAGAAGAGATAGACCACGAACCCTTCGACCAAGGTGGTGAGCAGCCAGAGCGTCAGATCGATCAATGGCACATTCGCACGTCGAGGGAGCGCGCTCCCGAGAAACTTCTGCCAAGTATGCCACGCCGCCAATACCGGCAACAGGGTTTGGTGCCAGCCGATCGTCCAATGCGGGCCAGCGCGTCGCCGGGAGGAGGTGAGTAAGGCGGGACGGAAATCGGTTGTCGGGTGAGGACCACCCGGCGGTCCTTCGGTTCCCCATGGTCTGCGGAGCAGCCGACCATACGTCCGCCAGCTCCTCCCGGCCACTCTAGGATCGCTGCGGAACCGCGATGATTGACAGGATTGCAGCAGCGCCCTACGATCTTTCTGCGGAGAAATCGAGTGCCTATGAACTCTGTCTGGAAAGAAAAAGCCGATTTGGGCAGCGGCAGGGGACACCTCCAGTTAATTCTTGCATTTGTTGCGCTGTCGCTGATCGCCGCCGATACGCCAACGACGGTTGGCACCGCCAACGAGCAAGGCTTTCTGACCGACATTAAGTCGCTGACCGCTCCCGCGATGGAGGGCCGCGGCGCAGGCACCAAGGGCCTCACGAGGGCTGCGCACCTCATCGAACAGCGCTACAAGTCCCTCGGCCTCCAGCCTACCGGCAAGAACGGCTTCTTCCAGCCCTTTGACGTCATCACTGGCGCCCAGTTGAGGCCTGGCAATGAGCTTGCCAAATACGTTCAAGGAGTCGACAGCCTTCACGCGCGCGAAACTTTCAAACTCAACGAGGACTTTGTCCCCCTGAGTTTCTCCGCGAACGGTTCCGTGTCATCTTCCGCTGTCTTTGCAGGATACGGCATTACCGCTCCCGAGTTCGGCTATGACGACTACGCCGAGCTAAACGTGAAAGACGGAATAGTCGTCGTTCTGCGGAAGGAACCTCCTGGCCTGGCCAAGAAGTCGGGCAGCTCCGAACCTACCCTGCATGCCGGATTGGTGACCAAAGCGATCAATGCCCGCAATCACGGGGCGAAAGCCATCATCTTTTTGAATGGAATTCTGGATGCCGGGGAAGACGATCTCTTGCCTCGCTTCGAAACCTCCGAAGGACCCATCGATGTTGGCATCCTCTGTCTGCAAGTGAAGAACAAGGTTGCCTTTTCTTGGCTCCATGCCGACGGCCAGTCCGTAACTGACATGCAAAAGGGAATCGACGAATCGCTGCAACCGAGTTCTCTACACCCCTCCTTTCCCTTGAATCTCACGGTTAGGGTCAACATCGAGCGTCTCCACGCCACCGTCAGCAACATCCTCGCCTACCTCCCCGGCAAAACCGACGAATATGTCATTCTTGGAGCCCACTACGACCATCTCGGCCGCGGCCAATCGCATTCGCTGGCGCCTTCACAGATGGGCCAAATCCATCCCGGTGCCGATGACAACGCGTCCGGCACGGCCGGCGTTCTCGAACTAGCGCGCCTTTTTGCCCCGCTCAAGGGCCAGCTCCAGCGCGGTATCCTCTTCGCAAATTTTGCCGGTGAAGAGCTGGGCCTCCTCGGCTCGGCGGCCTGGGTCAGGAATCCCACTCTGCCGCTCGCCAAAGCCGTCGCCATGCTCAACATGGACATGATCGGCCGTATCAAAGATGAAAAGGTCTACATTGGCGGCCTCGGCACGGGCACAACCTTTCAGTCCATCCTTGACCAGGCCGAGTCCCACACCGTCTTTAAGTACGAAAACTCCCCCGGTGGCTACTCCTCCAGCGATCACACTTCCTTCGTCACCAAAGGCATTCCCGTGCTTTTCTTTTTCTCTGGTCTCCATAGCGACTATCACAAACCCTCTGATACCTGGGAAAAAATCAACGCCGATTCTGCCGCCCACCTGCTCGACCTGGTCTCCAATGTGGCCTTGCGCTTGGACAACGCGGCGGATCGTCCGACGTTCGTTTCGGTGATCGAAAATCCCAATCCGCACGCGGGAACGCCCAGCGGCGGCGGTGGCGGCTATGGCCCGTACTTCGGCTCCATCCCCGACTTCGGCCAAACCGAAAATGGCGTGCGCTTTTCCGATGTAAAGCCCGGTTCTCCCGCCGCCAAAGCCGGCTTCCAAGCCGGAGATGTCCTCATTCAATTTGGCGACAAACCCATCAAGAATCTCTACGATTTCACTGACGCCCTGCGCCGAAGCAAAGTCGGCGACAAGGTCCAAGTCACCGTTCTGCGCGACGGCAAGCCGGTTATCGCCCCTGTCACGCTTGAGCAGCGGAAATAGGCGGAGAAGAGGAACGACAGGTTAATGATACGAAGAGTGTATGGGTTGGCTTTGTCGCTCGTCCCAGTAGCCTCCGCCTGCTTGCTCAGTGGTTGGATAATTAGAAATCCGGCTCCGCCGGCACCGGCAACCGTCGGCGCTCCGGCGGTCCCGGAAGAGGCCAAGCATCTTGGCCATGTTCGGCAACTCACGTTCGGCGGCCAAAATGCCGAGGCCTATTTCTCCCTCGACGACAAATATTTGATTTTCCAGCACCAAGGCGAAGGCGTTCCGTGCGATCAAATTTACACGATTCCAGTAGACCCACCCGAGGGACACCCTGCCGTACCCAAGCTCGTGAGCACTGGCAAGGGACGCACTACTTGCGCCTACTTCTTTCCCTCCGGCGATCGTGTTCTCTTTTCCTCGACTCATGCCGCAAGCGCGGACTGTCCGCCGAAGCCCGATTATTCCCACGGCTACGTCTGGCCGATCTACGATACCTATCAAATTTTTACCGCCAAGGTAGATGGGAGTGATTTGAAACAGCTTAGCCGCGCGCACGGCTACAACGCCGAGTCCACGATCACCCGGGACGGCAAGCACATCGTGTTCACGTCCACCCGCAACGGCGACCTGGACATCTACACCATGAATGCCGACGGCTCCAGTGTGAAGCAGCTCACCAACGAGCTGGGTTATGACGGCGGCCCCTTCTGGTCTTACGATGGCAAGAAAATCGTCTACCGCGCCGAGCATCCCAAGACGCCCGAGGAAATCGCCGACTACCAGGGTCTACTTTCGAAAGGTCTGATCCGACCGGGCAATCTGGAAATCTGGGTCATGAACGCGGATGGTTCGAACAAGCACCAGGTTACACACAATGGTGCCGCGAATTTCGCGCCCTACTGGTATCCCGACGGAAAACGTATCGTCTTCGCATCGAACATGGCCGATCCAAAGAATGGCCGCGATTTCGATCTGTACCTCATCAACGAAGACGGCACGAGCCTCGAGCGCATCACCTACGCACCCGATTTCGACGCCTTTCCGATGTTCTCTTCCGATGGCAAGCGACTGGTGTGGGCCTCGAATCGCAACGGTAAAGCCCCACATGAGACCAACCTCTTCCTGGCCGATTGGTCCGACTAACGCTCTGGGGCCAACTTCGCAATCTCTAGTCTGGAGGGTCAATGCTTGACAGGGCGCTACCCGGAAACTGAGCAACGGGTGTTTCAACGAGTGTTTCTTCGACAGCACCGGTTCTATGCGCTCGGGCGAGTTGCCAAGGGCGGCGTGAATGGGGCAAGCTAGCCGGGCTTGGCGGGGGTGATGAATGATGAGGAAGCCCATTCTGTGCGCCGTGGCAATACTGGCGATGAGCGGGAGTGTTTCGCTGGGGCAGGGCGCAGCACCTTTGACGGTGATTCGCGCGGGTACGCTGATCGACGGGGTGAGCGAAGCGCCGCGGAAGAATCAACTCATTTTTGTGCGCGGGGAGCGTCTTGAAAAGGTGGCGGACGGATCGGCGGCGATCCCCGCTGGGACGAAGGTGATTGATCTTTCCAATGCCACGGTGCTTCCGGGGCTGATCGATGCGCATACGCATATTTTCCTGTGGGGCGAGGATCCGGCCAAGGGCGGTTACGACGCGAATATTCTGAAGGCGGGAATCGCGTTGCGGGCGGCGCGGGCTACTTACGCGGCGCGGCGGGCGCTGGAGCAGGGCTTTACGACGCTGCGAGACGTGGAAACGGAAGGCGCGGGGTACGGTGACATTGAAATCAAGCAGGCCATCGAAGAGGGAACAATTCCCGGGCCGAGAATTTTTGGTGCAACGCGGGCGATATCCAGTACCGGCGGATACAACCTGGAAGGATATGCGCCGGAGCTGGAAATGCCCAAGGGCGCGCAGCTGGTAGACGGGCCGGTGGAAGCACGGAAGGCGGCGCGGCAGCAACTGGAGCATGGGGCGGACTGGATCAAGGTGTACATGACACACCGGTCATGGGTGGACAAACAGGGAAACTTAGTTTCGCAGCCAACCCTGACGGTGGAAGAGTTGCAGGCGATCGTAGATGAAACACATGGTTGGCAGAAGAAAGTGGCGTGCCACGCGTACAACGGAATCGGTCTGCAGCGGGCGCTGGACGGCGGATGCGATTCGATCGAGCATGGACTAGGGATTACGGATGCGCAGATCGCGCAGATGCAACGCCAGGGGACGTGGTATTGCCCGACGCTTTCGCCGTACTACGATGATTGGGCGCCAGCAGACACTCCGGAGGGAAAGCGGGACCGCGCACGGGCGGCGGTCCATGAAATCAGTTTCAAGAAGGCGCTGCAGGCGCATTTGAAAATTGTTTATGGGACGGACATGGGCGGAATTCCGTGGACCGAACCGATCGCACAGGAGTTCAAGAGAATGGTCTCTTTGGGAATGACACCGATGGACGCGATTCAATCGGCGACATCGCGAGCGGCGGAGATGCTGGACATGAAAGGAGAGATCGGTGTGATCGCTTCGGGCGCCTATGCGGAAGTGGTTGCGGTCTCAGGAGATCCGCTGAAGGACGCCGGAGAACTGGAGCACGTGCGGTTTGTGATGCACAACGGGGCAGTTTTCAAGAATGAGATGGCGAAATAGGGAGAGGCCCGGCGGGTGGAGAGCAGGAGGCTAGATCTCGACGCGCACGCCTTTCCAAAAGGCGATACGGTCCTTGATTTCGGCGGCTGCGGGCTTTGGTTCGGGGTAATACCAGGCGGCATTGTCATTGCGAATGCCATTCACTTCGACATGATAGTACTGCGCAGTGCCCTTCCAAGGACAGACCGTGGTGTGATTGCTGGGCTTGAGAAATTCCTTTTTGACACTGTCGGGCGCGAAATACTGGTTGCCCTCCACCACCACCGTAGCGTTGCTTTCCGCGATGACTTTTCCACCCCAAGATGCTTTGGCCATTTTGCACGCCTCCCGGCGCAGAAGGATTGCTCAAATCAGGATATCGCCACACCGATGAACATGTCTAGGAGATGAGATGCAGCTGGGGCGGAATCGCTTCGGAAATCCGCCGACAACAGAAGATACATTTGCGCATCGAAACGGAGGAATCGGCGCAAAGTGATTCCTGGGGGTGGGCCGATGTGGGGTGCTACAATCGCGCGAGTAGCCAGGGAGGAGAAACAATGGCCGAGCAGAATTTCGCGAATCATGCAAAGTTTGTACCTTCATTTCATTTTTTTGCGGTGCCAGTTTTTCTGATCAACTTTGTATCGTCGCTGTTTCGGCTGAAGAAGCTAGGGATTTCCTTCGAGGGAATCTTTGGAGTGATTTTGGCCGCGGCGTTGGTCGTTCTAGTCTTCCGGGCGCGTCTATTTGCTCTAGCGGTGCAGGACCGGGTCATCCGTCTGGAAGAGCGCCTGCGCTACGAGCGCCTGCTGCCTGCGGATCTGCAGGCAAGGAGCGGCGAATTCACGACGGGACAATTCGTGTCGCTGCGGTTTGCGAGCGATGCGGAATTGCCGGCCCTGGCGAGAAAAGTCTTGGACGAAAGACTGACGAAGCGCAAAGCCATCAAGCAACTCATCAAGAGTTGGAAGCCGGACTACCTGCGCGCGTAGTTCCTCTCTATCCTATCCCGAACAATGGCATGAAGGCGGGCGGCGCCTGATCGCTGCACGCCAACGCCCAGGTTCCCACCGGTGAAAATCACAGCTCAAGGCAACACTCTTAAATTCCTGCCTGCAAACGTGAGCCGCACCAGGCGGTGCCGCCCTGCTTGATTAGATTCAGCGGGCGGTGGCCGCGGCGGCTGCGCCTTCTATTTCCCTGATCTCTTCGGCGCTGAGCTTTAGCTCCGCGGCGCGCATGACACCTTCGGATTGCATGGCGTTGCGGGCGCCCACGATGGCGCCGGTGATGGCCGGCAAGCGCAGCGTCCAGGCAATGGCAACTTCACCGGGAGTTCGCCCATGGCGGCCACCGACCTGCCGTAGCCTTTCGACGAGCTCCAGATTTTTCGACAAGCGAGGCTCGCGGAACTCCGGATTGCGGCTGCGAAAATCATCGGGCGGCAGTGCGGCGGCGCGCTGGCGAGTCATGGCCCCGGTGAGCAGACCGGAGGCCATGGGTGCATAGGAGATCACGCCGATGCCCTGCTTTTTGCAATACGGGAGAGTCTCCGCTTCAATCTGGCGGCGGATGATGGAGTAGGGCGGCTGCAAAGATGTGACCGGAGCAATTTTCTCGGCGCGCATGATTTGGGCTGCCTGGAAGTTGGACACGCCGATCCAGCGGACCTTGCCTTCGGTCTTTAGGGCAGCGAGTGTTTGCCAGGCTTCTTCCAGGCCGGGTTTGCCGTCGTCCGGGGGCCAGTGCATCTGATAGAGATCTATGGATTCAACTTGCAGACGGCGTAGACTGTCTTGGCATTCCCGGCGAATGGATTCGGGAGTGAATTCCTTCCAAATTTTCCCCTTCTCGTTCCAGCGCAAAACACACTTGGTGAAAACGTAGGGGCGGGGGCCGCGCCACTCCTTCAGCGCGCGCGCCACGATCTCTTCGGAGTGGCCAATGCCGTAGACGGCGGCGGTGTCGATCCAGTTGACGCCTAGCTCCAGCGCGCGATGAATTGCGGCAATGGAATCGGCGTCGTCCTGCGGGCCCCAGGCAAATTCCCAGCCGGAACCACCGAGGGCCCAAGCGCCAAAGCCTACAGGGGTAATTCTGACATCTGAGTTTCCCAGTTTTCGCGTTTCCATTCAAAACCTCTCAATAAATTGCGCGCCGGGTGAAACTCCCTTGCGGCGAATCGGTTTTTTGACTCTCCCGTTGGATGAGCATACCGCGAAATGGTTAGAGAGGGCATCCGCAGGGTCAAGAGGCAAGAACTCCCGCAGTTGGCGGCCAAGGCCGCATCCAGCGAAACTGTTGCGCCGCCGGGATTTCGCCCCTGGTGATGACCTTGCAATCCTTCCGGGCAAACGACTACTGCTGCAAGACAAATGAGGGCCGGGACCGGCGATAATGCTTCTTATTGATTTTTGAATTTTATTAACCACCGGATAACATACGGTAGCAGCGAAATAACAAATGACGCCCCGAGCGGGGCGTCGTTCGTCAAGAAGAAGGTTGAATGTCGAGGCAGCTTAGATGGTCTTGGTTGCCGGTGTGCCCGAAGACGCCGAAGAGGTCCGGGCAAATGCATTCCCGCCGGATTCCTTTTCTGGACTCTTGTCGATCTCGATGGAGCCTTTGAAGTAGGCGCCGTCTTCGATCATGATCCGGGAAGTAGTCAGGTCACCGTTGACCGAACCATCCTTTTTGATTTCTATTCTATCCTTCGCGCGAAGATTTCCCTTCACGTTGCCATACACCACCACCTCGCGGGCAATGATGTCGGCGGTCACTTTCGCGGTGGCCCCGACAGTCAGCCTCCTCTCATCGAGCTGAATCAATCCTTCGACCGAGCCATCGATCAACAGATCTTCGTTGCCGGAGATCTCACCTTTCACGTGCAGGCTGACCCCGAGCCGCGCCGTGGCGCGGTCCGCGGTTGCACCCAATGGACGCATCGCATCTGTACTCATCGCGGGTTTATCCTCCCAAGCCGACGGAGCGTGCTTCGGCGGCTGATTCGTTGGTAAGTTTCTTGGATCCGGTTGCCTTGCTTGCGGTGCATCCGGTTTCTTATTGCCCCACATCGGACCTCCCAAGGGACAGCACCACCCCACGCAGATTTCCAGCCGGGGGTACTGCAAACTCTATTCCTCGGAAGGGCTCGCGGCAAACAAAGTGTCAGAGCGCTGTTCCAGACAGTAACTGGGCTTTGGGACAGGGCATGCCCGGGGCTGCAGGGCGGTGCACGAAAATACTGAAGGAATTCGCGCCAAATGTAAAGCGCGGTGCGGCGCAAGAAACGGTCCTAAGAGCTCGGTTTGTCGGGAACCGGCTGCGTGGCAACGAAATCTGCCTGAAAACGACGCGCGTAAGAATCGAGCAGCTGCTGAATTCGCTCGTGGCTGTGGGACTTCAGAATGAAACCCGCGTGGTGATACTTCCTGACGCGGTAAATGATTTCGGGGTCGGTATATGCGGAAGTATCAGGGTGCTCCTGGCGCGCCAGCGAGAGAATGACTCCGGCGTAGTCGCCACGAGCGGAGGGAAGCTGGTAGGGCTGATTCCCTGCACCAACTTCGAGCCGCGCCCACTCGCGCCAGAGGTTGATCCCCGTTGCGGCCTCGATGACATTGGAGATATAGGCCCCGCCGACGCGAGTGGCGACTTCGATAAAGTAAAACCTGCCATCTGCGTGGGCCTGCAGGAACTCGGCATGGGTCACGCCGCGCACGAGCCCCAGCCCCTCGAATAGATGGCGATTGATTTCCAGGAGTGCTTTGGTTTCTTGGCCTTCGCGAGGAAGCGTGCGCGTCGTGAATACGCCTCCGTGATGTGAGGTATCAAGCGGCGGGGTACCGTAGACGTGAGCTTCGGCGAAGACAATGCGGCGCTCTGAAACCACGCTATCGACGTGATAAATCGCGCCCGGAACGAATTTCTCAAGCAAGTAAAACGATTGCCGATCGCCGAGTTGGTCGAGCCATGGCCAGAGCTCTTGCTGTGAATAAATCTTTTTCATGCCGATGCCAGAGGCCTGCGAGCGGGGCTTGAGCAGCCAGGGACCAGGAACCCGGGACATGAATTCGCGAAGATTATCGTAATTGAGAACGTGGACGAAGTCGGGGACAAGGATACCTGCCTGGTTGGCCTGCGCGCGCATGGTCAGCTTGTCGCGAAAATGGCGAATGGCACTGAGTCCCATGCCGGGGAGGCGGAGATGCTCACGGAGAGCGGAGACGTTCTCCATGTCGAACTCATCGAGTGCTACGATGCGATCGATGGACTGCGACCTTGCAGCATAGCTCACGGCGTAAATCAGATCTTGCAAGGGAAGCTCTTCCGGCATGGTGAATACTTCGTCGATAGATTCGAATGGCCAGTCGGCGTGGCGAAGTTTCTCGACGGTCAGGAGCAGAACGCGGCAGCCGGCCGCTTTGCAAGTGCGGATGAACTCCTGACCCTTTTCGTAGGAACTGACACACAGGATAGCGAGAGGCTGGGCCTCCAGCATTCGACGCCCCCTCGAAACGAAGTGACCAGAGCGCGGATTATACAGCGGCCTCGTACGCGGGATACAGGAATTGCAGAAACGGTCCAACGCGGCGCGCCCAAGCCACCTCGTTGTGCTCCGCGTCTTCTACGCGCTCATAGTGCAAGTCATTCCCAAGCTTCCAGCCTTTTTCGAGAAGCACGTCACGGAACTTCTCGACATCCTGCACGATGCGCGGTCCTTCTCTCGTACCAATATCCAGCCAGATCCGCGGGCGGGGCTCGGCGGTCGCGGTGCGGACAAATCGGTGAATGACCAGCTGGTTCCACCAGACCGACGGCGAGAGTGCGGCGATTTTTCCAAAAATGCAGGAATGCTGGAGTCCCAAATAGAGGGAGACCAAGCCGCCCAGAGATGAACCGCCGATGCCGGTGTGTTGCGAACCGGAGAGCGTGCAGTATTCGCGGTCGACGAACGGCTTCACTTCTTCGATCAGGAATTTTGCATAGCGGTCGGCGCGGCCGCCCCCCAGTTTAGGGACCTGGGTGGGAGTGTATTCCCGAATTCGCGCTTTGGTGTTGTACATCCCGACGATGATCAGAGGAGCGACCACGCCAGCTTGAATGTACTGATCCGCGGTCTGCCCGACGTGCCAGTCTTGGCCAGGGATAAAGGAAGTGGCTCCATCGAAGAGATTCTGGCCATCATGAAGATAGAGGACCGGAAAATGGCGCCGGGACCGGTCAGCATATCCGGGCGGCGTGTAAACGATGAGGTCGCGCTGATTGCGAAGAAAGCGCGAGCGGAATTGTTCGTGTTTGCGGAGCTGTCCCGAACTCACGGTGCGATCGTCACCAGAAGATCTTTCGCTTCGACGTGTTGCCCGGAGGTCACCAGCAGCTTCACGACGCTTCCCGAAATAGGTGCATAGATATTGGACTGCATTTTCATAGCTTCGAGTGTCAGAAGTTTTGCCCCGCGTTCCACGAAGTGATTGGCTTCGACGGCGATACCGCTGATGACCCCCGCGCTGGGAGCGGCTACCTGGCCGGGATCGGCGGGGTCGGCCTTGGGATGAGCGCGTTCAACCACCCGCAGCGCGCGGTCGCGCACGTTGACTTCGCGGGGCTGTCCGTTCAATTCGAAAAAGAGCGTGCGTGTGCCATCAGCGTGCGGTTCGCTGATGGTCAGAAACTTGATGATCAGGGACTTTCCGGATTCGATTTCGACATTGATTTCTTCGCCGGACTTCAAACCATAGAAAAATGCGGGCGTGGGCAAAACGGCCACATCCGAGTAGGTCTGGCGAAATTTGTCGTATTTCGCGAAAACGTCGGGATAAAGCAGAGAGCTCAGCAGATCGTCGCGGCGGACGGCATGACCGAGTCTTTTCTCAAGGAGTTTCTGCTCATCTTCCAACTTTGCAGCCTCGAGGTTTGCACCTGGGCGTCCGCGAAGAGGCGCCTGGCCACGCAGGATGATTTTTTGCAGCTTCTTCGGCCAGCCGTCAGGAGGCGTGCCCAGGACTCCAGAAAACATTTCGACAACAGAATTGGGGAAGGACACGTCGTGATTCTCGCCCAGCCTGAGAATATCAACCGGCCGCATCTCCTTGGCCATCAGGAAAAGAGTCATATCGCCGACGACTTTGCTGGAGGGCGTGACTTTGACGATGTCGCCGAAAAGCTCATTCACCTGGGCGTACATTTTTTCGGCTTCGCGCCAGCGATGACCGAGACCCATGGCGGCAGCCTGCTCGCGCAGGTTGCTGTACTGACCGCCGGGAATTTCATGCTGGTACAGACGCGCCGAGCCGGCCTTGGGGCCGGAGTCGAACGGTAGATAGTAAGTGCGAACAGTTTCCCAATAGTCGGAGCATTCGTTTAGCGTGTCCACATCGAGCCGCGTGTCGCGGGGCGTGTGGCAGAGCGCTTCGACGATGGAGTTGAGATTGGGCTGGCTGGTGCCTCCGCTCATAGCGGCGATGGCCGCGTCGGCAACGTCGACTCCGGCGTCGGCCGCTTTCAAAACAGAGGCGGAGTTGATGCCGCTAGTGTCGTGCGTATGAAAGTGGATGGGAACGTCCACTTCCTCACGCAGCGCCTTCACCAATTCGAATGCGGCGTAAGGTTTGCACAGACCGGCCATGTCTTTGATCGCCAGGAAGTGCGTGCCCAGTTTCTCCAACTGTTTGGCCATGGCAACGTAGTATTTCAGTGAGTATTTCGGACGACCTTTGTCCAGGATGTCGCCGGTGTAGCAAATGGCGGCTTCGCAAACGGCTCCGGTTTCTAGTGCAGCGTCGATTGAAACACGCATGTTCTCGATGGAATTGAGCGAATCGAAGATGCGGAAGATGTCGATGCCCTGGGCGTACGCTTCGCGGATAAATTCGATGATGACATTGTCCGGATAGGAGGCGTAACCGACGGCGTTGGCGCCGCGGAGGAGCATCTGGAAACAGATGTTGGGAATATGCTCGCGCAATTCGCGCAACCGCTGCCAGGGGTCCTCGTGAAGGAAGCGCATCGCCGTGTCAAAGGTCGCACCACCCCACATCTCGAGACTGAAGAGATGGGGGACTCGATGCGCGACGGCGCTTGCCGTGGCCAGCAAGTCGAACGTGCGGACGCGCGTGGCCATGAGCGACTGATGAGCATCGCGAAAAGTCGTGTCGGTAATGAGCAGGCGTTTTTCTCTTCGGGCCCAGACGGCGAATTCCTTGGGCCCGAGTTTTTGCAGGAGCTGTCGCGTGCCGGCCGGCGGTTTGCCGGCGGGCTTTGTCGGAACGACCGGTGCTTCTATTTCTTTGGGGATCTGCTTGCCCTTCACTTCCGGATTGCCATTTAAGATGACATCGCCGAGATAGGAAAGCAGCTTGGTGGCGCGGTCGCCGCGGCTGGGGAAACGGAAAAGCTCAGGCGCTTCATCGAGGAAAGAGGTGGTGACTTCGCCGGCGCGAAACTTCGGGTGGTTCACGACATTTTCGACGAAGGGGATATTTGTTTTCACTCCGCGAATGCGGAATTCGCGGAGGGCGCGGTCCATTCGCTGGCAAGCTTCGGGAAGATTTGCGCCCCAGGCTGTGACTTTGACGAGCAGCGAATCGTAATAGGCTGCGAGCATCGCCCCGGCATAAGCGGTGCCGCCATCGAGACGAATGCCGAACCCTGCGGGAGAACGATAGGTGGAGATTTTTCCGTAGTCCGGAGCGAAGTTTTTCTCCGGGTCCTCGGTGGTCACGCGACACTGCAGAGCCGCGCCATTGACGAGAATACTCTCTTGACGCGGCAGCGCCATCGGCGGCTCATATAGTTTGTGACCTTGCGCGATGAGAATCTGCGAACGCACTAGATCGATTCCCGTGACCATTTCAGTCACGGTGTGCTCGACCTGAATGCGGGGATTGACCTCGATGAAATACCACTTCTGCGAATCCACGTCATACAGAAACTCGACGGTTCCAGCATTGCGATAGTTTGCCATACGCGCGAGCTGCACCGCCGCGTCGCATATTTCGCGGCGGATATTCCCGGGGAGATTCGCGGCGGGAGCGACCTCGACTACTTTTTGGTGGCGACGCTGCACGGAGCAGTCGCGCTCGTAAAGATGCAGCAAGTTACCATGATGATCGGCGAGAATCTGGACTTCCAGGTGCCGGGCACGCGGCAAATATTTTTCCAGAAAAACAGATGCATCTCCGAAGGCGGAGCGCGCTTCACTCTGGGCTTCTTCCAGGAGGGCATCGAGCTGGGTGGCGTCATGAACGACGCGCATGCCGCGGCCGCCGCCGCCCATGGCCGCTTTCACAATGACGGGAAAGGCAATCTCTCGCGCAATTTTGTGCGCCTCGGCAGCCGACTTCACCGCATTCTCCGTTCCGGGCAGAACCGCAACGCCCGTTGAAGCGGCCAGTCTGCGGGCGGCGGTTTTATCCCCAAGCAACTCGAGGAGACTCGGCGGCGGACCGACGAAGATGAGGCCGGCCTTTTCGCAGGCACGGGCGAATGCAGGATTTTCGGAGAGAAAACCGTAACCTGGGTGGATGGCGTCGACGCCCCTCTCTTTTGCCAGCGCCACGATTCCCGGAATGTCCAAATACGCTTCGACAGGCCCCTTGCCAGCGCCAACCTGATACGCTTCATCAGCCTTGAAGCGGTGCAGGGCGAGGCGGTCCTCCTGCGAATAAATGGCCACGGTGCGCAAGTCGAGCTCATTGGCGGCGCGGAAGATGCGTATAGCGATTTCGCTGCGATTGGCAGCGAGCAGCTTGCGGATCGGTCTGGTCTTCCTCATCTGTAGAAGCAATCAATGGTCGCGCGAAATTCTACATTGTTTCATGGTGATGACGCGACCCAGTTACAGTTTTTCCGATACAGCAAAGCTATAAACTAGATAGATTAGCCAAAAGAGCGCGGACGTACGTTCCAGGGTAGCGCTAAGGAACTGCCGCACATGGAGAGGCCAGTGAAGAATCAGTGATGCCTGGCGCGGTTGCTACCGCTTTCAGCTGTTGCAGTTGCGTCTGGACTTTGGCCCAGGCCTTGGCGTTGCGCTTCGTCGCATAAGGGGCATCCGGTTCGGCGAAGAAGTGCGAGAGTTCCGCCTTCACCCCGGGCGTGGCACCCACAAAGTTCTTTTCCGCGAGTTTGTCCAGCAATCTGGCGTGCGCTTCATCGTTCAAACGGTATTTCCCGGGACCGGTGCTCTCTCCAACATCGAAATTATCGTTCGGCAAATCGATGCGGCCCTCGCGGATACCCGTCAGCAACTTGCGGTAGCGGTCGAGCGTGGCATTGAAACTGGCTTCAAACATCTGTTCGGTCTGGGGCGTAGGCGTCTTGAACTGCAAGACCTTGAGCGGACCGAACTTCGGAATCAAGGTAAAGAGAAACGCAAGAAAACGCTCGCCCGGACTTGGCTTGCGATAGTCCTTGCCCCATTCGCGTTCATAATTTGATCGCGACAGATTGAACAGAAACTTTCTCTTCGTGGCGTTCGGAATGTCGTCCTTAATCTCGTCTTTCTTCAGGTGCCAGGCGATTCGAGTGGCTTTCGGAATGAGCTTGCTGACATCGCGGCGGTAAGAATTGAGAACCTTGTCTTCGTTCACCAGCACATCTTTCAACTCCAGGCCATACACCTCCAGAAAAGCTTGCTCGAGAACCGGGCGAGAGACCTCGAATCCGATGAAGTCGTGATAGCTGTCCGGGGCGTAGCGTTCCCGCGCGATTTCCAGAACGTCAAAACCAAATTCGGTTTTCACATGGGCCAACCGACTGTCCTCAAAAGAAACGCTGTCGCCAAATCTCTTCCGCAGGCCGGGATACAGAATGGGAACGGCTCGGTTGGTGCCGAGGCGGTGACCGTCGTTGTCCGCGGCGCAGTGCGCGAGCGCACCGAGGGCGAAAGCGTACTCGTTTATATCTTTGGCGTCTCGCAGCAGAGCCTGGATGAAGTCACCACTGCGGATGTAATGCGTGAGGTCGCTGAAAAAGGGGCTGCCGTATGGGTAGTAGCCCATATCTTGAATGATGGCGCCGCCGTAGGCGTAGGCTTGTGCCCTGCTCAAATCCTCCTCGGTCGCCTGCGGGAATTTGTTCACCAGCAGCGGCCTGATGTGCGTCTCCCAAGCCGCATCGATGATGGCCTCATGGGCGAGGACTGCGTAGGCGTGAACGGGTGT
>Ga0209161_10001130_pt1 | contig 21952 bp, 24 predicted proteins | sample GraSoiAngelo_155_FD_186169 | JGI IMG/M metagenome (GOLD analysis project Ga0209161, IMG submission 186169) | Grasslands soil microbial communities from the Angelo Coastal Reserve, California, USA - 14_1009_13_30cm (SPAdes) (version 2) | ecosystem: Environmental > Terrestrial > Soil > Grasslands... | reverse complement strand
GCTGGCGACCGCGGCGAACACCGAGTCGCTGGTGCGCTACGGGTCGCTCGTCGCGGGCCACGTCATGAATCCCGCGACGGGGTGGCCGGCCCACGCGCTGCGACAGGCCGCGGTGGTCGCGCGGACGGCCGTGGCGGCGGACGCGCTGTCGACGGCGATGCTGGTCTCGGGGCGCGAGCCGGTGGGGGTGTTGCGGTCCTACTCGGTCTGAGCCCTGTGATCCCCGGGGTTGCGCCCGAGGTCAGCCGGGACCCGGAGGCAACTTGACGCCGGGCGCGAGCCCGGGGTCTCCGGGAGGCTTTCGGATCAGCCCCCCAATCGCCTCCCTGAGCTCTTCGATCCCCAGTTTCTCCCGCGCGCTCGTCACGATCACCTGATCCTCGTCGACCTCCAGTGTGGCTCGCAGCTCACGCTCGCGGTGCGCCCGCGCGGTCCGGGCCACCGCGTCGCTCTTCGTGAGCGCCGCGAGCACGGGGGTCTCGCGCTCGGCGAACAGCTCCTGCATCGCGCGGTCGTCGTCGGAGGGTTCGCGGCGGATGTCGAGCAGCCAGAGGACGCCCGCGAGCCGGGGGCGGTCGAGCACGTGTGTGATGAGGAGCCGAAACGCCCGGCGGTCGGTCTGGGAGGCTCGGGCGTAGCCGTAGCCGGGGAGATCCAACAGGTACAGGGAGCGGGGAGCAGAGAGCAGGGAGCGGTGACCGCGGTCTCCTGCTCCCTGCTCCCTGCTCCCTGCTCCCAGGGCATACACGTTCAGCATCCGCGTCTTGCCGGGGGTTCCAGAGATCTTCGCTATCCGCCGGCCCGCCAGGGCGTTCAAGAGGCTGGACTTTCCGACGTTGGAGCGGCCGAGCAACGCGACTTCGGGGAGGGCGGGAGCGAGTAGGACGTCGGCCCGGGGGAAGGAGCCGAGGAAACGGGGTTCGGGAGCGGAGGCGGTCAGGCTTCTTTCTTCTGGCGCACGCGCTCCGTGACGAGCAGTGGCTGCCGGCCTTCGGAGACGCACTCGGCCGTAATGGCGACTTCGCGCACGTCGTCGCGGCTCGGCAGGTCGAACATGATGTCGGTCATCATCTCTTCGAGGATGGCGCGGAGGCCGCGGGCGCCCGTGCCCCGCTTGATCGCCTTCTGGGCGATCGCTTTGAGCGCGTCCTTCTCGATCGTGAGGCGCACGTCCTCGAGCTCGAACAGCTTCTGGTATTGCTTGGACAGAGCGTTCTTGGGCTCGATGAGGATGCGGATGAGCGCGTCCTCGTCCAGCGAGTCGAGCGGCACCGCCACCGGGAGCCGGCCGACCAGCTCGGGGATCAGCCCGTAGCGCAGCAGGTCGTCGGGCTCCACGTCGATGAAGGGGTTCTTCTTGAGCTTCTCGGGCTCCCCTTTCGCGACCTCTTCCTTGGTGAAGCCGATCTGGCGCCGCCCGGTGCGTGACTCGATGATCTTCTCGAGCCCGTCGAACGCGCCGCCGCAGACGAACAGGATGTCCTTCGTATTCACCTGGATGTACTCCTGCTGCGGATGCTTGCGGCCGCCCTGGGGCGGCACGCTCGCCACGGTCCCCTCGAGGATCTTGAGGAGCGCCTGCTGCACGCCCTCGCCCGACACGTCCCGCGTGATGCTGGGATTCTCGGACTTGCGGGCGATCTTGTCGATCTCGTCGATGTACACGATGCCGCGCTCGGCCTCGGAGACGTTGAAGTCCGCGGCCTGGAGCAGCCGGACGAGAATATTCTCCACGTCCTCGCCGACGTAGCCGGCCTCCGTGAGCGTGGTCGCGTCGGCGATGGTGAAGGGGACATCGAGGATGCGCGCCAGCGTCTGGGCGAGGAGCGTCTTGCCCACGCCGGTCGGGCCGATGAGCAGGATGTTCGACTTGTCGAGCTCGACCTCGACCTCGCGCCCCTGGTGCGAGTTGATGCGCTTGTAGTGGTTGTACACGGCGACGGCGAGGGTCTTTTTGGCCTTCTCCTGCCCGATCACGTACTGGTCCAGCACGTCCTTGATCTCGGCCGGCGTCGGGACCTGCGTGATCGCCTCGGAGACCTCTCGCTCCTCGTCCTCCGCGAGAATCTCGTTGCAGAGCGCGATGCACTCATTGCAAATGTAGACGGACGGTCCGGAAATGAATTTCCGGACCGAGTCCTTCGACTTGCCGCAGAAGGAGCAGCGGAGGTGCTTATCGTGGGACATCTGACCCTAGTATGGGAAAGACGCGTGCCCGGCGCAAGCCGTCACTTCTTCTTCCCGTCGTCGATCTCCTGGAAGTTGGCGATTACGTGGTCAATTAGCCCGTATTCCTTGGCCTCTTCGGCCGACATGAAGCGGTCGCGGTCCATGTCCTTCTCGATCTGCTCCACCGACTTGCCCGTATGCTTGGCGTACAGCTCGTTGAGCTTGCCGCGCAGGTACAGGATCTCGCGCGCCTGGATCTCGATGTCGGCGGCCGTGCCCTGCGTGCCGCCGGACGGCTGGTGCATCATGATGCGCGCGTGGGGCAGTGCCTGGCGCTTCCCCTTGCGGCCGGCGGCGAGCAGGAACGACCCCATCGAGGCCGCCATCCCCATGCAGATCGTGTTCACCGGGGCGCGCAGGAACTGGATCGTGTCGTAGATCGCCATCCCCGAGGAGACGAGGCCGCCGGGCGAGTTGATGTACAGGTAGATGTCCCGCTCCGGGTTGTCCGCGTCGAGGAACAACAGCTGCGCGATGATGATGTTCGAGACTTCGTCGTTGATCTGCGTGCCCAGGAACACGATGCGGTCCATGAGCAGCCGGCTGAAGATGTCATACGTGCGCTCACCACGGCTGGAGCGCTCGATAATGTAGGGCGGATAAATCTGGCTCGTCGTCACGTCTGCTCCACGGTGGATTGCGAGAGAAGAAACGCGAACACCTTCTCTTCGGTAAGGCCGCGCTCCAGATCGCGCAGCCGCTTGCCCTTCTCGAGGGCGGCGCGCACCTCCGCGACCGGCGTCCCGCGCCGGGCTGCGACCTCCTGGAGCCTCTGCTCGAGCTCCGCCTCGGTCGCCCGCAGGCCGTGGTGCTCCACGACCCAGTCCAGGATCAGGTCGCGCCGCACCTGCGCCTCGGCCACAGGCCGGAATTCCTGCGCGAAGTCGGGCCAGCGGTCCTCCGGGATCCCGTAGGCCTGGGCGTATACGGCCAGCGCGCGCTCCACCAACGGTCGCGGCGCCACGATGCGGTTGGCCTGCACGATCTGGTCGATCAGGTCCCGGCGCAGCTGGGCGTCCGCCTCGCGCTCGACCTCCTTCTCCAGATCCTCCCGCACGACCTTGCGGAGCGCCTCGAGCGACTCGAAGTCCCCCACCTCGCGGGCGAACGCGTCGTCGAGCTCGGGCAGCTGCTGCCGCTTCACCTCGTGCAGCGTGAGGCGGATGTCGCGCGGCTGCCCCCGCTTCGCCTCCTCGGGGAAGTCGCTCGGGAACCGGACGGTGGCGTCGACCGTCTCGCCGGCCAGCAGGCCCATGATTCGCTCTTCGACCTCCGGGATCGCGCGCCCCTCGCCGAGCACCAGCTGATAGGGTTGGGGATCCTTGACGGCCTCACCTTCGCGAGTCGCGATCGTCACCTGCACCAGGTCTTTGGGCTTGGGCTTGTCCCCCGCGACGGGCGTCCACGGGGCCTTCTGCTCTCGCAGCTCGTTGAGCTGGGCGAGCACCCGGTCTTCGGTGACCTTGGGAACCGTGCGCTTCAGGTGGAACTTGCCCGTCCGCTCGAGCGTGAGCTCGGGCTTCACCTCCACGTGGAACTCGAAGGTGACCGGGGTCCCGGCGTCCCACTTGAGATTGTGGATGTGGGGATCCGCGATCGGCTTAAGCGCCTCCTGCGCGAGCGCCGCCTTCCAGCTTTCGCGAATCAGCTCCTCCAGCGTCTGCTGCCGGATGTCGTCGGCGAACTGCCGCTTCACGAGCGCCGCAGGCGCTTTCCCCTTACGGAACCCGGGAAGCCGGGCCCGCCGCTGGTAGGCGGTGGTGGCGCGCGCCTCCGCCTCCTGCACCTGCTCGACCGGCACGGTGACGGCGAGCGAGGCGGCGCCGGGCTCCTCACCGGTTTTCTTGATCAGGATGGTCGGCATCTGACAGGAAATGTAACTAGTGCGGCCGCTCCCCCGCCTTGATATCGTCGTAGCGCACCACGCTGATCGCCCCGTCCGGCTCGAGCACGGCGAGCATCACGTCCGAGACGTTCGCCACGCCATGCTCGCGCAGGGCCTGCCGCAGCTCGTCGTGCGTGATCCCGGCGCGCACGCAGTGCTCCTGGAGGATCTTTCCGTCGTGGACGAGCATGATACCCTCGCCCGCGAGCAGCTTGGCGACTCCCCGGCTCCGGAGCCGCCACCAGTCAATCACCCGGTGCCAGCCGATCAGCACACCGGCGGCCACCAGTCCGCCCGCGAGACTCGTGTCCGGGCCCACCATCGCGTTTTGGACCGCGTTCGCGATGATGAGCAGCAGCACGAGGTCGAACGTGGACATCTGGCCGAGTTGGCGGGTGCCGGTGAGCCGGAGCCCGACGAGCAGGGCGAGGTAGACGACGGACGTGCGGAGCGCGACGTCGAGCAGGGTGTGCCAGGAGGCGGTCACGGCTCAGGTGGCTCCGAGGCACATCGGCCTAAAGTACGAGCCGTGACCGTGCGTGCAAGTGACCCACGGTCCGGGTCGGAAAACAACACCGACCGCCAACGAGGAGCCACAACGGTCGTGAGCCGTGTCACTCCGCCCGGAATGGCCGGAGGTCTATAGTGACGGCGAGCCGGCAGACACTATGGCTCTGAGCAAGCCCCGTTGCGCCTGCGAGGTGGCCGACGGGGCTTGGTGTTTCATGCGATCTCTCGCGCCCATGGTGCAGTCTACCGCAGGTATACCGATTCGAAGGAGGACTCATGCGTTTCACATTCCACATGGCCGCCGCTGTCGCGGCGGCGCTGAGCGCGACGGCGGTCGCCGCCGCGCAGCAAGCCGCGACGGGCAATGGCGCGCCCAGCGGCTCGCATTACAATCTCAACATCATCGGCGTGTCGCACGACAAGAATCCCAACATGAATGGGAACGGGGCCGGCAACGTCATCTTCGTTGACCTCGGGACGCGCACCGGCGACGCCGTGACCACGAAGATTCTGCTCAGTCAGGCGGCCGACGGCGTGTTCGACGTGCTCGACAAGAATGGGACCGACGGCGAAGCCTCTTTCGCCCTCCCCCTCCCAGGCACCTACACCGTCTGGGCGCGCGCGCTCGGCACGCCGGGCGGACAGTCCAAGATCGCGACTTGCGCGACGTTCGTCGATCCCCTCACGGGCATGCCGACGATCCTGTGCTCGACCGAGAATGAGGTCTTCGTGCGCGGCACGGGCAAGAGCAAATTCCGCGACGTGACCAGCGCGCTCACGACCATTACCCTGGTAGCGGGGAGCCCGGCCGAGCTGGCGTGCGGCACGCCGACCGTGAGCCTGTTCGCTACCTGCCTGCAGGACTTCCTCTGGCAGTACGACAACAACGGGCTGAAGCTGCTGCAGGTGCGGTTCTACCCCTCCTGACACGGAACAGTCGGTCGGCGCCCCGCTGTGCTGGGGCGCCGACTGGCCCGTGATCGACCGTGCTGCGACGCGGTCATCGCACGTCGTACAGCGTGATCGGTTTCCCCAGCAGATACTTGTCGAACCAGTTCAGGATGTGCTGCAGCCGCTCCACCCGGTGTACCGGCTTGCCGGAGCGCGACAGCTCGTGCGACTCGCCGGGGAAGCGGACCTGCACGGTGGTCTTGCGCAGGTACTTGAGGGCGCGGAACATCGCTTCGCCGCCCTGGTTGGGCGGCGCCCGGAGATCCTCCTCGCCCAGGATGAACATCAGGGGCGTCGTCACGCTGTCCGCGTAGCGCACGGGTGAGCGGGCGAGGAACTCCTGGGGATCGCGGAACGGGGTGGAGCGGAACCACGACGGCTGGAAGAGCGTGAAATCGGCCGTGTACCAGAAGCCCAGCCAGTCGGCCACGTCGCGCTGCGACACGGCGGCCGCGAAGCGGTGCGTGTGCCCGACCGCCCAGTCGGTGAGCAATCCGCCGCCCGAGCCACCCGTGACACCCAGCTTGGTCGAGTCCACGTACCCGCGACGGATCACGGAATCCACCGCGATCATCAGGTCGCGATAGTCGTCACCCGGGTACTTGTACTGGATGATGTTGCCGAACTCTTGCCCGTACGTGGTGCTGCCCCGCGGGTTGGGATAGAGCACGACGTACCCTTTGGCGGCCATCCACTGCATCTCGTGGAAGAAGATGTATCCGTAGGCCGTGTGCGGCCCTCCATGGATGTTGAGGATCAGGGGATACTTCTTCCCGGGTGCGAACCCGACGGGCTTCATGATCCATGTCTCGATCTTCTTCCCATCGAAGCTCGTGTACCAGACGTCCTCCGGCGTGACGAGCTGCCGCTTCGCGAAGAGCGAGTCGTTGACGCGCGTGAGCTGGGTAAGGCGCTTCGTCTGCCCGTCGAGCGCATACACGTCGGGGAGGTGGGTGGGGTCGCCGATCGTGAGCGCGAACCGGCGCGCGTCGGGCGTCGCGGTGTACGCGAGCACCGCGTGGTCTCCCGTAGTGAGGGGCTCACGCGCTCCGCTCTGCGCGTCGAACCGCACGAGGTTCGAGCGGCCGTGCTCGGTGGTCGCCACGATCACCGCCTTGCCGTCCGCGGTCCAGATGGTGGGGCTCGAGCCTCCCCCGCCGCGCGGCGGCGCCTGGTCGCCGATTACGTCGGTTCCCATGTCGAAGTCGTAGTCGGCGGTGAGGTTCTTGGCTCGACCGTCCCGCGACACGAACAGGTCGGCCTGATTGTAGGAGCGGGCCGCTCGCGGGTTGAGCCAGCCGCGGAATGCGACTGCCTTGCCGTCGGGCGCGGGAGCCGGGCCGAACACGGGGCCGTCGATGTCCACGACGGTGTCCAGAGCGCTCCCCCCGCCCGCGACCGGGACGGAGTAGACGTTGTTGTCGGGGGAATAGTAGTACGACTCCTTCCTGCGATCGGAGACGAAGTAAAGTCGCGCCCCGTCGCGGCTCCATTGCGGCGCCTCCTCGTCGAACGCGCCGGACGTCACCTGGCGCGGCTTCGCCGGCTCGTCGCCCGGCATGCCGGCCGGCACGGTCCAGATGTGGGTGTGCTCCGTCGCGTCGAGATATCCTGCGTCGTCAGCCCTGAACTCGGCCAGCGTGATGATCCGGACGTCGCTCTTCGGCTCTTCGGTTTTGTCCTTCTTCGCAAGGTCCTCGGGCGTGGTGGTGCTCGTGAAGGCGATCGTCTTCCCGTCGGGCGACCACACCGCCGCGGACGCGCCTTTGGGAAGGTCGGTCAGCTGTTGCGCCTCGCCACCCCCCAACGGCAGGAGATAGAGCTGCGGCCGGCCGTCCTTGGGACGCAGGAACGCGAGCGTCGAGCCGTCGGGTGACCAGCGCGGCGCGCCGTCGCGCGGACCGGCGGTGAGCCGGCGGGGGGGCGACGCGCCGTCGGTGCCCACGATCCAGAGGCTCGTCTCGTACCCGTCGTGCTTCACGTTCACCGTCACGACCACGTAGGCCGCCTGGCGGCCGTCGGGGGAGATCTGGGGACTCGCCACCCAGCGGAACGCGAACAGATCGCTGTCCGAGATGGCGCGCTGCTGCGCGGTGAGCGACGCCACGCCACAGATGACGGCGAGGGCCAAGAGGAGGCCGGGGCGCATGCCTCAGTTCCCCGTCGGCTCGGGGACGGTCGGCAGCGGATAGGCGTTCCGCAGGGCCGCGAGATACTCCCCGTAGAGACCTTGCAACCCGTCGAATTCCCGCTTCACCGCGGCCCGATACGGCGCGTCGGTCACGAAGTGATACAACACCGCCGCCATCGCTTGCGCATCCACCAGGAAGCCGTGATGGCCGACCGCGCCGAGCGCGTCCGCCTCCATCTCGAACGTGTGATAGCCGCCGTTCGAGCTGTGGGCGGTGAGCCCGACGCCGGGGATCTGCGTCGCCACGCTGCCCGTCTCCTCGTACGGGAGCGGTCGCCCCGGCTCCGGTTCGACCTTGGTCGCGCCGAATCGCTTGAGGTATGCGAACGCCACCTCGTTGAGCGCCGCCACCGAGATGCCGTTGCGGGACGACGAGTCCACGTCGATGCGCACCTTGGTTCCGGTCGCGAGAGCCGCGCCCCGCGCGGCGTCGTTCACCCGGTCCGTCACCTGCGCGAGGTAGACCGGATCGGGGTAGCGGATCCAGAATTCCGCCACGGCGCGGTCGGGCACGACGTTGGGCGCCTTCCCGCCCTCGGTGATGATCCCCTGGATCTTGGTCTCGGGGCGCAGGGTCTTCCGCAGGCCGTCGATATGATTGAACAGCTCGATCACCCCCATCAGCGCGTCCCGCCCATCCCATGCCTGGAGCTGGTGCGCCGGAGCCCCCGAAAAGGTGTAGTGCATCACATTGATGTTCATGCAACAGCTGCCGAAGCCGGGGCCGGGCGCTTGTGTCGCGGTGGACGAATGGGAGCGGACCAGGACGTCCGCGCCTTTGAAAACGCCCGCCGTGTACATCACCGTCTTCGCGGCGGGCGACGCGAGCTCCTCGGCCGGCGTGCCGTACACCGTCACGGTGCCCGGCGTCTTGGAACTGGTGAGGAACTCCGCCATCGCGACCGCGGCCGCGAGGCCGACAGGCCCCTGGGCACTGTGCTGATCGCCGTGGAAGTCGCGGCTGGTACCGCGCAGCGCGTCGTACTCGACGACGACGCCGAGCTTCGGGCCGGGCGTGCCCGTGCGATCGCGTGCCACGAAGGCCGTCTTGAGACCGGCCACGCTCATCTCCACCTCGAACCCGTGCGCCGTGAGGTAGTCGGTGAGGATCTTCACCGAGCGCTCTTCTTTCCACCCGGTCTCCGGGTGGCGCGTGATGTCGTCGGCCATCGCGAGCAGCTCCTTGTCCATCAGCTCGTTAGCGCGGGCGACCACTGCGTCGCGGCGTGGGTCGCGCGCCCCCGTGAGCCGGGTGACGAGCTGCGGCAGGGCGAGCGAGCGCTCGAGCTCGTTCATGCGGCGGATGACGTCCGCGGCGGCGGTCTTCTCGGTTGGCGTCTCCTGGGCGGCGAGTGGGGCGACGGCGAGGGCGACGACGACAACGACTGGGAGCGACAGGGCGGAGCGCATCGGGTCTGACCTCTGCTCGAGCGGTGGAACGGGAGGTGTGGCAGGGCCCGCAGGAAGTTACGGAGCCCGGCGTCGGTGGCAATGGGCTCAACCGACGACTGTGCAACTGGTTAGCGCGCTGGCCGGGTGGCTCCCGTATTGCGATCCACGTCGTCCCTCCCATTTTGTAGACCGGCCTTGGCCTCAGGTGTTGTGACTATGCTGCCCGCTCGCCCAGTCGTACGGCTCGCGTTGGTGGTCGTGGGCGGGATGGCCGCCCTGGCCTGCGGGTTCGCGGACGTATTTCGCCCTGCCGGACCCGAGTCGGTGACCATCGTCTATGTGGGCGACACGATCCTCCGCCGCGACAGCACGGTGCCGTTCAGCATCGTGGTCGAGGCGCGCGGCACGCCGCTCGACCGACCTCACCTCACGATGTGGTCGTCGGACACCAGCCTTTTCGATCTCACCGCAGGGCAGGACTCGCTACTAGCCAAGTCGAAGAACGGCACCAGCACGCTCATGATTCGGCTCGAGAGCTCCATTCTCACAGACAGCGCGCCCACGCTGGCCCAGTCCATCAAGGTCCAACCGTGAAGTGCTTCCAGTGCGGGGCGGAGGTCCCGCCGCCGGCCCGGTTCTGCGGGCTCTGTGGCACGCTCGTGGGCGACCCGCACGACGCGACGCTCATGGTGCCGCCCGAGAGCGGCGACGACCTGCTACAGCGCCTCCGGATGGTGCTCGCCGGGGAATACGAGGTGGAGCACGAGCTGGCGCGCGGCGGCATGGCCGTGGTGTTCAAGGCGACGGAGATCGGGCTGCGACGCGTGGTGGCACTCAAGGTGCTTCCGCCGGAGCTCGGCCTCACGGCCCGCGCCGCCGAGCGCTTCAAGCGCGAGGCGCGCATGGTGGCGGAGATCGATCATCCGAACATCATCCCCGTGTACCGGGTCGGCCAGATCGGTGGCATCCTGTTCTTCGTGATGAAGTTCATCGAGGGGAAGTCGCTCGACGCCATCCTCCAGGAACAGGGCGCGCTCTCCGTGCGCGTGACCTTGTATGTGCTGCGCGCGGCGGCGCGCGCGCTTGCGTATGCCCACGCGTGCGGCATCGTCCACCGCGACGTAAAGGGCGCGAACATCCTCGTCGATTCGGACGGGCGCGTGATGGTGTCCGACTTCGGCGTCGCCCTGCGCTCGTCGGACGTCACCCTCACAGCCGACGGCACGGTGATCGGGACGCCGCCGTTCATGAGCCCCGAGCAGTGCGCCGGCCGGCGTGCCGGGCCGCAGAGCGACCAATACTCCCTCGGCATCGTGGCCTTCCAGATGCTCGCCGGCTCGGTGCCGTTCCACGCGGACACGCTCGCCGGTGTGATGCACCATCATTTCTTCACTCCGGTGCCCGACCTGACGCTGGCCCGCGACGACGTGCCGGCACGCCTGCTGGACGTGGTGCGGCGGGCCCTGAACAAAGATCCCGATCGACGGTTCAAGACGACGCGCGAGATGCTGACGGCCATCGAGGCGGCGGCGTTCAGCGAGCGGGACCGCCAGAAGAGCGAGCGGACCCTGCAACACCTCGTGCAGGGTCGCGCCGTCAGGAAAATCACGACGCGCGGGCTGCCGCCGCTCGCCGAAATGCCGACACTCGCGACGCAGGCCCTTCCGGCGATCCCCACCCGGTCCCGGCGCCTGACCTCGACCGTACGGCTCGCGGGACTCACGGCCGTCGGCCTGGTAGCCGTCGGCGCGGTGTGGTTGCTCGGCCGACCGTCCCGCGCGCCGGCCCCCGCCGTCGGCGCGCCATTCGACTCGACTTCACGCCGCCCCGCGCCGGCGCCGCCGTCGCGGCCGGTGGTCCGCCGCGCGGCGCCACCGACTGGCAGGCTCCGGCTGCTGACGACGCCTCCCGATGCTGAGATCTTCATCGATGGACGTCGGGTCGGCATCGGCAGCGTGTTCGATGAGGTGCCGATCTCCCCTGGGGCCCGGCACCTCGAGGTTCGTGCCCCGGGCTACGAGACGTTCGATACGACGGTGGTGATCGACGCCGGCGGCACGCTATCGCTCAAGCGCGTCACGCTACGCAGCCGCGGGACGGGATGAGGCGACTCGTGTGGGCGGTTGTCCTGGCGGCCGGTGCCGCACCTGCACTCGCCGCGCAGGGCAGCACGGCGGAGCTGCTGGGGCAGGCGCACCAGTTCTACGAGGGACTCGAAGTCGAGCGAGCGTTGCCGCTGCTGCGCCAGATCATCTCTCCCAACTGGCCGTTCGAGGTGACACGCGACCAGCGTGTCGACGCGTACAAATACCTCGGCGCCTGCCTTGCGGTCGCGGGGAAACGCGACTCGGCCGTCCTGTACTTCCGCGCGGCGATCGAGCGGGATCCGTTCACCGACCTCGATCCGAGCCTGTTCACGCCCGCCCAGCTCGCGACCTTTGCCGAAGCCCGGCGGCGCACGCTGGCCGTCGCCGTTCGCCCCGTCCAGCGGGGCCGAGTTGACCCACGCACGGCCCGAGTCACGTTTACCGTCGTCGCCACCCACCCCGCGCTCGTGGACGTGAAATTGTCCGCCATCGGCGCCGGCTCGCCGCTCCCGCTCTTCCAGGGCACCATGGACGGCGTGCGCGAGATTGCCTGGGACGGCCTGCTCGCCGACCGGCGACTCGCGCCGGCGGGGCGTTACACGCTGGGGGTCGTCGGACGCAGCCGGGTGACCGGCGCATCGGACTCTGCCCGGGTGTACTTCGACCTGCGGCACGAGGTCGCGGCGCTCGAGGACACGCTTCCCGGGCTCGATCGGCGAGCGGTGCTCCCGGAGCGGATATCGGTGGACGCCGCGCGGCGCGACGTGGCCAAGGGATTGGGCGTCGCCGCGGCCGCGCTCCTCATCACCGGCGCGGCCAACGGGGACCTCGGCGCGGGTGAGCGGGGAGGGGCGGACGTCATCGCGGCGGCCGCCGCGGTCACCGGCGTCGTCGCGTTCCTCGTACACCGACGGCACGGCGCGATCCCGGAGAACGTCGCCGCGAACGCCCGCCGCCGCGTCGAGCGGGACTCGGCGAACGCCAGGGTCCGGGGGCGCAACGCCGACCGGATCGCGGCCACCGTGCTGCTCGTCTCCCCCGCCGCTGGCGAGGGCACGGCGCCGTGAGGGCAGCCGGTGTGATCGCGGGCGCGATCCTGAGCGCCGCGCCGGCCGCCGCGCAGCGCGCGTTGACCGTCGCGCCGCTCGTGTCCCTCGCCGAGCACCGGGTCGACGCAGGTTTCGGCGTCGAGCGCTCGCTCGGTCCGATCCTCGGGGGGGTGGGCACCGTTCGTTTCAGCCCGCGGGTCACCGTGGCGGTGCACGCCCTCGGTGGGTCGCTCTTCGGCTCGCAAGGCGTCCTCGATCGCGACGTGGGTGAGCTCGGCGTGGAGGCCAGCGTGATCACGGTCCCGTGGCTCGCCCTCGAAGCCGGAGCGACGCGCCGAGCCTATTCGACGAAGCTCGGTCGTCAGACCTGGACTTTGGTGGGCCTCGGCGCCACGGCCCGGATGGCGTTCGCCGGGAATGCCATCCATGGCGTGTGGCGGGCGGCGCTCCTGCCCGCGGTGTCCGCGAGCGGACTGCGGGGTCCGGACAGGGCGTTCCGCGCCGCGACCGGCCTCGCGTACCGCGTCCGCACGACGACCCTGGGTGTGGAGTACTCCCTGGAGCGCTACGATTTCCCCGCGGCGGCGGGGGTGCGCCGTCTGGAGCAGCTGTCCGCGTTGACTCTGCTCCTCGAGCTGCGGCTCCGTTAGGGCGCGCCCTCTTGCTCCCGGCGTCCGCCGCGCCATACCTTGGGCCGTGAGCCTGAAGATCGTTTTCAACGGCCAGGAGTACGACAGCGTCGACGCGATGCCGCCCGACGTCCGCAAGGAGTACGAGGTGGCGCTCGAGACGCTCAGGAAATCCGGGGGCGAGGAGATCCTGTCGGTGCTGCAGCGCGATATGGGCGTGACAGGAACGCACATCAAGGCCACCTTCCGGGAGATCGTCGTCGACGGGAAGAAGTACGCCAGCGTCGAGGCGATGCCGCCCGACGTCCGGCGAACGTACGAGCACGCGATGGCGCGGCTCGCCCCGAGCGGGGCGACCGGACGGCCGCCCGTCGCCCCCGCCGCTCGAGCGGTCCGGCCGCCGCCGATCGGTGACGACGCGGAGGCGCCGGGCGGCGGGTTGTGGCGCATTGTGTTGTGGATCGGCATCGGGGCCGCGGCAGCCTGGTGGCTGCTCCGCCGCGGGTGAGTTGAGTGTCCGCACCCGCAGCCCCCGGGCAACGTTGGGCGCGCCTGCGCCGGGACATCCAGAGCGTGCTGCGCCGCGGTGCGTGGTACGTGGTCCGGAACCTCGGGCCGGACGAGGCGGTGCTCGAGGTGGACAACGCGACGGTTCGCGTTCCCCGGGACTCCCTGGAGATCACCGAGACCCGTCCGAACCGGTGGACGATCGTGCCGCGGCCCCACGACGCGGACAAGCTGCCCGAGAGCTGGGGCTACTTCTATGTCGTGTGCCCCAACTGCGCGACGCGGGCACCGGTGGGCCGGCCGTCCGGTGAGAAGCGGTGCACCCGCTGCGAGCAGTCGTTCGCCGTCGCCTGGGACGAGCGGTACCTCAGGACGACCTGAGCCCCTTGAGCTTGGTTGGGCCACACGCTTAAGATGCCCGCCATGGTCCGTGGCCCGACACCGATCAACATCCTCCTCGTCGAAGACGACCCGAGCGACGTCGACCTGACCCGGCGCGCGCTGCAGCGCGCCAAGCTGCAGAACCGCGTCTGGATCGTGGGGGACGGTGTGGAGGCGCTCGCGTTTCTGCGGCGCGAGGGGCCGCACCGCGGCGTGCCCCGACCCGACCTCGTCCTCCTGGATCTGAAGCTCCCTAACCTGGACGGCCGGGACGTCCTGATGCGGATCCGGGAGGAGCCGCGGTGGCAGCGGCTCCCGGTCGTGGTCCTCACGGGATCGGATACCGAGCACGAGCAGCTGGCAGCGCTCGCCGCCGATGGCTTCCTCACCAAACCGGTAGACTTCGCGCGCCTCGAGGCGGTGATTCGACGGATTGCGGGGCTGGGGTGGGCGATCGTGAGAACGGCGCCCGCCGAGCGCTAGGCCATAACGACAGCTTGCTGAGCGGGCTCCATCTCAAAACTCCCACGACATTTGCCGCAGCGCATTCGCGCCGGCGGCTGCCCGACCGCGACGCGTTCGGCGCAATTAGGGCAGACGGCGTAGCGTTCACGGGCAAGGAAGGTCCAGCGGTCGGGGCGGGTGTGTGTGAGTTCAAGGTATGCGAGCGGGATGATCACGCCGCGGCGGCGCACCACCAGGACCGCTTCGTCCGGTGCGACGCTCAATACGGGGTACCACGCGCCGCGGCGCAGCTCGCAGCGCCGCACCTCTTCGCGTAGCCGGGCCCACCGCTCTGCGGACAATGTGTCGAGAGGTTGCGTTGTCACTTGTTGCGCCTCCGCTGCATGGGTTGTACTCCACACCTGCGCCGGAAAATGTGACGTGCGTCACGCAACCCGTCAAGACGCCCCCGGGGAGCTTTGTGTCGCGTCGGCGACACTCGGATAGGATCAGCGACCGAGCGGGCGCCGGCCCGCGGCCACGCCGCGCAGCGCCGCCAGATCGCGCACGTCCACGGCTCCCCGCTTCGACGCCGTCAGGCCAGCCCGAGCGAGCCGGCGGAGCTGCCGGTTCGTGGTCTGGCGACTCAGGCTGGCGAACGCGGCGATGAGGTCTTGGCCGACTTCGAGCCGCGCGCCGGGCGCCGAGCCCGGGGCGGCGGAAAGCCGCTCGAGTAACAACAGGAGGGTATGCGCCACACGGCGCAGGGGATCGCGCAGCGCGAGCATCGCGAGGCGGTCCAGGGGCGCGCTGGACCCGTACGTGTCCGAGGAGGCGAGCGAGCGGGCGAGGGGCGGATGCGCGGCGACCAGCCGCTCGAACACGTCGGTGGGCAGCTCCAACGTGGTCGTCCGGACGAGCGCGGTGGCGTACGGGCTCTCCAAGGCCGGCGTAGGGTCCCACAGCCAGGGGGGGAGCAGACGACCGGGGCCGAAGACCTCGAGGAGCGCGGGCGTCAACCGCCCGGCGGCCACGCGAAGCCCGATCGCGCCGTCGCGGATGTAGATGTGGAGCCGCTTCAGTCGCTCGGGGGTGTCCCCCCCCAGCCGCTCACCCGGCACGTACTGGCGTGTCTCGACATCGGGCAGCTTGACGATTTCGCTCGCAACCAGCTCCAACCCCATAAGTCCTGACCACAGAATCCGTTGCGGCCAAACCCTGTCAAGATTGGGGCCGCGCGGCGGCCTCCGTTCCTGTGCGGGACCAGAGCGCGAACGCGCCGGTTGTTTGTCGTTGAGACGACACACCAGTGGACGGCCAACGACGTCGCGTGGGCGCGGCTGGCACTGCGCGAGTGTTGCGGTGACGACACGGGGTGTGGCTGTGCATCTTGTGCAGTTCGGTGCCGGTCCACATTATCACGGACCTGGAGTGGCGCGTTCCGCGCCGGGCAGGAGCAACGACGGTGGTCAGCGCAAGCAGAGCCGCAATGCCACACGACGCGTCCGAGGAGTTCCGGCGCTGCCTCCGAGAGCGTGTGCGGTTGGTCCGGGAGCTCGCGGGGCTGCGAGCCGGCTTCGCGACCGTCGCCGAGCACTACGAGCGAGTCCTCCGCAGTCTGCAGGCGCTCGGCGTCGAGCTCGGGATCAGCCCCATGGACATCGGTCGTCCGACGGACCCCGATTGGGGTCCGGCGACACTGCTGGTGTATGGCGACGAACGCTTCCTCAAGCACGAGCAGTCGGTGATCGATCAGCTGTTGCACCAGCTGCCGTGACGGGCCCGAAGGCACCCATGAAGGCCGATCACGCGAACGGACTGGTCGAACGAGTCCAGGCTGGCCTCGCCGGGCGTGAGCATCTGCTGGGCCGAGACTTTGACTGTCACGCTGCTGCCCGGCGGATAGCGGATCGCTATCTGAATGCTGCCGACGGCGTGTCCGGGTTTTGGATCGCGCGCCCCCGCTGGACCGACGGGGGGCGCCCGACACGAGCGATATTCGAAGTGTTGCGCTCCGATGGGCGCGTGGGCGTGTGGGACGCGTTGACGCTCCGGGAAGGCGAGGAGATTGCCCACGTCCTCACGACCCTCTTGCCGTGACCTCACCCGCGGCAAACTGCTCCGTCAAATAGCGCTCATCCCACGCCACAACGAAGACGCCCCGGCAGCGGGGGCACGCCAACGTTGCGGGGCTCCCCCTTAGGGGAGAGCGGGCGCGACACGCGGGGCAGACGGCATAGGGCGCGCCGAGCTCGGGGGGCAGCTTCGCGGCGTCGCGCGGCCGCGGGACGACCGACCAGCGGTGGGGCCGGCCGACGAGCACGTCGAGCAGGTGCCGCGGTACGGGGACCGGGCAGTGCTGCACGTCGAGGAAAATGTCCGTGGGCGTGAATCGCGTGACGCGATACCACGTGCCTCGGCGCAGTCCGCAGTCCACTTCCAAGCGTAACCGCGCCCACGCCAACCGGAGTTCTTGGAACGTTTGATCCATCGGGTCGCCCTCAAGGTGCCTCGTCCGTCGTTGCAGTGCTAGGGCGTTTTTGCGGCACCGACGGGTGCGGATGCGACAGGTACGGATGCGACCGGAGGGACTCGAACCCCCACGGGTTGCCCCACAGGATCCTAAGTCCTGCGCGTCTACCAGTTCCGCCACGGTCGCTGGATACGATGATACGTCGAGCATAATACGTCCAACGAGGACGTGGGGCAAAGCCGTCCAGCAAAAGCTCGCAATATGCTACTACTCGGCGAGGCCTCGGGAGGTATCATGCGTCACGACATGGGAACCTTGCGCGTCGACGTCGAGATCGAGAACTCCGCCCGCCCGGGTGAGAAGCGCACGCTGAATGCAGTGCTCGTGGACACCGGCGCGGAGCTGTCGTGGGTTCCGAGCGCCATCCTCGAATCGCTCGGGGTTGAGCGAAACAACAAGTGGCTCTTCCGTCAGGCGGACGGGAGCGTCCTCGAGCGATGGACCGGCACGGTGGTGGTCGGTGCCGGCGGGAGACGGGTCGGGGACGAAGTCGTCTTCGGGCAGCCGGGCGACCTGGTTTTGCTCGGTTCGCGCACACTGGAGGGGCTCAACTTCCGCGTAGAACCCGTCACGAAACGGTTGGTGGACGCCGGCCCCGCGCCCGCCGCTGCAGCGACGTAACGAGCCAAGGTCGCGACGCCTCAATCAAGTCAGTACGGCTCCTCCCACGCGATCGCGAACACGCCGCCGCACATCACGCACTGCAACTCCGCTGGCTGTCCCGGCAGCGCCTGGCGATGACAGCAGGCGGGACAGACCGCGTAGCGCGAGCCCCAACCCATTGGCATGTCGACCGAGTCCCGAGGGCGGGCCACGACGGACCACTGCCGCGGCCGCAGCGGCACGATCTCCAGCGAGGCTCGCTCGAGGCGAACGGGCTGCCGGTTCACGTCGAGGATCACGTCCTCGGGCGTCACCCGAAGCACTTCATACCACGCCCCGCGACGGACGTGGCAATTCACCTCGCCACGTACGCGGGCCCACTGTGGTGCTTCGGGCATCGGTCGTCTCGGCCGCTCGGGTTCCTACACAATAGGTGACGCGGCGGGAAAACACGACCTCGACTGTTCGGCCAGAAACGCCTCAACGCCGTTTCAAGTAGCGCTCATCCCACGCCACGGCGAATACCCCACGACAATGGGGGCACGGCAGCTCGAGCGCAAAACCGCTGATCGGCGCCCGACCCTGGCAGCTGGGGCACACCGCGTAGCGCGTGCCCCAGTCGCTCGGCAGGTTGATCGCATCGGACGGACGCGGGACGACGGTCCAGCGGGACGGCTGGGCGAACACGGTTTTCAACAGGCGTCGCGGCACCGGGATCTGCTCATCCGTCACATCGAGCACGACCTTCTCTCGAGTCAGCCGGACGACACGGTACCAGGCACCGCGTCGCAGTGCGCAGTTGACATCGACGCGCAGACGGGCCCAGGCCCGCGGCTGGTGTTCGACGGATCGAGCCATGACCGAGGTTGCTCCGGACCTCGGCAGCCATGCAAACCCCGGGCGCAGGCCGTGGCGGATCGAGGGGCGTCCGCCGGAGCGTGAACCGGGGCTTGTTGCGGCGCGCCGACGCGCCACCGATGCGACGGGTGCTGCGAGAGAACGCTGCCGCGCCCTCGCAGCATACCCCCCTGCCCTCCGCCCCCGTCAGGCGTACAGCGGAGCGTCAGCCGGGGAAGACCCTTCGACCGGCAACCCTTCCTTTCTCCAGTAGCCGATCCCGCCGATCATTTCCTTGACGCGGAAGCCGAGGGCGGCGAGCCTCGCCGCCGCTCTGGTGGAGCCGTTGCACCCGGGTCCCCAGCAGTACGCCACGATCACCTTGTCGCGGGGCAGGGACGCCGCCGTCTCGGGGCTGATGGTGCGGGTCGGCAGATTGATGGCGCCCGGGATGTGGCAGCGGGCGTAGGCGTCGGGGCTGCGGGTGTCCACCACCACGATGCCGGGATGGCCACGCTCCAGGTCCAGGTGGACGTCCGCAGGATCGGTCTCGACCGCAAGCTTCGAGAGGAAGTGCCGCTCGGCCACCGCGGGCTCGGCGGGGGGGTGCTCGAGAACGAACGAGTGGGTGGCGGCGACGCTCACGGCTGGGCTCCTGATGGGGTTATCGCAATGTCCCCAGAGGATCCGCGCCGGGTCAAATGCGCCGTTGGCGATGCCGATGCGCCTGGCGCATACCGTTCCCCGGTGCCAGGGGCGCGGCTGAAACCGCGGCTCGGCGTGTTCCGCTGAAGCGGCAATGCAGTGCCCGTTTACGGGTAAGGGCCGAGCCGCGAGTTGACTCGCGCGTTACCGGGGACAGCGCTGGAACTGTCTGTTCGTAGGCTGCCTATGTTCGTACCGCCCGCCGCGAGAGCAGCGTCGGCCCTGCCGCGAGGAGTCCGGCGAACTCACGCAGGTGGAGCGGCAGCGGGCTCTGCCGTAGCATCGCCGCCCGCCACCGCCGCTCCAAGCCGCGGCGCGTGAGGGGCACCGCCGTGAGCTCGCCGGTCTTGAGGTGGGGCGTCACTGCCCAGCGTGCGAGGACGGCGATCCCCGCGCCGCCTTTGACGAGCTCCAGAATCGCTTCGGTCAGCTGAACGCCTGAGACGCGACGCGGCGTGACGCCCGCGGGGCTCAAGAGCTTCGTGAAGACGTCGTTCTCGCCCGGCGGCAGCAGATACACGAACAGGTGCTGATCCGCGAAGTCGGCAGCGGTGAGGAACGGCTTGTCGCTGAGCGGATGGTCGGGGCGGAGCAACGCGACCAGCTCGTCGGTGAAGAGGGGGACGTACGCGAGCCGGTCGTCGTGATCGTCGTTCGACACGATCGCGAGGTCGATGCGGCCGTCGAGCAGCGCCGGCACGGGGTGGTGGGTCGCCTCCGCGACGATGTGCACGTCCACCTGGGGGAAGCGGCGGGCGAACCGCTGCAATACGCCCGGCAGCCAGTGATAGCACGTGTAACATTCGGTGCTCACGCGCAGGATCGCCGCGCGGCCGCCGGCGAGCCGTCGCAGCTCCTCTTCGACGTCGGTGAGCTGGGGCAACGTGCGCCGCGCCGCCACCAGCAGGCGCTCGCCCGCCGGCGTGGGCACCATACGTTTGCCCAGCCGGTGAAACAGCGGCAGCCCGAGGCTCGTCTCGAGATCGAGCAGCTGGCGCGATACGCCCGACTGCGTGAGGTGGAGCACGCGGCCGGCCTTGGTGAGCGTACCGTGCTCGGCCACGGCAGCAACGAGGCGGAGATGGCGGGTTTCGAGAATCATGCTTGAGGCTCGTAGTCATGAGCCACGGTCATACATTATACCGCGGTTCGCTCGGGGAGGTGAGGCATGCGTGTGATGGTGACGGCGCTGCTGCTCGCGAGCGGTTCGGCTTCTCTCCGCGCGCAGGCAGTCGACTGGAGCGCCAACGGGCGTGACGCGGAGGGAACCCGCTACAGCCCGGCCTCGGAAATCACCCGGAACAACGTCAACCGCCTCGAAGTGGCGTGGACGTACCGCACCGGAGAGACCGACCCCCGTTTCAAGACCGAGAAGCCAACCGCCTTCGAGGCCACTCCCCTCGTGGTGGACGCGACGATGTACCTGGGCACTCCGCTGGGGCGGGTGATCGCGCTGGACCCGGCCACGGGACGCGAGCGCTGGGTCTTCGACCCGAAGATCAAGCGCGACGTGTCGTACGGAGATTTCGCGAGCCGCGGAGTCTCCACCTGGCTCGATGAGTCCGCCCCCGCCGGCGCTGCCTGCCGCCGGCGGATATTCGTCGCCACGGCGCAGTCGCAACTGTTCGCGCTGGACGCCCGGGACGGCCGGCCCTGCGCCGGATTCGGTGGGAATGGACTGGTGGATCTCAAGGCCGGCCTGCGGATTCCGCCCTTCGAGCCGGGCGCCTATTCCATGACATCGCCGCCCGTCGTCGTGAACGGGCTGGTGATCACCGGCTCTTCGGTCGCAGACAACAGCCGACCTAACCCGGCGAGCGGCGAAGTGCGCGCCTACGATGCCCGCACCGGCAGGCTCAAGTGGACCTGGGACCCGATTCCCCAGGATCCGAAGGACCCGGCCTACGGCGAGTGGCGCGGCACAATGGCACAGAGGAGCGGCGCCGCCAACGCCTGGTCGGTCCTCGCGGCGGACCCGGAGCGGGACCTGGTCTTCATTCCCACGGGAAGTGCTGCTCCCGACTACTATGGCGTGCTCCGCCTGGGGAACAACCGCTACGCCAACTCGATCGTGGCATTGCGAGCCTCGACCGGCAAGCTCGTCTGGGCGTTTCAGACCGTTCATCACGACCTCTGGGATTACGACAACGCCTCGCCGCCGGCACTGGTGACGCTCACCCGCGGTGGCGTTTCAGTCCCGGCCGTCCTCCAGGCGACCAAGTCCGGCATGCTGTTCGTGCTGAACCGCGAGACCGGCCAGCCGATCTTTCCGGTGGAGGAGCGTCCGGTCCCCTCGAGCGACATCCCCGAGGAGCAGGCGTCTCCTACCCAGCCCTTCACGGCGGTCACCCCGCCGCTCAGCCCTCTGCGCTTCTCGGCCGACAGCACCTGGGGCACGAGCGACGCGGACCGCGCCGCCTGTCACGCCGCCATCGATGGGCTCCGCAACGATGGGATCTTTACTCCGCCGAGCGTGCAGGGGACCTTCGTGATGCCTTCAAACATCGGTGGGGCGCACTGGGGTGGTGTCGCCGTGGACCCGGTCCGACAAATCGCGGTGGTGCCCGTTAACCGAATCGCGGCCGTGGTGCAGCTGATCCCGCGTGAGAACTTCGACCACGAGCGTGCCAAGGCCGACGACAAGCGGCTCGGTCACGACTACGAGTACAACGGGATGCGGGGGACGCCCTACGTGATGCGGCGGCGTATCCTCTTGAGTCCGGGCGGACTGCCGTGCACGCCGCCGCCCTTTGGTACGCTCGTCGCCATCGACCTGAAGACGGGCGGCCGGCTGTGGGACGTTCCGCTCGGCTCCCCTGCCAGACTCCTGCCCCCGGAGCAGGCCGCGAAGGTACGGGCCGCATGGGGCTCGCCCAACCTGGGCGGACCGATCGTGACGGCGGGGGGCGTGGTGTTCATCGGTGCGGCGCTCGACCGCTGGCTCCACGCCTACGATATCGAGACGGGACGCGAGCTGTGGCGCGGTCCGCTGCCCGAGAGCGGCAAAGCCACGCCCATG
>Ga0209161_10001129_pt1 | contig 21953 bp, 21 predicted proteins | sample GraSoiAngelo_155_FD_186169 | JGI IMG/M metagenome (GOLD analysis project Ga0209161, IMG submission 186169) | Grasslands soil microbial communities from the Angelo Coastal Reserve, California, USA - 14_1009_13_30cm (SPAdes) (version 2) | ecosystem: Environmental > Terrestrial > Soil > Grasslands... | reverse complement strand
TTCAAATCACCCGACGTGAAATCTAAAATCACCTGCGGCTTAGTTCTCACTGTGCCACTTGGCCCTATGCCTACGAAATCAGCAGCGTAGATGCGATCAAGGGCCGTCGCATCAGCATGAATCTGTGCTTGAATGCGTTCGTTATCCAGTTTCCTAATGGTCTCCTCGACACTTGTTCTGTGAGTGCCCCTCGCGCTCTGCTTTTGCCCTACGCCCATAGGGGCCACTGTAAGGACGAGGACAGCTATAAAGAGTACTGGTCTCATGTAGAGTTCTCCATAAGCCTAACGAGATATGGATTGAATTTTTCCGTAATGTTTTGCGGAATAATTCCGTATAATCCGCTTGCTTCCCTCGTTGGAAACCGATAAAAACGGAGTCATGGATACGAGTTTACGGATAGCGCACAGACAAACAATCCGAAACTGCTCGAGCGCATGCGTGAGGAAAGATTAACGGGGAGAAGTTGTGGACGAGACGGAGCTCGTCCCTCCACAATTTCTTGGCTTCCTGGTTTCTTCGTCGCGGCTCCTTCTCGTTCATTGCTGATTAAAATGGAAATAAAGCGGTAGTAGAGTGCTGCTCCGACATTGCCGGAGACGCAGCCCACACGGCTGCCGCTACAGCGAACGAAAATGCTGGCTCGACTTTGCGGCACGTAAATCTAGTCTCGCCAGCGGGAAGCAGGCAGCTTCTCCTGCAGCAAAACGGACCATTGGATGTCGAACGAATTCCCTAAACGAGAGTTGGAAACGCTTTGGGCGCCGTGGCGGGTCGAATATTTTGAGCGGGAAAAACCGAACGCGAATTTTCTCGAGGAGGCAGCACGGGCGAGCGATGACGCCGCGCATCTAGTGATCACACGGCGCAAAAACGCGTTCTTGATGATGAACCGTTATCCCTATGCGGTTGGTCATTTGATGGCGGTGCCATACCGCAAAACGGCGGAAATTTCATCACTTGGCGAAAACGAAATTGTCGAGCTTTGGAATCTGGTAGTGCATGCGCAAACGCTTCTGCGGGCCGTGACAAAAGCGCAAGGGTTCAACATCGGACTGAACCTTGGTGAATGCGCCGGGGCGGGGATCGTGGATTATTTGCATGTGCACGTCGTGCCGCGGTGGAGTGGGGACAGCAATTTTATGCCGATCCTCAGTGGCACGCGCATGCTCTCGGAGGGATTGCATGCGCTCTACGACAAATTGATCGAAGCGCAGATCAAGATCGAGGTGCAATCGCGCCCGAGCACATGAACGAGTGGGTTGACGGGCCGCCGCCGAAAAGAGGAATGGGCTGTTTCGCCCGCGGTTGCCTCATTCTCGTGGTTTTTGCGATAGTGCTGGCCATCGCTTGTCTCGCCGGTCTGTATTTGGGTTTTCAGCGGAATTCGGCAATAGCGCTCGGAGGTTATTGGCTGGCCAAGACCCATTCGCTTGCAAATGCGCCTGTACCGGTCCCTGAATTCGCCGCTTCGGACGAGCAGATTCAAGCAGTGCAACAGCGGTGGCGGGACTTTGAACACAAGACTCGCGCGGTTCAGCCAGCTGAAATCGAGCTAACCGCAGACGACCTTAACAGCTCGATTGCCGCAAATCGATATCTTCGCGGGAAGATTTATGTGTCGATCGATGGGAATCGCTTGCGTCTTCAGGCGAGCATTCCGCTGGCAGAATATGTCGGCCGATCCGGATATTATTTTAACGGGGACATTGCAATTCAATCCGATGCGGTCGCCTCTCTCGCGAACCCGCGCATTGAAAGCATCACGATAAACGGTCAACCATTACCGCGCGATATCCTGGATTGGACATATGGTTCGCGACGATTGCGCGAGTACCTCGCTGAATATCGGAATGATTACGACGTTGGTACGATCGAAATTCGCGACGGGAAATTGATTGTCCGATCAGGCACCCATTAATTCGGCTGCATGATCTCACGCACAAAGACGTTAAGTTGTCCGTCTTCCTGTTTACGGACCTCGGTGATTTCGTAGGGCCGCAACTCGTCTCGACTCACAGTCGCGCCTTGTTGCGGCGGGTTGTAGCCGGATGGAAATTCGACAATGATACGCGTGGATGAACCCGCCCCCAAATGGAGCACTTTCTCCGTTAATTTTGTGCGCGGGCGGAGCACGGCGCGATTGGCATCAGAAAAATTCACGAGGAATTGCCCTTTTAAATAGACGCGTTCGCCGGCAAGTCCATGCTCGACCACATCCCGCAGATCGCTTGTGCCGATGAGCCGGCCGAGTGGCATTTTCCCGGGCGGAAACGTTTTCCAACTGCCTCCGCCGGCGTTTGAAGCCAGAGCCACTCCGGAAGCCTCAGCCGGAACAGGCTGGGCGGGCAATACCGGAACTGGAGTCGCAGATGCCGGAGGCGGGGCTTGAGCAACCGCGACGGTGGGCGCAGCCGCGACGGTTGGAGCTGCCGTGGCGATTGGAGGAGCTGGTGGTGGGGTGCGTGCCGATGCGACGGCGAACGGTGTTGAAGTTGGCGCAGCCGATTTCTGAGCGACGACTGGCTGAGCAGGAGTGGACGTGGGCGACGGAGATTTCATCCTCTCCTTTTTCGCCAATTTGCCGCCCTTTGGCGCCGGTGTTGTCTTCGCTAGCTTTGCATTTTGCGGCGGGACGGCCGGTGCGGCCGGAGCCTCGACCGGTCTGGCTTGTTCGACTCGAACCAGCTCGTTTTGTGCAGGTGGAGGCGCAGCGGCGGTAGGCCCGGCAGCGATTGGGACCTGGGGTCCCGTCGTTTTTCGCCGGTAATCGGTGTAGCGTTCCTCGGCTTTGGCGCGCGCATGTTCCTTAAATAACGGCCAGCCAGCAATGAGATTGAGACTAAGCGGGGGCTCAAGCCGGAACGTCCCAAGGCCGCGTGTGACCGTATAGCTTCCGTAAAGCAATGGGACAGCTGTAATCATGATGCGACCGTCCAGCAATCGCTCTGCATGAATCACGGAAGAAAGGTCATGTGTGCGTTCGAGTTTGATTTCCAAACCAACATTAAGCGTCTTCTTCATTAACGGCAGCACCTCGGAGTTCGCGGGATAGACATGCTCCATGAGCAATTCGCCGCTATCGACGGCGTTCGTCAGTGCGACCATGCCGGAAGTAAAGACATCACCGGGCCCGAGTTCCCGCGCTTCGACGATCGTGTACTTTCCAACAACGTACGGGACCAGGCCGCGCACTTGCTGATAATTTCGAACATAGTTCCGCGCCAATTCTGCATTAGTCTTGGCCAACTCGGCCGCGCCCATCCCGACATAACGATCGTAGAGTTGTTTTGCGCTCAGGAATTCCCCGGCTGGCGCGGCAGTCAATTCGAAACGCTTCGGTGGATCGATTTTGTGGAGTCGTTGTAAAATGCGATAGCTGTCTGGGCGTTCCGGCTGATCGAAAATATAAAAACTGCCCAGCCACGCTGCGAAAGCGAAGCCGGTCAAAAGAAGAATGGCGACTGTCCACCCGAAATAATTAGTGCGTCGCCGTGGAGACGAGTATGTCTCTTCGTAGCGAGAAGTGTTGTAATTCACTTAACGGGAACGAGAAAATCCGCCGGTTTCAAGCTGACTGCGCGGTTTCAAACGACGACCCGCATCCGCAGGTTCGAGACGCATTTGGATTGACGATGTGAAAACCAACGCCGGTCAAACCATCGCGAAAATCCAAAGTAGCGCCGCGTAAGAATGGGATGCTCTCACCATCTATAAGAAATTGCATCCCGTCGCGCTCCACTACGGCATCGCCTTCCTTTTTTTCACCGAGCGCCATCTCGTATTGAAGCCCCGAACAACCGCCCTTTGCAATCTGGACGCGCAAGCCTTCGCGAGAATTTTCTGGGCGCGCTTCAAGCAAAGTTCGGAGCTGTCGAACAGCGTTGTCGGTGACATTAATCATCGTCCTAAAAAATAAGGCTGCGGCTGCGCCAAGTCAAAAGCTGTCCTCGCGTCAGCCTCCGTTTTTCTTCGCAATTTGTAAGCCGAAATCTAAAATTAAGGGCGAATGAGCCGGATCCGATTGCTGCCAGAAATCGTCGCCAGCCAGGTCGCGGCCGGCGAAGTGGTGGAGCGGCCCGCTTCCGTGGTGAAGGAACTCATCGAGAACAGCATCGACGCCGGCGCCCGTAAGATTGAGATCATGACTCATCGTGGGGGAATTTCGCTCGTCCGCGTGATTGATGACGGCTCTGGCATGGATCGCGATGACGCACTCCTTTCACTCGAACGTCACGCTACAAGCAAGATTCGTTCGGCCGCCGACTTGCAAACGATCGGCACGCTTGGATTCCGGGGCGAAGCTTTGCCAAGCATTGCCAGTGTTTCGCGCTTTCGCTTAACCACGCGTGAGCCAACTGCCATCGCCGGAACGGAAATCATCGTAAATGGCGGCAAGATTGACGTTGTGCGCGACGGCGGTGAAGCGCCCGGAACGCAAGTGGAAGTGCGCTCGTTGTTTTATAATCTGCCAGCGCGTCGAAAATTTCTTCGTTCGGAAAACACGGAAAGCCGTAACGTTGAGCACCAGATTCATCTCCAGGCGATCGGGCATCCTCGGATTGCCTTCACTTTGCTGCGAGACGATCGGCTCGTCTTTCAACTCCCGGAGACGACAACTCTTAGTGATCGAATCCGCGATTTGTACGGCTCCGAGCTATTGGAACGCCTGATTCAGGTAAACGGTAATGCATCCGCCAAAGTTCAAATCAGCGGACTTATCGGACAAGCGGGCCTGAGCCGGCAAACGCGCGCGCAGCAGCTCATTTTTGTGAACGGCCGCGCGATCGAAAGCGGCCTCATCACTGCCGCTATCCGCGAAGGCTATCACACCGCGCTCATGAAAGGACAATATCCGGTTACGTTTCTGTTCCTGGATCTCGATCCGGGCACCGTCGATGTAAACGTTCACCCGACAAAGCGTGAAGTCCGTTTTCGGGATCTAACTGGAGTGCGTGAAGCGATTGTTCACTGCCTTCGGCAAACATTGGAACGGACCCGGACCGAGTGGCAGGAGAAATTTCGCGCACCGCCGGCGTCACCGCCAGCCGTGACAAAGATTCCGGCGTCAGCGACAGTCGAACCACAACTTGCCGCCGCGGTCAGCCCCGAAAGCGTTCGGGCCGGCTACCGGCCGGTCGAGTTTGCTCCTCGTCCCGTCCCGGATAATCGGAGGGAATCTGTAGCTGGGGTCGATGACCCCGTCCGCGCCGCGCAAACCGCTCGTTCCAAGCATGCCACTCCACAGCAATTTCAGATCATCGGCGTACTCAACAAACTTTATATTCTGATGGAAAACGCGAATGGTCTCGTCCTCGTCGATCAGCATGCGGCGCACGAACGCATCCTCTTCGAAGATCTGCAGCGAAGAATGGAAGAGCAGGGAGTTCCAGCACAAAAGCTGCTACTTCCTCAGACTTTCGATCTCCCCCCGCGCGATTCGGACTGGATTGAGCGCAATATGTCGATCTTGCAAAAAATGGGAATCGGAATCGAAAGCTTCGGACCGAATTCGTTCAAGATCGACAGTCTCCCGAGTTTTTTGAATGTCTCAGATCCGACGCAGTTCATGCGCAAAGTAATCGATGATCTCAAAAGCGTTACCAACAACAGTTCGGCCATGCGATTGGGCGAAGAGATGATCGCCAAGACGGTTTGTCGGCACGCCGTGAAGGCGAATGATCCGCTGCGGTATCTCGAGGTCGAAAAACTTATCCAGGATTTACTCGAATGCGATCTGCCTTACTGCTGTCCGCACGGACGACCTACCATGATTCAGATTTCGCTTGTCGAACTCGAGAAGAAATTCGGTCGGAAAGTTTGAGAAGTGATGCAGGGCCGCGGCCGTGTCGCGATAGCAATGCGGCTTGCCATTTGGAGTGCCGCTTCTAGTTTGGCGCGGTGAAAAAAATCGAAGCGATCATCAAGCCGTTTAAGACCGAGCCAGTGAAGGAAGCGCTCATGGCAGTGGGCGTAGAGGGAATGACTTTGAGTGAGGTTAAAGGCTTTGGTCGGCAGAAAGGTCACAGCGAAATCTATCGTGGCACCGAGTACACGGTCGATTTCTTGCCCAAAGTGAAATTCGAGATGGTGGTTCCGGACGATCGCGCGCAGCGTGCCGTCGAAGCAATCTTGGGCGCCGCCAGGACCGGAAAGATTGGCGATGGCAAGATCTTCGTTGCGGAAGTGGAAGAAGCGGTCCGGATCCGAACAGACGAACGAGGTGCGGAGGCGCTCTAACTGTTACCGATTTCGATGTCTTAGCACTTCAACACATGCACGATTTCTTATTGTCGGTTTTTCTCGGTATCGTCGAAGGGCTCACCGAATTTCTTCCGGTTAGCTCAACCGCGCATCTCCGCATTGCGGAAGCGCTGCTGAAAATCGATCTTCACGACGGTTTCTGGAAGATGTACACAATCGTCATTCAGTTGGGCGCAATCCTGGCGCTACCGGTTTATTTCCGGGAGCGCATCCTGAAGTTTCTTCGCACGTTTCCAAGAGGCGAGCGCGGCGATCGCACGGTCTTGACCCATCCATTGAGTCTGACGCTAATTGCTTTTGTCGTAACCGCGGTTCCGGCGTGGGCCTTAACGAAACAGATCGGCAAAAATCTTGAAAATCTCTGGGTGATGGCCTGGGCGCTCATTATCGGTGGAATAATCATGTGGGTGGTTGACGCCGTTTTTACGCGGCCGCGCGTCACGCAGATGGAGGAAATGACCCTACCTCAGGCGGTTTGGATCGGCGCAGCACAAATTCTTTCTGCAATCTTTCCGGGAACCTCACGGTCGATGTGCACGATTGCGGCCGGGCAAGTAGCGAGCATGTCACGGCCCGCCGCGCTCGAATTTTCTTTTTTTCTATCGATGCCGACGATGCTGATGGCCACCGGGTATGATTTTGTAAAGACGGTGATGCCGCATCATCACGAGGTGAACCTCGCACCGCTGAAAATGGATAGCCATGAATGGATCGTGCTCGCAATCGGATTTGTAGTTTCATTTTTTGTAGCTCTGGGAGTAGTCGCCTGGTTTATGCATTGGGTGCGGGCACGGGGATTTGCACCGTTTGCTGTCTACCGAATCGTGCTCGGGATCGGAATATTGATGCTGCTGGCGCGCGGAATGATCTGATCAATTGAAAATGGAAACGGACGTTGTTCTTCCCGATCTCCAGAGCGCCGTTCTTTGCGAAGATGTGCGCTGCGAATTCAATGGGATGCAAACACTCGTGGGCGTGCTCAATGTCATTCCGGCGCCGTCGCTGCCGATCAATTATATGCGGCTCTGCATTTGGGCGCGTTGGTGCAGCGGGGCGGGAAAATTTCGGCAGAAATCGCGGATTGTGGGCGTTGACGAACAACAGGTGATCGCGCAGGCCGAAGTCGAGTTCGTGTTGAAGGAGATGGAAGGGCACGCGACGAACGTTCATTATTTCGGCGGTGTGCAGTTCCAACAGTATGGGATGCATCACGTCGAGATCTATCTCGAAGACGAATTGCGGCTGCGCTTTCCGGTGCCGGTGCTTCAGATCACCCGTTCAACCGTTTAAACTCCCGGGCATTTTGCATTAAGCGCTTGCCAATCGCGCCGAATTCATTTATCACCGGCGCGTTAATGTTGAGAGAAGTCTTAACCGCGTTTCTCTGTGGCTTTGCCGTTGCAGGCCAAATCTGCGCGCAAGAAGTGGTCGTCGCTCACGAAACAAAACCAAATCCTACAGTAAAGCCGGTCTCTAAAGGAACGGATTTAGAATCAGAGACCACGACCGAAGTTCGCGCGAAGAAATCAGCTCCCCACGTACTCACGGTCGAACAGATGCGAATGGCGGGAACACTCGCTGCCGAGCGAGAGAAGGAAAAAACGTCTGCCGAACAGACAATCTCAGTACCGGGAACCAATTTGCAGACCGCAAAAGCTGGAGCGCTCGCGGCTGAACAGCGGAGAAAAGAAACTCGCCCTCAGCAGACGAACGCATCACGGGCTTCGACTTCGCACACTACGAAATCGGACGTTGCCGTTCCTGTCCGACCAACGATGCTCGAAACTGGGAAACAGGAATCGTCCGCTGCTCAACCGGCGAAGGCAGAGGTTCGCGGAGGGCAAACAACCCCGCCTCAATCGGCCTCTTCAGAATTGCATTTAACCAGTCGTGACCGGGAGACCAAGAAGGATACGATGGAGGTGGTCACGAAAGAAAGGACGGCCAAAAGGACACGAACGGTCGCCCATTACAGCTACAAAACCCCAGAGGGCAAAAAGGAATCAATTCCCGTCATCACGCACTATTATCCAAAGCAGATCGTTTACCCGTTTGCCAAGATCGATCGGCACATCGATGGCAAACTGATGCAAGCGGCGACGATCGCGCAGGAACGCGCCCATGCCCATTCGCGCTCGATGTGCTGGCATTATGTCAAAGAGGCATTGCTCGCTTCCGGCGTGATTGATTCGCGCCCGAAGAGCGAACTGGCGAAAGACGCCGCCCAGGACCTCGTCAGTAATTACGGATTCAAAAGGTTATCGGTAAGCGATCCATTCGCCGCGCCGGTTGGGTCGGTGCTTGTCTACGGCGCCAACCGCGCCGCCGGGCATGTCGAGATCCGCACCAGAGACGGCTTCGTCAGCGACTTTTATTCGAAAACGCCATCGCCCCGTCCCTTGCTCGGCGTTTACGCGAAGCTGTAATTTTCCGCCAACTTCGGAACGAAGGTCAACCGACGGAATTCTTCGGGCGCGTGCCCAATTGCGCGAAGAGAAATCAATACTGGTCCGCAAGTTGTTTGGTTCGGTCGCTCAAAGCCGTGCCGATGCCGTGACCGGCACTCGAACTTGTGTGCGACAAAATTACGAGTCGAACTTGCGCCCAACCGCCGCGGACTATTTTTTCCGGTCAGGCACAGCCGTCTCTTTACTGAAAATCTCTTGCAGGCACGCACTGCCAACATATTATTTGTCGGCAGTCCCGAGTGTGTCCTGGTGGATGCTTCGGGAAAATTTTTTGCCCATCTCTGATTCCAATTTTCGATGGCGAACACGATCCTAATCGGCGCGCAATGGGGCGATGAAGGGAAAGGGAAGATCATCGACGTGCTCACGGCCAAGGCCGACATTGTGGTCCGCAGCCAGGGCGGTAACAATGCCGGACATACAGTCATTCATCGCGGCGCCAAATACATCCTGCACCTAATTCCTTCGGGAATACTCCGGCGCGGAAAAACCTGCGTGATTGGCAATGGCGTTGTTGTCGATCCCATCGCGCTCGTCGGGGAGATCGAAGGCCTGCGCAAATTGGGAATCACCATCGGCAAGAATCTGCTCATTAGCGATTGTGCCCATTTGGTTTTGCCTTACCACCGTTTGTTGGATGAGCAGCGCGAGCTGGGCCAGGGCCGGGCCAAAATTGGGACCACGAAACGTGGAATTGGTCCGGCCTACGGAGACAAAGCCGCGCGCACCGGCCTGCGCATGTCCGACTTGGTGCAGCCGATTGTTTTCTCAAGAAAACTGCAAGCCAAGGTAATCGAGAACAACAGAATCCTTCAGGCGCTCGGCGCAAAGCCAATCAGTTTTCGTGAGGTCAACGAGAGTTATCTTGCGGCCGGAAAAAAGTTGCGGCCATTTATCGAGAACACAGTGGTTTATCTTCATCGTGCCCTCGAGCGCGGGAAAGAAATTCTCTTTGAAGGCGCGCAAGGCACATTTCTAGACATCGATCATGGCACGTATCCTTACGTCACTTCCTCAAATACGACCGCGGGTGGCGCGTGCACGGGCACGGGCGTGCCGCCGCATCGGATGGATCGCGTAGTTGGAGTGATGAAAGCGTATACGACGCGCGTAGGCGAGGGGGCATTGCCGACCGAAGATCGACAATTCACCGGCAGGCTTCACAAATTGGGACGCGAGTTCGGAGCTACGACCGGCCGGAAGCGACGCTGCGGCTGGTTCGACGTCGTAGCAACTCGTTACGCGACAATGATCAACGGGATTGACGAACTCGCGATTACGAACCTTGACGGGCTGGATCATGTCGATCCAATTCGGGTCTGCGTGGCGTACCGATTGAATGGAAAACGCCTGAATGTCCCTCCATCCGACGCGACGCAGCTCGCTAATTGCGAACCGGTTTACCAACAACTGCGCGGCTGGAACAAATCGACGCATTCTGCGCGCAAACTTTCTCAGTTACCTTCAGCGGCCCAGGATTATGTGAAACACATTTCCAATCTAACAGGAGGAAAACTGTCCATGGTAAGCGTGGGTCCAGAGCGCGGCGAGACTATCATTCTGTAGTCATGCCCCCTGCCGCGAAAACGATTCCGCGCCACATCGCCATTATCATGGATGGCAACGGTCGCTGGGCCAAAACGCGCGGTCTCCCACGCATCAAGGGCCACGAAGCAGGGGCGCAGGCCGTTCGCGAGTGCGTCGAAGGCTGCGGTGAATTGAAAATCGAATATCTCACCCTTTACGCTTTCTCGGCGGAAAACTGGCAGCGTCCCAAAAGCGAGGTTTTCTCGCTGATGCGTTTGTTAGAAAAGTTTTTGAAAGAGAAGACGCCGGAATTAATCGAGAAGAATGTTCGGCTTCAGGCGATCGGTCGCTTGACTGATTTGCCGGAACGTTCGCAACAACAACTTCACAAAACGATTGAGCAAACCGCCGGTAACAACGGCCTCACCCTCATTCTGGCGCTGAGCTACGGGGGGCGGCTCGAGATCATTGACGGCATCAAAAGCTTGCTTCGCACAGTCGAGCTCGGCCACATCGACAAAGCGATGATCGATGTTGAGATGTTTAGCAAACATCTCTACACGCGCTATTATCCTGATCCCGACTTGCTCATTCGGACTTCAGGCGAAATGCGCTTGTCCAATTTTCTTCTATGGCAGCTCTCTTACACGGAGATGTATGTCACGCCCAAACTGTGGCCGGATTTCACAAAGAAAGACCTTTTTGCCGCGGTGGAAGAATTTGGACGCCGGCAACGCCGCTACGGAGTAGTGGAATAATCTTTAGCCGCTTCGCTGTGCGAAGCGCGACCTTAACCCAGCAAAACAGGCACGCGGCGCGTCGCCGACAAGGCGACGGCTACAGAAACGCTTCCGCTACGGAATCTGCGAGCGATTTGCCTTTTTGCGTGAGGACGAAGTTGCCGTTCGATTGTCGAAGCAAGCTGAGATCAACGAATTCTTCGATTGTCTGTTGCCGATCATTGAGCAAGGCAGCTGAGATTCCCTCACGTGTTCGCAGTAAAAGCGCGATTCTTTCCGCTCGTTTCATCTCGCTATTGAGATTTTCTGTCGAGCCAATTGGCGATTGTCTGGAAAGAACGCGGTCAGCATACGCGCGGTAATCGGCAAGATTTTGCCAGCGCCGCATTCCGACAGTGGAGAACGCGCTTGGGCCGATGCCGAGATAATCTTCGCCCGACCAATAGGCGCGATTGTGAACTGACGAAAAACCGGGACGCGCATAATTTGAGATTTCATACTGTTCGTAACCGAAGTCTTCCAAGATTGACATTGTCATTTCAAAGAGACTGGCGTCCCAATCTGGATTCGCTTTCAGTTCCCCGCGTGACTGACGCAGGAAAAATTCTGTGTCCTCCTCGTAGGTCAGGCAGTAGGCAGAAATGTGCTCGGGCAGTAGCGCGATTGTTTTTTCCAGCGTCGTTTTCCATTGCTCGGTCGATTGGCCAGGAAGCCCAAACATGAGGTCGATATTAATGTTCCTGAACCCGGCATCGCGTAAGGTGTGGAATGACTTTTCAGCTTGTGACGCATTGTGCTCGCGTCCGAGAATCTTCAGCAATCCATCATCCCAAGACTGAACACCGAGACTGATTCGATTTACTTTGAGCTTGGCCAGAAGCGCTGCCTTACGCGCGGAAACACTCCCAGGATTCGCTTCGATTGTCCATTCTTCTAATGCCGACAGATCGAGTCGCTGGTGAAAACCTTCGAGCAGAAATTCCAACTGCGAAGTCGTAAGGGCGGTTGGCGTACCGCCACCGAAATAAATTGTTTTGGCCGATATGTCGAAGGCGGCGCATTGCTTGTCGAGATCGCGCAGGAGAGCCTCACAAAATCGCGCCGTTTGGGAACGATCGAGGAGGTCTTTGTAAAACGCACAATATGGGCAGATGCGCGCGCAGAACGGAATATGAACGTATAGGTGTCTAATCGTTTCTGCAGTGGCAGGCGCGTCGTCTGCGACAGCGGAGGAAGCGGCCGGTCCGGCTGCCACCACAGCCGACCAGTTGTGATTCGCGCTGATGCTCATAAAATCTGTTGCCACTGCCAAAGCACTTTCTCGATGCGAAACGTAGTTCTTGTTCTTTTCTGCGTCACCGCTTCCGGATTTGCCCAAGCCCCGCAGCCGATGCCCACGCCGTCGGTCGTGTATACCATGCGCGATTCGGATGCAATCAAGGACTACAGGACAAATCCGTCGGTCGTGCGGGCAATGGTTAATCGGCTCGTCCTCGCTGTGACCGGCCAGCCCGACGTGGCGAAGGCGTGGGCGTCTCTGGTTTCTCCGACTGACAAGATCGGAATTAAAATTTGCGCGGCTGGCGGCGAGCTTTTCACAACGCATCATGACGTCGTGAATGCGATTGTCGATGGCCTTGTCGCGGCTGGGCATCCGCGCAGCAGTATCATCGTTTGGGATCGTTCTCTTGGTGGAATTAAAGACGCCGGTTATCAACCGGGAAATGATGGGTATCAGTTGAGAGCAATCACGCCACGCGACGGATATGATCCGAAGGCAGTTCTTTCCGCGCCCTTACTTGGGAAACTGGTTTGGGGTGATTTTGATTACAGGGCCGACAAAGTGAAAATGCCGATCCTTTCCGACACTGAGAATACAAGTAACGTCAGTCACTTTTCGCGCATCGTTTCGACCGAGGTGACGAAAATCATCAATGTGCCGGTGATGAGCAGCAGTGAAATGAACGGCATCGCCGGTTGCCTTTACAATGTGACAATTCCGAACATCGACAACTGGCGGCGCTTTTCCCAAGGCTCTCGTTTTGGCGCGGAGAGCCTCGCAGAAATTTACAGTAACCCGCTGATCGCGAAGAAAGTCGTTTTCAATTTGATGGATGGTCTTGTCGCGCAATACGCCGGAGGGCCGCAGTCGCAACCGAATTACGCCCTGCATCACGCCACGCTATATGCGAGCAAAGATCCAGTGGCTCTGGACGCCATCGCCTTGAAACGTCTGGAACAATGGCGTGTCAGGGCGAGTCTGCCCGCCATCGCTCGCATGGCGAATTATATCGGTTTTGCCAGTGCGCTCGGTTTGGGTAACGCGGCGGCGAATCGGATCGAAATCAAAAATATCGGACGATGAAATCCCGCCGATGCAAGAAGTCATGAGCGAGCGATCCAGCGCTTCTGTTCGCCGGCTGCAGACAGCGATTCTGCGCTCGGTTTCGCGGTCTTTCTATCTCTCGATCCGATTTTTGCCGGCGCCCTTGCGCGACCCGGTCGCGCTGGCCTATCTGCTCGCCCGGACAACGGATACAGTGGCGGATACGCCACGCATTTCTGGAACACTGCGAGCGGAAACTCTTCAAACGCTATCGAAAGCGATTCAAGGCAAAGCCTCGCGGAGTGTCGTTGTGGATCTTGTCGCTTCATTTGCACCTTTGCAGCAGCACACGGCCGAACGAACACTTGTTGAATCGTTGCCAGACTGTTTGGAATGGCTCGACCACTTGGACATCAGCGACCGCGTTGATGTTCGCGCGCTGCTGGAAAAAATCACTCAAGGTCAAATGCTCGATCTGAAATGCTTCGGTGACACCGCTGAAATTGCCGCGCTTCCCACTGCGGCGGATCTCGATGAATACACGTTTCTGGTCGCAGGCTGTGTCGGTGAATTCTGGACGCGGCTTGGCTTTCGGCATATTCGAAAGTTCGCCAGGCTGCCCGAAGACGAGATGCTCGGCCTGGGGAAAGGCTATGGCATGGGACTTCAGTTAGTGAATATTCTGCGGGATGCCGGGTCTGATCTCGAAGCGGGGAGATGTTATTTCCCCGAAGACGAACTGACTTCGGCTCGTCTGACTCCGTCGCAAATTCTCTCGGAACCAGAGCGCTTCCAGTCGATCTATCGGAACTGGGTCGACAAGGCTGAGCGCGATCTGGAATGCGGCATACAATACTCGCGTGCGATTCGGAACCGGCGTGTCGCCGCGGCAACGGTTTTACCGGGATTGATCGGGGCACGCACGCTTGCGCTTTTGCGCGAGGCGGGCGCAACCGCGTTACATCGCAAGATCAAGGTCTCGCGCCGGGAAGTGCGCGAAATAATTGCCCGGCTCGCGCTAACATTCGCAGTGGGATCAAAGTTTGCTGCGATGTTCGAACGCTTTTTGAGGTAGGACGCCGCCGGACAGTATCCCTGCCATTTACAAAAAATAATTGCGTTGCTTTTCCGTGACTGGCCGTTCGAGTCGCTCGAGGACTTGGAGCATGTCTTCCCAGACCTTTCTTTTTTCTGAAGGCGTCTGATTTCGAAGCAAGTAGGCTGGGTGATAGGTGATCATTAACGGTGTTCCTCCGTAGGAGTGCCACCTTCCGCGCAATTCCCGCATCGTCCCTCGCGACCCGAGCAATCCCTCGACGGCGACTGCGCCAAGTGCGACCAGAACCTTTGGTTGGATAATCTCAATCTGTTCGATCAGATAGGGCCGGCACGTTTGCATTTCGAGTGGCGTCGGCGCCCGGTTGCCGGACGAACCAGGCGGGGTATCGGGCCGGCATTTCAAGATATTGGCAATGTAAACGTCCCCCCGAGTGAATCCCATCGTTTCAATAATTCTCGTGAGCAATTGCCCGGCCCGACCGACAAAGGGTTCGCCTTGTTTATCCTCGTCCGCACCGGGGGCTTCGCCGATAAACATTAACTCCGCATCCGGATTTCCCACGCCGAAGACGGTCTGTGTCCGCGAACTGGCGAGATGTGGGCATTTTGTGCAGATGCGCACGCGCTCCCGAATTGGCGCGAGCAAATCCGCTTTGTTCGGCGCCACGAATTGCAATCGCTCAACCGAAAGTCTCGATGCTCGCGGCAATCGATCACTCGTCTCCCGAATCTTCTCAAGCGCCGCGATGACAAAATCGAGAGCAGCCTTTTGCATTTCCAGGATCATCTGAAGTTTTGCCTCATGCCGCAAATTTTTTCGAAATATAGGCGTAGCTAGAATGGCTATGTTCCAGATTAAATGATGAACGCACGGCTGAACGATTACCATTATGATTTGCCGCGGGAATTGATTGCTCAGCGGCCGCTCGAACGCCGCGAAGATTCCCGGATGATGGTGCTTCGTCGCGACAGGCAAACAATCGAACACCGACAATTCCCCGAATTGAAAGCGTTTCTTAGCCCGCGGGATCTCCTCGTTTTGAACGATACACGGGTCATCCCGGCCCGCAGATTTTCCAACGACGGCGCAATCGAATTCCTCTTTATCGCTCGTATTTGTCCAGGGCGTTGGAAATGTCTTGTGAAACCCGGCAGAAAAATGCGCGTCGGCGCGAGCGCAGAGATCGGGAACGCACTTTTGCGGATCGAAGAAATCCTGCCGGATGGCGAGCGGATTGTATCGCTGGACAAAGATGTCGATCTTTATGCGGGTGGCTGGATGCCGTTGCCGCCCTACATCGGGCGCAAAAGTGACGAGGAGGATAACGCGCGTTACCAAACCGTTTTTGCGCGGGCGTCTGGCGCGCTGGCCGCGCCTACAGCCGGTCTTCACTTCACGCCGCAAATCTTGAGCGAGATTTCACACACCTTCATCACGCTGCATGTGGGGATTGGAACATTTCTGCCGGTGCGATCGGAGAATCTCGCCGAACATCGGATGCTTGCAGAGAGCTTTCTCATTTCAGCCCAGGCAGCAAACAAGATTAACAATGCCCAGCGTATCGTTGCAGTGGGGACAACCACCGTGCGTGTGCTCGAATCCGCGCGCTGGAAAAATGGCAGACTTCTTGCCCAAGAAGGCTCAACTAATCTCTTCGTCTATCCACCATACCGATTTCAACATCTCGATCTGCTTCTTACGAATTTTCATCTGCCGCGATCGACTTTGCTTATGCTCGTAAGTGCATTTGCCGGTCGCGAGTTTTTGCTTCGGGCCTACCGGGAGGCAATTCGCGAACGCTACCGCTTCTACAGCTACGGCGATTGCATGCTGATCATTTAGAAGTCCCTATTTTCGGAAACCAATCTGTAGCAACAGGTGTGCTGCCTGCAGATCTTTGGATGGGCGGAGCCGACACGGCTGCCTCTACGGAAAATTTGTGTTATTCTTCGCGCCGAATGAACGACGTCGATCAACCTAAAGGTGAGCTGGTCATCCAAACCATTGCCATGCCCAAGGACACGAACCCGAATGGTGACATTTTCGGCGGCTGGTTGACATCGCAAATGGATTTGGGGAGCGGCATTCTCGCCGCGAAAGTGGCGCAGGCACGCGTTGTCACAGTGGCGATGGAGGGCATGTCATTTCTCGAACCCGTTCGGGTAGGGGACACCGTCGCGTGTTACGCCTGGGTGGAACGAATTGGCCGCACTTCAATGGTTATCCCTGTGGAAGTTTGGGTGCGGCGATACATGCATGGAAAGCAGATTCGTGTTACCCGCGGCGTTTTTACTCACGTCGCCGTGGATGATTCCGGAAGACCGATTCCCGTAAAGCGAGATGCATCATGACGAACGTGTTATCGGTCACGCATCGATGACGCAGTTTGCATATCTCTTCGAGCGGTTTCCGTCCTTCGGACAGACGTTTTGCTATCGAGAGGTCGCTGAGCTCGTTCGACAAGGCGTGACGCCGCTTATCTTCTCTATCCGCAAGCCCAAGGACGAACCGCCGCAGGACTGGGACCAACGCATCGTTAAGCGCGTACATTATTTGCCTGATGAGGAGCAACTGCTGCGCGAGGTCCGCCGCGTTTCGAAAAAAGGAAAGCTAACGGAAGAAGTTATCAACACTCTCGATGAGTGGGGCAGGCGTACCGATTTTCTCCGTCTTTACCAGGCGATTTATATCGGGCTGCACTTGCAGGAGACTGGGATTCGCCATGTTCACGCGCACTTCGCTGGAATGGCCGCGCGCACTGCCTTCTGGATCGGCAAATTCTTCCCAATCACTTTCAGCTTTACCGCGCATGCCAATGACATTTTCACGCCGCGCAAGTTCGAGATTGGTCTGGATAAACTTGTCGATGCAGCGCGTGTAGTCATTACCGAAACCGATTACGCGGAAAAATTCCTGCGCGAACGCTTCCCAGATCGGGCGGACGGGATCCACCGCATCTACAACGGCTTGGATCTGGCGCCTTTTGTGACCGCGGCTTCTTCGGCCGCTCGACCATTGATCGTCGCGGTCGGCCGTTTGATCGCGAAAAAAGGTTTTGCCGATCTGGTTCGCGCCTGTCGATTGCTTATGGAGCGAGGAAAGTCATTCCGGTGTGCAATCATTGGTGAAGGCCCGCTTGAGCAAGAATTAGGCGAGCAGATTAACCAGCTTGGCTTGCAAAACTGCGTCGAACTGCCGGGCGCAAAACCGCAACATGAAATCAGGGAGTATTTGGCGGCGGCCAGTGTTTTTGTATTGCCGAGCGTAGTCGATCCCGATGGCGGCATGGATAATCTGCCGACTGTAATCATGGAGGCGATGGCGGCTGGATTACCGGTCGTTTCGACGGCGACCGGCGGAATTCCGGAGATGGTGATCCAAAGCGAAACCGGATTTCTCGTGCCGCCGGGCGATGCCGTCGCACTGGCCGGTACAATTGAGCGTCTGTTTGACGATCTTGGCTTGGCGCGCTGTCTTGGCGAGCGTGGATTTCAACGAGCCAAACAATTATTCTCGGTTGAGAAGAATGTGCGCGAGTTGCTCGCCACTATAACAAATCGCGAACGCAATTGACGGCGTGCAAGTAAACATGGTGCGGCCCGCCGCGCATGAGTTCTTCGCTCATCAAGCTCACCGGATCGTTACTGCCCGCCGGCATCAGTTGGGGCAAGCGTTTCTCGCCTGGTTCACCGCGCGAAACCTCGAGGAGATCGCCGCATTTTGCGCGCGAGACGACAAACTCCACTTCACGCGAGTTCAGAACGATTTCACCAATCGGCTCGCCAGGTCGCTCGCGTAGTTCGATGTCGATCTTATGGCCATTTAAATTAATGAATTGAAGGACGCCGCCGCCATTTCTTTTCTCGATGCGCCAATTTAATTGCGCGGCCAGCCAACCGGCAAAGAGGACGGCTGTCGATCGGAATCCGGGCGCAAAATCAATGCGTGCTTTTTTGATTTTGGCGAAGCGATGATGCGATGCCGGATGATCGAAGAATTGGGCAAGCGCGAAGCGGACCCTGTCCAGCCGGGTCCAATTCAAATCGCAAAGCACGATACGCTGTTTCGCTTCCTTTTGCGCGGACTCAACCAGTCGCATTTGCGCGCGAAAATCTTTCCAGGTCTGACTGTCATAGATTACACGATCGACCCATGCCCAAAGCTGCCGGTCCATCGGCTCACGAAACTCGCTCTGCCACCAAAGGTAAAACGGCAGGTCCGAATCCAGGTGCGAGAATACGATGCTCGGCAGCAGATTCGCGCATGGTCCTTCAAGCAGGAATGAAATTTGTTCGGAGCAGATTTGCTTGCTGCCGGTGCGACTGATATGACAATGCGCGCTAATCCAGGCTTCAATGCGATTTTCTTTCGTTTTGCAATCAGCGCCAATAACAATGGCCCGACACGCGTGGTTCTCAGCGATTTTTGCGATGAGCTGCGTGTTCTTTTCCAGTGACCCCGGCGCTTCGCTGTAAACCGCAAGATTGACCAGAGAAGCGCGCGTCATCGCGCCTTCGCCCTGCGCCCACAGTTTTTTCAACTCGCTGTCGATCTTGTTGAGTTCGACCTGAAAGCCTAACGAATAATTTTCGGCGACCGGGGGCATAGGTCACAATCTCCGCCAAGCGCGGCCATCGCGCGCGAGGAGGTCGTCGGCTTCGTCCGGGCCCCATGACCCAGCAGGATAAGGAAACAGGCCTGGCGCGTCTTTTTTCGCGGACCACGCACTCTCGATCACATCAATAAAAGCCCAGGCCTCCTCGACTTCATCACGACGTGCAAAGAGCGTAGCGTCTCCGCTCATCGCATCGAGCAACAAACGTTCGTATGCTTCGGGACTGGCTTTTCCGAATGACGTCCCGTAATGAAAGTCCATTTTGACCGGCTCGACGCGAAAACTCGTGCCGGGAACTTTTGCGTGGATCCGCAGTGAAATTCCTTCGTCGGGTTGAATCCGAATGACGAGCACGTTTTGGTCGCTCAAGTTCTTGTTGAAGAGAACGGCGGGCGCTTTTTTGAAGTGGATGGAAATTTCAGTGGCCGATTTCGGAAGGCGCTTCCCGACGCGCATGTAAATGGGCACGTCGGCCCAGCGCCAGTCGTCGACGTAAAGACGAAGCGCCACAAATGTTTCTGTTTGCGAATCTGATTTGACCTTTGGCTCCTTACGATAACCAGCGACCGGCTTGCCATCGATCGCGCCCTGGGCGTATTGACCCCGGACAACGTTCGCCGCGATTTCACTCTGCGCAAAACGACGAAGGGATCGGACAACTTTGACTTTTTCGTCACGGATACTATCAGCGCTCAAGTCTATCGGCGGCTCCATCGCGATAAGACAAAGCAGCTGGAGCAAATGGTTCTGTACCATGTCGCGCAAAGCGCCGGCGCGCTCATAATAACCAGCGCGAGTCTCAACCCCCAGCGTTTCTGCGGCCGTGATTTGGACGTGATCGATGTAGTGCGTGTTCCAGAGTGGCGCGAAAATCGCATTTGCGAAACGCAAGACTAGAATGTTCTGCGCCGTTTCCTTGCCCAAAAAATGATCGATCCGGTAAGTCTGCTCTTCCGAAAAGGAATGACGAACGATGCGGTTGAGCTCGCGTGCTGAAGCGAGATCGGTGCCGAACGGTTTTTCGACAATGACGCGGGCCCAGCTTCCTTTGCAGGTCTCGTTTAAACCCGCTGCTTTCAAGTGTTTCAGAATCGGTTCGAACTGATCAGGAGCAGCCGCGAAATAAAAAAGCCGGTTGCCGCGGGTGCCGCATTCCTTGTCGATCTCGTCGAGACGTTTCGCCAACGTTTTGTAGCCGGCCTCGTCTTCGAACTCGCTTTGGTGATAGAAGATCGATTGGGCAAAGGTTTTCCAGATTTCATCGCGCACAGCCTGGCGTGAAAATTTCCGAGTCGCTTCTTCGAGTTCAGTCCGAAATTCGTCGTCACTTTTCTCCCGTCGCGCAAACCCGACGATTGCGACGGCGGGGGGGAGATCGCCATCAGCAGCGAGGTTGTAGAGTGCAGGAATAAGTTTGCGCTGGGTGAGATCGCCGGTCGCGCCGAAGATGACAATGGTGCACGGCTGTGGCACGGCGCGCGCCGATAAGCCTTCGCGCAATGGGTTCGGCTCCGGTTGTTCGGCGGCTCGATTCATGGATGGTCGGGAAACTACTCAGTTTCCCGGCGATTAGGTAGGAAGAAAATTCGCCAGCCCCAGCTATTCCGGCTGGTTCAGCGACAGCAATCGTTGAACATCGACTTTATCCTGTTCCCGCCGGGTGCTTTTACTTTTGATCAGGGTTTGCAAATCGACATACGGAACTTCCACACCTTCGATCGTTGCTTTGAGTGATGTGCCAACCGCATCGGCGTAACTTACCTTCCAGGCACGAGTGCTCACATCGACTTCCACTTCGTCGGCAATCTTCACCACAACGTTTTCGACTAGATCCTGCGGTGTCAATTCCGCCGCGGCGTGATCCTTAAGCTCCGAAAGCGCCGCTATAACGCGAAAGTGGTTCTCCAAATCCTCGGGAACCAGGATGTCCACATCCATCGTGGCCCGAATGTAACCGTGCAACCAGCAGGCGCGCGCGCCAACGATTAAGTATTTCGCGCCGCGATTATTTAGCAGCGAACAGACGCGCAACAGCGGAGCCTGTTCGCTCATTGATGGCGCTGGCGATGTTCCCTAATAAGGCGCTGCGATTCCCACTGCGCTAATTCATCCCAGGTGCGCGCTTTAAAAACGAAACCACGTTTACGTTCGAATGGCCTAACGACCGAGAGTTCGTGATCCAAGCGCGCTCCCAGCGCATAAAATTCTGCCGGTGTTCGCGGCGTTTTTCGCTGGCCAACAACTTTAGACGCATTCATCTGTCGACTCTTAGATAGGCACCGGAAATCTTCTTGTTAACTCGCGCACCTTGCCGCGCACTCTGGCTAGCGCGTCGGTGTCGTTGCGATTACTTAACGCTTCTGCGATCAAGTCCGCGACCTCTAGCATCTCTTCTTCCTTCATCCCGCGCGTGGTAACGGCTGGCGTACCGACGCGGATGCCGCCCGGCTTGAAAATTGGATAGGTGTCGAACGGGATCGCATTTTTGTTAACTGTGATTCCGGCGCGATCAAGAACCTCCTGCGCTTCTTTCCCATTGATCTCCTTCGGACGAAGATCGACAAGCATGAGGTGGTTATCGGTGCCGCCGGAAACAATGCGATAACCGTGCTTGGCGAGTCCGGCCGCGAGCGCTTTTGCGTTGGTAACGACTTGCCGTTGATATTCGCGGAATTGCGGCTGAAGCGCTTCGTGAAAACAAACCGCTTTCGCTGCGATCACGTGCATGAGCGGGCCGCCCTGTACTCCCGGGAAAAGCGTCGAGTCGATTTGTTTCGCGAATTTCTCCTCGCATAGGACAATGCCGCCGCGTGGGCCACGCAAGCTCTTATGTGTCGTGGTCGTGACAAATTGCGCGTGGGGAATCGGGCTGGGATGTTGTCCGCCTGCGACGAGGCCGGCAATGTGCGCCATGTCGATGAAAAGAACCGCGCCAACGGAATCGGCAATTTGC
>Ga0209161_10001121_pt1 | contig 21991 bp, 13 predicted proteins | sample GraSoiAngelo_155_FD_186169 | JGI IMG/M metagenome (GOLD analysis project Ga0209161, IMG submission 186169) | Grasslands soil microbial communities from the Angelo Coastal Reserve, California, USA - 14_1009_13_30cm (SPAdes) (version 2) | ecosystem: Environmental > Terrestrial > Soil > Grasslands... | reverse complement strand
GTCGACCGGATGCAGGCCCTGTCCCGGCGGGGGGACCGGCGGGTCATCGCGATCGCGGGGGGCCGGCCGAAGCTCGAAGCCATCCGGGGGGCGCTCCGGGGCCGGTTCCTGAACGTGCTCGTGACGGACGACCAGGTGGCGTCAGCCCTGACCGGCCGGTAGGCTCTCCTCCTGCCAGACGCCGATCCGCCGGAACTTCTCGTACCGCTCCCGGACGAGGTCGGCGGCGGACTTCGACTTGAGCTGCCAGAGCTGGTCCCGGAGCGCCGCGCGGAGGCCGCCCGCGGCGCCCTCCCAGTCGCGGTGGGCCCCGCCCACGGGCTCGGGGATGATCGCGTCGACCACGCCGAAGCGGAGCATGTCGGGGGCGGTGATCCGCATCAGCTCCGAGGCCTCCGGCGCCTTGCCCCGATCGCCCCACAGGATCGCCGCGCAGCCCTCGGGAGAGATCACCGAGTAGATCGCGTACTCGAGCATGAGCACGCGGTTGCCGACCCCGATGGCGAGAGCCCCGCCGCTGCCCCCCTCGCCGATCACGACCGCGACCACGGGCGTCCGGAGGCCGGCCATCTCCCGCAGGTTGCGGGCGATCGCCTCCCCCTGCCCGCGCTCCTCGGCGCCCACGCCCGGGTACGCCCCCGGGGTGTCGATGAACGTGAGGATCGGCTTGGCGAACTTCTCGGCGAGCTGCATGAGGCGGAGCGCCTTTCGGTAGCCCTCCGGGTGCGGCATCCCGAAGTTCCGGGCCAGGTTCTCGCGCGTGTCACGCCCCTTCTGGTGGCCGATCACGACCACCGACTGACCATCGAACCGACCGAGCCCCCCCACGACCGCCTTGTCGTCGCCGAACACGCGGTCACCGTGGAGCTCGACGAACTCCTCAATCAGCAGCCGGATGTAGTCGAGCGTGCGTGGGCGCTTGGGATGGCGCGCGAGCTGGGTCCGCTGCCAGGCGGTGAGCGACGCGTAGGTCCGCTGGCGGAGCCGGGCCAGGCGCTCTTCGAGGCGAGCGATCTCGTCGCCCCGGGCGTGCGGCCCGCCGTCGGCGCGCAGCTCGGCGATGCGGTTCTCGAGCTCGAGGAGCGGCTTCTCGAAGTCAAGGGCGTCGGCCATACTCGAGAATTATAGTCCCCGGCCCGAGGAGGGCCTCGACTTCCGCCACGAGGCCGGCGCTCGCGTCGACGGCCAGGCGCGGGGCGCGGATCACGACCTCGTGGTCGGGCAGCCGGACGTGGAGGAACACGGGGACCGCGCCCGGGTGGGTCTGGCACGCCCGCTCGAGGGCCCCCACGACCGCGCCCGGCTCCGCGTCGCCGCCGACCCGGATCCGGCACGCCTGCGGCGTCCCGCCGGCACCTGGGGGGGCGCCGGCCACGGCCTGCTCGAGCGGGCGGATCTCCTCGGCGAGGACGACCCGGCCCTTCTCCGTGTCGTCGACGCGACCGCGCACCAGGATCGGCTCCCGCGAGCGGAGCAGCGCCGCCGCCGCCTTGAAGGGCGCCGGGAAGACCGTGAGCTCGACGGTGCCGTCCATGTCCTCGAGCGTGACGAACGCCATCCGGTCGCCGCTCTTGGTGGGGATCTCCTTCAGCGCCGCCACCTGGCCGAGCAGCGTGACCCGGGCGCCGGTCGGGCGGACGCCGAGCTCGCCCGTCGGCGTCACGCCGAGCGACTCGGTCACCGACCGGAAGCGCGCGAGCGGATGCCCCGAGACGTAGAACCCCAGGACCTCCCGCTCGTAGGCGAGGAGCTGGTCCGGCTCCCACTCCGGCGTCGTCGGCGCTTCGGCCGGCGCCGACGGCGGGACGGCCCCGAGCTCGAAGAGCGACACCTGGCCCTCCACCCGGTCGCGCTGCTGCCGCTGGCCCGTCTCCATCGCCAGGTCGAGGGTCGATAGCAGGTGGGCGCGGGAGGGACCGACCGCGTCGAAGGCGCCGGCCTTGACCAGGCTCTCGATCACGCGCCGGTTGACGAGGCGCAGATCGACGCGCGCGCAGAAGTCCGCGAGCGTTCCGAACGGCCCCTGCATTCGCCGCGCGCGGAGAATCGTCTCGATCGCCGCCTCCCCCACGTTCTTGATGGCGGCGAGCCCGAAGCGGATCGTGGCGCCGGCGACGCTGAACTGCACCGCGGAGACATTGACGTCGGGCGGGTGGATCTGGATCCCCATCGCCCGGCACTCCTCCACGTACTTCACGATCTTGTCGGTGTCCCCCATTTCCGACGTGAGGAGCGCCGCCATGAACTCGACGGGGTAGTTCGCCTTGAAGTAGGCCGTCTGGTAGGCGACGACCGCATACGCCGCGGCGTGCGACTTGTTGAACGCGTAGCCGGCGAACGGCGCCATCAGATCCCAGACCCGCTCGGCCGTGGCCTTCGGCACGCTCCGCTCGACGCAGCGCTCGATGAACTTCTCGCGCTGCTGCGCCATCAGCTCCCGGTCCTTTTTCCCCATCGCCCGCCGCAGCAGGTCGGCCTCACCCATGCTGAAGCCGGCCAGCTCGGAGGCGATCTGCATGATCTGCTCCTGGTACACCATGATCCCGTAGGTCTCCCGCGTGAACTTCTCCATCGCGGGGTGCTCGTACGCGATCCGGGCGCGGCCGTGCTTGCGGGCGACGAAGTCTTCGATCAGCTCCATGGGGCCGGGGCGGTAGAGCGACACGATGGCGATCACGTCCTCGAGCCGCTCGGGCCGGAGCCCCCGGAGCGCGTCCCGCATGCCGGCCGACTCGAGCTGGAACACCCCGAACGTCTTGGCGTCGGACAAGAGCTCGTAGGTCCGGGCGTCGTCGAAGGGGATCGCGTCCAGGTCGACCCCTTCGCCCCGGGACTCCGCGACCAGCTTCGCCGTGTTGGCGAGCACGGTGAGGGTGCGGAGGCCGAGGAAGTCCATCTTCAGCAGGCCGAGCTTCTCGATCGGCCCCATCGCGTAGCCCGTGATCAGCTCGGGCCGCTTGGGGTCCTTGTAGAGCGGGATGTGACTGTCGAGCGGCTCGTCGGAGATGACCACCGCGGAGGCGTGGACGGAGGCGTGGCGCGTGCAGCCCTCGAGCGCCTTAGCGATCTCCCACAGGTCCTGCACCTCCCGCCGGGAGTGGACCGCCTCCGCGAGCTGGGGGCTCTTGGTGAGCGCGTCGTCGAGCGTGATGTTGAGCGGGAAGTTGGGCACGAGCTTCGCGATCCGATCCACCTCGTTGTAGGGCAGGCTGAGGACGCGCCCGACGTCCCGGATGGCGGCCTTGGCGCCGAGCGTGCCAAAGGTGATGATGTGGGCGACCCGATCGCGCCCGTACTTCTCGGCCACGTAGCGGATCACCTCGTCGCGCCGGTCGTCGGCGAAGTCCACGTCCATGTCGGGCATCGAGATCCGCTCAGGGTTCAGGAAGCGCTCGAAGAGGAGACCGTAGCGGATCGGGTCGACGTTCGTGATGCCGAGGCAGTACGCGGCGAGCGAGCCCGCCGACGACCCCCGGCCGGGGCCGACCGCGATCCCCCGCGCCCGCGCGTAGGTGATGAAGTCCCACACCACGAGGAAGTAGCCGGCGAAGCCCATCTTCTCGATCACGGCGAGCTCGTCCCGGAGCCGGTGCTCGATCGCCTCGCCGGGGTGCGGGCCGTAGCGCCGCGCCAGTCCCTCCCACGCGAGCTGCTCGAGGTAGGTCTCGAGCGTGTGGCCATCGGCGACCGCGTACCGAGGCAGGTGGAACTGGCCGAAGTCGAGCGTCAGGTTACAGCGCTCCGCGACCGCGAGCGTGTTGCGGCACGCGTCGGGCAGCTCGGCGAAGACCCCGCGCATCTCCTCGGCCGACTTCACGTAGAACTCCTCGGTCGAGAACCGCCAGCGCTTCGGGTCGCCCATCGTCGAGCCGGTCTGGATGCAGAGCAGCGCCTCGTGCGCTCGCGCGTGCCGCGCCTCGAGGTAGTGCGAGTCGTTGGTGCCCACGATCGGCGCGCCGATCGCCTTGGCGATGTCGACGGTCCCGGCCGTCACCCGCCGCTGTTCGTCGAGGCCGTGGGCCTGGACCTCCATGAAGTAGTTGTCGCGGCCGAAGACTTCCTGGTACCAGCCGGCGGCGGCGCGGGCGCGGCCGGGCTCGTCGGCGGAGAGCAGGCGCGAGACCTCGGAGTTGAGGCACCCCGAGAGCACGAGCAGCCCCTCGGCGTGGGCCGCAAGCAGCTCGCGGTCCACGCGCGGCTTGTAGTAATAGCCCTCGAGGTAGGCCGCGGAGACGAGCCGGATCAGGTTGCGGTAGCCGGCGAGGTCCCGCACGAGCACGGTGAGGTGGTTCGCGCCCTCGTAGGCGCCGTCCTGGGAGCCGCGCTCGGTCCGCTTGCCCGGCGCCACGTAGAGCTCGCAGCCGAGGATCGGCTTGATCCCCTCCTCCTGGCAGGCCAGGTAGAAGTCGATGGCGCCGAACAGGTTGCCGTGGTCGGTCAGCGCGAGCGCCGGGAACCGCAGCTCCCGCGCCCTCGTGACCAGCTTGTCGAGCTGCGCGGCGCCGTCGAGCAGGCTGTACTCGGAGTGGACGTGCAGGTGGACGAAGTCGGCGTGCCGCTCCATCAGGTCGCCTCGCCGGGGCCGGGCGCCGCCAGCACCCCGGTGCGGGCGCCCCCCGGCGCCGGCCGGGCCCTCGGCGCTCGGCCCCGCGCGCCGCGCGGAATCCCCCGCGGGCGGGCGCCGCGGCCAGCCGCCACGCCTACTCCCACTCGATCGTGCTGGGTGGCTTCGACGAGATGTCGAAGACCACCCGGTTGACGCCGGACACCTCGTTGATGATGCGGTTACTGATCTTCCCGAGCAGATCGTACGGCAGGCGGGCCCAGTCCGCGGTCATCGCGTCCTGGGACATGACCGCCCGGAGGGCGATCACCTGGGCGTACGTGCGAAAGTCGCCCATGACGCCCACCGAGCGCACCGGCAGGAGCACGGCGAAGGCCTGCCAGAGCTCGCGCTCGAGCCCCGCCGAGCGCACCTCCTCCTGCACGATCGCGTCGGCCTCGCGGAGGAGGTCCAGCCGCTCCTCGGTCACGTCGCCCAGCACCCGGATCGCGAGCCCGGGCCCCGGGAACGGCTGGCGCCAGACGATCTCGGGCGGGAGTCCGAGGAGCTCGCCGAGCTGCCGGACCTCGTCCTTGAAGAGCTCCCGGAGCGGCTCGATGAGCCTGAACTGCATGCGGGGGGGCAGGCCCCCGACGTTGTGGTGCGTCTTGATCGTCGCCGACGGGCCTCGGAGCGAGACCGACTCGATCACGTCGGGATAGAGGGTGCCCTGGGCGAGCCACGTGATGTCGCCGAGCTTCCGGGCCTCGTCCTCGAACACGGCGATGAACTCGGCGCCGATCCGCTTGCGCTTGAGCTCCGGATCGGCCACCCCGCGGAGCGACTCGAGGAAGCGCTTGGAGGCGTCCACGTGCACGAGGTTCAGCCTGAACGCGTCCCGGAAGGTGTGGACGACCGAGGCGGCCTCGCCCTTGCGCAGCATGCCGTTGTCGACGAAGACGCAGGTCAGCTGGCTGCCGATCGCCCGATGCACCAGGACCGCGACGACCGAGGAGTCCACGCCGCCCGACAGCGCGCAGAGCACGCGGTCGCGCCCGACCTGGGCGCGAATCGCCTCGGTGGCGGAGTCGACGAACGACGCCATGGACCACTGGGGCTTGACCCCGCACACTTCGAGAAAGTTCTGAAGGATCGCCCTGCCTTGCGGCGTGTGCGCGACCTCGGGGTGGAACTGGACGGCGAAGAGTCGACGTGTCTCGTCCGCCATGGCGGCCACCGGGCAATTGTCGGTCGCGCCGAGCGTCGTGAACCCCTTGGGCGGCCTGAGGACCGTGTCCCCGTGGCTCATCCAGACGGTCATCCCGCCCGCCCCGTCGGCAGAGACGCCGGCGACGAGGCCGTCGGTCCGGCAGAGCCTGACCTCCGCCCGGCCGTACTCCCGCCGCTCGGCCGGCACCACGTGACCGCCGAGGAGGTAGCCCATCGCCTGCATGCCGTAGCAGATGCCGAGCACGGGCACCCCGGCCTCGAACAGCTTCTTTGGCGGAAGGGGGGCGTTCTCCTCGTAGACGCTCGACGGCCCGCCGGACAGGATCACCCCCTTGAAGCCGGCCTGGAGGATCTCGTCGATCGGGTGGGACCACGGGAAGATCTCGGAGTAGACCGACATCTCCCGGATCCGGCGCGCGATGAGCTGTGTGTACTGCGAGCCGAAGTCGAGAACCGCGATCTTGTCGGCGGGCCCACCGCTCAGCATCTGGGGGCCGGACGCATCTCCAGACTCACCTGCCCATCTCGCCGTCGGCCGCACCCCGCCACGCCATCCCGACGGGACCGGCTCAGCGCGGGCGGCCCAGCTTCTGCGCCTGCTGGAAGACCTTCCCTTCCGTCTTGATCGCGGGGGCGATGATCAGCTCGGTCAGCTGCAGCTCGCGGATGTTCCGCGCGCCGACCGAGCCCATGCAGGTCCGGATCGCCCCCACGAGGTTCAGCGTGCCGTCCTCGGTGAACGCGGGGCCGAAGAGGATCTGCTCGAGCGATCCCGCCACGCCCACCCGGATGCGGGTCCCGCGCGGCAGGTTCTGGTGCGGCGTCGCCATGCCCCAGTGGTAGCCCCGGCCCGGCGCCTCGGTGGCGCGCGCGAAGGCCGAGCCGATCATGACCGCGTCGGCGCCCGAGGCGAGCGCCTTGCACACGTCGCCGCCCGTCGTCATCCCGCCGTCGGTGATGATGGGGACGTAGCGCCCCGTCTTCTTGTAGGCGAAGTCCCGGGCGGCGGCGGAGTCCGCCGTCGCCGTGACCTGCGGCACGCCGACCCCCAGGACCTCCCGGCTCGTGCACGCCGCCCCCGGGCCCACGCCGATCAGGAGCGCGTCCACGCCGCACTCAATCAGCTCGAGGCAGGCCTCGTAGGTGACGACGTTGCCGACGATCAGCGGGAGCGCGAGCGACTTCTTGAGCTTCCGGAAGTCGAGCGGCATGTACTCGGTGGCGACGTGGCGGGCCGTCGTGACCGTCGACTGCACCACGAAGAGGTCGGCGCCGGCTTCCTGGGCGATCTGGCCGAACCGCTCGGCGCGCTGCGGGATCGAGGAGACGGCGACCGCCCCGCCGCCCTTCTTGATCTCGGTGATCCGCTTGTGGATCAGCTCCTCCTTGATCGGCTCGCCGTAGATCGACTGGATGATCTTCGTCGCCTCTTCCTGGCCGGCGGACACGATGCGGTCGAGGACCTCGTCGGGGTTCGCGTAGCGGGAGAAGATGCCCTCGAGGTTGAGGACGGCGAGGCCGCCCAGGCGCCCCATCTCGATGGCGAGCCTCGGCCCGACGACGCCGTCCATCGCGGCGGCGATGATCGGGATCTCGAAGCGTCGCCCGGACAGCTCCCAGGAGATGTCGACCTCGTTCGGGTTGACCGTCAGCGCTCCGGGAACGAGGGCGATGTCATCGAACCCGTAGGCGGCCCTGGCCTTGCGTCCACGCCCGACCCACATGCCCATAGCTGGGATTCCCCTTCTTTCCGGCACGGGTTGAGGTCCGGCCACCCCCTGTATGTAGGGAGCGCCCACGGATGCTATACAATATTTCGTACTACTATACCGGCGGCCTTTCAGCGTGTCAACCCGCGCGCGCCCTCGCGCGCGCCCCGGACGCCCCGGCGGGCCGCCCCGGGGGTCAGCGGACGCGGGAACCCTCCCAGACGAGCCGGAGCCCCTCGAGGGTGAGGTCGGGATCCACCCGCTGGATGCTCCGCGCCACCTCGGCGATCAGCGGGGCCAGCCCGCCGGTCGCGATCACCGACACCGCGCCGTCCATCTCGGCGCGCATGCGATCGACGATGCCGTCGACCAGGCCGGCGTACCCGTAGACGACGCCCGACTGGATATTGGTGGCGGTGTTCCGTCCGATGGCCTCCTTCGGCCGCACGAACTCCACCCGGTAGAGGCGGGCGGCCCGGCTCACGAGCGCGTCTACCGCGGTCGCGATGCCGGGGGCGATGGCCCCCCCGATGAACTCGCCGCGCGCGTTGACGCAGTCGAACGTCGTCGCCGTGCCGAAGTCGATCACGATGAGCGGCGCGCGGTAGCGCGAGAGTGCGGCGACCACGTTGACGACCCGATCGGGACCGACCTCGGCCGGATGGTCCACCGCGAGCCGGATCGGGGTGTTGACGCCAGGCTCCACGCAGAACGGCGTGACGCCGAAGTACTTCTGGCACATCGCCTCGAGCGCCTGCTGTACGGGCGGCACCACGTTGGAGATGGCGACGTCGGTCACCTGGCGGGGCTCGAGGCCGCTCGTCCGCAGCAGGGCCTGGATGAAGACGCCATACTCGTCGGCGGTCTGCTCGCGCCGGCTCGTCAGGCGCCAGGACACGAGCAGGCGGGCGCCGTCGTACACTCCGATCACGGTGTTGGTGTTGCCGACGTCGGCCACTAGCAGCATGGTCGCACCGCGGGACGACCACGCGCCGGCCCGCGGGCATCGAGCCGGGCCCGGGGATCGGGGTCAGCCGGACGCATCCCGCACCTCGCCGGCGACGATCCGGTGCGTGCGCCCGGCCGCGTCACGGACCAGCAGGGCCCCGTCGCCGTCGAGCGCGACGGCGGTGCCGTGGAGGTCGCCGGCGACGACCGGCCGACCGACGGTGACGGCGCGGCGGCACCACTCGGGATGGACCGGCTTGAAGCCGTGGTCGACGTAGAGGGCGTACCAGCGCTCGAGCCGCGCGAGCAGGACGTCGCGCAGCACCCGGCGCTCGACGGGCGCACCGCGGGCGAGCGCGAGCGACGTCGCGCGCGCGGCCAGCTCGACCGGGAACTCGCGCTGGTTCACGTTGATGCCGATGCCCACGATGACCCGGCTCACCGCGCGGCCGTCCGAGGCGGCCTCGGTCAGGACGCCGGCGAACTTCCGCTCGTCGAGGACGAGGTCGTTCGGCCACTTGATGTCGGGCCGGAGCCCCGCCACCTCCTCCACGGCCTCGGCCACGGCGACGGCGGCGACCAGCGTGAGCTGCGGCACCTCGGCGGCCTGGATCGCCGGACGCAGGATCACCGACAGCAGCAGGTTCTCCCCCGGCCGATCGAGCCAGGACCGCCCGCCGCGCCCGCGCCCCGCGCGCTGGTGCTCGGCGGTGACCACCGTCCCCTCCGGCGCGCGCGTGTCGGCGAGCTCGCGGGCGACCGTCTGCGTCGAGTCGACCTCGCCGAGCTCGTGGATGATCTCGCCGAACCGCCCGCCGGGCGTCATCCGCTCCCCGTGCCCTCGGCGATCGCGCGCAGGCTCTCGCCGAGCTTGGCGCGCAGGCGCCGCTGCTCGGCGAGGCGTCCCCGCTCGCGCTCGACCACCTCGGCCGGCGCGCGCGCGACGAACTCGGGCCGCCCCAGTTTGCCCTCGAGGAAGGCGATCTCGTCCTCCGCCTTCTTGACCTCCTTGGCCAGCCGTTGGCGCTCGGCGGCCAGGTCCACCACCCCCGCCAGGTTCACGAAGACCTCGAGCGAGTCCACCGCCGCGAAGGCCGCGTGCGGCGGCCGGGTCGCCTCCGTGGAGACCGTCACGGTGCAGCGCCCGAGGGCGCCGATGAGGGGCGCCGCGCCCGTGATCAACGCGGCCTCGGCCGCGGTCGGCTTGATGGTCACGGCCACCTCGACCGAGGGCGGCACCCGGCTCTCGCTCCGGATGTTGCGGACGGCGCTGACGACGCCGATGACGGGCGCCATGTCGCGCTCGGCCTCCGGATCGGCCGTGCGCCGCGACGCCCGCGGAAACGGCGCGACCATGATCGACTCGCCCGCGTGCGGCAGCTGCTGCCAGATCTCTTCGGTGAGGAATGGCATGAACGGATGGAGGAGCCGGAGCGTCGCCTCCAGGACCTCCACCAGCGTCGCCTGGGTCCGGGCGCGCTGCGCCGCGTTGCCGCGGTCATAGAGCGCGAGCTTGGCGATCTCCAGATACCAGTCACAGACCTCGTGCCAGGTGAAGTGGTAGAGCGCCGACGCGGCGTCATTGAATCGGTAGCCGTCGAGCGCCTTGCGCACGAGCCCGACCGTCGCGTTGAGCCGGCTCCGGATCCAGCGGTCGGCCACCGAGGGCGCGGCCGGCCGCGCGTGCGCCGGGTCGTAGCCGTCGAGGTTCGCGAGGACAAGCCGGGCCGCGTTCCAGATCTTGTTGGCGAAGTTCCGGTAGCCCTCGATGCGCTCCTCGGCCAGGCGGATGTCCCGCCCCTGCGCGGCCAGCGCCGCGAGGGTGAACCGGAGGGCGTCGGTGCCGTACTTGTCCATGACCGCGAGGGGATCGATCACGTTGCCCTTCGATTTCGACATCTTCTGGCCCTCGGCGTCCCGCACGAGGGCGTGGATGTAGACGTCGCGGAACGGGACGTCGCCCATGAACTTCAGGCCGAGCATCATCATCCGCGCCACCCAGAAGAAGAGGATGTCGAAGCCCGTGACGAGGCACGAGGTCGGATAGAAGGTGCGGAGCTCCGGGGTCTCGCGCGGCCAGCCGAGGGTCGAGAACGGCCAGAGGCCCGACGAGAACCACGTGTCCAGGACGTCCGGATCCTGGTGGACGGTCCCGCCGCAGCTCGGGCACGCCGTCAGGTCGACGCGGGAGACGTGCATGCTGCCGTCGTGGTCGCAGTACCAGACGGGAATGCGGTGGCCCCACCAGAGCTGGCGCGAGATGCACCAGTCACGGATGTTCTCCATCCACCCAAAGTAGGTCTTCCGCCAGACACGCGGGACGACCCGCGTGCGGCCGCCGCGCACCGCCTTGATGGCGGGCTCGGCGAGCGGTTTCGTCCGGACGAACCACTGCTTGGACACGAGCGGCTCGACGACCGTCCCGCACCGGTAGCAGACGCCCACGGCGTGGCGGTACGGCTCGACGCGCTCGATTAGCCCGAGGGCTCGCATGTCCTCGACGATGCGCCGCCGGCACTCGAACCGGTCGAGCCCGGCGTACTTGCCGGCCTCCGCCGTCATCCGGCCGTCGAAGCCGATGACCGTGCGGATCGGGAGGTCGTGGCGCCGGCCGATCTCGAAGTCGACCGGGTCGTGCCCCGGCGTGACCTTGACGACGCCGGTGCCGAACTTGGGGTCGACGGCGGCGTCGGCGACGACCGGGAGGCGGACCGTGCCCTCGACCGATGGCACGTCGAGGATCTTCCCGACCCACTGGCGGTAGCGGCGGTCCCCCGGGTGGACGGCGAGCGCCGTGTCGCCGAGACGGGTCTCGGGGCGGACGGTGCCGAGCGTGAGCGGCCCGTATTTGATGTAGACGAACTCGTCGTCGCGCTCCGCTCGGTCCACCTCGAGGTCGGAGAGCGCCGTCTGGCAGCGCGGGCACCAGTTGACGATGTAGTCGCCGCGATAGATCAGCCCCTCCTCCCAGAGCCGGACGAACACCTCGCGGACCGCCGCCGAGAGTCCCGGGTCCATCGTGAACCGCTCGCGCGACCAGTCGCAGGAGGCGCCCAGCCGCCGGAGCTGGTCGATGATGGTGCGCCCCGACTCCTCCTTCCACCGCCAGACCCGCGCGACGAACGCCTCGCGCCCCAGGTCTTCCTTGCGACGGCCCTCGGCCGCGAGCTGGCGCTCGATGACGTTCTGCGTCGCGATCCCCGCGTGGTCGGTGCCCGGCAGCCAGAGCACGTTGTGGCCGTCCATCCGCTTCATCCGGATCAGGATGTCCTGGAGCGTGTTGTTCAGCGCGTGGCCCATGTGGAGCGATCCCGTCACGTTCGGCGGCGGGATCACGATTGAGTAGGGCTTCTTCGTCGGCGAGCTGGCTTCGGCGCGGAAGTACCCGCGCTCTTCCCACACCCGGTACCAGCGCGATTCGGCCTGCGAGGGATCGTACCGATCGGGGATCGACGTCATCGGGCCCGGTGGATCCTCATTGTAGCACCGGCCCGGCGGCGACCAGGCGCCACCCGGCCCCCCGGCGGCGGAACGTCAGGGCCCACGGTCGTCCGGCCGGGCGGAGCGCCGCCGGCACGCTCACCGTGGACGGCGGCGCGCCCAGCACCGCGTCGCAGGCGGCCTCCGCCTCGAGGCCGGCGGGCAGCCGGGCGCGGACGCGGGGATCCGGCACGAGCCGGGCGAGGCTCGGGCCGTCGCCGGCGCGGAGCGCCTCAAAGAATCGATCGACCGTCGCATGGAACCGCCGGTGCCACGCCTGGCGGAGCTGACGCTCCGCGAGCGCGAACGTCCCGCGCGCGGGGACGTAGCGGTAGCGGTCCTCTTGCTCGGTCTGCCCCTCGCAGCCCGGCACCCACCCCGCATACCGGAGCTCGTACCGGAGGGAGAGCTCGGACCCGTGGAGGGCGTAGCTCCACGTCTCGAGGTCGTCCCCGAAGAGATCCGCCGTGCTCCAGACGGTCTGGACGGCGGCCCCCGTCTGGCGAACGAGGTCGACCCGCACGGGTGTGGTGCCCCGGCCCGACGTCGGTCCCTCCCAGAGCACCGCGAACTGGGCCGCGCCGCCGGCGGCGGCGGGCATCGGGTAGAGGGTCGGGCTCGCGTCGCGCTGGATCGCGCCGAGGAGGACCGCCACGCCCCGGCCGCCCCCGTAGACGCGGACGCTGCTCGCCCCCGTCGCGTCGGCCAACCGCACCGCGGCCACCACGACGCCGCCCGTCTTGATGACCCGCAGGGCAGCGCCCCCCCAGGCCTCGTTGAACGCGTCGAGCCGGTCCTGGAGGAAGGCCTCGCTGGCGAAGACGCCGCCGCTCGCGAGGCTGTCCACGATCTCCCCGTCGAGCAGCTCGTAGAGCTCGCGGTACACCCGGTGCACGCGCTCGCCCCCGGCGCCCGCGCTCGTCAGCCCCGCGTGCGCCAGCTCCCGGAAGCGATCGAGCCGGTCGACGGTCGGCCCGGCGGCCCGCGGGGACGGCCCCGGCAGGAGGCACGCGATGCCGACGACGTACGCGAAAAGACGGCAGGAACGCCGGCGCGACACGGGGCTATGGTACAACAGTCGGAGAGGCCGCCGGGTGATCCGCGTCATCGACCGCTACGTCCTCCGGGAGCTCCTCGTCCCCTTCGCGCTCGGGGCCGGCCTCTTCACCTTCTTCCTCATCATCGACCGGATCTACAGTCTCACCGAGCTCGTCATCACCAAGGGCGTGCCGTTCTTCCTGGTGATGCAGCTCCTCGTCTACATGCTGCCGTCGTTTCTCGCCCATACCCTGCCGATGGCGCTGCTCGTCGCGATCCTGCTCGGCGGCGGGCGGCTGGCGGGCGATCTCGAGGTCGTGGCCTTCCAGGCGGCGGGCGTCAGCCTCGCGCGCCTGCTCCGGCCCGTGCTGCTCGTCGCGGTCGTCGTCGGCCTGGCGACGGCGGCCATGACGCTCGTCCTGAATCCGGCGTCGAACGCGATGTTCCAGCACCAGCTCTTCCGGATCCTCCAGACTCGGGCGGCGAGCGGGCTCAAGGACCGCGTCTTCAACACCTCCTTCGGCGACACGATCATCTATCTCGAGGACATCAGCCCCTCGCGCGTGGCGCTCCAGGGCCTCCTGGTCTCGGACGAGCGCGACCCGCGGCTCACGCGCATCATCACCGCGCGCGAGGGCCGGCTCCTCACCGACGAGGAGACGCACCGGATCACCCTCCGGCTCATCGACGGCGCGATCAACGAGAGCGACGTGGCGCCGAGCCCGCCCCTCAACCCGGCGGCGCGCCCGCCCGGCGCGGCGCCGCCCCCGCCCCCGAGCGGCGGGGCGGCGACGGCGGCGCGCTACCGCCAGACGGCCTTCGGCATCTACGACATGAACCTCGCCGTCGAGTCACCGTTCCGGAGCGCGCCACGGACCGAGAAGCCCGAGAAGAACTTCTCGATGCGGCAGCTCGGCCGCGTCGCCCGCGCCGCGCGCGCCCGCGGCGAGTCCGCCGCGCCGTACCTCGTCGAATATCACAAGCGCTTTGCCCTCGCGGGCGCGGCCATCGTGTTCGCGCTCGTCGGCTTCCCGGTGGCCGTCCGCTCCCCCCGCGGCGGGCGGAGCCTGGCGCTCGTCGCCAGCCTCGCGATTCTCATCGCCTACTATCTCCTCCTGACCTCGCTCGAGGGGCTCGCCCTCTCCCAGCGGCTCCCGGCCTGGCTCGCCATCTGGCTCCCGAACCTGCTCTTCGCCGGGCTCGGCGTTGGACTCGTCGGGTTGGACGTTCGGGGGCTCGCGGCGGGCCGGCTCCGGTGGCGGTGGGGCCTCCGCGACCTGCTCGGCCGGCGCGGGGCGAGCCCCGCGCGGGCCGCCGAGGCGCCGCGGGCCGCCCGCAGCTCGACCCACCTCGTCGACCGCTACCTCATCCGCTCGTATCTCGGCTTCTTCGCGACCGCCCTCGGCGTGGCCTCGGTGCTGTTCGTGATCGTGGATCTCCTGCAGACGCTCGACCGGTACCTGCGCGTCAAGCCGCCGCTCCTCTACATTCTCGAGCACTTCCTCTACCGGCTCCCGGTCGCCGTCTACGACGGCCTCCCGGTGGTCACGCTCGTCGCGACGATCTTCCTCTTCCTGACGATCAGCCGGTACCACGAGTTGACGGCGTTGAAGGCCGCCGGCGTGAGCCTCTACCGGGTGAGCCTGCCGATCCTCGGGCTCGCGATCCTGACCTCGATCGGCGCGGGGCTCTTCCAGGAGCTGCTGGTCCCGGCCCTGAACGAGCGCGGCGAAGAGCTCGATCGCGTGAAGATCCGCGGCCAGCTCCCGCGCCACCTGCAGCTCCAGACGCGGATCTGGCTGCGGAGCTCGGACAGCCGCTTCTTCCGCGTCGAGCTCCTGGACCCGATCACGCAGGACATGCACGGGGTCACCATCCTGGAGATCGACAAGAACTTCCGCCTGCTGAACCGGCTGGACGCCGCGGTCGCCCACTGGACGCCCGCCGGGTGGGTGTTCCAGGACGGCGCCTTCCGCGAGATCGGCCCGTCGGGCGGGATCCTCACCGTTCCCTTCGTGCGGACGGCGCTCGAGCTGCCGGAGACAATCCAGGACTTCACCGAGGTCCAGAAGCCGGTCAGCGCGATGAGCTTCGTCGAGCTCCTCGCGTACATTCGACGGCTCCAGGAGAGCGGCCACCAGGTGACGAAGTACCTGGTCGAGCTCTACGGCAAGCTGGCCTTCCCGCTCGCCCACCTCGTCATGGTGCTCGTGGCGATCCCGTTCGCGCTGCAGTCCCCGCGCGGCGGGCGGCTGGCCGGCGTCGGCATCGCGATCGGCATCCTGGCCGGCTACCTCGTCGTGCACTACTCCGCGCTCGCCTTTGCCCGGGCCGACCTCCTGCCCCCGCTCCTGGCCGCCTGGACGGCCAACATCGTCTTCGTGGGGCTCGGGGTCTCCTTGCTCCTCCGCGCCCGCACCTGAGGATCCCCGCGGCGCGGGCGGGCGCGCGGCGCCTGGCGGGTCCCGTCGGCGGACACCCCGGGGCCGCCCGGCACCCGCGGGTCTCGGCGGCCGGGGCCGCGGTCAGCGGCGAAGCGCGCGGAGGGCGTCCTCCAGGCGCTTCTGCTCGAGGCCGTACGTCGCCCAGTCCCCCCGCCGCAGCGCCTCCTGCGAGCGCGTCCAGGCGTCCCAGGCCCGCCGGACCTCGGCGTCGAGGGCGGAGGCGGGCCCCGATGGGCTGGACGCGGCGCCGGCGGCGACGGTCGTCGGTTCTGGGCGCCCGCCGAAGATCCGGGCGAGCGACTGCTCGAGCGTCGGCTCCATGGCGATCGTGTTGCCGTAGGCGACGATCACCCGCCGGAGCTCGGGGAGCGCCCCCTGCTCGGCGGCGGCCAGGTAGAGCGGCTGGATGTAGATCAGCGACTGATCGATCGGGATCGCGAGCAGCGAGCCGCGGATGACCGTCGAGCCGTGCTGATTCCACAGGGTGAGCTGCTGGGAGATGACGGGATCCTGGTCGATGCGCGCGTCGATCTGGCGCGGCCCGTAGACGAGCTTCTGCTTGGGGAAATTGTAGACGATGAGCCGGCCGTAGTTGGGGGGATCGGACCGGGCGGCGAGCCAGGCGATCATGTTGTCGCGGCGGCTCGGGTTGAAGAGCGAGAGCAGCATGAACTCTTCGCGGGTCTCGCCGGGAAGCCGCATGATCGTGAAGTACGGCTCGAGCTCGCTCTCCCGCCCGTCGACCACCCGGTGGGGCACCGCCCACAGGTCCTCCTTGTTGTAGAAGACCTGCGGGTCTTGCATGTGGTAGACGGCGTACTTCCGCGCCTGGATCGCGAAGAAATCCTCGGGATAGCGGAGGTGCCGGCGCAGGTCCGGCGGCATCGCCTCGAGCGGCCGGAGGAGGCCCGGGAACGCGTTGGCGTACGTGCGCACCAGCGGGTCGCTCGGGTCGGCGAGGTAGTACGTCACGGCCCCGTCGTAGGCGTCCAGGGTCGCCTTGACGGAGTTCCGGATGTAGTTGCCGAGCCCGGGGATGGGATCCGAGTACGGGTAGCGGTCGGTGATCGTGTACCCGTCGAGGATCCACACGAGGCGTCCGTCGTCGGTCACCACGATGTAGGGGTCGTGGTCGAACTCGAAGAACGGCGCGATCTGGCGCACCCGCTCCTGGACGCGCCGGTAGATCATGATCCGACTGTCCGGGGTCAGGTCGTTCGAGAGGAGGATCTTCGGCTCGCCGAACCGGATCGCGAACGCCACCTTGCGGAGCCACGAGGAGACGGGCACCCCGCCCTGCCCGCCGTAGGTCGAGTACACGTTCTGGTCGCCGGAGGGGTAGTCGAGCTCCTGCGAGCGCGTGCGGACGAAGACGTAGGCGTTCGAGACCTCGCCGTAGTAGATCTCGGGCCGCGTGATCGCCCGGAAGCCGGCCGTCGAGTGCGGCGGGATGTCCTTGACGAAGAATTCGGGGAGCCCCTCGGGGCTGATCCGGTTCACCGGCCCGACGACCACGCCGTAGCCGTGCGTGTAGGTGAGGTGCTCGTTGATCCAGATCCGGCTCGGCAGGTGCGCGTACGACAGCTCCCGGGGCGACAGCATGAGCTGGCGGTACTCCCCGTCGATCAGGTACCGGTCGTTGTCGACGTCGACGAACTTGTAGTAGGTCCGGATCTCCTGCAGCTGGCCGTAGGTGCGGAGTAACGGCCGGTAGTCCCAGAGGCGGATGTTCTTGACGGTCGCGGCGTTCCGCTCGAGGGCGCGGGCGTCGAGGGTCTCGGCCACCGGGAAGTCCTTCTCGACGACCCGGTCCAGATCGTAGGCCCGCCGGGTCATTCGGATGTTGTACTCGATGAACGGCCGCTCGGCGACGAGCTCGTTCGGGGTGACCCGGAACCGCTGGAGGAGGGCGGGGTAGATGCCGAGGCCCACCACCCACGCGACGCCGAGCGCGATCACCGCCCCCGCGACGACCCGGAGCCCGGGCCGCGCGATCTGTACCAGGCACCCGACCGCGGCGAGGAGGGCGAGCACGGCGAGCCCGCCGAGGACCGGGAGCGACGCGTGGACGTCCGTGTACGACGCCCCGAACACGATACCGCGCGGCGAGAAGACGAGCTCGAAGCGGTCGAGCCAGAATCCCACCGCCTTCAGCGCGAGGAGCGCGGCGACGAGCGCCAGGAGGTGCGTCCGCGCGCCCTGCGCCAGGCGCGGGCCCCGATTGGTGAGGACGAGGCTCCGCTGCAGGACGTACAAGACCAGCGTGAGGATCAGCGTCGCCGCGCCGAGCGTGAGCGCCCAGCCGTGGAGCAGCCGCCAGAAGGGCAGGCTGAACACGAAGAAGCCCAGGTCGCGCCCGAAGAGCGGGTCGACGGTGCCGAACGCCACCTGGTTCCGGTAGGAGAGGATCGTCTCCCAGTCGGCGCTCGCCCGCATGCCGGACACGAACGACACGACCAGGAGCACCAGCGGCAGCGCGCGGCGGATCAGCGGCTCGATCACGACGCGACTCGGCAGCCCGAGCTGGTCCTCGAGCTCCCAGAGCACGTCCGGCGGCGCCGTCCGCGCCGCGAAGGCTAGGTTGGCGTAGAGGACGACGAAGACGGCGAGACCGACGCCGATGACGAGGGAGCCGCGGAGGGACAGGATGGCCAGGAAGACCGGCGCGTAGCCGACCTCGTGGAACCAGAGCCAGTCGGTGTAGAGGGGAACGACCGGCGCCAGGAGCGCGACGACGAAGACGACGAACGCGAGCCAGAAGATCGCCGGCGGGACGTTGCGCGCCATCGCCTCTTCCCGGGACCGGCCGGGGCCGGTCTACGTCCCGTGGGTCCAGGACGCGAGGTACGCTTCCTGCTCCGGCGTCAGCTCATCGATCTGGACGTCCATGGACGCCAGCTTGAGCCGGGCGATCTCGCGGTCGATCTCGCGGGGCACCCCGTACACCTTCTTCGCGAGCGTCCGCCCGTGCTTGACCAGGTGTTCGGCGGCCAACGCCTGGTTGGCGAAGCTCATGTCCATGACGGCGGCGGGGTGACCCTCCGCGGCCGCCAGGTTGATCAGGCGTCCCTCGCCCAGCACGTAGACGCGCCGCCCGCCGCCGAGCACGAACTCTTCGACGAAGGGCCGCACGGGCCGGCGCGCGCGCGCCATGGCCGCCAAAGCGTCCAGGTCGATCTCGACGTTGAAGTGCCCCGAGTTCGCGAGGATCGCGCCGTCCTTCATGCGCGTGAAGTGCTCCGTGCGGATGGCCCCCTTGTTGCCGGTGACGGTGACGAAGACGTCGCCCACCTCGACGGCGCGCGCCATCGGCATCACCCGGTAGCCGTCCATGGCCGCCTCCAGCGCGCGCATCGGCTCGACCTCGGTCACGACGACCTGCGCCCCCATGCCGTGCGCCCGCGCCGCCACGCCGCGCCCGCACATGCCGTAGCCGGCGACCACCACCGTCCGCCCGGCGAGCAGGATGTTGGTGGCGCGCAGGAGCCCGTCGATCGTGGACTGCCCCGTGCCGTACCGGTTGTCGAAGAGGTGCTTCGTGTCGGCGTCGTTGACCGCGATCACCGGAAAGGCCAGGACCCCCTCCTTCTCCATCGCGCGGAGACGGACGACGCCGGTCGTGGTCTCCTCGGTGCCGCCGAGGACGTTCGGCAGCAGATCGCCCCGGGCGCCGTGGAGCCGCGTGATGAGGTCGGCGCCGTCGTCCATCGTGAGCTGGGGCCGGATCGAGAGCACCGCTTCGATGTGGCGGTAGTAGCGGGCGTTGTCCTCGCCCTTGTGCGCGAAGGTCGAGATCTCGTGCTCGCGGACGAGCGCGGCCGCGGTGTCGTCCTGCGTGGACAGCGGATTAGAGGCGCAGAGGGCGATCTCCGCGCCGCCCGCCCGGAGCGTGAGCATGAGAACGGCCGTCTCCGTCGTGACGTGCAGGCAGGCGCCGATGCGCGTGCCCTTGAGCGGCTGCTCCTTGGCGAACCGCTCTCGGACCTGCCGGAGCACCGGCATGGACTGCTCCGCCCATTCGATGCGGAGCCGGCCGGCGCCGGACAGCGAGGGATCCTTCACGTCGTGCTGGACCATCCGGCCGTGTCCTTTCCTCGATCGAGGGTTCACATACGACGACCCCGGCGGTGGCCCGTCGGGGTCGAGGATCGGGCGTCGGCGTCAGATCCCCGCGTCGTCGCGCAAGTCCTTGACCCGATCGGTCCGTTCCCAGGTGAACTCCGGTTCGTTCCGCCCGAAGTGCCCGTACGCCGCGGTCTTCTTGTAGATCGGGCGGCGGAGATTCAGGTACTTGATGATCCCGACCGGCGTCAGGTCGAAGTGGCGGCGCACCATCTCCTCGAGCCGCTTGTCCGGCACCTTGCCGGTGCCGAAGGTCTCCACCATGACCGAGACCGGGTCGGCCACGCCGATCGCGTAGGCGACCTGGACCTGGGCCCGCGCGGCCAGCCCCGCCGCCACGATGTTCTTGGCCACGTGGCGGACCATGTAGCACGCCGAGCGGTCGACCTTCGTCGGATCCTTGCCCGAGAAGGCGCCCCCGCCGTGCGGGCAGGAACCGCCGTAGGTGTCGACGATGACCTTCCGCCCGGTGAGCCCCGTGTCGCCCATGGGGCCGCCGGTGACGAAGCGGCCGGTCGGGTTGATGTGGAAGACGGCCCGCTTGTGGTCCAGCAGGTGCGGGGGGATCGTCGGCAGGATCACCTGCTCGATCACGTCCGACCGGATCCGGCTCTGGTCGACCTCCGGGGCGTGCTGGGTCGAGATCACGACCGTCTCGACGGACACCGGCGCGCCGTCGACGTACCGGACCGAGACCTGGCTCTTGCCGTCCGGTCGCAGGTAGTCGAGGTGGCCAGCCTTCCGCACGGCCGCGAGTTTCTGCGCCAGCCGGTGCGCGAGCATGATCGGCAGCGGCATCAGCTCCTCGGTCTCGCGGCACGCGTACCCGAACATCAAGCCCTGGTCGCCGGCGCCGAGGTTGTCGACGCCCATCGCGATGTCGGCCGACTGCTCGTCGATGGCGGCGATGACGCCGCAGGTCTCGTAGTCGAAGCCGTACTTGGCCCGCGTGTACCCGACGCTCTTGACCGTGTCCCGCGCGATGCGCGGGATGTCGACGTAGCAGGAGGTCGTGATCTCGCCGGCGACGACGATGAGCCCCGTGGTCAAGACGGTCTCGCAGGCGACCCGGCCCGTCGGATCCTGGGCAATGATCGCGTCCAGGACCGCGTCGGAGACCTGGTCGGCCATCTTGTCGGGATGACCTTCGGTCACCGACTCGGACGTGAAGATGTGCTCCTCACGGGCCATGTGTGCTCCTCCCTTGGCGAAATTATCGCCATGCTAGCACGGCCGCCGCGACCCCCTCAACCGCGAAGTCGCCGCTTGACCTCCTCGAGCATCGGGACCGCCCACGGATCGACGCCCCGCCCGAGCGCCAGGTAGTAGCTGGTCCACTGGCCGAGGTAGACGAGCGAGAGTAGGCGCGCGAGCCGCCCCTCGCCCCGCGACCACGCCTCCGAGATGCCCCCGGCCACCGGGCCGATCACGGCCCGGACGAGGTCGAACCGGCGGCCGATGTCGGGGTGCTCGCCGCGATCCCGCAGGAGGATGGCGTGCAGCCGGCCGGCCTCGGGCGCGCGCCACGCCTCGATCTCGTTGTGATTCATCTCCGGCAGCGCGCCCGCCACCGCCAGGCGCTTGGCGTTCTCCTCGATGTCGGTCTTCCAGCGGTAGGCGACGGCGCCCGTCAGCTGGCCCCCGTAGGCGACGGGCGTCCGATCGCCGATCTCGAGGGCGAGGTGCTTGGCTTCGTTCTTCCCCGCCGGCTGCCCCGGCCCGAGCTCGACGGCGAGGGTCTCGACGACCTCGAGCGCCTCGGCGACCTCGCTCGGGGGCGGGGTCGGGAGCCCCGCGCCCGCCAGGATCCCCAGCAGCGGAAAGAAGAGGTAGCCGAGGGCCAGGCGCGGCGGGAGCCCGCCCGGCAGCGTCACGAGGGGCGCCCGGTGGCGCGCCGCCAGCGCGCCGAGGCGCCCGCCCTGGGTCACCGCCAGCGCCATCGTCCCGGCGGCGAGCGCGGCCTCGAACGCCGAGACCGCCTCCACGGTGTCGCCCGAGTAGGAGACGGCGATCACGAGCGTCCCCGGCCCCGCCCCCGCCGGCAGGCCGTAGCCTCGGTGGATCAGCACGGGCACGCGCAGCCGGTCCCCCGCGGACGCCGACAGGAGGTCGCCGCCCGCCGCCGAGCCGCCCATTCCCGCCACCACGACGAGCGGCGGCGGGCCCGGGCGGACGTCCGGCACGGGCCGGAGGGCCTGCGCCTCCCGGCACTGCGCGGGGAAGCGGCGCAGGACCCCGCCCACGTCGTGGGGGTCGAGGCGGCCCCGCACGGCGGGGTCGTCGAGCGTCGCCGCTCGCGAGTCGACGGCCGCGCCGAGCTCACTCACGGTCGATGTCCCGATGCACGATGGTCGGCGGGAGCCCGCGCTCCTCCAAGAACGGCCGCAGCGCCTCCACGAGCGCGACCGACCGGTGCCGCCCGCCCGTGCAGCCGATCGCGACCGTCAGGTACGCCTTGCCCTCGCGCCGGTAGAAGG
>Ga0209161_10001112_pt1 | contig 22097 bp, 18 predicted proteins | sample GraSoiAngelo_155_FD_186169 | JGI IMG/M metagenome (GOLD analysis project Ga0209161, IMG submission 186169) | Grasslands soil microbial communities from the Angelo Coastal Reserve, California, USA - 14_1009_13_30cm (SPAdes) (version 2) | ecosystem: Environmental > Terrestrial > Soil > Grasslands... | reverse complement strand
TTCTCTGCACGTTTCTTATCTGATCCAAAGAGCCTGATGCCGGAGGTGTGCCCATTCGTCGGCACGCCTGGTCTTCAACGGAGCTCTTGGATCAATGAAAACATTTTACCGATTACTTTTTTATCTAACGCTAATTTCAATCACTCGCGCTGAATCCGGCGACGCCGGGTCCGAAGCGCAACGCGCTCGCATTTCGTTAGGCGAAGTGACGAGCATCGTGCTGGCGAATAATCCAGCAATCAAAGAAGCCGAGCGGCGCTGGAGCGCTGCAAAGGAGCGTATAACGCAGGCGACGGCTTGGGACGACCTGAAAGTCAGCGGCGATTCCAGGGTCAGGCGCTTCGTCGATATTCCGCCGAATGCCTTCACAGATCAATCGCTCGCGGTCGAGCAGCTGATTCCCATTACGGGAAAAAATCTCGTGCGTGGGCGAATCGCTGCCGCCGAAGCATTGTCGATCTTTGAAGAAACGCGCCGCGTGCAACTCGATGTCATCGCGAAAACGCGCGCGGCCTATTTCAGACTCGCCAACGCTTATGAGCAATTGGCCATCAACGGCAGGAATCTCACTTCACTCAGGCAAATCGCCGACATCAGCCGTTCGAAATATGAATCGGGCACGGAAACCGCCGCCAATACGCTGGTCGCCGAGACTGATCATAGCAGGCTCCTTGAAGGCAGACGGGATCTCGAAAGCAGTCTTTCCGACGCGCAGTCGGAGCTGAACACATTGATGAATCGCGACGCATTCGCGCCGCTCGGCGCCCCCGTGGACGCGCCGATGTCTCCGATGAATCTCTCGGTTTCGAGGTTGCGCGCACTGACGCTCGCGCAGCGTCCGGAAATACAGATGGCGCGGACGAAGATCGACTCCGAAAAATCGAAGGTTCAACTCGCGCGCCGCGCCTGGATTCCGGATCCCGCGCTGAGCGTTAAGGGCCAGCGTTACAACGAAGCTTCACAAGCTGTGAGCGAACTCGACGCGGGAATCTCATTCACTGTGCCCTGGATCAACCCGCGCAAGTATTCGGCCGGTGTACGCGAAGCTGGCGAAAATCTCAAAGCTGCCGAACACGGTCTGGACCGTGAGCAAAACGAAGCGTTGCGGCTGTTGCGCGATCAGCTCGAAAAGATCGAGACGGCGCATCACCATGTCGATCTTTTCCGAGACAAACTGGTGCCACAGGCGCGGCAGGCTTTCGAGGCAAACCGGCTTAGTTATGAATCAGGCAAGGCGTCGTTCCTCGATTGGATCACGGCGCAACGAAACTTGCGCGATCTCGAAGCAATTGCCCGCGCACATCTAACCGATTACCAGGTCGCTGTCGCGGAATTGGAATCAATCATTGGCGCGGAGCTCTACACGCGTCCTAACGAGCGCGCCAAAACAGAAAGGAACTCTCGATGAAACTCCTTACTCAAAAAATCCCACTTCTGATCGCACTCGTTGCGCTGCTGTTTGTCGCGGCATCGTGCGGGAAAAGTGGGGGATCACGCAAACCGAGCAACGTCGATTACTACACCTGTACGATGCATCCGTCGGTGAAGTCGCAGACGCCGGGCAAGTGCCCCATCTGTTCAATGGATCTCGTGCCGGTAATGAAAAGAGGCGGTGAGGAAGCGAAATCGCAGGCTTCGCCGCAAACCCAAGACGTGAAGAGCGGCGGCGAGATGAAAGACATGCCGGGAATGCCGGGAATGAAAACAGGCGGCGAAACGAAGGGGGCGCAGACGAGCGAGTTCATCGTTCCCGTAGAACGGCAACAGCAAATCGGCGTCACCTACGCGAAGGTCGAACGCAAGCCATTGCGTCACACGATTCGTGCAGTCGGAATGGTCGTGCCCGACAAAGGGCGCAACTGGCAATTCGTTTCGCGCGTGGACGGGTACGTGCAAAAGCTAAACGTCACGGCGCCGGGGGAGATCGTTGAGAAAGACGCGCCGCTGATGTCGATCTACAGTCCGGATTTGCTGACGAGCGAGCGTGAGTTTGTCGAGCTGTTGCGAATGCGCGACGAGGCTAGGACCAAAGACGCGCGGGAAACGCCGGACAAGCTGATCGAATCAGCAAAACGGCGTCTTCATTTGTGGAACGTGACCGACGCCCAGATCGATGAATTGCAAAGAACAAGAAAGCCCCAGGAGAACCTGACATTGCTCTCGCCCTTTCGCGGGATCGTGCAGTCGGTACCGGTCGATCAGGGAAAAGGCGTGAAGGTGGGCGACATGCTCGTCGAAGTCGCTGATCTGAGCGTGGTCTGGGTCTGGGCAGAATTTTACGAGAACGAACTTTCGATGCTTCAAGTCGGGCAGAAGATCGCGGTCACGGCGAAATCGTATCCCGGACAAAACTTCGAAGGCACTCTCAGCCTGATCAACCCCTTTCTGGACGAGATGAAGCGCACGGCCAAAGTGCGCATCGATATTCCCAATCCCGAGTTCAAGCTGCGACCGGGTATGTATGTGAACGCGGAGCTCGCGATGGACATGGGCGAAGCGCTCACCGTCCCAGTGAGCGCGATCATGCCGACCGGCGACCGTAATATCGTCTTTGTCGATAAGGGCGAGGGAAAATTGGAGCCGCGCATCGTTCGGCTCGGCTCGAAATACGGGGACATCTACGAAGTGCAGAGCGGCTTGCAGGAAAGCGAGCGCGTCATCGCGAGCGCGAATTTCCTCATCGACGCCGAATCGAAAGTGCAAGGCGCGCTGAAGGAATTTGAGCAACAAAAGCCGGAAGAAGCCGGCACGCCGCCAGTGAAGCCATGACCGAAGCAGACTCAACTCCGCAAGATAACAACGCGGCCGAGCCGGGCCGCAGCCCGTTCATCGAGCGGATCATTGAGGCAAGCGCAAAGAACAAATTTCTCGTTGTCATTTTCACGATCTTCGCGGTTGCGGGCGGCATTTACGGGCTGATCCACACGCCGCTCGACGCAATTCCCGACCTGAGCGATGTGCAGGTGATCGTTTACACCGAGTGGGAAGGGCGTTCGCCCGACTTGGTTGAAGATCAGATCACATATCCGATTTCCACAGTTTTCATCGCCGCGCCCAAAGTGAAATTCGTCCGGGGCGAATCGATGTTCGGCAAATCGTTCATCTACGTCATTTTTCAAGATGGGACCGACATTTATTGGGCGCGTTCGCGCGTGATCGAATATCTCAACTCCGTTCGCGGCTCGCTGCCCGAAGGGGTGAATCCGGTCATTGGCCCCGACGCAACCGGCGTCGGCTGGGTCTACGAGTACGCGCTCGTGGACGACACCGGCAAACACGATCTCGCTGAGTTGCGCTCAATTCAAGACTGGAACCTGCGCTACGCGCTCGCGTCCGTGAAAGGCGTGTCGGAAGTCGCGCCCGTCGGCGGTTTTGTAAAGCAATATCAGGTCGATCTCGACCCAAACGCGCTCGTTGCCTACCACATTCCGCTCAGTGACGTCGTCAGTGCGATCAAGATGAGCAACGCGGATGTCGGTGGCCGCATCTTTGAAGTTGCCACGACTGAGTATTTCATCCGCGGTCGCGGCTACATCAAAAAAATCGAGGACATCGAAAACATTGTCCTTAAAGTCGAGAACGGCACGCCGGTTTATTTGAAGAACATCGCCACCGTCCATCTCGGCGGCGACATCCGGCGCGGTGTGGCTGAACTGGACGGACGCGGCGAAACTGTCGGCGGCATCGTCGTCATGCGCTACGGCGAGAACGCGCTCAACGTCATCGACGGCGTCAAAAAGAAAATCGAGGAAATCAAATCCTCATTGCCCGAAGGCGTGCGGATTGTGCCGACTTATGATCGCAGCGATTTGATCAAGCGCGCCATCGCGACGCTGCGCGAGAAGTTGATCGAAGAGAGCATCGTCGTCGCGCTCGTGTGCGTCCTGTTTTTGTGGCACGTGCGCTCATCCCTGGTGGCGATCGTGACGCTGCCGATCGCGATCATTCTCTCATTCATCCCGATGTGGTGGATGAATCTGACCTCAAACATCATGTCACTCGGCGGCATTGCCATTGCCATCGGCGCGATGATCGATTCTGCGATTATCATGATCGAGAACGCGCACAAGGAGCTCGAGCGTTTTCGTGACGAACACGGCCGCGAACCGAACGGCGCCGAGCGCGCAAGAGTGATTATTTCCGCCGCGAAAGGCGTCGGCCGCGCGCTCTTTTTCGCGCTGCTCGTGATTACGGTGAGCTTCGTGCCGGTGTTCTCGCTCACCGCGCAGGAAGGTCGCCTATTCAAGCCGCTCGCCTTCACCAAAACATTCTCGATGTTTTTCGCTTCGTTCCTGGGCCTGACGCTCGTGCCGGTGCTGATGGTGTGGCTTATCCGTGGCAAGATCCTGCCCGAAATCAAAAATCCGGTGAATCGGTTTTTGATTGGAGCATATCAACCGTTCGTCAATTTCGTCCTGCGCTATCGCGTGTTCACGCTGGTCGGTGCCCTGGTCATTCTTTTGCTCACCATTTTTCCGTATAGCCGACTGGGCAGCGAATTCATGCCTCCGCTCAACGAGGGCACGCTGCTTTACATGCCGACCGCGGTGCCCGGAATGTCGATCACCGAAGCAACCAAGATTCTTCAAATCCAAGATCGACAATTGAGAAAAATTCCCGAGGCGGTGACCGTGTTTGGCAAAGCCGGACAAGCCGAAACGCCGACCGATCCTGCGCCATTGTCGATGTTTGAGACGGTAGTCGCGCTCAAACCGCCGGATCAATGGCGCAAGGGAATGACTTGGGACAAGCTGCTCGCTGAAGTCAACGCGAACATCAAAACGCCTGGCATGGCGAGCATCTTCTGGATGCCGATCCAGACGCGCACGGAAATGCTGACCACCGGTTTTCGCAGCGTGCTAGGTGTGAAAGTTTTTGGCCCCGACCTGGGCGAAATCCAAAAGCTCGCGGTGCAGATCGAGAAGGAGCTTGCCGAATTTCCAAACACGCGGAGTGCCTTCGCCGAACGTACCGTGGGCGGTTATTTTCTCGATTTTGTCGTGAACCGCGAAGCGGCCGCGCGTTACGGGCTGAAGGTCGGCGACGTGAACGATATCATTGAGTCAGCGATCGGCGGCAAAAACATTACGACCACAGTCGAAGGACGCGAGCGCTATTCCATCAACACGCGATACGCCCGGGATTTCCGGCAGGACATCGACGCGCTCAAGCGCGTGCTCGTCCCCACGCCGACCGGCGCACAGGTGCCCATCTCGCTTTTGGCCGACATCAAATACAAGACCGGGCCGCCATCCGTGCGCAGCGAAAACGGCAAGCTCGTCGGGTTTGTTTTCGTGGACATTACCACTAGTGACATCGACGGCTACGTGCGCAAGGCCTCGCAACAACTCGGTCAGCGCATTCAATATCCGCCCGGCTATTACATTCAATGGGCCGGCCAGTTCCAATATCTGCAAGAGGCTAAGGAACGGCTCAAGATCGTGATCCCGTTCACGCTCTTGATCATTTTCATGCTTATCTACATCAGCACACGGTCAGTGATTAAGACCGGGATCGTTTTGTTGGCTGTGCCGTTCTCATTGATCGGCGCGTTCTGGCTACTTTACCTGCTTGGCTACAACATGAGCGTCGCTGTTTGGGTGGGCTTGATTGCTCTCGCCGGGCTCGACGCCGAGACCGGTGTCGTCATGCTGCTTTATCTCGATCACGCGTGGGAAAAATTTCGCGCTGAAGGGCGAATGAACAACATGCGCGATCTGCATGACGCCGTGATCGAAGGCGCCGTCAGTCGTGTGCGACCGAAAATCATGGCGGTCTCGGCAATTCTCTTCGGTTTGCTGCCGATTATGTGGTCCCCAGCGGCGCAGGCTGGCGCCGATGTCATGAAACGGATCGCTACGCCAATGATCGGCGGCGTAATCACTTCAGCCTTTTTGAACCTCCTGATCTATCCAGTGATTTACATCATCTGGAAAAAACGGGACTTGAAAGAGCAGGAGGAAGAACAAGAGGCTCCATTTATTCCGCCGGTGCTGGTGGTCTCCCGTGAAAATCGTCAGCGTTTGTTCAAATGGATCGCGCTGATCATTGGCCTGGTCGCAATTTTCTACGCCGGACAATTTGCCTGGCACAAACTTCGTCCAGCACAAATCTCCGGCGCGCCCTTCCTCACTCAAAACGTTAACGACCTCACGGCAAATTTCATTGCGCCCGAAGGCGAACTTCGCCAGGGCAACAACGAAGTGCTGATCGAATTTCGCGATGGTAGCGGTCAGCTTGTCGATGTCGGCAATGTGAAGTTCGACATGAACATGAACATGCCCGGGATGCAGATGTCCTCTGGCGGGACAATCGAGCGCACAAATACGCCGGGCCGCTATCGGGCCAAAATCAAGATCGACATGTCTGGCGATTGGAGCGCGAAAATTTCTTTCGACGGTCCGCCCGGACAGGGCCAGCAGAGTTTTTCGCTAACCGTAAAATGAGATCGAGATATTTGGAGCAGAAGTCTCGCTTCACTTCTTAGCGCAGTCGCAGCTCTTCCCGCAGTTGCATTCCTTGTTGTCGTTCATGGGACAGTTCTTGCCGGTCTTTTTGTAATTCGGCTCGTCCGCTGCAAAACCCACGGTGCAAATCGCTGCCGCCAGAATCGAAAAACAGGATCTTCGTATAATTTTTCATACGCCTTAAGACGGATGTGAATCTTCATCCGACAGTGTTTGAAAATTCGCGCAACACCCGATCTGTCTTGAATTTCGTCTCAGTGATCCAAAATGCACTTCGATTGACAATCCTACGATAGTTCGCTCGCCCCACCGGTATCGTGATCTGTAGCTAGTTAGTCACAGCATCGACGACAAAAAGTTCCTGTTCCCCTTTTCCTTTTAATCTGAATTGGCCCAACGATCGGCCGTAAGAGCGCTCCGCGATCAGGTCCCAGGTGTCTTTGTTGACGCACACTGACCCCGCGCCAGCCGCTTGCTCCACTCGGCTCGCGGTGTTTACGGCATCACCCCAGACATCGTATTGATATTTTCTGTGCCCCACGACTCCGGCAATCACGGGCCCGACATGAACGCCAACCCGCACTTGCCATTGTGCCGGCAACTCCCGTGCAGCGACCACCATCTCTAGGCCGCACCTCACGCAGTTTAGTGCTGGATTGTCCAGTTGTGTCACCAGTCCGGCGGTAGCCATGAATGAGTCGCCGATCGTTTTAATTTTCTCGAGATCATGCTTAAGGCAGAGCTGCTCGAACGCCTCCACCAAAGTTTGCAAATGTGACAAGATCTCTTCCGGCCCACGTCGGGCGCTATATGCGGTAAACTCTACAATATCGCAGAAAAGTATTCCCACTCTCTCGAAACGGCGTGGCTTAACTGCGTCCGTCGCTTTTAACTCCGCTGCGACATCGCGAGGCAAAATGACGTGCAGCAATTCATCAGACCGCTGTTTTTCCTCCTCGATTTGCCGCAGGTAGAGAGTTTCCTGGTCGCGCAGCCGCTTTCTTTCCAGACATGATCCGATCCGAGCTTGGAGTAGCACTGGACTGAACGGTTTGGTCAGATAATCCTGCGCCCCTTTTTGAATACATTTTACGACATGATCAACTTGGTCAGAGGCTGAGAGTACAATTACAGGGATATCTCGAAGCAGAGGTTCAGCTTTAAGCTGCTCAAGAACTTCAAAACCGTCCATGAGCGGCATAATGACATCTAGGAGCAGCAGGTCGAAAGATTCTGTTTTCAGTAGTTTCAATGCTTCGATGCCGTTTTCGGCGCACGACACGTCGTACCCAAGCCTTTCTAAGCGTCGCCTCAGCATGTCACGATTCAGCTCGTTATCGTCGACGACCAGCAAAGAAGCGGCGGCAATCGCCGCGCCGACTGCCTTGTTTTGTTTCGCCATGGGTTCTCTCGCAAAGGCTTGTTGGCGTTTGGAAGTAATAAGGTCGCTTCCTAGAGCGTCGGAATTGACCTCAATTGAAGGAAAATTCTCTACGATTAGGTCGAGCAAACGTCTGCCCGCGGTATGGACCTTCTGCAAATCTGAAGCGAAAGAATCGTGTCCCAACTCTTTCGCCTGCTCCTGTAACATTTCCGCATAACCAATTACCTGGTTTAACGGTGTGCGAACCTCGTGGTGCATCGAAGCTTCATCCATTTTTCGATGCGCTACAGGATCGCAAAGATCATCGACAACACCTAATAGCTGTTCGCCTGCAGAATGAATTCGATTGAGATCGGCAAGAAAAATATCCAAACCATCGTCCTGCGCCTGCTCCATCAGCATTTCGCAGTAGCCGATAATGTGATTAAGCGGAGTACGCAGCTCGTGTTTCAGATTGCCCGAAAATTTATTCTTCACGCCACGGTTGTCGTCAGCATCCCTAGGTAGTGAGACAGACCCTTGTCCGTCGCTGCTCATTGCATTTTCGATCTTTGAAGAAGCGCCTCAATTTTTCCAACTAGCCGTGCGATTTCGACCGGCTTAGTATCGAAGTCATCGCAACCTGCCTCGATACATCTTTCACGGTCACCGCTCATGGCGTGTGCAGTGAGTGCGATCACTGGAATTGACTTAGTTTCCGGCGCCATCTTAAGTCGCCGCGTTGCTTCCCATCCGTCGAGCACGGGCAGGCTAATGTCCATCAAAATCAACGCTGGAGATTCCGATTGGGCCATCACGAGACCTTGCGCGCCATCAAGAGCAATCACGACTTCATACCCTCTGCGTTGAAGGCGACGCGTAAGCATGTCGCGATTCATTTCGTTGTCTTCGACTAGTAATATTTTCGACAAAGGATGATTAACGTTACGCCGTCGAAGCTAGATGGATTGTTTGTTTTGTGCCGGCTGTTTGGCCTTTACGCAGGCTGCGATCAAATCTTGGATTTCCGTGAGCAACGCGTCTTCGGTAAGAGCGTGTTTTGGCAACACCTTCTCGACATAGCCATCGAGTGCGATGCGCTCCTCGGTGGACATGTCCCTCGCGGTCACTACAATTATGGGGATAGATCGCCACTCGTCGTGCTTGCGGAGCTCTGCGAGAAATTGATAACCGTTCATTTTTGGCATCATCAAATCCAAAAGGATCAAGTCGGGCCGTTCTTTCGCAATCCGCTCTAGTGCGACCAATCCGTTTTCGGCTTGAACAACGTTCCACCGCTCTTTTTCCAAGATCTGCGTCAGCATTTTGCGAGCTGGTTCTTCATCGTCAATCACCAAGGCCGAACGCGGTGGCGGCACGTTCCGAAATTTCGCCAGAATCTCGGTCAAGCGATCCCGATCCACCGGTTTAATCATGTAATCGGTGGCCCCCAATGCATAACCAAGGTTTTTGTCATCAACGATGGTTAACATAACCACGGGAATATCCCTCACCTCAGGTTCCGATTTGAGCGTTGAAAGCACTGCCCAGCCGTCCATTCCTGGCATCATCACGTCCAGTAAGATGGCCATGGGATGCAATTCTCTGGCTAGACGCAGACCCTCCTCGCCGCTGGATGCACATTCAACAGGGAACCCTTTTCGATTTAAGAAGCGTTTCAGCACCTGACGCGTATCCGCATCATCGTCGATCACCAAGACAGCTTTGCCTTCCGTATTAAGCCGCGCGGCGATTGAGTCTAAAGGGGCCGCAGATTCAGCGTCCGGTTCGCGGACTTCAGTAGGCAATCGGATGATAAAGTTTGTGCCTTTGCCCGGCTCGCTGGTTAGGGTGACATCGCCGCCCATCATCCGGCAGAAGGTTTTGGTGATCGTTAAGCCAAGGCCAGTGCCACCAAAATCACGGGCGGTGGCGGCGTCAGCCTGAGAAAACGCCTCGAAGACGCGATCCTGCTGTTCCGGCGTCATGCCAATGCCGGTGTCGCTTACGCGAAAAACAATCCAATCAGGTTTCGTTGGTGAGATTTCGCGCGATGCCTCGAGTGTGATCTTTCCGTTTTTGGTAAATTTACTTGCGTTGCTGAGCAGGTTAAAGAGGGATTGACGGACCTTAATCATGTCAGCTCTCATCGCGCCTAGATTTGCAGGGCAACGCATCTCAAGCACGTTCGAGTTTTTTTGCACGAGCAATTGAACTGTAGTGCTAATGTCCTCGAGCAAGTTCGGAATATCGAAAGTCTCGAGATAAAGTTCCATTTTGCCTGCTTCGATCTTGGACAAATCGAGCACGTCGTTGATTAGGTCGAGCAAGTGCCGCCCGGAACGGTTGATCTTCTTGAGGTCGGGAATAAAACTCTCCTGACCCGAATCCTGCGCTTCTTCCTGAAGCATCTCGCTGTATCCAATAATTGCGTTGAGCGGCGTACGCAGCTCGTGACTCATGTTAGCAAGGAAGTGGCTTTTGGCCTGAGTGGCAGCACGGGCTCGCTGTTCTGATTGCACCAGTTGCTCATTTACCTCTTGGATCTCTTTTTCATGCTCTTCGATCTGGCTGAGCATCCCATTGAACCGGTCGATTAGAAAACCGATCTCATCATCGGTACGCTTTTCCGCTCGCACGGAATAATTCTTTTGCTCGGAAACAATTTTTGCCGTGTGCGCGAGAGAAAGAATCGGTCCGGAAATAATTCGCTGAAGTCGCGACGAGAAAAGGAAAGCGATCAAGGCTGCGCCCAAAACGATCGCACCGGCCAGTCCGGCATAGCGCGTCAGCCGCGCGTTCATTTCCTGCAAACTGTATTGCAAGTAAATGCTACCTATCCGTTCTCCGCCTCTTCTGATTGGATGAAACAAATTCAGGTAGCCCGGACGAAAAAAAGTGAAATAAGCGTTTTTGAATCCGTATCCGTCGGGGCCGGGCTTATCTGGAGGCGGCTCGGACTGCTTATCGCGAAGATAGCTCGCGAGGACTTTTCCGTCCTCGGTGTAAATAGCTGCAGTGGTGATGTTTGGGGTGGCGATAAGTCCAGCCAGAGTTTTTGTCGCAAATTCTTCGTCATCAAAATCAAGAGCTGAACTGGCGCTGGTGCCCATCACATCGGCCAACGTCCGAAGATCTCGCACCATTCCTGAGCGAAAGGAGACGTAATCACTCACGATCATCAATGCGAACGCCACCAGCAGGGCGACGCTGCTCGTCAGCATGATCAGCGCGATGAGCTTGCGCTTGATCGTCGTTTGTCGGAAGGCCGGCATTTCTCCGCCCCGAGTTATGATTTCACCAATCTCGCCAGTTTGAGCAATTCTGAGCTAATATTCAATCCGGTGCGGCGCGCCGCCTCCGCGTTAATTTCAAATCGAACTTTATTATTCTCCTCAATGAAATTGATGATGCCGCCTCCGTCCGCAAAGCCTTGCGTTTCGCCAACGGTTAGAACACGCGCAGACCTCAAGCTTTCAAATATCTCCTCGAGCCGCTGTTTCTCCGAGGAGCTGACGAAGATGATTTGACACTGTTGCGCTTCGCGCACGGAGTCGAGGTGTTTGATGAGAAGTCGCCGGCCTTTGACTATCTTGCCGTTAAGCGGAGCCAGTGCTGTCCCGAACGGATCATTGCCCAACACGCCAATCGAGATAGTGTCGCCATAGCTGGGCCAATCGACATACTTGATGAAGTTATACAGATAGGCGGCTTTGATTTCGTACTCCCGCGAAGAGAAACTTTGTGCCGGAGCTTGATGCGGGACTTGAAAGCAAATGTAAGCGACGCCCAGCAAAGCGCCTCGCCAAAAAACTTTCCGGGCGCCGAGAATCCGCGCCAGTAGTAATTGTCGGTCGGCGTTTCGCATCGGTTCTCAGAAAGAGTAGGTTAATCCGGCTGACAGTAACCAGCGAGTGCTTAATTGCGGACCATCTAAATCCTCATAAATCGGGAAACCGGCCTCGACGTTCATTCGTGTCCTTTTGAAAATTCCTTCCGGCACAAAGAAATTCACGCCGACCAGAAAATCTACGCGCCGGCCACCTTGCCGATGCGGATCACCCTCCGCGTCAACGGTCGGATCAATGTCAGGGTCAGCGCCATGGACATTTCCCCATAAGCGGCCACTAACTCTCAGCGATGGTGCAACCCAGTCCGTCACCGCGTAGCCAACCCAGCCGGTTAGCTCATACTCATTGCCAAGTCGATAGCCGCTGCCGTTGCGCCCAAAGCGTAGAGCCGTTCGCGTTTCAGCGCCCCACGCCCATTTCTTGGATTCACCTAAATAAGTCAATCCCGGTCTAAAATCATAAGTGCCCGATCCTAGTTGCATGGGATACTCGAGCTTAAACGTCTCGCCCATAATAGTGTTCTTCTCGTCGATAGAACCCGTCGGGAAACTCATTCCCAAATTGATGATCAGCCGGTGTCCCTTCGTTACGCTTCCTAGCACGGTGTAAAGCGCGAGGACTTGAAGGTCGCTAACCCCTGCCGAGTGCTCGGTGAAATGGAACCCGTCCATTACCATATCCATATCAATGCGCTTGATGGGCAACATTGCCATTACCGTCAGTTTGTTGGTGGGAGCGTACATCACTTCGACCATATGCTCCTCGACCGTCATTCCTGTTGAAGCGGAAGGGAAATGCTTCAAAATCTCTGCCTCGCTTACATCGCGCGTTCCGCTCAGATGGTCGCCCATATCCATAAACATGAATTGGTAGCCGAACATTATTTCGTGAGCCGGATGTGTATGGCCGCCGATGACATTTAGTTGAATAACGTCAAGGTTATACAGTTCTTCCAGGCTCAAGCCGGTCAGATCATGAGTGGATTCGCCACCGCGCGGCGTCGTATCTGGGTTAGCAGATTGGGGTTCTGCGGAGTACGCAGGCGTTAAAAACAGCACCAAGGTCGCGACGCAACTCAATGCCGCAATGCCATTGCGCCGATATTCCTGATTTCTCTGACTTTTTCTCCGCTGACCCCGAAGATATTTCACGATCAAACTATTCTCTGTCCAGAATCCGTTATCTTAGTCAAGTACCGATCGCGGCAAGCGGAGCTTCCGCGTGCAGTCTTTGGGCAGGGTCACGGTCACGAACTTGCTTCGCAATCGCGCCGTGCGTTTACCGCTCGTCTCGGTTGTAACTGCGGCTTAGTTCGGCATTTCAAATCAGTGCGCTGTGGGAAGACTGCAAGCTGAGCCCGAAAGCACGGTTCCGAAGTGCCACGCGCCTGCGCGGTGGAGCGACATAATTGGCGGCACGGTCATGATTGAGCTTAACATCCGCGACGTTCCCTTCGCGAACGCGATGCGAACTGGACTCGTCTTATTATCTAGCGCTATCTAGCGCCGGATAGAGATCGACGGCTTCGAGGGCTCAATCGCCCCTTGAAGTTGGTGATTGTCGATCTCGCGAAACGTGCGGCTTAGTTGGGCTTGCTGGGAGCCTTGCAATCGCAACTCTTCCCGCAGTTGCACTCCTTGTTGTCGTTCATGGGGCAGTTCTTGCCGCTCTTTTTGCAACCAGCCGGCTTGTCCGCCGCGAACGATACCGTGCACATTGCCGCGACCAGGATCGGAAACACGCTTCTTATGTAAGCCTTCATAGCCTCTAATTCTGTTCGTGCTGTGAGCGAAACGCCAGCTCAAATAAATGGCACGCAAACATTACTGTCGCCGATCGTGATTGTTACCTTGGTGATGGCCCGGTTCACCTCTTCTTCCAAGAGTGAAACGCCGGTCACCCATGGTGATAAAGTATCTAACGCCAAGACATCTGGCGTTGTCATAAAAAGGGATTAGATTTCCGAACTCGTGTGAACCAGGTTTCAAGAATCCTTCGGTCTCTCGTTGTAGCCACGTCCATCACGGCGTGGTTCGTGATCAGTAATCATTGTGTCCTGGGAGCGCCCACGGCGCCGGCAAAGACACAGCTGTCGCAATGCCCGATGCACGCGCAGAAGCAGCATGGGCCGCAACCGCAGAAGCCGAATGGGTGCGGTGACTTGCCATGCTGCAAGAACTTGCAGGCGACGACTACACTAGCTGCGAAGCAAATCGAAAAGCCGGTGTGGCTCGGCGCGCTTCAGCCATTTTGGCCATACCTCGTTGACCTAACCGAGATTCAACCTCAACAAATCTCGGCAATTTTCGATACCGGACCGCCGGGCGAGAATAGTTTTGTTCAATCGGTTCTTCAGCGGAGCATTCTCGCTCACGCTCCTCCTGTTTCTTTGAGCTAACGCGCAGCGCCTTAAGCGTTTTCACGCGCGCGCATTTGCTCTTTTCCTGGCATGCCGCTGTTGCGTCGTGCCTGCACCTTCCGGTTGCGCAAGTGCGCCGCCGTTAATCAACAACCGCAATTCAAACCACAATCAGAAAATGAAAATATCAAAACACAAACTTACAACGTTGTTCTCCGCGGCAATTGCCTTCGGGATGATCGCCTCTGTCGGAGATGCAGCGGCTCAGTCGGATCAGGACAAGAAGTTCCTGACGAGCTATGAGAAAATTCACACCGCTTTAGCGGCAGATGATTTGACGGCTGCAAAGGCCGCCGCAACTGAGTTAGGCGATTCGGGAACCGATATCGCCAAGGCAAATTCGCTGCAAGAAGCTCGCTCTGCATTCGAAAAGCTGAGCGGCCGGGCAAAGACGATGATTGCCGGTCAATCCGGTTACTATGTCGCCCATTGTCCAATGCTAAACAAGGACTGGGTGCAAACATCGACAACCATCTCCAATCCGTACGGCGGAAAAGACATGGTCAGCTGCGGCGAGATCAAGAAATAAAACCAAACAGAAACAAAACATGAAAAGAACAAACAACATCATTGCATTCGCAGCGGCAGCGTTATTCGCTGCATCGCCAGTCATTGCTCATGAAGGCCATGAGCACGGCGAGAAGGACGAACTCGCGTCTGGTGGAACAAAGAAAATCAGCGGCGAGGTCCTCGATATGGCCTGCTACATCGATCACAATGCGATCGGAGAGAAACACACCGATTGCGCAAAGAAGTGCATCACCAGCGGGCTGCCGGTCGGTTTGAAGGCCGATGACGGCAAAACGTATCTGCTGATCGGCGAGCACAAACCATTGAACAGCGAGCTGGCGCAATACGCCGCCAAAAAAATCACCGTCGAGGGAAAGGTCACATCCCGCGACGGCGTGAACATGATCGAGAACGCAGTGATTCAGAAATAGCAACATCGAATGCGGCGTTCAATCCGCCGTATCCGCCCAGTTAGACCGGCATGAACACGAGCATTAGAATTTTCGCTGGCGTATTTTGCACGCACTGGTTGATCGGCTGCGCGGTGAACTTCCAGCCGCCGCCGTTACCGGCGACAGACCCAGCGAGCGTGGAGGCGAAAGAATCGGTCACGCCGGTCGCGAGACCAATGCTCGGTCGTGATGCGCTCACGCAGAAAACCAACGAGCGCCTCGCCACGAATACGCCGGGTAATCCGAGTTTTGAGCCATCAGAAATGGAGCAAATGCATCATGGAATGAGCGGCATGGAAGGCATGAAACACGACAAAACTGGCACGGCGAAAATGGATTCGGGCGAGACACCGATGAGCGGAAAAGTTTATTACACATGCAAAATGCATCCGCAGATTCATCAGGACAAGCCGGGGAAGTGTCCGATTTGTGGCCTGAACTTGATCAAGAAAGAAGAGGAACGGAAATGACCCGAGGCTTTTTGCTGGTGTTGATGCTGTCGCTGTTTTCGCTGTCGGCTTTGCAAGCCCAATCGACTGAGGACTTGCGATCGACAATTCGCCAGCGAACCGGGAAGCAGGTCGAATGGCAAAAAGACACCGAGGCGAGCGATCAGATTCGAGGAGCAATTCGTGCCCTGTTGCGGCGGACCTTGAGCGCAGACGCCGCCGTGCAGATCGCACTGCTGAATAATCGCGAATTGCAGGCGACATTCGAAGAGATTGGAATCGCGCAAGCCGACCTGATCGAAGCTGGTCTGTTGAAGAATCCGATCTTCGCCGGAGACGCCCGGTTTCCCAATCGTTCGCCATCTGGGACAGACATTGAAATGTCGATTGCGCAGGAGTTTTTCGATCTGCTTGTGGCTCCACTGCGGAAGAAAGTCGCCGCCACGCAGCTAATGAAGACGAAGCTGCGAGTGGGCGATGCGATTTTAAAGCTGGCGACTGAGGTCAAAACGGCGTTTTACGAGTTACAGGCTGAGCAACAATTGCTCGGGCGTCTGAAAGCAATCAACCAAACAGACGCAACCGCGGTGGAGTTGGCGCAACGCCAACACGAGGCCGGAAACATTAACGATCTCGATCTTGCCAATCAGCAGGCGACCTATTCGCAATCGAAATTAGACATCGCCGAGACCGCGGCTTCCATTCGCGCCGACCGGGAAAAGCTCAACCGTCTGATGGGAACGTGGGGCGACGATACCGCGTGGAAGATCGACAATGAGCTTCCCGAGTTGCCGGGTGGTGATTTTCCACAGCGGCGGCTCGAATCCTTGGCCATCAACCAGCGGCTTGATCTGGCCGCGACAAAGGTTGAGCTCGGCGCGCTCGTCGGAAGCTTGGGTATCACGAAGACGTATCGATATGTCGGCAGCGTCGAGTTCGGAGTCGACACGGAGAAGGAAACGGACGGACAGCGCATGACCGGTCCAACGTGGCAGTTGGAATTGCCGATCTTCAATCGAGGGCAAGGACGAATTGCTAAGCTCCAGGCGCAACTCAGGCAAGCGGAACGGCGTCTCGAATCCGAGGCGGTGGGGATTCGCGCCGAAGTACATGAAGCGCGGGATCGCCTTATCGCAAAGCGCGACCTGACGACTTACTACCGGGATGAGCTTTTGCCCGGGCGAAAGAAAATTCTCGAGCTCACCCTCACTCATTACAACGCGATGCTAAAAAGTCCGTACGATCTTCTTTTGGCAAAACAAAATGAGCTTTCGGCCGAGCGGGGCTACATCGACGCACTGCGCGACTATTGGATCGCGCGCGCCGATTTGGAAAGAGCTGTTGGCGGAAGATTTAGCGGCGCTTCGGTTGAGACAAGCTCTTCGTTCAAAGAAACAAAAAACAACTAGTAGGAATCTATGTTTACTCGTCGCAAATTTTTCTCGGGAGCCGTCGCGTTGATCGGCGGTTGCGCCTTATTCAAGCGCATCGCGCAAGGCGCCGAGGTTGTCGCTGCACAATCTCCGTCGCCAGCTTCGTCGAACGGCGCATATCCACCGGTCATCACGCCGAACGGATTGAGTCTGCCTTGGAAAATGGTGGACGGCGTGAAGGAATTTCATCTCACGGCCGAGCCGGTGAAACGCGAGTTCGCACCGGGTATGATTGTGAACTGTTGGGGCTACAACGGACAAACGCCCGGACCGACGCTGGAAGCGGTGGAGGGTGATCGAGTGCGCATTCTGGTGACGAACCATCTGCCGGAACCGACTTCAGTTCATTGGCACGGGTTCATTTTGCCTAATGGAATGGATGGCGTTGGCGGCTTAACGCAGAAGCATATTCCGCCCGGAGAAACTTACGCTTACGAGTTCACGCTGAAGCAACATGGCGTGCAGATGTACCATCCGCATTCCGACGAAATGGTGCAGATGGCGATGGGCATGCAGGGAATTTTTGTCATTCATCCGAAGGATGGATACAAGCCCACGGTTGATCGGCACTTTTGCATATTCCTGCAGGAATGGTTCGTCGAGCCCGGCACCTCAACGCCGAATCCGAACATCATGACCGATTTCAACCTTTTCACGTTTAACAGTCGCGTCTGGCCTGGCACTGATCCGCTCGTCGTGAAATTGAACCAGCGTGTTCGAATCAGTCTCGCTAATTTGAGCATGGATAGTCATCCGATCCATTTTCATGGTCATCGGTTTTGGGTCGTTGGGACAGATGGCGGCGAACTCCCCGACGGAGCGCGCTGGCCTGAAGTAACGGTGAACGTTCCGCCCGGCACGACGCGCACCGTCGAATTTGTGGCCGATAATCCGGGCGATTGGGCATTTCACTGCCACAAGAATCATCACGCGATGAATGTGATGAACCACGAAATCGCGAATCTCATTGGAGTGAATCAAGAAGGCGTGAGCGACAAGCTGCGCTCGCTCGTTCCCGGTTACATGGCCATGGGATCGGATGGTATGCACGAGATGAGCGAAATGAATATGGGCGGTCCGAAAAACACACTGCCGATGATGACCGGGACTGGCCAATTCGGTCCGATCTCTATGGGTGGTATGTTCACCGTGCTGAAAGTTCGCGACAGAATCACAAGCTTTGAAGATCCCGGCTGGTATCAACATCCCGAAGGGAGCGTGGCGAGCAAAGTCTAGTCATGGCAAATTTTATTGCCGCTTTTGGTCACGCGCTTTGGATGGCGTTTGCCATGTTTTGGGAGATTCTCTGGCCGTTGATCCTCGGTTTCGGTTTGTCAGGTGCAGTCCAAGCGGTCGTGTCGAAAGGCGAGATGAGCAAGCTGTTGCCTAACGACTCGCCGAAGTCGCTGGCGGTTGCCTGCGGGCTCGGCGCGGCATCATCATCTTGCTCCTATGCCGCGGTGGCTCTCGCCCGGTCGATTTTTCGCAAAGGTGCGGATTTCACGGCTGCGATGGCATTCGAGCTCGCGTCCACCAATCTTGTGGCGGAGCTAAGTATCATCTTGATCGTGCTAATGGGCTGGCAATTTGCCCTTGCCGAATTTACCGGCGGACCATTGATGGTGGCAATGATGGCCGTGCTTTTTCGAATTTTTATGTCGAAGAGACTCGTGAAAGAAGCGCGCGAGCAGGCCGATAAAAGGCTCAAAGGCAAAATGGAAGGACATGCCGAGATGGATATGAGCGTCGAGCTGGGAGGCTCAATTTGGCAGCGGCTTATCTCGCGGAAAGGAATCACTGCGACGAGCCATTATTTCGTAATGGATTGGCTTGCGGTGTGGAAAGACATAGCAGGCGGTTTGCTCATTGCTGGCGCGCTGGCCGCGTGGGTGCCGCAGACCTTTTGGAAAGATTTCTTTCTCAGTTCGCACCCCGTTGCATCAACCATCTGGGGACCGATAGTCGGGCCGCTCGTTGCGGTTCTTTCGTTTGTCTGCTCGGTCGGAAATATCCCGCTCGCCGCAGTTCTTTGGAACGGCGGGATCAGTTTTGGCGGTGTAATCGCGTTCATCTACGCCGACCTCATTGTGTTCGCGATCATCAACATCTATCGGAAGTATTATGGCTGGAAGGTCACTGCGTTGATCGTCGCTGTATTTTACATTGCGATGGCTTTGGCCGCGTTGATCGTCGAGTTTCTTTTCAGTCTTCTGCGGTTGATTCCGCAGCATCGGAGCGCCCAGATCGTCGAGACCACGATCAGTCTTAATTACACGACGATGTTGAACGTTTTGTTCCTCGCGATCGCCGCTTTTCTCCTCGGGCGGTTTTTTCGAACCGGTGGCCCGAAAATGCTGGCGCACATGGACTGAGCAGTTGAAAAGCGGCGCGGCCGGAAAGTGGGTGATGCATCCTGATGATGGGTTGTCCGATGTGGATTTGGATAACGATTGGTATCCTTTTGATAAGGCTGGCGATTAAGTAATTCCGTATGGACAGCACTCTTCGCAAAGTTGTGACCATCGTGGCCAGCTTGAATTTGGCTTATTTTGGGGTCGAGTTCGCAGTCGCGATTTCGATCGGCTCGGTGTCGCTCTTTGCAGACAGTATCGACTTTCTGGAAGATACATCAGTTAATTTCTTAATCGCTCTCGCACTCGGCTGGAGCGCGATGAAACGCGCGCGTTTGGGGATGGCTCTCGCCGGAATTTTGCTTATACCGGGCGTCGCCACACTGTGGGCAGCATGGCAAAAATTGATGGCGCCGCTGCCGCCGGCTCCGATTCCCCTTTCTATTACAGGCTTCGGTGCGCTGCTCATCAATTTCTCATGCGCGTTCATTCTCGCGCGCTTCCGATCGCATAGCGGTAGTTTGACCCGCGCCGCATTCTTATCAGCTCGCAATGACGCTGTGGCAAATGTTGCAATCATCGCGGCAGGATTTGTTACCGCGTACACCTTATCGGCATGGCCCGACCTCATCGTCGGCCTCGGCATTCTAGCTATTAATGCTGATGCGGCCCGCGCAGTCTGGTCCGCGGCACGCAAAGAACACGCCTTGGCAACAGCCCAGCCTTGACTCCAACAAACCGTGATGACCGAGCTTTCAACAACATAATTCAATGGCTCAGACAAACACGCATTCTCATGATGATCATTCGCACGCGCCGGCGAACTTCAACAAAGCATTCGTCATCGGCATCGCTTTGAACGCCGGCTACGTCGTCTTTGAAGCATTTTTCGGATTACTCGGCCATTCGCTGGCGTTGGTCGCGGACGCGGGTCACAACCTCAGCGACGTGCTCGGCCTCTTGCTCGCCTGGGGCGCGAGCGCGATGGCCAAGACTTTGCCCACAAAGAGAAAAACTTACGGACTCCGCGGCACGTCCATTCTGGCGGCCTTGTTTAATGCGATCTTTCTCCTTGTCTCGGTTGGCGCGATCGCGTGGGAAGCTCTGCGGCGCTTCAACAATCCTATCGACGTCGCGGCGCGAACCGTTATCTGGGTTTCCCTGCTCGGTATCGCAATCAATACCGTGACTGCGCTGACGTTCATGTCCGGCCGCAAGGGCGATCTCAACATCCGTGGCGCTTTTCTGCACATGGCGGCGGACGCCGCGATCTCGGCCGGAGTCGTTGGTGCCGGACTCGCCATTCTATTCACAGGCCGGCGCTGGATCGACCCGGTCGTCAGTCTCTTGATCTGCGCCCTGATTATTTGGGGCACAACGGACCTACTGCGCGAATCGGTGAACCTCGCGCTGCAAGGTGTCCCGAAAGATGTCGATCTTGACGCAGTCGAGAAGTATTTGAGCGCGCTTCCTGGAATTGCAAAGGTGCACGATCTGCACATTTGGGCGATGAGCACGACGGAAATCGCGCTGACGGCGCATTTGGTAAAACCAGACGGCCGGCTCGACGACCCGCTGATCGATCAAATTCAACACGAGTTGCATGACCGATTTGGGATCGAACACATGACAGTGCAGCTTGAATGCGGCACGTGTGACCGGACATGCCTACAAGAATCGAAGACCATCGTTTAGAACAACTAGCCGTGTCTCAGCCGCGCGAACGTGCTGACGATGTGCGACTCGCGCTGCTGCTGACATACATCACGTTAGGTTGGATGACGATCGAGGGAGCAGCGTCGCTTCTCCTTGGTTGGGCCTCGAAAAGTCTTCTACTCGAAGCATTCGGCTTCGACAGTATTATCGAACTCTTCAGTGCGAGCGTTCTATTGTGGCGGTTGCGAATAGAGGCAAGCGGACGCGCGGATGAGGCGCGAGTTGAAGCAGTGGAACATCGTGCGTCTCGATTGGTTGGTTATACTTTGTATTTCCTCGTTGCCTACGTTGTCTTCAATTCGGCTTACGGGATTTTCATCGCCCACCGGGTCACAGACACGCATGAAAGCGCGTGGGGAATCCTGATCGGCCTGGTGGCAAAAATCGGTATGCCGATTCTGGCCGGGTATAAGCTAAAAGTTGCCGCTCGCCTTAACTCCGGAGCGCTTCGCGCTGACGCTATCGAAGCGATTGTATGCGGCTACTTATCAATCGTCCTAATGGTCGGACTTGCCGCAACGCGGATTTTGGGTTGGTGGTGGCTCGACAGCGTGGCAGCGCTGGCCCTGATTCCGTTCTTGATCAAGGAAGCTCGCGCCGCAATTGAAGGCGAAGACACGTGCTGCTCAGCAGAGCATTAAGATTCTGAAATAGATAGTTGACCTTGGATACGACTCTAGGGTTTAGAGAATGAGTATAAGGATTGAAAGAGGTGAATTGATCACGAAACGGGCGAAAGCTGCTTTGCTCAGCAGCAGCCCGGTTCTCGGACGCAGCGGCAGGCGAGGACTCCGACTAACGCGCCGATGGTGGGTGCGAGAAGATAAACCCAGAGGCTTTGCAGGTGGAGACCGACGACAGCCGGCGCGAGCGAGCGCGCTGGATTCATCGATGCGCCGCAGATCGGGCCGGCAAACAATGCTTCCAATCCAATGACGGAGCCGACGACGATTCCCGCGGTGATTCCCTTTTCCCGCGCGCCGGTGGAGACGCCAAGAATAACAAACATCAATAGCGCGGTCAGGATCAGTTCAAGAATGAAAGATTGGAGTAGCGGACCTGCGGGAATGGTTGCTCCCAATGTGA
>Ga0209161_10001109_pt1 | contig 22123 bp, 16 predicted proteins | sample GraSoiAngelo_155_FD_186169 | JGI IMG/M metagenome (GOLD analysis project Ga0209161, IMG submission 186169) | Grasslands soil microbial communities from the Angelo Coastal Reserve, California, USA - 14_1009_13_30cm (SPAdes) (version 2) | ecosystem: Environmental > Terrestrial > Soil > Grasslands... | reverse complement strand
CTGACCGGGTGCGCCAGCCTCGACGCGCTCGATCGCCGGCTGCGAGACGAGTTCGAGCGGGCCCGCCGCTACGCGCTGCGCTTCGTGGTCGTGGTCATCGATGTGGACCGGCTGCGGGACATCAACGAGCGGCTGGGCCAGCCGGCGGGGGACCGCGTGCTCGCCGAGGTCGGCGCGATGATGCAGCGCGAAATCCGCGCGCCGGACTTCGTGGCCCGCTACGGCGGTGACGAGTTCGCGCTGATCCTCCCGGAGACGGACGCGCTGGGGGGCCGGCACTTCGTGGAGCGGCTGCGCCAGATGATGGCCCGCCACACGTTTCCCGATCTCGGACCGGGACAGGTACCGGGTCTGTCCGCGGGCGTCGTCGCGTACCCGCATTCCCAGGTGCTGCGGCCGGAAGATCTCTTCACGCAAGTCGAAGCCGCGCTCGATCGCGGGAAGAAGAGCGAGCCCGATCGGATCGGCGTGTCAGAAAACTAAGAGGCGTCGCGAAACCACGTCTTGGCGTGACGTCTTCGCGTGACGTCGTTGCTCGACGTCTTCGCGTGACGCCTCACGCTTATTTGTGGCTCTTCAGCCAGTTGACGGGATCGAGCGCGATCCCCCCCTGTCCCCGGATCTCGAAGTGGAGGTGCGGGCCGCGGTCGCTCGACTCGCCACCCACGTGGCCGATGACCTGCCCTTTGAGGACACGCTCGCCCTTGGCCACGGCCGCGTCGCTCAAATACCCGTAGAAGCTGTAGTAGCCGCCGCCGTGGTCGAGCAGCACCGATGTGAGGTACGTGCCGAGCGGACCGGCGAGACTCACGGTGCCGCTCGCGATGGCGCGCACCGGCGTCCCGAGCGGCGCGGCGATGCCGATGCCGTGCCAGGGGATCCGCGTGTTGTTCGGGCCGGCGGCGGTGCCGAACTGGTACACGAGTTTGCCGTCGACCGGCCAGTCGAGCTGGCCCAGGTCGGCGGTCGTGATCGACGCGGCGGCCCGGGCGACGCCGCGGGCCTCGGCCTCGCGGCGCGCGCGCTCCAGTGCCGCGACCCGGTCGTTCAGGCTCCGCTCGTCGCGCTCGAGCTGGGACAGCCGCTCCGCCGCCTCCCGCGCGCTCCGTTGGGTCTCACGCAGTGAGGCCTCGCGCGTGTGCTCGAGCGCGAGATAGCGCTGCAGCTCGTCGGTGCGCTCGTTCTTGCGGCGGCCGAGGGCGTCGCGCGCGTCCACCAGCGTCTGCCGCTCGCGCGCGATACGGTTGCGCAGCTTGGACATGTCGTTCTTGAGCAGGCGATCCTGCTGGCTGACGAGGAAGAGGTACTTGTAGCGCGACAGCAGATCGCCGAAGGTTTCCGCCGCGAGCAGCACCTGGTAGGCGTACAGCGGCCCGCGCTTGTAGATGTCCACCAGGCGCCGCTCGAGCACGGCGCGCTTCTCTTCCAATGCGTCCTGCGCGAGCAGCAGATCCACCGTCGTGCGATCGATCTGATCGGAGAGGCCGTTGATCTGGCGGTCGAGCTCGTTCACGATGCGGTTCGTGCTCTCCTTCTGCCGCTCGAGGTTCGCGAGCTCGTCGGAGAGGGAGTGCACCTGGGTGCGCAGTCGCTCGAGTTCCTGCTCGACTTGCGTCCGCTCGCGGCGGATATCCTCCAATCGCCTCTGGTTATCTCTCAGCTGTTGATCGAAAGGCGCCGGTCGTTGAGAGGCAAGAGGCGTTACACAAAAGACGTAGCACAAGGACGTCACGCAGAGGCGTCGCGCGACACCGTAAACGCCTTGACGTCTTCGCGTGACGCCTTGGCGTGACGCCGTCGTGTAACGCCTCATGCTCGACACTTCATACCCGCCGCAGATGTCTGCCGACGCTCGCCGCACTTCCAAAAAAGCCGATGAGCATTCCGAACCCGACGATCGCGACGGCCTGTTCCTGCGAGAAGAAGGCGGCGTGAATCAGCCAGCGGTTGATGAGCGCGTACGCGCCGTACGACAACGCCACCGCCGCCAGCCCGCCGAGCATCCCCTTGAGCGCGCCCTGCAGCAGGAACGGGCGCCGCACGAAGCCGTTGGTCGCTCCGACCAGGCGCATGATGGCGATCTCGCGGCTGCGCTGCAGCACCGCCATGCGGATCGTCGTGCCGATGATGATGATCGCCACGGTGGCGAACGCCGCGCCCACGACGAGCCCCACGGCGGCCGCGATCTGGCGGAGCCGATCGAGCTTCTCCACCCAGTCGCGCCCGAACCGCACGTCGTCCACGAAGCCGAAGCCACGCAGCCGCTCGGCGACGTCGTTCACGTGGTCGACGTCGCGGAAGCGGGGCTTGAGCTTCACCTCGATCGACGCGGGCAGCGGATTGCGCTCCAGCTCCTGCAGCACGTCGCGAAACTCGACGAGTTCGGTGCGGGCGCGTTGCAGCGCCTGGTCCTCGCTCACGTAGCTCGCCGCCTGCACTTCGGGGAACGCCTCGATGTCCTTCTGCGCCAGCGTAATGGTTTCGATCGGCGCGCCTGGGAGCAGGTAGGCGACGATCTCCACCCGCTCGGCCACGTCCCGCAGCGCCTGCTGCAGGTTCACGGCCACGAGCCCGAACAGGCCCACCACGAACAACGAGAACGCGATCGTCGTGACCGACAGCGCCGACAAGAGGGGGGCGCGGCGGAACGCGAGCAGCGCCTCGCGGATGACGAGGTTCACGGGCTGACGGCCTCGTCGCGCGGCTCGTCGACGGCGGAGTCGTACATCAGCGCGCCTTCCTGGAGCTCGATGACGCGGTACGGCGCCTGGCGCACCAGGTCGAGGTCGTGGGTCGCCATCACGACGGCCGTGCCGCTCGCGTTGATGTCGCGCAGCAGCTGGAATACCCCGCGGGTGGCCCGCTCGTCGAGATTGCCTGTCGGCTCGTCCGCCAGCAGGACCGTCGGCTCGTTCACGAGGGCGCGGGCGATCGCCACCCGCTGCTGCTCGCCGCCCGACAGCTCACGCGGATAGGCCTGGGCCTTGGCCGCGAGACCGACCTGCGTGAGCACGCGCATGACGCGGGCGGGAATCGACGCGCGCCGCGCCCCGGTCACCTCGAGCGCGAACGCCACGTTCTCCTCGGCCGTGCGGTCCTCGAGCAGCCGGAAATCCTGGAACACGATCCCGAGCCGCCGGCGCAGCATCGGAATGTCCTTGCGGCGCGCCTCGGCTAGGTTGAAGCCCGATACGCGCACCTCGCCGCTCGTCGCGGGCTCCTCTGCGTAGATCAGCTTGAGTACGGTGGATTTGCCGGCGCCGGAGTGGCCGGTGAGAAATACGAACTCGCCCTTCGCGATGTGGAACGAAACGTCCTTCAGGGCGAGCCCCCCTTTCGGGAAGGCCTTGAAGACATTCGTGAACTTGATCACTTACAACTGCGCCAGGGCCTGGGCGAAGTCCGCAATGATGTCGTCCGCGTCCTCCAGTCCGATGGAAAATCTCAAGAACCCGTCCGGAATGCCAGCCCGGGCTCGGGCGTCGGCGGTCAGCATGGCGTGCGAGGTCAGGCGCGGCTCCGACACGAGCGTCTCCACGCCCCCGAGGCTCGGCGCGTGCGCCGCGATCGTCAGCGCCCGCAAGAACCGCTCCGCCGCCCGCGCCCCCCCCTTCAGCTCCACCGCCAGCATCCCCCCGAAACCGCTCATGAGCCGCTTCGCGTCTTCGTGGTCGGGGTGGGACGGCAGCCCGGGGTGATGGACGGCGCCGAACTGCGCTTGCTTGGCGCACCACTCCGCCACACGCAGCGCCGTCGCGTTCTGCCGGTCGACCCGCACCGCCAGGGTCTTCATGCCGCGCTCGATCAGCCACGCCGCCATCGGATCGATCGCCTGGCCCCACACCTGCATCAGCTTGCGCACCTCCTCGATCACCGACTCGGTGCCGGCGACCGCGCCCGCGATCACGTCCGTGTGCCCGTTCAAGTACTTGGTGGCGCTGTGGATCACGACGTCCGCGCCGTGCTCCAGCGGCCGGAAGTTGATGGGCGTGGCAAAGGTCGAGTCTACCAGCAGCGCGAGCCCTTCGGTCTTGCACAACGTCGCGATCGGCTCGAGATCGAGCACCCGCAGCAGCGGGTTGGTCGGCGTCTCCACAAAGATCGCACGCGTGTTCTTCTTGAGGGCCCGCTTCCAGGTCCGGGACTCGAGCGGGCCGACGAACGACACCTCGATCCCGAACCGCCCGAATTCCTGCGCGAACAGGCGCTGCACACCGCCGTAGATCCACTCGCTCGACAGCAGATGGTCGCCCGGCCGCAGCACCGCCAGGTGCGACAGGGCGATGGCGCCCATCCCGCTCGAGAGAAAGATCGCCGCCTCCGCGCCCTCGAGCGCGGCGAGGCGCTTCGCGATCGCCGTCTGGTTGGGGTTGTTGCCGTAGCGGGTGTAGAGGACTTCGGCGGTGGAGCCGATCGGGTTGGTGAACGTGCTGCTCTGGTACAGGGGCGCCACCACCGGCGTCCAGTCGGGGCGGGCCTCGGGGTCGCCGTGGATCGCGCGCGTTGAGAACCCGAGGCGGCGCTTCACGCGAGCGTCAGCGCGTACGTACCTCCGGGCCGGCGCGCGGCGAGGCGCCGGGCCACGAGCTCGTCGAGCAGTGCCGCCACCGCCGCGGCCGCGCCGAGACTCTCGAGTGTCCCGTCGGCCCGCTCGATCAGCACCGCAAGGCCGTGGCCCGATAACACCGGCTCGATCGCCTCACGATGCCCGTCCGTGATCCCCGACAGGACCAGCACGGCCGGCCGGTCGCGCAGCAGCTTGGCCACGATCTCGTCGGCGCAGGAGTAGTCGATGCACCCGACGCCGGTGAAGTCCATGCGGGCGATCGTAATCTCGCCGGTGTCCCCCCCACGGCCCGCGATCGCCCGCTCGATCCGCTCGCGCACCACCCGGCCCGTTGGCCGCGTGACGAGGTCCGCGTAGACGCCCGAGATCGACTCCTGGAGCACCGCGTGCATGTCGATGTACTGTATCACCGGTCGGCGGACCCCTGTTCAGGGATGATGATGAGTACCTGTGCGCCCGGGAAGGGCGGCAGGCCATCCTTCAATGGGACGTCGTCGTCCCACTGCGGTACGATCGCGATGCGGGCGGTGCCGCTGCGGATCGCGATCTTGCCCGTCCAGCGGAGCAGGTAGCGCCGGATGCCGGCGAGCCCCTGCCCGCGGCCGGGGTCACGAAACCGGCTCACGCCTTGCACCAGCGCCGCTTCCAGCGCCGCCGCGTCGCCCCAGCGGTCGCCGAAGCGCTTGTTCTGGGTCGGCTCGAGCGAGTGTCGGAACCCCACCCCCGCGTCCGCCACCGCGATCACCACCACCCGCCGGGCCAGCTTGCGACGCCAGTTGTACGCCTGCACCGCCACCCACCCGCCCGTGCCCGCGTGTTCTACAATATTCTGACATGCCTCCGAAAGCGCCATAGCGAACCCCATCGTCGCCTTGGGGTCGAGGCTCAGCTCGGACGCCAGGATGGCAGAGGCGCGCTGCTGAATTTTGCTCACCACCGCGTGCACGTCTTCCGCCGCCCGCACCGGGGTCACCGGCAGCAGCACTTCACTTTCCTCCGCCGCTTTCAGGCGTGGCACCTTGCCGTGGATTTCGAACAGCTCGGCCGCCTCGCGAAAAAAACCGGCGCGGGCCCAGTAGCTCAGCACCTCGAGGCTGGTCGGCGCCGTGAGCAGCGGCCGCTCGGCGGGTGACCCCGACCCCGGCCGACGCGCCGCCTGTCCCGCGGCGAGCAGTCCGACCAGGCCGTAGGGCGACGCCCACTCTGCGGCGTGTGCGTCGAACAGCAAGCGCTCGTCGTCCCGGCGCGCTTCGGCGAATGCTCCCGCGAACTGGTCGAACGAGCGGTCGTCGAAGTGCGCGGGGACTTCGACGAGGCGCGTCATGCGCTCGTCAGTTTGCCGAGCAGGTGATCGCGCAGACCGGTCGCGCCCCGATAGGTCACGTTGCGGGCGGCCATCCGCGTCGCGAGCTGCAATGCGTCCGCCAGCGGAGTGCCCGCGAGCAGCGACGCGACCACGGTCGCCCCGAACACGTCGCCGCAGCCGGTGGGGTCTCCCCCTTCGGCAGGCGCGCGGTCGCTCTGGTCGGGCGCGACGCGCCCCGAGCGGATGGGCGCACCGGGCTGCCCCATCCGACCGTCCTGCGATCCGACGAAGTACGCCGCTCCCCGGGCACCGAGCGTGACGAGCAGCGTGTGACATCCTTGCGCCAGCGCGGCGGCGGCGGCCGCGAGGGGATCGTCTCCCAGCTGCTGCATCTCCGCTTCGTTGAGCTGCGCGGCGTCGACGCAGCCGAACCACGCCGGCGCGTCGACCAGCGGCTGCAGCACCCGCGTGCCGTCCGACTCCTTGCCGAGGAAGAGACTGTGGAGGTCGGCGTAGATGAGCTTCCCGAACCCACGCCGCAGAAACTGCGCCGTCGCCAGGGTCATCTCGTAGCCGGAGATGAAATTCACGTACAGCGCGTCCAGGTCGGCCACGTTGGGCCCCAGCTCGGGCCACGTCCAGGGTGGCACGCCGCCCGCCATCTGCTCGCAGCGGCGCTCCGCCGAAAAGTATCGCAGGGTGACGCGGTTGTTGGCTTCCGGCACCTCGATGAAACGGCTGCCCGGGGCCACATGCCGCAGCGTGCGCAGGAAGGCGTTCGCCCGGGCGGCGAGGTCCCGTCCCACCTTGACGATGGGCACGATCACCCAATCGTCCGGCAGCGTGGCGTCGAGCGCGGCCAGGGAGTAGGAGATCCCGCCCCATTCCTCGACGGCGGGCTGCGCGGGGTCGCGGCCGTAGATCGTGTCCCACACCAGGGAGCCGATGACCCCGAGTCGCTTCACAGCGTTCCCCAGGTCCGCTGCACGAACACCGCGGCGGCGCCGTACACGCCCGCCGTGCCGGTGAGCTCCCCGGGCACGATGCGGCACGCGTCGACGGCGGGTTTGAAGGCCCGGCGCTTCACTTCGCCGCGCAGTGGCGCGAACAGCTTCTCACCGGCCAGCGTCACGCCGCCGCAGATCACCACCACCTCGGGGTTGAAGATATTGACGATGTTGGCGACGCCCGTTCCCAGGAACTTCGCCGTGTCGTGCACCACCTCCAGGGCGTACTGGTCGCCATCGTGCGCCGCTTCGTACACGATCTGCGCGGTGATCTTGGACAGATCACCGTTCACGTAGCGCGGCAGCGAGGTGTCCGCGCCGGTTTCGATTCCTTCAACGGCGCGCGCCGCGATCGCGGGCCCGGACGCGTAGGCCTCGAGGCACCCGTCGTTGCCGCACTTGCAGCGCCGGCCGTTGGAATCGATGGACATGTGGCCGATCTCGCCCGCCACGTCCGAGACCCCACGGTAGATCGCTCCCCCGAGCACGATGCCGCCCCCGATCCCCGTGCCGATCGTGAGCCCGACCACGTAGTCGGAGCCGCGCGCGGCCCCGCGCCACCACTCGCCGAAGATCGCGCAGTTGGCGTCGTTGTCGAGCGTGGCGGGCAGGCCGAGCGCCTGTCCCAGCCGGTCGCGCAATGGGAAGTTCGTCCAGCCGAGGTTCGGCGTGAGGAGCACGATGCCGGTCTTGGTGTTGAGCGGGCCCGGCGACCCGATTCCCACGCCCGCGATCTCCTTGCCGCGCGCCTCGCCCACGGACGCGCGCGCGAGCTTCACGATCCGCTCGATCACGGCTTCCGCGCCCTGCTCCGAGATGGTGGGCGCCGAGACCAGTCCGACCAGTTCCGAGCCGTCCTCGGCCACCGTGCCGACCACGATGTTGGTACCGCCGATGTCAATCCCGACGATGTAGCGCACCGGTCTCCTCGATGGCGAGCAGGACGTCCTCGACCGAGACTGATTTCATGCACAAATGATGACCCAGCGGGCAGCTCGGCGGTCCGTGCGCCGAGCAGGGACGGCACGACAGGCCCTCGCGCTGGACCACGCGGTCATGCGCTCCGCGCGGCCCGAACCCGAACGCCGGCACCGTGGACCCGAAGATCGCCACCGTCGGCGTGCCGACCGCCTGTGCGAAGTGCAGCGGCGCGCTGTCGTTGGTCACGAGCACGGCGGCGCGGCGGATGAGTTCCGCCGACTGGCGCAGCGTCAGCCTGCCGCACCCATTGGCCGCTCGGCACCGCCCACCACCGCCCTCTACCGCCCGGACGATCTCGTCTCCCAGACTCCGATCTTCCGGGCCCCCCAGGACCACGATCGCGGCGCTCGCAGCGAGCCGCTCGGCAAGCTCGGCATAGTACGGCCAACGCTTACTGCCCCAGATCGAGCCCGGCGCCAGCGCCGCGAACGGCTCGCCGATCCCGTGCTCGCCCAGAAGTCCCTCGGCGGCCGCGCGATCCACGGCCGTCGTGCCGAGCCGCGGCATCACCGGCGCCATCGCGCCGCCCGTACGGTCGGGGCCGGCCAACGCGAGCAGGCGATCGATCTCGTGGTCGGTCGGGGCGCGCTGCCGCACCTCGGTATACAGCATCGGCCAGCCGTCGCGGAATCCCACGCGCTTCGGAATCCGGGCGAGCCAGGCCAGCGCCGCGGTGCGGAGCGAACGATGGGGAAGATACGCCGCTTCGTAGCGCTCCGCCCGGAGCGTCCGGGCGAGCCGAAGCAAACGCCCTAGTCCCCGGTCCTTTGCCCGTTTGTCGTAGGGGATCACGCGGCGTACCGCCGGATGCGTCTCGAGCAGGGGTGCGGCGGCGGGGGTCGTGACGACGTCGAGAGGGCCATACCGCTGCGCGAGCGCCTCGAGCAGCGGCGTCGTGAGCACGACGTCTCCGAGGAAGGCCGTCTGGATGACGAGGCTAGTCAACCTGGAGGACCGCGAGGAAGGCTTCCTGCGGAATCTCCACCGTCCCCACCTGCTTCATGCGCCGCTTTCCTTCCTTCTGCTTCTCGAGCAGTTTGCGCTTCCGGGTGACGTCGCCGCCGTAGCACTTGGCGGTGACGTTCTTGCGCAGCGGGCGAATCGATTCGCGCGCGATCACCTTGGTACCGATCGCGGCCTGGATTACGACCTCGAACAGCTGGCGCGGGATCAGCTCCTTGAGCTTCTCGGCGATCTTCCGTCCCCATTCGTATGCCTTGTCGCGGTGAATGATGACGGAAAACGCGTCCACCGCCTCGCCGTTCAGGAGCATGTCCAGCTTCACGAGCTCGGACGGCCGGTACTCGAGGAACTCGTAATCGAGCGACGCGTAGCCCCGGGAGATCGTCTTCAACTTGTCGTAGAAGTCGAGGATGATCTCACCCAACGGGAACTCCCAGCTGAACTCGACGCGGGTCGGGTCCACGTAGTGCATCCCCCGGTACACCCCGCGCCGCTCCTGGCCGAGCTTCATGATCGCGCCGATGTACTCGGCCGGGACCAGGATCCGCGCCTTGACGTACGGCTCCGCGATGTGGTCCACTTCGGAGCCGTGCGGCATCAGGCTGGGGTTTTCGACCACCTCCACCGTGCCGTCGGTGCGATGCACGTGATATTCCACGTTCGGCACCGTGCTGATCAGGTCGAGGTTGAACTCCCGCTCCAACCGCTCCCGCACGATCTCCATGTGCAGCAGGCCGAGGAACCCGCAGCGGAACCCGAAGCCCAGCGCGACCGACGACTCCGGCTCGTAGTGGAGCGAGGCGTCGTTGAGCTGCAGCTTGGCGAGCGCGTCGCGCAGCTCTTCGAACTGCTCGGCGTTGGTCGGGTAGAGGCCGGCGAACACCATCGACTTGACCTCGCGGTACCCGGGGAGCAGCGCCACGTCCCGGTGCTCCGCGTCGAACACCGTGTCCCCGGGTTGGGTCTCCCGCACCCCGCGGATATTGGCGACGAAGTAACCGACCTCGCCGGCCTCGAGCAGCTCGGTCGGCTTGTGGCCCAACTGCAGGTAGCCGACTTCGTCCACTTCGTAGAGGTCGGCCGTGTGGGCGCCGAAGGCGATCTTCATTCCCGGGGTCAGCACGCCGTCCACCACCCGGATGCTCGGGATCGCGCCGCGGTAGCGGTCGTAGTAGGAGTCGAAGATCAGGGCCCGCAGCGGGGCGTCGCGCGTGCCGCGCGGGGGCGGGACGCGCCGCACGACCGCGTCGAGCAGCTCGGGGACGTTGGTGCCCTCCTTCGCCGAGATGCGCAGGATCTCGTCCGGCTTTGCCCCGATGAGCTCGTGAATCTCCTTGGCCCGGCGGTCGGGCTCCGCGCCGGGGAGATCGATCTTGTTGAGCACCGGGATGATCTCGAGTCCCGCGTCCAGCGCCAGGAAGAGGTTGGAGATCGTCTGGGCCTGGATACCCTGCGACGCATCGACGACCAGGATCGCTCCCTCGCACGCAGCGAGCGAGCGCGAGACCTCGTAGGTGAAATCGACGTGCCCGGGGGTGTCGATCAGGTTCAGCTCGTACAGCTGGCCATCCCGGGCGTGGTAGCTCATCCGCACGGCGTTCAGCTTGATGGTGATGCCGCGCTCGCGCTCCAAGTCCATCGTGTCCAGCACTTGCTCGCGCATCAGCCGCTTGTCGAGCGTTCCCGTGAGCTCGATCAGCCGATCGGCCAGCGTCGACTTGCCGTGGTCGATGTGGGCCACGATACAGAAGTTGCGGATGTGGTCTTGGCGCATGGCGGGGGGAAATATAGCCGTGAGACGTCAGACTTCAGACGTCAGACGGCAGAGGAACCACCCCCTGATGTTTGATGTCTGGCGTCTGATGTCCCTAGATTAGTTTTCAGTCCTTGCCTCCCATCACCGGCTGGTTCGACCCCGCCCCCAAAGGCGGTTTCCTGCGGCTCGCGGCGAATAGCTATCTCCCCGCGAAGGGCGACGCCCCCGTGCGCCTTCCCGGCTTGCGCCGGGGCGATCTGCTCACGCTCGAGAACGGTCGCGTGCTGGGTGTCAACGGTGCGCCGCCCGGCGCGCCGCTCGGCGACCGCCCCGAGTTCGCGCAGCTCGGCGCCGTCCACCCGTCGCGGCCGCTGTCGCTCGAGACGCCCCGCGCCTCGAGTCCGCGTACCGCGGAAATCCAGCGCGTGGTGGACCTGGTCTGTCCGTTCGGCTTCGGGCAGCGCGCGCTCATCGTCTCGCCGCCCAAGGCCGGCAAAACCGTGATGCTGCAGGCGGTGGCCGAAGGTGTGGCCCTGAACTATCCGGAGGCGATCCTGCTCATCCTGCTGGTGGACGAGCGGCCCGAGGAAGTCAGCGAGATGATCGACTGGGGCCGGGGCGAAGTGATCGCGTCGAGCTTCGATCTGCCGCACGAGCGGCATGTCGCCGTGGCGGACATGGTGTTCGAGCACGCGCGCCGCCAGGTCGAGCTCGGGAAAGACGTGGTGATCGTGCTCGACTCGCTCACGCGCCTCGCCCGCTCGCACAACACCACCGGGCGATCGAGCGGCCGCACCATGTCCGGCGGCCTCGACTCCAACGCGCTGGCCAAGCCCAAGGCTTTGTTCGGCGCGGCGCGGGCGGTTCCGGACGGCGGGTCCCTCAGCGTCGTCGCGACGGCGCTCGTCGAGACCGACAGCCGCATGGACGACGTGATCTTCGAGGAGTTCAAGGGCACCGGCAACGCCGAGCTGCGACTGGCACGTGAGCTCGCCGACCGGCGGCTGTACCCGGCCGTGGATATTGCGGCGACCGGGACTCGGCGCGAGGAGCGGCTCGCCGAGCCGGCTATCGTGGAGGCCAAACAAAAACTTCGGCGGGGCCTGGTGGGGCTCCCGCCGGAGAAAGCGCTGGACGTGCTGCTGGCGCAGCTCAGGCGGACGAAGACGAACGCAGAGCTGCTGGCGGCGTTGCCCTAACGCTCAGTTCGCCCCCGTCACGATCTGCTTGTAGCTCTCGGGATTCCACTTCGGGCGTTCGGCGGCGTTCGCCACCTCCAGCCCGAGGTAAAACAGCAGCTTGACGATACGCGATTCCTTCTCGGCGTCGATCTTGTCCGGGGAATCGCCCACCTGGTGATAGTCGGCGTGCGTGCCGTTGAAGAAAAACAGGATCGGGACGCCTTTCCGCGCGAAGTTGTAGTGATCCGACCGGAAGTAGAAGCGCTCCTGCGGCCAGATGTCGTCGATCGCCGTCATCCGAAGCTCGGGATGGGCCGCGGCGACGCGGTTCAGCGTGGCGCCGAGGTTCGAGTGCTCCTTACCGATCACGACGATCGTGTCCTTCCAGTTACGACCCACCATATCGCTGTTCAAGTCGGCGACCACTTTCCCGAGTGGCACCGTCGGGTGCTCGGAGAAGAACTGGCTGCCCCACAGGCCGCGTTCCTCTCCGCTCACGGTCATGAAGGCGAGCGAGCGCTTGGGATGCGGCACCAGTTTTGAGAACGCCTCGGCCGCCTCGAGTACGGCCGTCGTGCCGGAGGCATCGTCATCGGCACCGTTGCAGATCGAGTCGGCCCCCTTCGCGACACAGCCTTCACCCGCCCCGGGGGTCCCGATGTGATCCATGTGGCCGGTGAAGAAGACGTACTCGCTCTTGAGCTTGGGGTCGCTTCCCTCGAGCACGCCGATCACGTTCGGCGCGGAGGCGCGGGCCAGCTCGCGCTCCTTCACCAGATAGGTGACCGTGGCCGGGAGGCGGCGGGCGGTCCAGCGGCCGGTCCCTGCCCGCAACGCCGCCGGGTCGATGCCCAGGGTCGCTGCCGCCGTCGCGTCCCGGATCTCGAACGCGCCGGCAGCGGGCTCCGCGTCCGACGGGACGCCTTCCAGCGTGCGGGTGGGGGCGGTGGTGCGCGCCAGCCGGTTCTGCCACTGCGCGTCGGGGCGATTCGAGATCACCATCCAGCCGATCGCGCCGCCGCGGAGCACGGCCATGACCCACTCCGGGTTGATTTGAATACCCTGAGGCATCGCCGTGGCGATGATCGCCGCCCATGCACCGTTCACGTCCGCGCCGGCCAGCGGATTCGCCGAGTCGGGCGTGCCCGTGAACAACACCACCGGGCCGCTCAGCTCTCGCGTCGGCAGCGGCGTGAATCGCAGGAGATAGACGTCGCTGCCCGGCTTGAGTGTCGCGGGCGCCGCGCCGGCGATGCGGATCACGCTCACCTGAGTATCCACGACGCGTTGCGTGACGGTGTAGCGCTGCAGATAGCCGGTGTCCCCGGCGGGCTTCAGTCCGGACCGCCGGAACTGCTCGGCGACGTACTGCGCTACTTGCTCGAGCTGCGGACTCGGCGTGGCTCGGCCGAGCATGGAGTCGTCCGCGAGCACGCCGATGTGGTGTCGCACCCCCTCGGCGGTGATCGAATTGGCGGCTCGCTGGACGGCCGCCGGGGTTTGCGCCGCAAGGGCGCACGGGATGAGCACAGCGCTCAGACCGAGCTGTGGATGCACCGCTCCAGCTCCGCAGGAGGAAAGGGACGGAAAGCTAACGCGCCCGACCGTCGAGAACCACGGCCGGGCGCGTCGTATCGGCGAGCTCTGGCTACGGCTTGCGCCGTTTGAGCTCTGGCTCGTTCTGGGGCCGCTGTTTCGGGGCGTCGCGTTTCGGCTCGACGCGCGGCTCGCTGCGCGGCGGCGCCGGCGGAGCGGCCGGGGGCTGGACCCGTGGCGCTGGGGGCGGCGCGCTTGGCGGGCGACTCTCTGCTGGACGCCGCGGCTCGGTCCGGGGGCGCTCGGGAGCCGCCACGCCGGAGGGTTCGCTCCGGGCGCGGTCCGGCCGGAACACGTCCGGTCGCACCTCTTGCGCCGGCCGCTCGGGACGCGCTCGCGGGTCGGGAGTCCTCGGGGCTTCAGACTGCCCAGGGCGATCGCGCCGGCCAGGGTGGTCGGGGTGCTCCGGATGCTCCGGGTGTTCCGGATGGTCCGGGCGGCGGCGCCCGACGCCGTCATCGTCATTGCGCGGCGGGTCCCCGGTGAGCGGCCGCTGCCGCGGCCGCTCGGTCACCGGCACGTCTCCGCCGGTGATGGGACGCGGCCGGGGCTGAATGTGCGGCGGTGGAATCGTGCCGCCGCCCAAGTCCCGCCCGCGCACGCCCACGTCCCGGCGCCGGTCGTCGTTCACCGGGCGTTGCGGCACGCGCGTGATGAACAGGCTCGAACCCTGCCGGTCCTTGAAGATGAACCGCGGCTCCGGCCTGAGGGGCCGCGCGAATACCACACGGGTACCGCCGGAGTAGCGGTAGGGGTAGTAGTACGGATCGTCGTACATCACGATCCGGAAACGGACGCAGCTGTAGTCGTACGGACTCCAGTACGGATAGCTCACGTACGTATGGCAATCGTAGCACAGGAACCGGGGATAATCGTAATGCTGCTGCACGTAGTACGGTGCGATGTCGTAATCCCAGTCAGTGTACCCGTCGGGCACGATGCGCTGGGCGAGGTCGGTAAGGGCGGTATACGGGTCGCCACGAACACGCCCGTCTGCGATGAGACGATAATCCCAATGATCTTCGCTCTTGATGGCGTCGTACACGAACGGATCCGCTGCCGCCACGGCGAAGATGTACCCGACGCCGGGGTAGTCGTCGACGTAGAAGGCCTCGGGGGCAGAACGCTGCAACACGTCGTACTCGCGGCCGCCGCGCGCGAAATTGTCGTCCCACGGCTCGCGCGGGTACAGGACACGCACCCGACCATCCGTGTCGACCCGCAGGATCGTTACATAGGCGTCCTGCTCGGTGCGAAAATAGACCCGCGCCGCCTGGCCGCTGGCGTAGGGATCGTCACCGCGGTTGGTCCAAACCTCGACGTGGGGGCGATAATAGAAGGAAGCCGGCTGGGGCGTGGGCGCCCGACCGGACACCGTCAACAGACTCAAGAAACCCAAGGTTGCGAGCATAAAGAATCCTCCGGACGCCGCAGTGGAGGGGCAGGGACCATGCCAGGTGGCGCCTCGGGGAATTGGCCCGTAAGTGGCGATGCCATCGTGTGTTGCTACGATGGAACGGGGATCACGCCCCGCCCACTGTCCTCTACCCCGGACACTCGGCGGCTCATTACCTTCCGCCACCCATGACTGACGTCAGACGCATCGATTTGCTGGATCCGGCGGAAGTGGCGCGCCTGGGTGGCATCGAGATCGTGGCACAGGGGGTGGTCGAGGGTTTCCTGGCGGGGATCCACCGCTCGCCGTTTCGAGGATTCTCCGTGGAATTCACGGAGCACCGTGCGTACCAACCGGGCGACGAGCCGCGCTACCTCGACTGGAAGATCTTGGCGCGGGCCGATCGGCTGTTCGTGAAGCAGTTCGAGGAAGAAACGAATCTGCGGGCCATGCTGCTCGTGGACGCGAGCCGGTCGATGGCCTGGCGCGGTGCGCCCGGCCGGCTCACCAAGCGCGCCTACGCCGATCGGCTGGCGGCGGCCCTGGCGCTGATTCTGCTCCGGCAGCGCGACGCTACGGGGCTGATCACGTTCGACGAGGCCGTGCGGCAGGTGATCCCCGCCCGGGCAAGGACGGGCCAGTGGTCCCGCCTGGTGCGGGGATTGCTCGATACGCCGGACGGCCGCGGCACGGCCGCTGAGGCCGCGCTGCTGCATCTCACGGGCTTGCTGGCGCGCCGTGGTCTCGTGGTCCTCGTGTCCGATCTGCTGTTCGACCGGGCCCTCGCGCTCACCGCGCTCCGCTACCTGCGCCACCGCGGCCACAACGTCATCGTGTTCCACTTGATGGACCCGGCGGAGGCCGAGCTGGCCGGTCCTCCCGAGGTGCGGTTGCGGGATCCGGAGTCCGCAGCGAGCGTGGTGGTGCGGCCGCGCGAGCTGGCGCGCGCATATGGCGAGACGGTGCGCCGCGAGGTGGCGGCGTGGCGGAGCGCGTGCCGCCGCCACGGGATCGGGTATCACCATGTGCTGACCGACCTGCCGTTCGGCATGGCGCTCCGCCTCCTCGCGTGAGCTTCCTGCATCCACTGGCACTGCTCGGGCTCGCCGCCGCGGCGATCCCAGCGCTGCTGCATCTGCTCGAGCGTCGCGTGCCCCCCGAAGCGGAGTTCCCGCCGATTCGCTACCTGAGCGAGGCGGAGCGGCAGAGCGCGCGACGCCTCAAGCTACGGCATCTGCTTCTGCTTGTGTTGCGGACCGCCCTGATCGCCCTGATCGTCATGGCCGCCGCCCGGCCGCTGGTGCGGTCGCGCGGTCCCGTCGGGGGGGAAGCCCACGAGCCGACGGCGCTCGCCCTCATTCTTGACAACTCGCCCTCCTCGGGCGCCGTGGTGGATGGCCGCCCGCTGATCGAACGCTTGAAGAGCGTGGCCCACGCGGCGATCGCCCGCGCCGCGGCGGGGGATTGCGTGTGGCTGATGCTGTCGGACGGCGTGGCGCGGGCCGGCTCACATGACGCCCTGCTCGCGACCGTGGACTCGGTCGTGCCCGGCTGGCGGCGGCTCGATCTCACGGAGGCGGTCGCGCGGGCGAGCCGGCTCGTGGACGCCGAGCCCTTGCCGGGGCGGGAGGTGGCGGTCGTGAGCGATCTCCAGCGTACCACGGTGGGGGAGGGTCGGGCGGACATCCCGCGCGGTGTGCGGGTGCTCGCGCTCGCTCCAACCTCGAGCGGCGACGCGTTGGCCAACCGGGGCGTCGCCCAGGCGCGGGTCGCGGACGGCGCGCTGGCGATCGCGGTCGCGGGCACGCCCGGCGGAAGCCCCGCGCCCGTGACCGTGCGCCTGCGGCCCGCCGGCAGCCCCGCCGGGCGGAATCGCGACGTTGGCCGGGCGCTTGCCGCCCCCGGGTCGAGCGCGAGCGTGCCTCTCCCGAGCGTAGCGCCGGGTTGGTGGATCGGAGAGGCGGTGCTCGATCCCGACGAGCTGCGGGCTGATGATCGCAGGGCGTTCGTGTGGCGCGTCGCGCTGCCGGCACGCGTGCGCGCCGACCCGGGAGCCGGGCCGTTCGTGGCGGCGGCGCTCAGCGTGCTCACGCAGGGGAGGCGCATCGTCGAGGGCAGCGACGTCGTGGTGGGGGAGCGCCTGCAGGGCGGTGCAGGTACGACGGTGCTGCTCCCCCCGGGCGATCCCGCGCTCATCGGTCAGGCGAATCGTGCCCTTGCCGCGCGCGGCGTGCCATGGCGGTTCGCAAGCGTCGGGACGCCGGGACCGATCGCAACCGCTGCGGTCGCCGGAATCAGCGGGATTCCGGTAGCCCGGCGCTACCGGCTCGCGGCAGCGGAGGGCGACACGACGACCGTCCTCGCGACCGTGAACGGCGATCCGTGGCTGGTGCGGGGTGCCGACGTCGTGCTGCTCGGCAGTCGCCTCGACACCGCCTGGACGGCCCTACCTGCGTCACCGGCGTTCGTGCCGTTCGTGGACGTTCTCGTGAATCGACTGGCGCGCGGCGAGGCTCTGGTCTCTGAAGCGGAGGGTCCACCGGGCGTCGTGTTCCAGGTGCATGGTGCCGACACGGTCGGGGCGGTCGTGACCGCGCCGGACCCGCGCGAGTCGGACCTGACGCCCGCCGCGCCGGATGTGGTGCGTCGGGCGATCGGCGCCGAACTGCTGGACGAAGCGCGGTTCGCCGCCGAGCAGTACGCCGGCACCCGCCGCACCGACGTGAGCGCTGTGCTCCTGGCGCTCGCCCTGCTCGTCGCCGCGGTGGAGCTCGGGGTCGCGACTCGCGCCCACTGATGCCGCTCGACTTTCTCATCGACCGATTCGACGAGCTGCCGGCGACCCGAGCGCTCGCCGCGGGCCTGCCGGGCCCCGGGGCCCGGGTCCCGGTATCCGGCCTTCCCGGTTCGAGCCCGGCCCTGCTGATCGCGGCGCTGGCCCGCCGGTTCCCGCAACGCGTGTTCGTCGTGATCACGTCGACCCCGACGGACGCGGAGCGTTGGCTCGCAGACGCCCGTGCCCTCGCCGGCGACGCGGCGGCGGCGCTGTATCCCCAGCGCGAGGCCCTCGGAGCCGAAGAGCCGCACGTCGAGATCGCGGGCGAGCGTATCGAAACCCTCGAGGCGCTGTTGTCGGGCAAGGTCAACATCCTCGTCACGACCGCGCGCGCTACGGCGGAGCGCACGGCGGTGCCGGCGGCGCTCGCGGCGATGCGGCTGGTGCTCGCAGCGGGGCTCGGAGCCCGGGGCCCGGGGTCCGGGGGTCTCACTGACGTCGTGAACCGCCTGAGCGCGATGGGCTACACCCGAGTGCCGACCGTGACCGAGGTCGCGCAATTCAGCGTGCGCGGCGGGATCCTCGACGTCTACGGCTTCGGGATGGCGGCACCGACTCGCGTCGAGTGGTCGGGCGACGAGATCGTGTCGCTGCGCCCGTTCGATCTGGACTCACAACGCTCGGGGGGGGATCGGGTCGAGCGGGTGACGATTCTGCCGGCGAGGTCTGAGGAGCTCAGCGGCACTGGAGAGGCGCAGGGTGCAGCGCCCCTACGGCGACAGTCTGTGCTTGATCTCATCCCGACGGATGCCCTACTCGTCTTGGCGCAGGAGGCCGCGCTGGGGCAGGAAGTCGATCGGGCGTGGGCCGAGGCGGAGCATCACCTCGAGATCGCTCGGCGGCTGGGCGAAGCGCCGCCCGCGCGGGCGGAGATCTTCGTCGCTCCCGAGCAGTGGCGTCGCGAGCTGGGGACCTTTGCGCGCGTTGCCCTCGACGCACCGGGCGAGGCGACGCGCTTCCCGCTCACCCCGCCGGAGCCCGTGGACCGCGACATCAAACGGCTGCGGCGACTCGTCGTGGCCGGTCCGCCGACGGTGATCTTGTGCGACAACGAGGGCCAGCTCGAACGGCTGGAGGAACTGCTCGGCGCCGACGCGGCGACGCTGGCCATCGGAGCGCTCGACGGCGGCTTCGTGCTGCCGTCGCTCCGGGTGCTCACCGACCACGAGATCTTCCGCCGCGCGCGCCGCCTCCGGCGGCCGCGGCGCTACCGCGAGGCGTCCCCCACCGCCGCGGCCCGCGCGCTGCAGCAGGGAGACTACGTGGTGCACTTGGAGCACGGGATCGGGCTGTACCGCGGGATCCAGACGATCGCGGTGGGCGCGGAAGGCGGGACGCTGGAAGTGGCGGTGGTCGAATACGAAGGAGGCGACCGGCTCAACGTCCCGCTGTACCGGCTGGATCAACTGGAGCCGTATCGCGCCGCCGGGAACGGTGACGCCCCGCCTCCCAAGCTGCACCGGCTCGGCGCCACGACATGGCAGCGGCAGCGGGACAAGACCCGCGCCGCCATCCGCCAGATGGCAGCCGAGCTGCTCGACTTGTACGCGCGCCGCCAGCTCGCGACCGGATTCGCGTTCCCGCCCGACAGCGCGTGGCAGCGCGAGCTGGAGTCGGCCTTCCTGTACGAGGATACGCCCGACCAGCGCCGTGCCTCCGAGGAGGTAAAACGTGACATGGAGCGCGCCCGGCCGATGGACCGGTTACTGGTCGGCGACGTCGGATACGGCAAGACCGAGGTCGCGCTGCGGGCGGCCTTCAAGGCGGTGCAGGCGGGGAAGCAGGTGGCGGTGCTCGCGCCCACGACGATCCTCGCCGAGCAGCACGGCCGCACCTTCCGCGAGCGGCTGGCCGACTATCCCGTGCGCATCGAGGTGCTGTCGCGGTTCCGTGGCCCGAGCGACACGCGGCGCGTCGTCCAGGGTCTGGAGCGGGGGGAAGTGGACCTGGTGATCGGTACGCACCGGTTGCTGTCGCGCGACGTCCGGTTCCACGACCTGGGCCTGCTGATCGTGGACGAGGAGCATCGCTTCGGCGTGCGGCACAAAGAGCGACTGAAGGCCCTGAAGCTCGCGGTGGACGTGCTGACGCTCACGGCGACGCCGATCCCCCGCACCCTGCACCTGTCGCTCGCGGGATTGCGCGACCTGACGCTGCTCGAGACGCCGCCCAAAGACCGCTCACCGGTCCTGACGTTCATCGAGCCGTGGGACGACGCGTTGATCGAGGAGGCGCTGGCGCGGGAGCTCGACCGGGCGGGGCAGGTGTATTTCGTGCACAACCGTATCGAGACGATCGACACCATCGCCGAGCGCGTGCGCGCGCTCGCGCCGCCGCGCGCCCGCATCGCGGTGGCGCATGGCCGGCTCCGGGAGGCCGAGCTGGACGACGTCATGTCGCGCTTCGTACGCGCCGAGGTGGACATCCTCGTCTCCACGATGATCGTCGAGTCGGGTCTCGACGTCCCCAACGCGAACACCATGATCGTGAGTCGCGCCGATCAGTTCGGCCTGGCGCAGCTATACCAGCTGCGGGGCAGGGTGGGACGCAGCCATCGCCGCGCCTACTGCTATCTGCTCGTGCCCGATCTCGTCGACGCGGACGCGGAGGAACGGCTCCAGGTGTTGGAGCACCACACGGACCTGGGCGCCGGCTATCGCATCGCCCTGCGCGACCTGGAGCTGCGCGGCGCCGGGAACCTGCTCGGCGGCGAGCAATCGGGTCATGCGCAGGCCGTCGGGTTCGACGTGTACCTGCGGTGGCTGCAGGAGACCGTCGTCGCGCTGAAGGGCGACGGCGCGGCGGGAACGGGGAAGGGTGTGCCGCCCGAAGTGGTGCTCGACCGCCCGGCGCACCTCCCGGACGAGTATGTCCCCGATGCCGCGGCGAAGCTCGATCTGTACCGGCGGCTGGCGCGCGCCGAGCAGCCGTGCGAGATTCAAGCCGTGCGCGAGGAATTGCGCGATCGCTTCGGCCCGCTCCCGGACCCGGCGCAGCGACTGCTCCTCGTGTCCGAGCTCCGCGCGCTCGGCGCCCAGGCGGGACTGGAGACCGTCCTCGTCAGGGGCGACGAGGCGCGGCTCACGTTTCGGCGGGACGCGCACCCGCGCCTGGCCGGGCTGACGGCGGCGCTCGACGCGGTGCAGTTCGAGGCGGAGGTGCGGCGCCCCGTGCCGCTCTCGCTGCGGCTGCGCCGGCTGGGCGGCGAAGCCATTGGCCCCGGTCTCGTGCGGGCCCTCACGGCGGTTCTGCAGAACCCTCACGATTAGGGAGAGCGGATGCGACGGTCGGGTCTGGTACTCGGGGTCCTCGCGCTGGCGGGCTGCCGCGCGCTGCGGGACGCGTTCTCGGCGCATCCGGAAGTGGTGGGGAGCGCCGCCGGGCAGACCCTGACCGTGGCGCGCCTGGGGGAGCTGGCGGGTCGGGCCAAGAAAGTGCCGCTCCGGCCGCAGGCGCTCACCAGTCTCACGACGATCTACCTGGACTACGCGGTGTTCGCCCACGAGCTGGCCCGCGGCCGGGACATGGATGACTCCGCCCTGGTGCTGCAGGCCAACTGGCCGAACGTCGCCCAGCTCCGGTGGGAGCATTATCACGACCACTTGCTCGCCGTCCGCGCGAGGCTCACCCCGGATCAAACGGACTCGGCGTACCGGGCCGGCGCAGTCCGGCTGTTCCAGCACATCCTCGTGAGCGTGCCGCCGAGCGCCGCCCCGAAGGTCGAGCAGGACAAGAAGCACCAGGCGGAAGGCTTGCTGCGGCAGGTGGAGGCACGGCACGGCACGAACTTCAGTCAGGTCGCGCAGCGCTACTCCGAGGATCCAGGGTCCAAGTCACGGGGCGGTTACCTCGGTGCCGTGGGGCGCGGCCGGTTCGTCCCGGCGTTCGACAGCGTGGCGTGGCGCCTCGCCCCGGGCGCGATGAGCGGGTTGGTCCGGTCGCCGTTCGGGTTCCACATCATCCGCCGCCCGCCACTCGAGGAGGTGCGCGACACGTTCCGCACGGAGCTCGAGACCGCGCTGACGGTGCGTTTCGATTCGGCCTACATCGACAGCGTCGCCGTGCGGCGCGACCTGAAGGTGCGGGGTGGGGCCGCGGCGCTGGTGCGCCAGGCGATTCAGGACGTCGCGCCGGCGACCGACGACGGCCGGCAGCTGGCCGGCTACCGCGGGGGCGCCTTCCGGGTGCGCGACCTGGCCCGCTGGCTCTACGCGCTCGACCCCCGCGATCTGAATGTCGCCATGGCGAGCGACGCCCAGCTCACCGAGTTCGTCCGCCAATTGGCGCAACGGGAGCTGTTGTTGCGGGAGGTCGACTCGGCCGGGGTGGCGCTGTCCGCCGAGGACTGGCGGGGACTCAAGACGCAGCACGACTCCGTGTTGGCGATCCTCGAGAACCAGCTCGCGCTGTCGCCGCGGACCCTCAAGGACTCCGCGGCGACGGAATCGGCCCGCAGCGACATCGCGATGCGACACGTGAACGACTACCTCGATCGCGCGCTCGTGCAGGAGACGGCCCAGTTCTTTCCGGTGCC
>Ga0209161_10001101_pt1 | contig 22224 bp, 22 predicted proteins | sample GraSoiAngelo_155_FD_186169 | JGI IMG/M metagenome (GOLD analysis project Ga0209161, IMG submission 186169) | Grasslands soil microbial communities from the Angelo Coastal Reserve, California, USA - 14_1009_13_30cm (SPAdes) (version 2) | ecosystem: Environmental > Terrestrial > Soil > Grasslands... | reverse complement strand
CCCGGCGCGCGCGCGTGCCCGGCGGGCACCTGGTTCGTGTACACGGTCGTCGCCTCGACGCGCGCGGCCGGCACGCGGTACCCGGCGAGCGTGAGCATCGCGTCGCCGGGCATGAGCGTCATCACCGGCTTCCCCGCGGCATACGCGCCCCCGTCGAAGACCACGCGGGAGGTGTGCGCGAGGATCCGGCCCTCGGCGTCGACGCCCGTCCGTAGCGTGATCGTCGCCGCGTGTCGCGTGTTCGTCGCCTGGAGGTCGTCGGCGTAGCGCGTAAGCGCACGGACCGGACGTCCAGTCGCGCGGGCGAGGTAATAGAGGACGAACTCGTCGATCGAGAGGCCCTTGCCGCCGAAGTCGCCGCCGATGTACCCCGCGTCCACGACGATCCGCTCCTCGGGTATCCCGAGCGCGACGGACATGTGCTGCCGCAGCGCGAACGGCGCCTTGTTGGTCGTGACCACGCGCACGGTCTCGCCGTCGAGCCAGACCAGCGTGGCGCGCGGCTCGATGTACGCCTGGTGCGTCCGCGGCACGCTGAAGCTGTGCTCGTACACCTTGTGCGACGCACGGAAACCCGCTTCCACATCGCCGTGCACGTGAACGGCATGACCCTGCACGTTAGGATGCGGCCGCTCCGCGCGCGTGCCGCCGAGGAACACGTAGGTCGCGGCGTCGGGATGGAGGACAGGCACGCCCGCCGCGAGCGCGGCGTCGGTGTCGAGGATCGAGGGAAGCTCCTCGTATTCCACCTCAACGAGCCGCGCGGCCTCCTCCGCGACCCTGGCGGTGTCGGCGGCGATCGCGGCAACCCGATCGCCGATGAACAGCACGCGGTCCCAACAGAGGATCGGCCAGTCCTGCAGTCTCCGCCCCAACCGGCCGGGCTTCGTGTCGGCGCCGGTCAGCACGGCGCGAACGCCCGGGAGCTTCCGCGCGGCCGAGACGTCGACCGAGCCTATGCGCGCGTGCGGGTACGGACTCGTCACGTACGCCGCGTGCAGCATGCCGGGCATCGCGACGTCGGCCGCGTAGCGCGCCGCGCCGGTCACTTTGGCGCTGCCCTCGACCCGGTACTCGGGCTGGTCGAGGATCGAAGCGGAGCGCTCGACGACGCCGGTCACCGCGCGGTCGTAACCTGCCGGGCCAGGCAATCGGCGAAGTCCCCCATGAGCTGATCGGCTTTCCGTTTGATCACGGCTTGACCGAACTCGCCGAGACGGCCCATGACCGCGAGATCCGTCGCGATCTTGACCTCCGTCTGTCCTTCCTTCTCAGCTAGCGCGAGATCCATCGTCGCGCGGATCGCGCCGCCAACGCGCGAGTCCTTCGCCTCCGCTTTGAGCGACGCCGTGCCCGCCTGCTCGTCGCGCGCGGTCATGACGAAGTCACCGTCGAGCACCAGGCGTACCGGTCCGATCTGCACTGCGAGCGTTCCCTCGTACTTGTCCTTGCCGGACGCTCGAACGGAGGCGACTCCTGGAACACACCGCGCGGCGGAGGGGATGTCCATGATCCGGGCCCAGACCTTGTCCCGCGGCGCCGCGACGGTCGCGGTGTGCGTGAACTTCAACGCGTCACCTGCGCGAGCGCGCGCCCGGTCCAGATGCGGGCCATCTCACGCTTGTACGCCGCTGAGCCGCGGAGATCATCGATCGGATCGATCTCATCGCGCACCAGGTCGACCGCATCCCGCGCCCGCGAGACCGGCTGTCCGCGCAGCGCATCCTCGACGCGGCGTGCCCGGATCGGGGTAGGGCCGACGGCCCCGAGGACGATCCTCGTCTCCGCGATCGTGCCGCCAGGAGCGAAGCGCAGCGTCGCGGCGACGGAGACAGTCGCGTAGTCGTCCGCGGTCCTCGGCAAGAACTTGAGGTACGTCTCGCGGGTGCCGGGCTCGATCGGAGGAAGGATCACCTCAGTGATGATCTCGCCGTGCGCCAGCGACGTCGTGAAGTGATCGACGGCGAGCTCCTCGATCGGCAGCGACCGCCCGCCGCGCGACGACCGTACGGACACGGTCGCGTTCAGGGCGGAGAGCATCGGCGGCGGGTCCTGCGCTGGATCGGCGTGCGCGAGATTCCCGCCGACCGTCGCCTGATTGCGGATGCGGACCGTGGCGACGCTCCTGAACGCGTCGGTCAAGGCTGGACTGTAGGCGAACGCGTCGGCCGAGCGCTCGACGGCGCGATGTGTCGCCATCGCGCCGATGCGCAGCCCGCCGTCGGGCGTGTGGGCGATGCCGCCGAGCTCATCGATCGCGCGGAGCGCGATCACGTGCCCGGGCCGGAGGAGGCCCTGCCGCATGAGGAGCACGGTGGCGGTGCCGCCGGCCATGAGGTGCGCGTCCTCGCCATATCGGTCGAGCAGCGCGAGCGCCTCGGCGAGCGTCCGCGGCTCGTGGTAATCGAACGTCACGCGGGCCCCGCGGCGCGCTGGATCGCGCGCACGATCCCGTAGTAGCCGGTGCAGCGGCAGAGGTTCCCCATCATCCAGCTGCGGATCGCCTCCGCATCGGGCCGCGGCTGCTCGGCGAGCAGCGCCGTGGCGGCGATGAGCTGCCCGGGAGTGCAGATCCCGCACTGAAAGCCACCTTCGCGAATGAACGCGTCCTGCAGGGGCGTGAGCTCGTCGTTCGCGAGCCCTTCGACCGTGGTGATGCGCCGTCCGTCGGCGAAGACCGCGGGCAGGAGGCAGGCCGACAGCAGCTCGCCGTCGACGAGGACGCTGCAGGCGCCGCAGACACCGACGCCGCAGCCGAGCTTGGTGCCTGTCGCGCCGCAGTCGTCGCGGATGACGTCGATCAGCAGGCGGTCGGCGGCGATCTCGAGCTCGCGCCGGTCACCGTTCAGGGTGAAGGCGACGCGGTGCGTGCTCAACGCGACCGCAGCTTGAAGCGCTGGATCTTGCCGGTGGACGTCTTCGGTAGCTCCGGTACGAACTCGATCCAACGAGGGTACTTGTACGGCGCGAGGCGGTTCTTTACGAAGGTCCGTAGCTCCTCCGCCAGACTGTCGCTCGCGCTGCCCCGCTTGAGGACCACGAAGGCGCTCGGTTTCACTAGGCCTTTGGCGTCCTCCCGCCCCACAACGGCGCACTCCAGAACCGCGGCGTGCTCGAGGAGCGCACTCTCGACCTCGAGGGGGGAGACCCACGCGCCGCCGACCTTCAGGAGGTCGTCGCTCCGTCCGTGGTAGGTGTAGTAGCCCTCCGCAGACACGGAGTACCGATCGCCCGTGAAGATCCACTCGCCGCGGAACGCGTGCTTCGTGGCCGTCAGGTTGTTCCAGTAGCCGAGCGCGGTGGAAGGCCCGCGCACCATGAGGTCGCCGATCTCGTCCTCGCGCGAGGACGCTCCGGTCGAGTCAACGACGGTCGCCTCGTAGCCGGGGATGACCTGACCCGAGGTGCCGGGACGCGCCCTACCGGCGACGTTCGAGATGGCGATGTAGCCAATCTCAGTGGAGCCGATGCCGTCGAGGATCTCCAGGCCGAAGCGCGCCTTCCAACGCTCGAAGACAGGCTTCGGCAGCGCCTCGCCTGCCGAGATGCAGACTCGGACCGACGAAAGATCGCACTCGGCGCCCTCTTCCGCAGCGGCGAGCAGGGCCGCATACGAGGTGGGCACGCTGTAGAACACCGTCGGCCGCTCCGTGGCGATCGTCGCGAACACCGCCTGCGGTTCGGGCCGTGTCGCCACGAGGATCGACGTCGCGCCGTGCCGGAGCGGGATGACAAGCGAGTTGTTCAGCCCATACGAGAAGAACAGCTTCGCGACGCTGAACACGCGGTCGGTCGAGGTCATGCCGACCACGTGCCGTCCGTGCAGCTCCGCAGGCGTCACAGCTCTTGCCTGGAGGTGTACGACCGCCTTCGGCGCGCCAGTGGTCCCGCTCGAGTACTGCCAGAAGCACATGTTGTCGGCGGTCGTCGGCTCGGGATCGAGCTGATCGGACGCCTCTGCCGCGATCTCCGCGAGAGAGACTGTCCCTGCGGGCGCCGCGGGCCCGGCGACGACGACGCGTCGCAGGTGACGCAGGTCCTTGCCCACCTCCGCGATCCGCGGGTACAGCGCAGCGTCGACGACGACGACGCGGGCGCGGGAGTCGGTGAGGTGGTACTCGTAGTCGCGGCTCGTGAGCAGCGTCGACAGCGTGACCGGGATCGCTCCGATCTTCACCGCGCCGAGGAAGGCCGCGACGAACTCAAGCGAGTCGTGCAGCAGCAGCGCGACGCGCTGCTCGGGCTCGATGCCGAGCGAACGCAGGGCGTTGCCCGCGCGGTTCATGGCGAGGGCAACATCTGCGTAGGTCAGGGTCGTGCCGGCGGAGCGGATCGCGGGGCGGTCGCCGCGGCCGGCCGCGACATGTGAGTCGACGAGCGCGGTGGCGAGGTTGAAGCGAGCCGAGGGGGACTCCGCCCCCCTCGAACCCTGCACGGTTGTTACAGGTACTTCCGGCCCTTGAGCTTGTCGGGCACCACGAGGCCAACGCCCTCGATCAACGGATCGACCTCGGCGATGTACTGGCGGCGGGCCTCGTCGTTGGTGCGGCGTTTGAGGCCCCACTCGATGTAGCGCTCGGTCCGCGCCGACTGCGACTGTCCGAACATGTCGAGGCCGACGGTGTACCACTTGTCGACCGCGGCCTGCGCTTGCTCGCGTCCTTCGTCGCCCGACTGCACGAGCTTCTCGAGCTGCTGCTGCCCGTAGCTGATGTGGCCCTTCTCCTCGCGAAGAATCTGGCCGAGATAGTCCTCGATCGGCCGATACGTCGACCCGTTCATCTCCTCAAGCTGGTACTCCCCGACCTTGTCGATGAGCATCCCGAACGCGGCGAAGTCCGCCCAGGTGGGCATGTCCTCCTTGAACGCGTCGACCTCGCGCTTGCTCCGGGGACGCGTGAGGATGTCGGAGCGGTCAATGTCCAGGAGGCCGAGCAGCCGCAGCATCTTGCGGCAGTGGTCGATCTCCTCAGCGGCGATCCGCGCGACGCGCCACTGATCGTCGACGGTCGGCGCACGCAGCGTCCAGTGGTCGACGTAGATGTGGGGTCCGCCGATCTCGCAGTCCGCCTGGATGGTGAGAAGGCGTGTGAGAAGGTCTTGATATTCCTTCGGCATCTTCGTGAAGTCCTTGGGCTCGACCTTGTCGTTGAACTGCGCCACGTTCGACCTCCCCAGTGAGCTAGCTCGCGGAGGACTCCTGGACCCAACGCACGGATTTCGCGCACGGACAGCCGCCGCCCATGCGGGCAAGACGCGGCATCGAGTTGATCGCTTCTTTGAGAGGCATCTCGCCACGCGTGACCTTGCGCTGCAGATCGGCCCAGTGCTTCACGTCGATGGACGCCCGGTAAGCCTCCGGCAGATTCGCGAGGACGTGCGCAATGTACTTCTCGACATCCGTGAACGCTTCGCCGTGCGCCCCCACCATCTGGTACGCGAATTCTCCGCGGCGGCGGAAGAAGCGTCGGTCGGGAAGACGCAGCAGATCTTCCGGACGCACGCCGTCGACGGTCTCGCCTGCCTTGATCCGCGTGAATCGCTTCTCGGCCTCATCACGACCAACGCCCGCGAAGCGGGCCCGAACGTAGCGCTCGTTCAGATCGTCGAGCATCCGCTGCAGCTCGTCGATGTACATGTCCTGGGCTTCGCGGTTGGCCATGTCCTTTAGTCCGTACTTCACGTTGGTCTGCCCGCCTCGTTCGTCGCCAAACATCTCGAGACCCCTGCCGAACCACTTCCCTATCGCCTTCTGTATGTCGCTGATCGTGATGTAGCCGTCGCCGCGCGCGGCGGCCTCGACCCAGCGCCGTAGGGGGATGACCCCCGCGGCGAGGTGGAATGCTTCCTCGCGGAGCATCGGCGGCATGCTCGACGCGTACGGCTTGTACGCGGAGATCTTCTGCATGGTGAGCTGGTACTTCCCCACCCGGTCGATGAACGCGGCGAACACGACGTTGTCGAGGAAGCTGTCGTACTCGAGGTTGAACGCCGCGAGCACGTGCGAGCCGGTCTGCATGGAGAGGATCTCCTCGACCATGTCGGCGGCTTTCGTGTCGGTCACCGGCGACCAGTCCGCGCTGGTGAGCAGGTGGACCATCTGGTACCCGTGGCGCAGCTCCTCGGCCATCACGCGGAGCGCCCACGCGTGGTCCTGCGGCTCCTGCGCGCGCGCTAGCGTCCCCTGGTGCTGCTGGATGGAGCCGAACTCGGTCGAGGCCTGCGCCTTGATGGCCGTCAGGAGGTGCTTCGCGGCTTCCTCCGGAAGCTCTTTTGGCGCGAGCGCTTTTTGCTGACCCTTGCGGTCGCCGACCTCGATCTCGTTCGGGATGTCCTCAGCGATCTTCGCGCAAAGGCAGAACGGCTCGTCCTTCGGAAAGAAGCGGTCCCACTCTTCGGCGAGCTTCGGGTAGTCCGGGAAGTTGTGACGCTGCCAATGCTCGATCGCATCGTGATAGGCCTTCGGCAGCGTGCGGACCTCGTCTTTCACGGCACTAGCGTATCGAGTTCGATCGCCAATGGTCATACCGTTCGCCGGAGCGAACGTCTAGCTGGGAACGGCACTCCCAATTGGCTCGCCGGACGCAACGCAGAGCTTCCGTCCTGTTCGAGCGATCCCACGCGCGTATTCGACCGCCCAGTCGAGGAAGACGCGCCACGCAGATACGCCGGCGGGCAATGGCGGGGAATAGGCCTCGGCGGACGCAAACAGCCGTGCCCGACGTGTCCGTTAGAGCTGAACGGTCTCTTCTTTCGCTTCTGGGTCTCCCGGCGCGCCGCGGCGCTTCACAACGAAGGATCCCGGACGCGGGCGGCCCTCGCGGATGATCGGTTCGGCAACACGGAAGAGCGCGTCGGCATCGGGGCCGTACATGTACCAGACGCACTCGCCGTCACCGAACTCGTTTCCGTCGAACAGCCCGACCCCGGAAGCTTTCAATGCGGCCTCGAGCTTGGGCTCGAGCGACATGAAGTCTTGTCGCTCAGCCGGCGTGCCGAATCCAGCATCTGAGAGTTTGAAATGCGCGATGAGCGCGTGCTCCGGCACGGGTTCTAGAGCCGTTTTTCGAGCGCGGTCACGGGCGCTGGGACGAAGCCCATCGCCGCGATGAAGCTCGCGATCTCCTTGTCCCCCGACGCCACCATCGTGCGCGCGACATGCGCGCCCTTCGACCTAAAGTGCCCGAGCAGCGCTTCGATGAGCCGCCGCCCCACGCCCTTCTCGCGCGCGGACGGGTCGACCCCGAAGAACTCCACCCAACCCGTTGGCTCCTCGAGGCCGAATTCGCCGCCGCGCACCTCTCCGAGCATGAAGCCGACGACGCGGCCGTCGATCTCCGCGACCTGCGACGAGTCCGGGTCGCGCCGCAGGTAATACGCGGTGCGCTGCTCCCAGACGTCGGGCCGATAGCGGCCGGTGATGCGTTCGTCGATGCGGCAGATCCCCTCGATGTCGAGCTCGTTCATAGGTCGTACGCGCACGTCGGGCATCGGCGCGAGTTTAGTGGTAGATCACTTCCGGGTCGCGAGGTACGTCACGAGGTCGTCGAGCTCGATGGGGGTGACGCTTCCGGCATATGCCGGCATTCCACCGCCGCCGGTGGCGACGCGCTGCGTAAGCTGATCGCGCGATAACCGTGACGCGACATGCGTGAGGTCCGGTCCCCGCCGCCCGCCGCTCCCCTCGATCTGATGGCAAGCCCAGCACGATTTCGTGACGAACAGATCCGCGCCGTGCGCCGCGGTGCCGCTCAGGCCATGGGTCGCCGCCGAAGGTAGCGCGGCGCCTTCGAGTTGCGGGACCCAGGGCGACTGCAGTCCCGCGACGGTGAGCGCAGCGTACGCGACGAACGGAAGCGCGACGGCGGCGACCGCGGCGGGCCGGCGGGACCAGTGCCTCTCCCCATCCGGCCAGAGGAGCGGGACGAGAAAAAGGAATACGAACGCGAAGAGTGGAAGACCGACGATGACGAGCGACTCCGTCGCCGGCGGGATCAGCGCGAGGACGGCAAAGTATCCGAGGAAATACCAGTCAGGGCGCGGATCCGCGAGCACATTCGTGGGGTCCGGGGGCTTCCCGAGAGCGGGCGCCCCGATCGCCGCGGCGAGAACGACAACTGCCACGACCGCGAGGGTCGCGACCAGCGCGTCGCGCCACGCGGCGTCCGGCCAGAACGGGATCCCGCGCCGCAGGATCTCGGTGTAACGCGCGCGGTACGTGCGTGGCTCGACCGGTTCACCCGCCACCGGCGGCTCCGAGATCCCACGCTTCACCACGAGGTACAGGTGCATGCCGATCAGGCCGAAGATGGCGGCGGGGATGAGGAACACGTGCGTCGCGTAGAAGCGCGTGAGCGTGGCGCCGCCGACGTTGCTGCCCGCGACGACCAGCCGCGCGAGCCAATCCCCGATCACCGGCGCCCGGGCGGCTTGCTCCGCCGCGACCACGATCGACCAGAACGCGTCCTGGTCCCAGCGGAGTAGCTGCCCGGTGAAGGCCATCGCGAGCGTCGCGAGAAGAAGGAGCGATCCCGTGAGCCAGTTCGCCTCCCGCGGGAATTTGAAGGCCCCGAACAAGTAGACCTGCGTCATGTGCGCCAGAACGAGGACGACCATCGCCCCGGACCCGAAGTAATGCATCCCGCGCACGATCGATCCGAGAGTCGCGTCGTGACTGATGAATTGCAGCGAGTCGTACGCGCTGTTCGGTGCGGGCACGTAGGTCATCGCGAGCCCGACGCCGGTGACGACCTGGATGACGAAGATCGCCAGCGTCGCGCTCCCAATGACGTACCACCACCCGATCGGCCGCTCGAGCTCGCGCGGGACCGGATGCCGCAGCACCGCGAGGACCGAGTCCTCGAGCTCGAAGCGCTCCCCGAGCCAGCTCGCGCATCGCTCGAGAAGACTGCGCATCCGCCTCATCCCCGCTTCACGGTGGGGAGCCCTTGCTGGCGCACGAGGAGACGGTCGCCGCTGACCTCCCATGCGCGTTCGAACAGCGGCCGCGGCGGTGGACCGCCCGCGACCGTGCCGTCCTCGTAGTAGACGCCACCATGACAGGGACAGAGGAAGAGCTTCGCCTCGGCCTGCCAGTTCACCGGGCAACCCAGGTGTGTGCAGTTCACGTTGAAGACCTGGAACATCTGGGGCCCACTCTCCTGCCGGCGCCGGACCCAAAGCGCCGTGTCCGCGGTCTGGCCGGCCCAGGCCAGCGGGCTCGGGTCGCGGACCTTGATGAGCCTCGTCTGGCCGAGTGGGAACTCGCTCACGTTCCCGACCGCGACCGGCACATCCGGCGGCTTCTGAAAGAGCGGCGCGAGCAGGTAGCCGATGATCGGAAGGCCGACGATGCCAGCGATCGCCGCGGTGAGCGCGAGCGACACGCGGGACAGAAACGTGCGCCGCGAGATCTCCTTCACGGCGAGGCTTCCTCGAGCGCCTGAACGATCCAGCCGACCAGTGCGAACGCGGCGATGATCGCGCCGGCGACGACGACGATCCAGCTCGTCAGGATCCCAAGCGCGGCGAGGCCGACTCCCGTCGCGAGGGTGACGGGCCAGATCGAAGGCGCAGGACCCTGCCTCGCGCGATGTTGCTTCATAGAAGCGTGCCCAGATAGACCACGCTGAACACGACGACCCAGACAGCGTCAACGAAATGCCAGTACAGGCCGACCGCTTCGAAGGCGACCGGACGCAGGGCGGACGGACGGCGGATGTGCGCGGCGAGCAGTGCGAAGAGCGCGACGAGCCCGACGAGCACGTGCAGGCCATGCAGACCGGTCAGCGTGAAGAACGTCGTTCCGAACAGCTCGCGTCCGGGGCCGATACCGCTCGCCAGCAGACGCGCGTACTCGCTCCCCTGCCCCACGAGGAACACGGTGCCCAGCGCGATCGTCGCAACGAGCCAGCCCCGGCTCGCGCGGCGCGCCGCGAGGGCCGTCGTCGCGCTGCTCGAAAAGAGCGCGACAGAGAAGATTGCCGTGCGCGGCACGTCGAGATTCGCCTTCGCTGTGACGAGGCCCGCGTCGCGATACGCGAGGTAGGCGAGCACGATCGCCAGGAAGAACACCGACTCGGAAGCGATGAACACCGCGACGCCGAGCAATGTTCGATCCTGACCAATCTTCGCGCTGCGCGCGAGAGACACGCTCAAGGCTGGCGGTATTCGCTCGCCCGGGACGAACCCGGTCTCGCTCAACTTGGATCCCGCAGCTCGGGATGCTTGCGATCCCAGAGCGGGCGCCGTCCACTGACCGCGGGGGTCACCGGGAAGTTCTCGGGCGGCGGCGGCGAGGACGTCGCCCACTCGAGGGTGAACGCGTCCCACGGATCGTCACCGGCGACCTCGCCCGAGCGCAGGCTGCGCACGAGGTTCACGGCAAAGATCACCATCGCGACCGCGAGAATCGCGGCACCGATGGTCGAGACGAGGTTCAACGGGCCCCAGCCCGTGCTCGCGGCGTAGGTGAAGACGCGGCGCGGCATCCCCACGGCGCCGAGCCAGTGCTGCGGCAGGAAGGTCAGGTTGAAGCCGGCGAAGGTCGCCCAGAAATGCAGCTTTCCGAGACCCTCGTCGAGGAGCCGGCCGGTCATCTTCGGGAACCAGTAGTACCCGCCCGCGAAGACTCCGAGCATCGTCCCCCCGAACAGCACGTAATGGAGGTGCGCGACGACGTAATAGCTGTCGGTGACCGCGAGGTCGATCGGCACGACCGCGAGCGAGACCCCGGATAAGCCGCCGATCACGAACATAGCGATGAAGCCGATCGCGAAGAGCATTGGCGTCGTCAGACGGATACGGCCGCCGACCATCGTGGCGATCCAGTTGAAGATCTTCACGCCGGTCGGTACGGCGATGAGCATGCTGGTCGCGGAGAAGATCGCGTTCTCCATCTCGCCGAGGCCGACCGCGAACATGTGGTGGGCCCACACCCCGAACGAGAGGAACGCGATCGCCACGCTCGATCCGGCCACGAAGCGGTAGCCGAAGATCGGCTTGCCGCTGAAGACGGGGATGATCTCCGAGATCATGCCCATCGCGGGCAGCACCATGATGTAGACCTCGGGGTGGCCGAAGAACCAGAACAGGTGCTGCCACAGCACCGCCTGGCCGCCGCCGGCGGGGTCGAAGAAATGGCCGCCGAGCTGCCGATCGACGAAGAGCATCACGAGCGCCGCGGTGAGGGCGGGGTACGCGCCGAGGATGAGGATGGTCGTGACGAGCGTCATCCATACGAAGAGGGGCACGCGTGAGATCGCCATCCCCGGACAGCGCATGAGGAGGATCGTCACGGTGAGGTTGATCGCGCCGATGATGGTGCCGGCGCCGTTCACGGCCAGCCCGAGGATGTAGTAGTCGACGCCCGGTCCCGGCGCGAACGACCGCTCGGCGAGCGGGGCATACGAGAACCACCCGGTGTCCGGCGCGCCGCCGGCGAGGAAGCTGAAGTAGAGGATGATGCCGCCCACAAGCGAGAGCCAGAACGAGAGCGCGTTGAGGCGCGGGTAGGCGACGTCGGGCGCGCCGATCATCAGCGGGACGAGGTAGTTGGCGAAGCCGACGAGGAGCGGGACGATCGCGAGCAGGATCATCGTCACGCCGTGGACCGTGAAGGCCTGGTCGTAGGTCAACGGATCGACGAGGCGCGACTCCGGCGTGGCGAGCTGGGCGCGGAGGAGCAGCGCTTCGAGGCCGCCGACCGCGAAGAAGGCGACGCCCATACCGATGTAGAGGACGCCGATCTCTTTGTGGTCGACGGTCCGGAGCCACCCAACGCGCTCGCCGGCTGGACGGCGGACCCACAGCGGTATCGCGGTCACTTCAGCGACACCAGGTACGCGGCGAGCGCGTCGAGCTCAGGATCAGACAACGGGACCCGCGGCATGAGCGCGCCGGGCTTGTACTGCTGCGGGTCAGCGATCCACGCGCGCATCCGCGCGACGTCGCTCGGCAGGACCCCCGCCCCGAGCGTCGCGCGCGCGCCCACGTGGGTGAGGTCGGGACCCGCGGCGCCGGCGGCCGCCGTCCCGCGGATCGTGTGGCAGTTCACGCAGATGTTCGCAAGGAAGATGCGCTCGCCGTCCCCGCCGCGCGTCGCGGCGGGCCGGCCCTGCGCCGCGAGCCAACGATCGAAGTCCGCCTGCGATTCGGCGACCACGCGAATGCGCATCCACGCGTGCTCGACGCCGCAGAACTCGGAGCACTGCCCTTCGTAGATGCCAGCCCGCCGCGCGAAGAGGCGCAGGTGGTTCGTCGTCCCCGGCAGCATGTCGCTCTTTCCACCGAGCTCGGGGACCCAGAAGCTGTGGATGACGTCGGCCGACGTGAGGTCGAGGTCGACCGCGGTCCCGATCGGGATGTGCATCTCGTTCGCGGTGGTCACCGGGCCGTAGCTGAACTCCCACCACCACTGATGCCCGGCGACGCGGACGCGCAGCCCGGGTTCCACCCCGCCGCCGCCTATCTCGGCCATCGTGCCGAGCATGAGAACGAACACGACTGCCAACACGATCGCAGGAAGCGCCGTCCACGCGATCTCAAGGCGCGTATTTCGCTCGAATCGCGCCGGCCGTCCAGCAGGTAGACGCGAAGATCGGTAGCGCAACACCGCGTAGATGAGCGCGCCCTCGACGCCGATGAAGATGAGCAGGGCGATGGCACCGACGACGAGCGCGAGCGCGCTGATCGCCTCGGCCGGGGGCCGCACGTTCGGAGGGTAGGGCCGTGTGATGCGGACGCAAACGAAGAGCCCGCCTCAGAGGGCGGGCTCTTGGCGAGGAGATGAGGAGCTTGGTCAGACGGTCGGTATGCTCGGGGCGGAGGGACGGTGCGCGCGCGTCGCGAACAGGACTCCGGCGAGCGCGATGAGCGGCAGCCAGCCGAAGACGACCAGCCAGATCGCGAGGTCGGCGAAGACCTGAAGCATCGCACCGAGCGCCGCGAGCGCCCGAGCGACGGTCTTGGCCGGATCCCACGCCTTCGCCGGCTCCTGGAAGGGCACGATCGCGATCGGCGAAACGGACATCGAGATCGTCGAGAACTCGGTCCGCGACTTGATCGAATTGATCTGTCCGGTGAGCTGCTCGATCTGCAAACGCACGTTCGAGAGCGACGCGTCGATCTTGAGAATCTCGTCGATGGTGTTCGCCCGTCCCAAGAGCGCCAGGTAGCGCTGCTCCTCCGATTGCTTCGCGGCAAGCCGAGCCTGCAGGTCGACGAATTGGTCGGTGACGTCCTGAGCGCTCACCGCCGAAGTGGCGACCTCGCCGTCGAGCTCCTTGAGCTGGCGGATGGCCTCGCTGAAGCGGCTGGAAGGAACGCGCATCGTCAGGCTGGCGCTGCGGTTCTCGCCGCTTCCGGTCTGGGAGAGATTGAGCACGTCCCCGCCGAGCGAGGTGGCGATCAGCTGCGCGCGGTCGCTGGTAGACCACGGGTCCTTCGAACGCATGTCGATCTTCGCGGTGAGGATGAGATTGCGGTCGGCGTTGACCACCACGGTCGGGATGCCCTCTTTCGGCGCGAGCGCGCCATTCGGCGCGGGGACGGCCGCCGGGGCGCCCGCGGACTGGGCCGAGTCGAGGCCTACGGCCGTGGAGCCGCCCCCGCCTCGGCCGGCGGGTGCGCTGGTCGCGGCCGAACAGGCCGCCAGAAGGAAAGGTCCGGCGAGCAAAAAGGCGAGCCTACGCATCTAAAGTCACCTGCTTTCGGCGGGTCTTGGTGACTGTGTAGACGTCAGGCAGGCGAGCCAGGTTCCCAGCGGGTTCCAAAGAGGCTCTGGGCGTTCTGGGCGATCCGGGCGGCCAGCTCGCCGAGGTCGGCCCGGCGGTCATGCGCTAGGGCCGCGTGCGTCGCCGCGACGTAGAGCGGCTCGTTGCGGCGCCCCCTGGCGTTCTGAGGTGCCAGGTACGGCGCGTCGGTCTCGGCCAGCAGGCGCTCCGCCGGGACGACGATCGCAGCGTCGCGAAGCCGCTCGCTGCCCGGATACGTCACCGTGCCGGCGAACGAGATGAGGAAGCCGAGCTGGAGCCATGCGTCGATCTCCGCCGGTCCCTCGCTGTAGCAGTGCACCATGCCCCGCACCGCCGGCCCGTCGCGGAGCACCGCGCGAACCTGCTCCCCGGAGTCGCGCACGTGAAGAACGACGGGCAGGTCGAGGAGGGCGGCGACCGCGAGCTGTCCGCGAAGGGCCTTCTCCTGGAGATCCGGCGGCGCGCTGCGCCCGGAGAGGTCCACGCCGATCTCGCCGATCGCGACCACGCGCGGATCACCCGCCAGCTCCGTGATGCGCGCCGCGGCCTCAGTGTCCCACGCCGCAGCGCGGTGCGGATGCACGCCGACCGCCGCGCGCACATCGTCGTACCGCCGCGCGAGCGCGATCGCGGCCGCGCTCGACGCGACGTCCTCGCCGGCCGTCAGGATCCGTGCGATGCCCGCCTTTCGGGCGCGGTCGAGTACATCGGGGAGATCTTCGGCGAAGCGTGGATCGGTAAGGTGCGCGTGCGCGTCGATCACCGACGCTAGGCGGCCGTCGTCCGCTCCAGTCGCGGGAAGAGCGGCGCACCGGCGCTCACGGGCGAGTCCTTCCGGAGCAGGCCCCAGCTCGCAACCTCAGACCACGTGCTTGTGCTTGCCGGCGAGACGCCAAGCTGCGCGGTGATGCGGTCGGCGATCGTCGGCGTGTACGGATAGAGCAGGTACGCGACGAGACGGACCGCCTCGAGCCCCGCGTAGAGGGCGGCCTCCAGCGCCACACGCTCCGCGGGCGACTTCGCGAGCTGCCACGGCTGCGTGCGCTGGTAATGCTTGTTTGCCGCGTCCACGAGCGAGAAGATCGCCGCGAGGGCATCGGCGAAACGCAGCTCGCTCGCGGCGGCGTCGTGATCGCGCAGAGCGCGCTCGGCGACCTCCCGAACCGTCCGCTCCGATTCGCTGGGACTACCGGGGTCGGGGACGCGCGATCCGCAATACTGGGCGACCATCGCGAGCGTCCGCGAGACGAGATTCCCCAGGCCGTTCGCGAGATCGGCGTTGAACCGCGCGTTCAAGAGCTCGGGCGAGATCGGCGAGTCCTTCTCGAACGGCGCTTCGCGCAGGACGAGATAGCGCGCGGCGTCGACGCCCCACTCCTCCGCCGAGGCGAACGGATCGATCATGTTGCCGCTCGACTTCGAAAGTCTCTGGCCACGGTATTCAAGGAACCCGTGCACGAAGATCTTGCGGGGAAGCTCCACCCCCGCCGAAAGCAGCATCGCCGGCCAGTAGATGCAGTGAAAGCGGCTGATGTCCTTGCCGATGACATGAACGTCCGCGGGCCACCATTTCTTGAACTTCTTCTCGTCGGTGCCGAAGCCGACTCCCGTCACGTAGTTGATCAGCGCGTCGAACCACACGTAGACGGTGTGATCCGGACGGCCCGGCCAGGGTATGCCCCACTTGAGGCTCCGCCCGCGCGAGACGCTCACATCGCGAAGACCGCGATCGAACCAGGCAATGACTTCGTTGCGCCTGTACTCCGGCACGGTGAAGCCAGGGTTGCGCTCGTAGAGCTCGCGCAGGGCCTTTTCGTACTTGCTCAGACGAAAGAAGAAATTCTCTTCCTTGACCCGCTGTATGGCGTCAGGGTTGTCGGGATGGAACTGGCAGCGGCCATTCACGAGCTCGTCCTCTTCGTAGAAGGCTTCGCAACGCGTGCAGTAGAGCCCCTCGTACGTCGTCAGGTACACGTCGTCGTTTGCGATCCAGCGGCGGACGAATTCCTGGACGCCCGCGATGTGATCGGGATCGACCGTCCGGATGAACCGGTCGTAGCTGATGTTCCATGTGTCGCAGAGCCGTTTGAATGCGGCCGCGTTGCGGTCGACGAAGGTCCGTGTATCGACACCCGCCGCCTTCGCCGCCTGCTCGTTCTTCGTGGCGTTGTCGTCGGTTCCGGTCAAGAAGAACACATCATCGCCCCGCTGGCGGTGGAAACGGGCAAGCGCGTCCGCGCCGGTCTTCTCGTACGCGTGATGAAGCCCCGGCGCCGCGTTGACGTAGTCGATCGCAGTCGTCAGATAGAACTTCATGGCCTTTAAGTCACTATGGTAGGTGTAGTGCGCGCGCCGCGACCGCTTTTTTTCATCGCAGCGATCCTCTTCGCGTGCACAACGCACACCGTCGAAACACCCGCCGCCCAATCTCCGACACCGTCGCCTTCGGTCAATCCCGCCGTCTCGACATCGACCTTCGACGGCGCAAGAGCGAAAGCGCACGTCGACTATCTCGCCGATCCGGCCCGCGCCGGCCGCTACTCGGGATCCGTGGGGTACCTCGATGCGGCCACGTATGTGGCGGAGCGCTTCCGCGAGATCGGCCTCGAGCCGGCGGGCGACAGCGGCACGTTCTTCCAGCACTTCACGATGCCGATCGTCGACCTGACCGCAATGTCGGTCCTCGCGACGGGCGAGAAAGGCTACCGGCCGCGGGTCGACTTCACCGAAAGCGTTGGCGGCCGCTCCGGCTCGGGAAGCGTTGAGGCCGAGATCTCGGTTGTCGGAGGCGCCGCGCGCAGCGGTGGACAGAACGACTTCGCCGGCGCGAACGTGCGCGGGAAGATCGCGCTCATAACCGGACCCGGGGCACCGGGCGGCGCGAGTGTGGTGGAGAGCGCCTATCAAGAGGGCGCCGCCGCCGTGCTGGTGATCGGCGGCGCGACCCTGCGCTATTCATTCGCGCCGCGCTTCCAGACGATGACGATCCCCACGCTGGTCATCACCGAGGACGTCGCCAACGAGCTCATGGCGCCGAGCGGCAAGAAGGTCTCGGACGAGCGGGCAGCGGTGCAGGCGCGCCGGTCCGATCCCACCGCGCCGCCGTCGGGTTTCGACATCGCGACCACCGTGCGCGTCAGCGTGTCGCTCACCCCGGTGCACGACGCGGAGGCGATCAACGTGGTCGGCCTGCTGCGCGCGTCCGACGACGCCGGCGGGAAACGGGCGGTGCTCGTCGGCGGCCATCTGGACGGCGTCGGGACGGACCCTGACGGGTCGGTCTTCCAAGCCGCGAACGACAACGCGTCAGGGCCGGCGGTGACGATCGAGGTCGCTCGTGCGCTCGCCGCGGATCGGTCGTCGCTCACCCATTCCGTCGTGTTCGTCGCGTTCGCCGGCGAGGAAGAGGGCTTCTTCGGCTCCGAGGCGTACGCGGCTCAGACCGCGACGACACCAGGACGGGTGGAAAGTCTCATCGCGATGATCAATCTGGACGTCATCGGCTGCTGCAGCGACACGCTGCTTGTCTCAAACGAAACGCCCGACCTGCAGCGAAAAGTGCGCGACACGGCGACGAGTCTCGGGATCGCGAACCAGTCGACCGGCGGCGGGGGGAGCGATCAGACGAGCTTCGCGCGACGGCGTGTGCCGGCCGTGTTCATCGGCATGTCGGATTTCATCCTGCACGTCTACGCCGACAAGCCGGGCGTGGTCGAGGCGAGTCGGCTCAAGAAAGCAGGCGATGTGGTCACGTCGGTCGCGCGCCAGCTCGCGAACGGCGGCTAGCTCAACGCGGCCTGTGAGGCCACCTCCGCGGCTCGCTCGCTGAGCGCGGCAGCCACCGCTTCGCGCTCTTTCTCCCCGAACCGCGTCGAGCCGAGCATTTCTACCGGCGCGAGGTCGCGGTACAAGACCCGGATAAGACGTCGCGCCTCCGTGGGCCCGCGCCCGATCCATTCGAGTGATTTCTCCACCTGCACGGTGTGCTGCACCATGTGCGCCTCGAATCGATGCAGCCGGAACCGGATCGGCTTCTCTCCATCCCAGAACATCGCCGGCTTCTCGAGCACTTCGTCCGGAAGCGGCCCGACCTCGCGCAGGACGCGGCGATGGATCTCGAAGATCGCGTTCCGCACGTCCGCGATACCGCCTTCAAGCGTCTTCGGCGCGCGGTAGCCGTGCTCGACGCGCCACGAGTCCCAGCCTTCCTCGGCCTCCTCGGCATCGCGCGGTCGGTCGGGCGAGAGCGCGTACTGGACGACGCCGAGGAAGCCGTACTCAGCCCCGAGCATATGTTCGAGGACCTCGCGGACCGGCCACTCGCCGACCGCGGGCACACGGTCGAGATCGTCGTCACGCAGACCGGCGAGGACGCCGGCAAGGTCCCGGTACGCGAGATGGTATTGACCCAGGATGCGCTCCGTCTGTGACTGCGGCGGGCCTTTCCTGGCGCGGAGCGACTCGAGGCGTACCGCGAGATCGCGGAGCTCGTGCTGCGCGAGGAGCAGGGTGAAACGAACGCCTTCGTCGTCGTACTCGCGCCACACCCACGGCCGGCCCATGTCCGAATCGGAAAGACCGACCGTCGCGCGAACGAGCTCCTCGACTGCCTGAGTGACGGTGGGCACGTTCTTAGACCGCGACTGCGGCGACCCCGGCGACGGTCTCGCCGGCGACGAGATCGACAACCGAATGCAGGTGCCCCGTCTCTTTCCATACGCGGATCTGCCGGTCCGCGCTCGTTCCGTCGCGGACGATCGTCTCCAAATACGCGACCTCCATGCGTGAGCCCAATCCATCGACCACGTCGTCGACGAACTCCAGTAGCTCGATCGCGAGGTCCTTCATCGGCACCTCCGTCTGCTTTCCGAAGTCGATGAGCTTCGCGTCCATGCCCCCGCGGATCGCCCGCCACTTGTTCTCCTGGATCAACGCGGGCGCGTAGCGGCGGAAGCCGAGGTTTCCGTCGCGCAGCATCAAAAGCTTCGCGCAGATCGCCTGGACCAACGCGGCGAGGCAGAGCGTCTCCTCCATCCGCGTCGCCGCGTCGCAGACCCGGAACTCGATGGTGGGATAGAAGGCGTGCGGACGAAGATCCCACCAGATCTTCCGTCCGTTATCGATCGACGCGGTCTTGACCAAGAGCTCGACGAAGTTCTCGTACTCGTCGTGGCTCGAGAACTCGGGGGGAATGCCGGTGCGCGGGAAACGACCCCAGATCACCTGGCGGTAGGACTTCAGACCCGTGTTGCGCGTGAGCCAGAAGGGGCTCGACGTCGAGATCGCGAGCAGGTGCGGCAGGAAGTAACGGGCCTCGTTCATCACCTCGATGCGCCGCTCGCGGTCGGCTATCCCCACGTGTACGTGCAGGCCGAAGATGAGCAGCTCGCGGATCACGTCCTGGAGCTCCTCCTCGAGGACTTTGTAGCGCTCGTGCTCCGTTACCAGCTGGTCCTGCCAGTGCGAGAACGGATGCGTGCCCGCGGACGCGATCCGCAGCCCGGCCGGTCGGAGCAGCGCCGCCAGCGTCCCGCGCAACGTCGCGATCTCCTCGCGGGCCTCGCTGATGTCCGCGCAGATCTTCGTGCCGGCCTCGATCACCGATTGCATCATCTCGGGCTTGATCTGCTCGCCGAGACGCGGCCTCGCCGCGGCGAGCAGTGTCGCACTATGGCTCTTCAGTTGCCCTTCGCCGTCGACGATCTGGAATTCCTCCTCGATGCCGATGGTGAGGCGCGGGACGTCGGTCTTCCTCACATGGCCTCCACGATGTACGTCGGGACAACGCTGCCGGCGCCGGCAGTCACGTTCAGCAGCGCGCTCGAGCTGACGCGCGCGAGAGTGCCCGAGACCTTGCCCCAGAAGAGGTACGGGTCGTGGTCGATCGACAGATCGAGGAAGTGCATGCGATCCAGGATCACCGGGAAGGGGTAGCGCGGCACGTCGACGCGCTCCTGCGCGACGTACGAGCTCTCGAGCGCGGCGAGGAACGACTGCTCCCACTCGTGCTGATCGACGGTCCAGCCGAGGACGACGCCCTTTCCGCCGTACTCGTCGTTGGGCTTCAGGACGAGGCGATCGCGGTGGCCGACGACGAAGTCGGCGAGATCGACGACCCTTCCGCCGTACGTCGTGTGGCCCTCCCGGACCTTGCGGGTCCAGGGAATGTGCTTCGCGATCGCGGCGCGTTGTGGGGCGGTGTACAGAGCCTCGTACCGATCATCCGAGAGGAGCGCGAGGCTCATCTTCTTGTGCAGGAGCTTCGCGCGGAAGCTGTTGACCACGGTGACCGCGCCCTCGAGATACGCCCGGACCAGCGGGCGCGCGACGTCGTCCTTCGCGAGGAGCTCGCTCGTCAAGACCCGGCGGTACACGAGATCGACGGACCGCCCTGACGCACGCAGTGTGCCGCGCGAGTACCTGAGGTCCTCCGGAGCGCAGATGACGGTCGCGATGCCGCGCGATTCGAAGAAACGCTGGAACATCTCGAACTCGGTGAGGGTGGGCAGGCCGCGCCAGTCCACGATCGCGATGGCCGGTCCTTCGCTGGTACGTGCGCGATGCGCGCGCAGCATGGCCGTGAGCTGCCGCCCTCGAGTCGGCACGACGCGCATCCGGAACCGCTCGCGGAACCGCTTCATGACCGGGAGGGACGCGAAGACCTGCTCGAGCTCGTCGTTGTAGGCCATGCCCGCCGGTGACTCCGCGTTGTACTCGACGAACCTGATCACACCGTCCTCGCCGATGAAGCCATCGAGGCGCGAGGACGGCGAGGCGGCCGCGAAGCCCGGATCGGCGAGCGCGAGAGCCTCTTCGCGAGGGTCGAGGTCAAGCTCGCGCCGCAGATCTTCATTCGCGAGGAGCGCCCGTTCGAGACGGCCGAGCGCCGCATAGACCGTCTCGGCGGCGGCGTTCACCGCCGCGTACTGCCACTCGCTGATGAGATTCGGTCGAAGCGAGACGCAAAGGGGCCGCTTGCCGAACACCAGGCGGCGCTCGTGCTGACCCTCGGTCAGCATCGCCGCGCTCTCCTGCGCGAGCACGACGTCCTCGAGCAGCTCGTGGTACGCGACTAGGGGCGCCGCCGCGGCGCCTCGCTTCTTCGCTACCGCACGTGCCGCCACCACCGATGCTCCCCCTTCCACGGCGGCGTCGCCTCGCCGGTCGCGTATGAGATGACGAGGTCGCTCATCTTCTCGAGCACCCACGCGAAGTTGTCTTCTTTGATCGAGAAGTTATCGAAGTCGGGCGCCGGGTTCAGGAAGTCGATCGCGTAGAGCTCACCGTCCCGGACGGCGAACTCGACGGTGTCCATGTCGTAGCCCAACGCGTCGGTGAGCCGGATCGCGTTGAGGATCGCGCGCGTCCGCAGATCGCTCTCGACCGGCCGGTTGATGACGTACCGCTCCTGGAACGGCGCGGTCGGGTCGTAGCGGATCGGGAGGATGTCCTTGCGGCCAATGGCGATGCACCGGACGTAGTCCTCCCACTGGATGAACTCCTGCAGGATCATCGTCTTCGGGCGGTAGCCCGGTGCCAGCCCACCAGATTGGTCGTACGCCCAGATCAGCTCCTCCTTGGTGTCCACCCGATAGACGTCCTTCCAACCTCCGCCGGTGTTGGGCTTGAGGATCGCCGGCAGTCCCGTGTAGGCGATGAGCCCGTCCCAGTCGAGCGGGTATTGCAGGTTGCGGAGGGACTGGTCGGAGATGTCCGGGATGTAGGCTTTGTTCGGCAGAACGACCGTCTTCGGGACAGCCACGCCGAGCTCACGGGCGAGCACGCACTCGAAGAATTTCTCGTCCGCCTCCCACCAGAACGGATCGTTGACCACCACCGTCCCCAGGACCGCGGCGCCTTTGAGGTGCGCGCGGTAGTACGGCACCTCGTGGCTGATCCGGTCGACGATCACTGCGTACCGCGGCGACTCGACCTCTCGTGCGCCTCCGAGGACGGCCATCTCCGCCCGCACGCCGTGCGATTCGCCCTTGCGGTTCACGGTCTCGATGAACGGGCCAGGGAAGGTGTTCTCGCGGCCGACGAGGAGGCCGACGACCTTCTCGCGGTCCGGGGGGCGGGGAACAAGGCCCCCCGTGCTCCTGGTCGGGGGACGGGGGGCAGAGCCGGGCGAGTTCTCGGTCATATGTACATGTCCACCATTTCGCGCCAGTACGGCCAATCGTGCGCCCAACCGTCCCAGATGTGCAGCGCCGCAGGTACCCCTTTGCTCTGGAGGATGCCGGCGAGACGCTTGGATTCGTCGACGTGGGGATCGTCGCGGCCGGTCGCGATGACGATCTCGGTCTCGCGAAGCGGCGCGAGATACCGATCGTCGTGGAGATTAGGCAGAAACGCGAGCGGATTCACGAAATACGCATCGCCGCTTCGGTCGCCGTCGAGCCAGCGCGCGGCGTCGTACGCGCCGGACATGCCCACGGCTTTGCGCGCGATGCCCGGGCGACGCGTCACG